>WNFR01003379.1_pt1 | contig 24697 bp, 23 predicted proteins | sample 5400221 | NCBI WGS metagenome assembly WNFR01 (sample SAMN13153357, study PRJNA577476) | soil metagenome | isolation source: 40 cm soil under Madrone tree | place: USA:California | collected 2016-06-14 | reverse complement strand
GGTCCTTTCCCTGAAACTAAGAAAGCGGTGCAGATATTAACGGGCAAAGCGCAGGGAGCAAAGCGCAAAGGACAGAGCAGAGTGGAAACATCAGGAGCCGCTGCCTCTTGCTACAACCCTTTGCTCTCATCAAGCAATTTGGGCCAGCTTCGCTACAATTGTCTGCTTAGGATGCGCGCCGATCAGCCGATCGATCAACTTACCGTTCTTGAAAAGCAGCATCGTCGGAATACTCTGAATCTGAAACTGGCTGGCGGTCTGCGGGTTGTCATCGACATTCAACTTTGCAACGCGATAGCGTCCCTCTGCTTCAGCCGCAAGTTGCTCCATGATTGGGCCAATCATCCGGCATGGCCCACACCATGGCGCCCAACAGTCCAACATGACGACGCCGGAACTGTTCAGGATCTCCTGCGCAAAATTCTGGTCGGTGACAACCACGGGCTTAGCCGGACTTGCGGGCTGGGCCGTCGCGGTTAGCACATTGCCACACTTTCCGCATTTTGCGATGCGGCCGGCGCGAGAACTCGCCTCGACGCGGTTCCTGGTGCCACATTTGTCACAGGTCACGATAGGCATCGAACAAAATCTCCCGCTTGCTTGCTGAAGCTATCTAACAACGTACTGGTCGCAAAAGTTTTGCGAAAGCAGCTTATTATTGCAAGATGGCTTAGACCGATAGGAAACACGTACAATTGGGTCAGGCGGATCCATCAACAATGCCAGACACTTACGAGAACATCAGTTTCACTATCGACGATCGTGTGGCGCGCATTACGCTGGCGCGCCCACCGCTTAACATTCTGAACATCGTGATGATGCAGGAAGTAAACGCGGCGCTGGAGGAATGTTCTCAACAGCGCGAGCTGGCAGCAATTGTGTTTGCTGCCGGGCCTGATTGCCGGGCTTTTAGTGCCGGCGTTAGCGTCGAAGAGCACGCGCCCGAAACGATTTTTCAAATGCTCGACTCGTTTCATGCGATCTTTCGCAACCTCGAGCAGATTGGCAAGCCGGCAATCGCCGTTGTTAATGGACCCGCCCTGGGTGGCGGCTGCGAATTGGTAGCAATGTGCGATTTCGTTATTGCCGGCGATCAGGCGCGGTTTGGCCAACCGGAAATCAAGCTGGGCGTCTTTCCCCCAGTCGCTGCTATCTTGTTGCCGCGAATTATTGGAGACAGACGCGCGCGCGAACTGATGCTAACGGGTGAGATAATTGAAGCTCGCGAGGCGCTGGCGCTGGGATTAGTGAACCGGCTTGTTCCGGCTGCCGAGCTTGAGCAGGAGACGTTGCGCTTGCTAACTCAGCTTCGGGGCCTTTCCGCCGCGGCACTGGAACATGCCAAGAGAGCGATTGATTTGGGCCAGGGGCGCTCGCTTGATGCCGCGCTCAAGGAAATTGAAGACATGTATCTGCAAGAGCTAATGAAAACCCGGGATGCAACGGAAGGCATCAATGCATTCATCGATAAACGTAAAGCTGCCTGGCAGCATCGCTGATGAAACCAACGGGGGTCAGGTGTGAAGTGAAACGATGAGAGTCAACGATAGCTACCCAGATCAATTTCGCATACGGGGGGGCGCGGTCCTGTCACTTTTGTTGCTGGTTGCCACCATTGTACCCAGCGGCACGCCAAACGTACTGGCGCAAAGACGGGCGCCACGTGCTGGCGTACAAACGAGCCATTCGCGAGATCGCACATTAACCGAAGCGCGCGAGACGGTTGAAGTGGCCAGCGAAACAGTTTGTAACGAACGCGTGAGAGATCCAAAAGGCAGCATACCCATCGACGACATGCAGGCCAGACCGTCGCTTCCGGTAGATAGCCCCGAAGCACTTGCCGGCGCTCAACGTGCCCAGCGCCTGCTGCCGGCGACGCGGCGGTTGGTTATAGCTTCACTCAAACAATTGTCGAGGGATTACAACGTTAGCGGGACTAAAGGCTTCGATCTCAAAATTCAGCGGGCCATTGCTCGCGTGGAAGCGGTAAGAGACGTTCGACCGGACATGGATTCGCGCGACAACGCTTCGGTATTGATGCGAAATCCACGGACGATAATATTCGGAACAATCTTTTTGGCGGGTTTGCCTTCGGACGAAGGAATGATCAGTGTGCTCTCGCACGAGTTGGTTCATATTGCAGATGGCAGCCAGGACAACCTGAAACCTTTGTTTCGAGCGGTTGCAGCCCGTGCTTCGAGCCTAACGGGCTTGAAAATTCGGGACCAAAGAGCAGAAGAGTTAACCTGCGATCTGGTGGGAGCGTTGGCAACCCGCTCTTACGTATCTGCAACGCCCAGTTACGAAGCCTTGCCGCAAAGAATATCGCGCTCGCTGGAACATAACTGTGTGGATACCGACGAAGGGGACGATGATCATCTTTCGCCGCGCGATACAATTCGCGCGATTCTCTTTTTAAGACCAGCGTTATCGCGCGAGCTTGTTTATGGGCGTTAGCGCGGTGGTTTTTTCACCTCCCTTTGGGAGGGGTTAGGGGAGGGTGCGAAGCTTGACCGCGCACAAGCCCTCTCCCCAACCCTCTCCCAAAGGGAGAGGGAGAGAGACTTCTAAACAAAAACAGCCCAGAAGGCGCACGATCCAGTTGACTAAATCCTCTCCAGCTCAAGCGTTCAGCGAACCCCGGAAGCGTCAACAAGCGAAAGGAATTTCGCGCGGGCGCAGTGTTTTTGGAAGTAATGCCAGAGCACCATTTCTAATTATTTCTGTAGTCGTAACTCTGCTTGCCGTTTCGTGCTCGTCGATTACCGAACGACGCGACGTGCGCCCACTCGTGTTACGCGATGTTCCTGCCCAGCGACTCGCTTATCGTTTTGAAGCCGATATCAAGCTGTCTGACGAAATAAAGAATGAAGATACAGGTGACAAGATCGAAGCCATCCAAATCGATTTCAACACCCGCCGAGAAAATGACGCCCTGTTACGAACCGTGCGCTCGCCTGACGGCCAGCGTGCACTAGTTCTTTACGGCACCGAAGATCAACCCAGCCCCGCCTTTAGTATCGATATTTATTCGTCCGACGGTCACTTTCTGCGAAACCTGACTCCACCGGATCTTTCCTGCGTATTTCCGGAAACTGTAGCCTGGTCCCCTGATGGAAACTTCATTACCTTTATCGCTCACCGGGGCGTGAAACCGACGCCGACGCCGACACCGCTAGGCGCGACTTTGCCTGAAACTGCTGAAGCTTCGCCGCTGCCTTCAATCGCTCCTGCTTTTCCGGCCGTGGCGATGTTTAGTACCGAGCAGATCTATATTTGCAATCGCGATGGCTATGATTTGAAACCACTAACGGCGCGCGAAGGTCTCATCTATTTTTATTCTTCATGGGCGCCGGACAATCATGCGCTGGTCGCGCTGGCATGCAGAGAGAGCGAATGGGACGCCCGCGAAAAGCAATACAAGCTGCCGGCGGGTAGGCCGCGCCTAATCAATCCGGACGGAACTGAGCGTCTGCTCTCTGACGATCTGAGCGACGCGTTGCCGGCCTGGTCGCCGGATTCCTCAAAAGTAGCGGCTGCCTTTGATGCTGACGTGATGATTTTCGACGCAGCCACAGCTAAACCAACGCAGGCACGCATTCGGCTGCGGGATGCGTTGATTGCGGCTTCCAGAATTTACGAAGAGAAAAACGCGGCAGGTAACAAAACAGGCGACCAAAACGCAAGCAAGCCGGAAACAGCAACTGCTTCTCAGTCTGCAATTCCGTCATCTTTCAATCCCATTGTGCGGCTCGAGTGGCCGGCTCCAGAAAAGCTTTTCCTGCAAACAGCCTACATCCGGCTGCTACCTAACGATTCAATCAGCACGTTCCAGCGCTGGCATTTATTATTGATTAGCCCACAAGTGCCTGTGCTGCGATAGTGTTCATCGGTCTCGATAGCCGGACCGAATTCCGCCTGCCAATTCATACCTTAATAACGCCTCAAGTGTGGTATAAATGCGTCAATCTCTCCTTCCCCGGAATTGAGGACAGGTATGAATCCGACAGCGATATTGTTGGTTATTATCTCGCTGGCGACCTATGTGTCAGCGCAAAATCCTTCTCCCATCCAACAGGATTGTCCTGATATTGTCGTGCAAGACTATCGCTGGGGCGTGACGCACCGCACCAGAGCAACCGACGATCCCATTTTCAAGGCCGACTCATCTGGCCGGCGCATGAATACGCGCGACAATCCGATCAATACAGTTGGCAATCCGGTAAATACGATGGGCGTGCCGATAGGTACGAACCCGGTTCGACCGCAAGGAGATCCTCCTACGCATGATCCTGCGGTGGGCGAAGTTGAAAGAATCGAGAACCTCGAAGTTAGACGCGAGAACTACATGCTCGTAAAAAATGTAAGCGCTAAGGTCATCAAAGCTATCGACTGGAATTATGTCTTCTTTAGTGAAGCGGCCCTGGAGCACGAATTGAAGCGCTATAAGTATCATAGCAAGAAAAAACTTGCTCCCGGCGAAATGAAATTTGTAAGCGAATATGTCGACAGGCGAGCCGCCTCAGAATTCCAAACGGTGGTTATCAACAAGATTGAATTTGCGGACGGCTCGGTTTGGCAGAGATGATGAAGTTTGTCCGAAAAGAACTTAATCTGGTTTCTGTTGAACCAAGCTATTGCTTAAAGCGCAAAAGAGGTGTCATGAAAATATTGTTGACTATCCAGTTGCTGTTACTGGTCGTGCTTGCCTCGCAAAGCCCGTGTGCGGCGCAGGGCGAGTCGACTCTAGCAGTGCTTAAGTTTGGTTGGAGTCACTATCATCAGGCCTTAACTGAGGAACCCGAATGGAATGCGCCTCCGGACTACCGGCAGCGGACCGACCAGGAGAAGGCGATGGCGCAAAGACAGTATGGCGACATAATAAAGAGCCAGGCTCTAAAGAAAGCCGAGCGCGATGCGGCCCGGAGTGCGGTCAAGGCCGGTCAGGTATTCATTTATAAGGTCAAGTTACAAAATACCAGCCCGAAGCTAATTAAGAATTTCTACTGGGAGTATCAGGTCATCGAATCCGCTAACCCGCAGAACTCAACCGCGAGACAGTTTTTCTGCGCCACTCAGATAAAAGCTGACCAACGGCGAAGTTTTGAAGTGTTCAGTCTTACCCCGCCGACCACGGCCGTTATCAGCGCACAGACACTCGGTGACGAAAGCAAAAATGCATTTGCAGAGAAGGCTGTCATCAACCGCATTGAATATAAAGATGGTTCGGTCTGGCAGCGACCTGACTGGTCATTCCCAATCCCTTTTGCAGAGGCCCTATCAACACGTAAGCTTGAAGTTGGCGAGCCGCCCTGCAGAAACTTTTAGCTTCCTGGTTTAGTCTCCCAGGACCTCAGTCGCATTCCTGCGTTGAATAACTACAACCCCCTCGGAGAAAACAAAATGAAAGATAGTGAATTCAGAATAGCCCGATTCATCCCGCTTATTAAATTGGCGTGTCTCGTATTGGTTGGTTGTTGCATCACGGTTAACGCAGCGTCCGTTGAAAAACTAAAGGCGGAAGACGTGGTCCGCAAACATCTCGAGTCGATCGGCACGCCCGAGCAGCGCGCGGCCGCAGCTCATCGAGTAATACTCGGCACGGTCCTGTTTAGCTTTCGAGCCCGAGGCACCGGTCAAACCCAGGGGAACGCGGTGCTGGCGTCCGACGGGATAATGAGTTTGATCGGCATGCAGTTTCCCAACCTCGAGTATCCTCACGAGCGTTTAGGTTATGACGGCCATGCTTTTACTACCGGTTTTATTAGGCCGGGAGTTCGTAGTGTTCTGGGCGACTTCATGAAGAACCGCGATAGTGTTTTCAAGGAAGGGCTAATCGGCGGGACATTATCGACTGCCTGGCCACTGCTGGATCTTGCCAACCGAAACCCAAAATTAGGATACGAAGGCACGGACAAGATTGATGGCCGGGAGGTTTATGTTCTTAGTTACAGTCCACGCAAAGGCAGCGACTTTCAGATCCGACTCTTTTTTGACGCGGTGACTTTTCAACATGTGCGCTCGACTTATGCGCAGGTGATGAGCGCCATGCAGGGCCGGACAGATAAAGATTCAGCGCGGCAATCGGCCTCGCGCTATCAATTGGTTGAAGAATTTGGCGACTACAAAAAGGAAGGCCGGCTAACGCTGCCGCATACGTATAAGCTGCAACTACTGATTGACGATTACACCGGCAGCAGCAAGTCGGAGTGGGCATTGACACTTACCCAGTTTGTGCTGAACCAGCAAGTGCCGGCCGACTCCTTCAACGTTGAAGCTTACAAAGCCGGATCGTAAATCGCAAAAACCACTCGCTAACCTAAATCAGCAAACAAAAAAAAGGGCGTCGCTCCGAAAAGCGACGCCCTTGCTATGTCAGACTTCAGGTCCGACGAGGTTTAGAACTCGAAGCGAACCGCAAACTGCATGCGACGCGGCGAGTCAAAGCCTAACGACTGTTGGGACCGCGCAGTTGTTAGCTGTCCGAACGTGGTGGAGTTGATATCAATCTGCAAAGGCAACAAGTAGGTGTTGTGGTTTGTCAGGTTGAAGGCTTCCATGCGAAGCTCGACCAACTTTGTTTCTGTGAAACGAATCTTCTTCACGAGCGAGGCGTCCATGGTGAACTGTTTCGGCCCGTTGATGAAAGCGCGTTCCATGTTTCCAGTTTGCCCAGCCGGTACGTTAAAGAATACCTGGCCCGGAAACGGCGTCTGGCCAGGACCACTAGTGGCTAAACTCGTCTGAGCGCCGGTTGCCGAGTTGATGGTGATCTTCAGCACATTCGGGTTGATGTAGTAAAGCCGACCCGCGTAGCTGAAGTGGCCAAACAAGTGTCTAATCTGGTCCTTGGTCAAGTTAGTGTTAGGCGTCTGCCGAGTGGAGCGCGCCGAACGGTTAAGTGTGCCACGCGGGTCGACAAGAGTGATCGGGAGACCACTGCCGATATGAGCAATTGCCGACAGTTGGAATCCGCCGAATATCTTATCGACGACGCCGCTCTGATTCAGGAAACGCTTACCGTTGCCAAATGGCAATTCATAAATGCCATTGAAGTGGAAGGCATGCGTCTGATCGAAATCAGCGCGTGAATACTCGAGTCCCGGATTAGCGTTGTCGAGCCGCGGATCAAACAAGGCCTGCGCGGTTCCCACGGCGTCCGTCAGATTTTTCGCAAAAGTGTAGTTTGCCTGGAAGGACAGACCTTGCGAGAAACGCCGGCGGAATTCGACCTGAAGCGAATTGTAATAATCCCTCGCTCCGTTAAAGAGAAGGTCGGCTACTCCCGTATTCGTATTAGGAACAAGCGGGAACTGAGGGTTCGCGAGGGCCGGATTTACGTCGGCATTGACCTGCAAGATGCTCAAAGCCAGGTTGCCAGGTGTGCCGCCGCTGGCCAGATTCGCGTTGAAGGTGCTGAGAGCAACGCGAGGAGTTTCTCCTGCGCCAGCAGTACCAACTCGAATCCTTGCTGTTGAGGTATTCCCGAAGATAGTCAATGTCTGGCATCCGGCAGTGGTGCAGAAGGCATTTCCAGTCAAGTTAAAGTTTGCCTGGGCCCGTAGAAAATCGTCCAGAAATCCGTTGCTGCGAATATCAACCTGATTGAGATCGATGCCACGGATTAGGTTCTTGCTGTAGCTACCGACGTAACGAATCTCGATAGCGGATTTTCCGATTTCCCGCTGTATGCCAAGGCTGTATTCCTGTTGGCGTCCAGTCTGGAGATTGGGATCCACAGCGAAAACTGTACCGAAGTTACTAAACTGGGCGCCGTTGTTATCCGCGAACGACTTCGGCAAGACCAATGCGCCCGGCGGAGCAATAGCCGGCAAGGTCGCTGGTTGATCGGCCCTCAAGCTCAACTGGCTCGTCGCCACATTATTAATGGTTTGCAGGGCTGCGAGCGTCGTCAAGCTAAGTCCGGCATTTTGACCGGCGGCACTGCGAGCGGAAGTGAGAAACTGGTCCGGAACGTAGCTCATTCTGAACCCGCCTCTAATAACTGTGCGACCTTCACCGGGGAAGATGTTCTTCAACCAGCCGCTGGAGAAGTTTGGTGACCAGGCAAAGCTAAGCACCGGGGCGAAGTTGTTCTTGTCGTCTTTATAGAAACGAAACTTGCCGCCGGAGTTGCCGCCCACGACCTGGTAACCACCGTTGGGATTCAGAATTGCGTCCCGAACCGAAGTTCCCGCAGGAATGATTGGCTCGAGATTGATACCGTTCTGAATTCTCAGTGCGGTATTCTCTTCCCAACGCAGTCCCAGGTTCAACGTCAGATTTGGTCGAATGCGCCATTGATCGTTGAAGTAGCCGGCATAGTTCTCAAAAGCATAAAACTGTCTGAGTGTGGTCGGCGCAAACGAGCTGGTCGGGCTGGTCGGATTGAAACTCTGTTGGCCAGATCCGATGATGCCACCAAGCAGCGCAAACAAGCTGTTGGCGGTATTCACGGTTCCCTGATTGACCGCGAACCCAGCCGTCGCGAAGTTGGCGATCGTGAACTGTGGAGTGTTTTGACTAATAGCGAGCCCAAACGATTCAACCGTTCCGGCGTCATTGTAAGGCCTTACTCTGAAAATCTGAGCTAAGCCACCAAAGCGGAACGAGTGGTTGCCATGCGTATAGGTCGCATTGTCCTGAATGTTGTAGTTGTGCTGACTACGTCCCTGATTCAGGAAGTCGTTGGCTTCCGGAACGTTGGTAAGAGTGGTCGTTAACCAAAACGCGGGGATAGGAGTGATCACATTGAATGAAGCAGTCGGGAAGCTGAAGCCGCCGCGTGCCTCATTGCTGAAGTTGCTCGAGAACGTCGAAGTCCAACCAGCAGACAGGAATTTGTTAATGCCGGGCTGCGTGACCGGAGGAATCGGGCCAAAACTGTTCAACGTGATGTCCGGCCGTTGAAGGTCTTCACGCTTGTAAGTGTACACGGTGTTGATCGAATTACGTTGATTGAGATCGTAGTCGACGCGACCGGTGTAATACTTGTAGTCGTCGTTGAAGCCCTGATTCTGACTGAAGGTCCCAGTGTTAAGGCCGCCTGTACCGTTGGGCGCCGGCATTCCGCTAAGCAAACGGGCTTGCACTACAGGACTGATGCCTGTTGGGGCGGCTGTTCCAGCGGGACTCGGAGTGACGGGTACGCTAAATATGTTGACCGTCCGCGTGTTGTTTGCTGTGTCCAGGAATGTGAAAGTTCCAGACTTTGCAAGGGTGGTCAAAACGGTTGATACATTGGTTTGCGACTGACGCAGCCATTGCTTTTCAAAGTCAAAGAAGACGAACATCTTCTTGTGGGTTAAAGGTATCGGACCGCTGATCTTGCCACCATCCTGGTTGCGGTTGAGATAGGGACGGTTCAATCCGGCTGCGTTATTACCGAAAGAATTGGCAGCAAACCGGGAGTTGCGATTGTAGAAGTACAAAGCGCCGTGGTAATCGGTTTGGCCGCGTGGGGTGACTAGCTGAACCTGAGCCGCGCCATATCCCTGGTCGGCGCCGGCGTTCTGCGTGGTGATCGTGAATTCGCCCGTGTCATCACTCGACGCACGTTCCGGCGAGAAGTCGGTGGCGTTAGAACGAATGAAGTTGTCGTTAACGTTAATTCCGTCGCGAGTAAGATTGGTAAACGAAGTACGTTGACCGTTGATGCTCGTAACGCCGCCTACCCCTGCTCGGGCCGTACCCGCCTGCAAAGGAATCAAGCTCAGGGGACTACGTCCATCGAGCGGCAGGCTCTTAATCTGCTGCGGGGTAACGCTGCTGCTCAAATCACCGGTAGAAGAATTAACCACATCGGCCCCGGCTACGACGGTGACGCTTTCATTAACGCCTCCTACTTCGAGGGTCGGGCTCAAGGTGTAATCTCGGTTGGCGTCAATTTTCACGCCGGTTGCAGTGAAAGTCTTGAAACCGTTGACCTTGATGGTGACGGTATAAGTGCCAACATCAAGTTGGGCGACTGTGTAAGCGCCGTCACCGCTGGCGTTAACGGTCTTCTCACTTTTCGTCTGGTCGTCGACGACTGTAATCGTGGCACCGGGCAGGACGCCATCTGGTCCTGAAACCGTGCCGATGAGTCGGCCGGAGGTGGACTGCGCTAACGCCCCTGCAACAAACAGCAGAAGTGTTAGCAAGGCAAAAACAAATCTCTTCATAGGAGGCTCCTTACGTAAATGGATTTTGCTGAGATTCTCGTCCGTGGCTCGGATTTCAGGCCACTGGAGATCGTTAAGATTCGGAATTTTTGTTGTTACTTCCCTTGAAGGCTACAAACGTGACCGGGAAATCTGCAATCAGTGTGCCCAACGTTGTGCTTGAGGTCGGGGCGACAAAATAGGCAATAATAAGGGATTTAGACTGATATTAGCCTGGCATCAGAGCAGCCGAATATTGAGATTTTTGGATTCTTCTACGAATCACTAAATGATTTGTTGACTGGCGGATTCCGACCTTGTCGATTGCGCGCTAGCTCGCGGCTTCACTGCTACCGGTGGGCTTCACCACTTCAAATTCGAAACGCAGTTCCTTGCCGCGGCAAATCGACGATAAATAGAACTCCCAAAACTTTCTTGTAAAGCGAAATGCGTCTGAATGTTGGTCGAGGTTTGTTATCCACTCCAGTCCCACTGCGCGCCAAAGATTTGCCAACGATACGTACGTCGTGATCGGTCGCAATTCGACGGTCGTATAGAACGGAAAAGGCGTGCGGTCGGGCATGAAGCAAGTAAAAGAATAACTGTTGAAATGGTTTCGATGAGTCGGATCCGTGGCCCAGTCGGGGTTTGTGCAGTGAGGCGTAACCACCTTTATACGGCCACCCGGTCTGGTAATGCGGTGCAGCTCGCTGACAAACGACATTACATCGGGAACGTGCTCAATGACGTGACGGCAGATAATCTCATCGAACTCGTTATCAGCAAATGGATAAGGCAGTACGCCGAGATCGTGAGTGATATCGGCGTTAGCTCGGGGATTTGAATCAATGCCGATTGCGCCGGGATACTTGTTCTGACCGCAGCCAACGTCAAGAATTTTCTTGCGCTGGGGAGATGTGACGGAGGTTGATTGTGCCGGGACAGTCATCAGGGGCTCTGCATCAATTCTTTTGAAAAACGAATTGACTGAACGACTTTAGATCAAGCGCATAAACCGGAACCTCGAGTTTGCTTGTTAACTCTGCCAGCGTCATGCCATCGAGCATGATGTCTTCATCGCTCTTCAACGTAGTTTTGGGGATGATTGTGAAAGCGCCGCTGATGCGATGCTTCGCGTTCAGGAAATCTCCTCCCGTCAGCAGTCCGGCCACTGATACATCTCCACCGAAATAGTTGTTCGTGACGCTTTCCACCTTGAGCTTTGCACCGAAGCGCGCGTTGAAATCTTCGATCGCTTTTTGCAGCTCCGGCGCAAAGAGCGTACCGGTAAGTATGGTGCCGTTAAGCTTTTCAGCGGCCGGTAAAGACTGGCGCGTCGCTCTCTTAACCAGCGAACCAAAACCATTCTTGAATGACCTCACCATCCCCACGCCATCTTCAATTTGCGGCAGGTCGCCATAATGCGCGCGCGCAGGCACCGCCGCGCCGGCGCGCAAATAGATCTCGTCACCGAGAAAAGCAAAGTTGGTTCCCAGTTGCTTTCGCAACTCATCCTGTAATTTGCTGACCTGATCGATTGTCTTTCGGCAAAACTCAGGAGTCACTGCAGTTAGTCTCGAATCTGTGTTGTAGCGTGTCAGGCCCAGGGGAACGATTGCGACGCTTGAGATGCGCGGAAAATCCGCCGCGAGATCGCGGATAGTTTGTTCCAGTACCTGGCCGTCATTGATTTCCGGACAAAGCACAACCTGCGCGTGAATCTCAATGCCTGCGTCAAGCAGTGCCTTCATTTTGCCGCGAATGTCGGCACGCTTTTCATCCACTCCCAGCAAATAGGCACGCACTTTGAGATCCGTTGCGTGAATAGAAACATATTGCGGCGTCAGTCCCTGCTCGATGATGCGCCGCATTTCATCGTCGGTCAGCGAGGTTAGCGTGGTGTAGTTGCCGTAAAGAAACGAAAGCCGCACGTCCTCGTCGCGGATGAAAAGCGACGGGCGTGCGTCTTCAGGATTGCCTTTGCAAAAACAGAAAAGGCATTCGTTGGCGCACTGGCGCGGCACAATCTGCTCAAAACTAAGACCAAAGTCTTCGCCTTCGCTACGTTCGATCTGTAGTTCCCAGTCCTCGCCGCTGGCCTTGCGCACTTCCATCATCAGCTCTGTTTCACCGGCCGTCTGAAAACGAAAGTCGAGATAGTCGCGAATGGGACGGCCGTTAACCTTAATGATCCGATCGCCCGATTCGAGCTCCAATTCAAAGCCCAGGCTTTCCGCCGAGACCTCGGCTATCTCGACGCCACGGCGACGAATGCTGGTAACTGCCGGAGTGACCGCAAATTCGTACATGTTGGGAATAATGTCCGACAAAGTTTAGTTTGTCGAGCAGGGTGATGTCCGACAAACTTTCTCCCTCTCCCTTTGGGAGAGGGTTGGGGAGAGGGCTTGTGCGCGCCAAGCTTCGCACCCTCCCCTAACCCCTCCCAAAGGGAGGGGAAAGAAACCGGACCAGCGAACAAAATCATCAATTTTATTGACAATCCGAGTCTGCTTTGTTAGTTATGCAGGTCGTTTTAGAACCATCCCATTATTTATAGTTTGTCCGGCTTTCTCCAGCCTGAATCTCTGAGCTACGACTAATGAACAACAAACTTAAGCCAGCACTTCTGGGTGGATTGATCGTAGGAATATTTTCGGCAATTCACTCCTTAATTCCCATCATCGGCGTGTGCTGTTGCATTTGGAGCATTATCGGCGGCGCCCTGGCAGCACTGATTTACATAAAAGGTTCACCCACGCCCGTGCAAATGGGCGAAGGCGCCATGGTGGGAGGCCTGGCAGGAGTTGTCGGCGGAATCATCTACGTCGTCATTTATTTGCCGATTGCCCTTTTGTGGGGGATGGCAACCATGGAGGAGCAGTTGAACCGCGGCGGTGTGCATCTGCCTTTTTCCGGTGCGATTCTCATGGTTGTCGGCAGCATAATCGGCGCAGTCCTGCTCGCGCTGTTGGCGGCCCTTGGTGGCGTGATTGGTACGGCCATCTTTGAAAAGCGCAAAGGCACCAACGCAGCACCGCCGCCGCCGCAGAACTTTGGTGGGCCGGGCAGCTATGGATCTGGAGTGTGAAATTCAAGCGCTCAGCACAGAAGCAAAGCAGGAGAAAACATTTAGATGTCTCAACAGTGGATGCCACCGCCGCCGCCAATAGATGCGCCGGCTAACGTGCCAAACTATTTGGTGCCAGCGATTCTTGCGACACTGTTTTGTTGCTTGCCCGTGGGAGTCGTTTCCATCATTTTCGCCACTCAGGTGAACAGCAAAGTTGCCGCTGGGGACATGCAGGGTGCGATGGCCGCATCCAAGAACGCCAAACTGTGGCTCATTGTGTCAGGCTGCCTTGGAATCCTGGTTTGGATTGTTGTGATCTTAGCGAATGTTCTCGGGTTGTTGGCAGGCATTGCCGGGTCGAGGTAGATCTATAACTCACTGTAACGTCCGGCCATCGTTCGAGTGTGAGTTTGAAAAGTTAGGCCAAAAAAACCAGATTAGGAAAAACAATGACGAGATATTGCACAAAATGTGGCGCGGTAAATGATGAAAGCGCGCAGTACTGCACAACCTGTCATGCGCCGATGAGTTCGCCCGGTGGCTATCAACCGATGCAATCGGTCAATCAGGGTTCTTCAGGTCCAATGACCGATTGGAAAGCCATGGGCGCCGATAAAAAAATTGTTGCCGGAATTTGCGGAATACTGCTCGGCGGATTTGGCGTTCATAAATTCGTTCTTGGTTACACCACCGAGGGAATCATTCAGATAGTCATCACGTTACTCACGTGCGGGGCCGGCTCGATCGTTGGCCTGGTGGAAGGGATTATCTATCTAACAAAGTCTGATGAAGAGTTTGTGAGGACCTACATCCAAAACAAGAAGGGTTGGTTTTAGGATCTTGATGTTTCGCCGCCGCGTTGCGCCTAAATTATTTCGCTGCGCAACGCAATGCGAAAGGTCGTTACGCCGCATTTCCCGCCAAACAATCCCGCATGGTAGTTTAGCTGTCTCGTGATGTTCGCTGAGACACTAAATCCTCGTTTGCTAGCTGTGTTCAGTTGGTTGACCCTGGCTGTCGCGGGAGTCTATCTATTTCTTTTTGAGCCCGGAAAATCAGGCTTTTTTCCGGCTTGCCCCTTTCGCACGCTGACCGGATTTGCGTGTCCCGGCTGCGGCAGCACCCGCGGGATGCATGCGCTGGTCCATGGCGATGTGGTCGGTGCATTCAAGTTTAATCCGCTGTTGATTCTGTCATTGCCGTTTCTGCTTTATGCGTTGGTGCGTTTTAGCAACGCTGCAATCCACGGTCGACGGTCAAAAGGAAAACAGCTCGACGCGAAATACATCTGGACAATCTTCGGCATCGTTTTGTTCTTTTGGATTTTCCGCAACACTCCGTTTTATCCATTTGCCTCGTAATCTTTCCACGTCATTTCATGTCTGACGCAAATCAAAACCTCAAGGAACGCGTTCGTGCTTTCTGGCAAGCGAATCCTTGCGGTGTGAAGTTTGCGGACGCGGAACCAGGAACACGACGCTTTTACGAACTCGTCGAAGCCCACCGTTACGCCACTGAATGGCACATTCCAGCCGCGGCAGATTTTGCCGCCGCGCGCGGTCTCCAGGTTTTGGAGATTGGTTGCGGACTGGGGACCGATGGCGCGCAGTTTGCCAAATCAGGCGCCGCCTATACTGGCGTCGATCTGACCGACGCTGCGGTCGATCTAGCGCGGCGGCGTTTCGCGCTATTCAATCTTCGCGGTGACTTTAAAACAGCAGATGCCGAGAACCTCGATTTTCCGGATGAGAGTTTTGACCTGGTCTATTCCCATGGCGTGTTGCATCACACGCCGGATACCGCAAAAGCCATTCGCGAAATTCATCGTGTGCTGCGGCCGGGTGGGCGCGCGGTCGTAATGCTGTACCATCGCAATTCGTACAACTATCGCGTAAACATTTCCTTGCTGCGTCGCGCTGGCGCGCAATTGCTCAAGTGGGACCGCGGCGTGAGCCTGGTCCATAAGCTTACTGGTGAGCCGTTCGACAAGCTCCAGGAACATGCAAGATTATTGCGGACGCAAAAGCAATCGTATTTGAATGAAGAAGAGTTTTTGAGTCAAAACACTGACGGCGCCGGCAATCCCCTGGCGCGAGTTTATTCGCGACGGGAAGCAGGCGAGCTTTTTCGAGATTTTTCTGAAGTAACCTTCAAGGTCCATTTTTTAAATAAGCGTTGGCTACCGTTGGTTGGGAAATTAATGCCACGCTCGGTTGAATCTCAGCTCGCCGCGCGTTGGGGCTGGCATTTATGGATCTACGCTACCAAATAGATTTGTTCCGCGGCTTTGCCGCAACCCGTGCAGAAAGGCTGAGCCTTTCCGAGGGCACTCCGCTTTGACTTGGAGGCTATGCCTCCTTTCGAGGCGCAGCCTCAGATTCTAAAGGGGCAAGCCGGAAAGGCGGATCCTTTCCGCACGGAGGGCGGCAGAGCGCCGCTATTGACTGATCATTCTGGTATGAAGAACATTCTAATTACAGGCGGTGCGGGCTTCATTGGTTCCCACCTGGTTGATCGTTTGCTGGCGGCGGGCGAATGCCGGATCACGGTCGTTGACGACTTCAACGATTTTTATGACCCGGCGATCAAAAGTGAGAATGTCCGGCTGCAACTGGAAAATCCCAACTATCATTTATTGAGATTCGATATTCGCGACCGGGCCGCACTGGAAAAATTTTTCCAGAGCGCCAGGTTTGATTGCATTGTTCATTTGGCAGCACGCGCCGGGGTGCGGCCATCGTTGCAGCAGCCACTGCTCTTCGCCGAGACAAATATTAGCGGCACACTGAATCTGCTCGAGCTTGCGCGCGTCCACAACATAAAACAATTTGTGTTTGGCTCTTCATCCTCCGTTTACGGAATAAACGCAAAAGTTCCCTTTGGCGAAGACGATCCTATTCGCCAGCCAATCTCGCCTTACGCCGCCACAAAGGCGGCCGGCGAATTGCTTTGTCACACGTATTCGCACTTGTATGGAGTTCGCTGCGTCTGCCTGCGCTTCTTCACCGTGTATGGTCCGCGCCAGCGTCCAGACCTTGCGATTCACAAGTTTGCTCGTTTGCTAAGCGAAGGCAAATCGATTCCGGTTTTTGGGGATGGCACGACACGTCGCGACTACACCTACATCGATGACATTATTGCCGGGGTTCGCGCAGCCATTAACTATGAAGCAAGCGAGTATGAAGTAATCAATCTGGGTGAGTCGCGCACGGTCGAGCTCCGCGAGTTGATTTCATTGCTGGAAAAAGAACTGGGAGCAACAGCAGATATAACCAAAGCGCGGCGGTTGCTTGCTTATGACCCGCAAACACAGATCGAAGAAGGTATTAAGAAGTTTGTCGAATGGTTTCGAAGAAGCAAAGCTTCTTAACGACTCTTTGGAGTGCGGCGGCCTGGCGCCGCTTTGGCCTGTGAAGCGATACCGCGCAATTGCCCGACTAGCCTTCAGCCATTCTGATCGAGAGTTGCCTGCACTAAGGCCAAAGCGCCGCCGGGCCGGCGCACTCCAAAGTAGCCTGTAACCCAGGGAGGCGCGCGAAACGCGCTTACACTAACACCCCACGCGGGCTGCCCCGCGCGGGGACCGCGCATCTTGGGCTATTATGTTTCACGCTTTCAGCGTGAAGAAATTGAGCCAATGACAAGTAGCGCAAACATCATCGATGAACCGCTGCCGCGCGAGATGCAACAGCACACCTACTCGATCATGCATCGGGTCGAGGAGACGCACTGGTGGTTTGTCGGGCGCAGAAAGATTATCGAGAGTTTTCTCAAACGCGTTTGTGTTGGGCTTCGGTCGAGCGCGCGCCCGGGAGAGCAGCTAAGCATTTTGGATGTTGGCTGCGGCACTGGCGCAAACCTGGAAATGCTTTCGCAGTTTGGAAATCCTGAAGGGGTCGATGTCTCGGCAGAGGCACTCGAATTTTGTCGCCAACGCGGCTTGCGGCAGGTGAAACAAGGGGCGGCTGAGGCGCTGCCTTATGAGAGCAATTCGTTTGACCTGGTCACTGCCCTTGATGTGGTTGAGCATCTTGACGACGACGTTGCCGGTTTGAAAGAAATGGGGCGCGTGCTGCGTGCCGACGGCAGGGCGGTCCTGTTTGTGCCGGCATTCATGTTTTTGTGGGGCGTACAGGATGACATTAGCAATCATCGTCGCCGCTATACCATGGCCGGTTTGAAAGAGGCAGTCAGAAAAGCGGGTTTTGAAATTGAGCGCGCGAGTTATGTGAATCTCAGTTTCTTTGCGCCGATATTTTTTGGCCGGCTGCTAATGCGTGTTACCGGACTGCGGCCTGCTTCGGAAAACAACATCACGATCGGCGCGCTCAATGGAGCTCTGGGAAAACTGTTTGGGGCCGAGCGCTTTCTTTTGAGCCATTTGAATTTTCCGTTTGGCGTTTCCATCATTTGTGTGGCGCGACGGGTTGGGTAGAACAGACATTGCTTTCTGTCTCCGCTTGTTGTTCAGCCACTTTTCCAAGTTGCAAATGACGGACAGCGCCCGCCTCTAAACAATCCTGAGATTTGAATGAAAACTTACGACGAAGAAGAGACGCTTGCGGACAACGCGGCCATTTCAATGAGCGGAGGAAAGCCCGAAGTCTCTGTTTTCCTTCCCGTCTACAACGAAGAACCAAATCTTCTGCCGCTGCATGCCAAGCTGGACGAAGCTTTGCAGGCGCTGGGCCGCACGGCGGAGGTAATCTATGTTGACGACGGCTCGAGCGATGGCAGCCTTAACGTGTTGCGCGAAATTGCCCGCCTGGACGCTCGCGTTCGCGTCGTTGCCTTAAAAAGAAATTACGGTCAGACGGCGGCGATGGCGGCGGGCATCGATGCGGCGCAGGGTGATGTGCTGATTCCCATGGACGCCGACCTGCAGAACGATCCGGCGGACATAATTCGGCTGCTCGATAAAATGGACGAAGGCTACGACGTGGTTTCAGGCTGGCGCAAAAACCGCCAGGACAAAATGATCACGCGCAAGATTCCATCAATGATCGCCAATCGCCTCATCTCCTGGATTGGCGGCGTGCCGCTTCACGACTATGGATGTTCACTGAAAGCATACCGGCGCGAATCGCTCGAGGACGTCAAACTTTACGGTGAGATGCATCGTTTCATTCCGATTTACGCTGCCTGGGCAGGCGCCCGCGTTACCGAAATTCCAGTGGCGCATCATGCGCGCACGATGGGCCAGTCGAAATATGGACTGTCGCGCACGATCAAAGTCATCTTCGACCTGATCACGATCAAGTTCATGGCCTCGTATCAAACCAAGCCCCTTTATCTTTTTGGCTGGGCCGGACTGCTTACTTTTGGCGTTTCGCTGCTCTCCGCCCTGCTGGCCTGTTTGATGAAGTTTGCCGACTGGCCACATCACGCGGACTTTATTCAAACGCCTTTGCCCGTAATGGCCATGGTGATGTTGGTGTTGGGAATTCAACTTTTCCTGATGGGCCTGCTGGCGGAAATGCTTGTGCGCACTTACCACGAGTCGCAGGAAAAACGCATCTACGCTGTGCGCGAGCGTATTGGTTTTGAGGATAACTAGGAAGTACTGAGTGCTGAGTACTGAGTGCTGAGTGCAAAGAGCCGAGCCCGCCACGAGGCTTTTCTTTTTACTCAGTACTCATCACTTTAATCCTATGTGTGGCATAACTGGTTGGGCCAATCTTGATTCACGTACTCCGCCGACGGCAGGCGCCGCGGACCTGCTACACGCAATGTGCGAGCGCATGGTCCATCGCGGCCCGGACGGCGAGGGTTTGCTTGTGTCGACCGGCGTCGCGCTGGGAATGCGACGGCTGGCGATCATCGATCTCGTTACCGGCGATCAACCCGCATTCAACGAAGACAAAAGTGTCGCAGTAATTCTTAACGGCGAAATCTATAACTACCGGGAACTGCGACGCACTCTCGAGCAACGCGGCCATTCATTCCGCAGCGAGTCGGACACTGAAGTCTTGCCGCATCTTTACGAAGAGTACGGCACGGCGATGATGGAGCATCTGAACGGCATGTTCGCTTTTGCTTTGTGGGACACAAAGCGCCAAAAGCTGCTGCTAGCACGCGATCGTTTTGGTGAGAAGCCGCTTTACTGGGGCGTCTTTGAAAACACGTTGTTATTCGCGTCGGAGCCAAAAGTCTTGCTGGCCCATCCGGCAGTCAAGAGTGCGCTTAACCTCCAGGCCCTGCGCCAATATCTTTCATTCGATTATGTGCCCGCGCCACTTTCGATTTATGAGGGGATTAATAAACTTCCCGCCGCACACACGCTGACGCTCGCACATGGCGAAATAAAAACACAACCCTATTGGTGCCTTAGCTACAAGACTAAACAACCAGCCCCAAGCGAGGCTGATGCGGCTGAACATTTGCGCGAGCTGCTCGCGGATTCAGTTCGCATGCGCCTGGTTTCCGACGTGCCACTCGGCGTGTTGCTATCGGGTGGTGTTGATTCATCTGCAATCACGGCGCTTGCGGTGCGCGCATCGTCAGAGCCGGTGAAGACGTTTTCGATCTCGTTTGCCGAATCTTCTTTCGACGAATCGCAATACGCTCGCGCAGTGGCAAAATTTCTCGGCACCGATCATCACGAAGAGCGATTGAGTGCGAACCTGGCCGCGAACCTAGTCGGCGAGATTGGTTCGTGGATGGACGAACCGTTCAGCGACGCTTCACTGGTGCCCACCTACCTGCTTTCGCGCTTCACCCGCAAGCATGTGACTGTTGCTTTGGGTGGCGACGGTGGCGACGAGTTGTTTGCTGGTTATCCGATGTATAGCGGCCATGGCTGGGCGGAAATCTATGCTCGCATTCCCCGCCTGGTGAGATCGGGAATGATCGAACCCCTGATTGGGTTGCTTCCTGTTAAGACCAAGAATCTTTCCCTTGACTACAAAGCGACGCGTTTTGTTACCGGCGCGAAATACGACACGGTTGCGCGTCATCACGTTTGGTTTGGTTCGTTTACTCCCGAGCAGCAGGAAGAGCTGTTGACTCCGGAAGTCTTGCACGAAACCGACGGCGACGTTTACCGAGACGCGCGGCGCATGCTGCTCGAATGCGAGTCGTCGAGTGTTGTCGAACAAATGCAGAGCCTGGACACGCGGCTTTATCTCGCTGAAGACATCCTGACAAAAGTGGATCGCGCGAGCATGGCAGTATCGCTTGAGGTGCGCGCGCCTTTTCTGGATCCGCGTGTGGCTGAGTTTGCAGCATCGTTGCCCGCGAATTACAAACTGCGCGGCCGCCAGACGAAATACATTTTGAAGCGCGCCATCGCGGATCTTGTGCCACCATTTGTAACGCGTCGAGGCAAGAAGGGCTTTGGAGTGCCGGTGGCGAAATGGTTAAAAGAGAATCTGCGCCCGCTGGCCCGCGATCTTTTGTCGCCGGAACGCGTGCGCCGGGCGGGCGTTTTCAATTCCGATTACGTGACTAAACTTCAGGATGAACATGAACGTGGAGTCGCCAATCACCGTAAGCTGCTTTGGACTTTGTTGATGTTCGAACTGTGGCATGAGAGCTTCATTGAGACGCCGCGGCGAATTGAAACCTCAGTGAGCAGCAGCAAGTGAGCAGTGAGCGGTGGGCAGATATTTATTTAACTTGTTTAGAGGCGGGCATGCCCGCCGTTTCCATGCGCGACCCAAACCTTGAACAAGCACTAGATGCGCTGCTCCAGTGGTGCCGTGCGCGCAATTTTGCCGGACATGATCCTTTCGACGCTCTGAACAGCCGAATTTTTCAGGCTACTCCTTTCGCAAGATCCGAAGCTGCACGCTTAGTTTGGACACAAATCGTCAAGCGCTCGCCGATAAACCTGCGCAGACCTGCGGGCGTCTTCGCGCAAAAGAATGCGAAAGGGATAGCCCTGTTCGCGCTGGCGGCGCTGGCAAACTACCGGCGGTTAAGAACAACCAGGGCGGAAAGCGAAGCTCGCGATTTATTGGACGAGCTGATCAATTTACAAATCGGCGGCTACAGCGGCGCGGCGTGGGGGTACAATTTCGACTGGCAAAGTCGTCACTTCTTTGCAGCGCGGGGTACGCCCATGATTGTGCCGACCGCCTTTGCGGCGCGCGCTTTATTGCAAGCAGCAGACACATTCGGTGATGAACGGTATTTGGAAATCGCCCGCAGTAGTTGCGAGTTTATCCTTCACGATCTTAAACGCACGGTCGAGACGGAGGATGAAGTGTATTTCAGTTACTCGCCAATTGATCATACGTGCGTTTTCAATGCCAGCCTGCTGGCTGCAGAGACGCTGGCCAGCGTCGGCGCCATAACGGGGCAGAATGATTTTTGCGATTTGGCTGTGCGCGCCGTGCGCTATGTTGTGAAAAGACAGCGCGGCGATGGCGCCTGGGTGTACGGGGCTGCTGCGAATCAAGCGCGGGTAGACAACTTTCACACCGGGTATGTATTGCAATCGCTTTCGCGCGTTATGCACATCTGTCCCGGTGCTGCGTCGCGCGAGTTTGGCGACGCGCTTGAGCGCGGGTACAAATTTTGGCGCGAGCGGTTCTTTCTTGCGGACGGATGGCCGAAATACTACGATGACGCGCTTTATCCCGCGGACACACACTCGGCCGCTGCGGCGATCGTTACACTGCTGGAATTGCGGCCTCTGGATAGCGGAGCGCTGTTGCTGGCGGAAAAGACTGCGGCCTGGCTTCTAAACAACATGCGCGATAGCAGGGGGTTTTTTTACTATCAGCGTAGGCGTTTTTACACGGTGCGAACGCCCTTCATGCGCTGGTCGCAGGCATGGACCACTTACGCGTTGGCGCGCTTGTTGGAAGAACGTGGTTTGTAACGCAAACTGGTAACCTGCATGAGTCAAGAACTCCTGTCTTGACTCTTTTATGTCGCTGTCGATCTGTAGCCACAGTTTAGATAATCGAAGATGCCCATTGCTGCTGATGTAACTCTCGGAAACGACGTTCGTATCTTTCAGCCGGAACTCGTCAATCTCTATGGCTGTTCTATCGCTGATGAAACAAAAATCGGCGCCTTTGTCGAGATACAGAAGAACGCCTCGATTGGCGCTCGTTGCAAAATTTCATCGCATACGTTTATCTGCGAAGGCGTCACCATCGAAGACGAAGTCTTTATCGGCCATGGTGTGATGTTCACCAACGATCTTTATCCCAGCGCAGTCAATGCCGACGGCAAATTGCAGACCGAGGCTGATTGGACCGTCATCGAAACGCGCGTGAAGAGGCGAGCAGCGATCGGGAGCAATGTCACGATCATGGCGGGCATTACAATCGGCGAGGGTTCGTTGGTTGGAGCCGGCGCGGTCGTTACGCGTGACGTTCCTGATTTTGCAATCGTGGTAGGCGTGCCGGCGCGGGTTATCGGCGATATTCGGGAGCGCCAGTCAGAGGTTAAGCAGGGCCACACATGATAAAAGTCGGGGTCATCGGTTATGGTTACTGGGGTCCAAATCTGGTGCGGAATTTCATGGAAGCGCCTGATTCAACAGTTGTTGCTGTTTGCGATCCGCGCACAGAGCGGTTGGCCCAGTTACGGGTTCGGTATCCAACCATACATACCGTCAGCGATGCCGCCGTTCTCTTTAACGACCCATCACTCGACGCAATAGTCATTGCGACTCCAGTCTCGTCACATTTCGAGTTGGCCATGGCCGCACTTCACGCGGACAAGCATGTGCTAGTCGAGAAGCCATTGGCCGCAAACTCGGAACAGAGCATCCAGTTGATCGAAGAAGCGGCCCGACGCCAGCGCGTCTTGATGGTCGACCACACTTTCGTCTATACCGCCGCCGTCAGAAAAATCCGCGAGCTGATTAACGACAATGCGTTAGGCGATATTTATTACTACGACGCGGTGCGCGTTAATCTCGGACTGTTTCAGCACGACGTGAATGTAATCTGGGACCTTGCGATCCACGATCTTTCGATCATGGATTATGTGCTGCCGGCAAAAGCGACAGCCGTTTCAGCGACAGGCATTAGCCACATTCCCGGTCAACCTGAAAACGTTGCTTACATCACTCTCTTCTTCGATAACCCTCAGATCGCTCACGTTCATGTCAACTGGCTGACGCCGGTTAAGGTGCGGCATACGCTTATTGGCGGCAGCGAAAAGATGATCCTTTACGACGATCTTGAACCCGGCGAAAAGGTGAAGATCTACGACAAAGGCGTCACTATTTCGCAGAGTCCTGAGGCCGTTTACGAAATGCTGGTCAGCTATCGGTCGGGCGATATGTGGGCGCCGCGGCTCGATGCGACTGAAGCGTTGCAAACGGAGGCGCTTCATTTTATTGATTGCATCGAAAACAAGAAACAGCCGGAAACGGATGGCCAGGCCGGCTTGCGTCTGGTGCGCACGGTCGAAGCGGCGGAGAAATCGTTGCGCGCAAAAGGGCAGCTCGTAGAAATTCAGTAAAGTTGCATAGTTGGTTCTAAACCCACCCTACACTTTCAATTGCCAATGCGAATCTGGATCGATCTGGCAAACTCTCCGCACGTTCCATTCTTCCGTCCACTCGCAAATGAGTTCACGCGGCGCGGTTATGACTTAGTTGTAACCGCGCGCCAGTTTGCTGAAACTGTGCCGTTGGCCCAGGCTGCCGGGTTTGCTCCGGAAGTGATTGGCGGACATGGCGGTGGAAAGCTTTCGGGCAAAGCTGGCAACCTTGTGCGGCGCGGCCTTGAGCTGGCTCGTTGGGCGCGAGGAAAACAAATCGATCTGGCGGTGAGCCACAACTCTTACTCGCAAATTCTGGCAGCGCGGGCGTTGTCGCTGCGATCCGTGACCCTGATGGACTATGAGCATCAACCAGCGAACCATCTCGCCTTTCGCCTGGCTTCGCGCGTAATCGTTCCGCGCGCTTTTCCCGAGGCAGCATTGATGCGCTTCGGCCTTACGGCTGGGAAAGTGAAAAGATACGAAGGCATAAAGGAAGATGTTTATCTGGCAACCTTCGCAGCCGATCCGAATTTTGACTTAGAACTACGGAATTTAGGGATTGAGCCTCGCGATATTCTGGTCACAGCTCGGCCACCGGCCAGCGAAGCGCTTTATCATCGCTTCGAAAACCAATTGTTCGATGGGTTGATCGATCGACTGCTGGGAATTCCCGCGGTGAAGTTGGTATTGTTGCCGCGAAATGATTGGCAACGACAGTATTACTCGCGCGATAGGATCATCATACCGGCCCTACCTCTGGATGGTCCGAACCTGATTGCGCGCAGCGATCTGGTTGTCAGTGCGGGTGGAACAATGAACCGCGAGGCGGCGGCGCTCGGCGTACCGGCAGCATCAATCTATGTGGGTGAATGGGCGGCGATAGATCAGCAACTCGTGAACGAAGGCCGGTTGCAACGGATCGCCAGCGAAAAAGACGCGCGGGAACTGCTGGTTGAGAAAAGGACAACATCTATCGTGCGCGCCAACGCCGGCGCGCTGCAACAGGTAGCGAATCTAATACTCGAAGATTAAA
>WNFR01006540.1_pt1 | contig 24705 bp, 27 predicted proteins | sample 5400221 | NCBI WGS metagenome assembly WNFR01 (sample SAMN13153357, study PRJNA577476) | soil metagenome | isolation source: 40 cm soil under Madrone tree | place: USA:California | collected 2016-06-14 | reverse complement strand
GAAGCCGTGCGTGAACTGCGGGAGAGACTGAGGAAGGAGATCCTCGCTTGGGAACATGGCGGCGCAGTTCATCACTCCACAGTGGCTGAACTGAATCGATTGATGATGGACCATCCCATGCTCACCAGGCTGAAGGCAAGTGGAAGCGCGTCCTCGACGGAGCTGTGGTTCGAAACGCGCCAACCCGAAGACCTGTTTGCCCCTCTGGCGCACGGCACGACGACGTTGTTCGCCAATGTGGATCGCAACCGTGTCCGCAAGTGTGATCAGTGTGTGCTGCAGTTTCATGACACCAGTAAAAAGGGGACGCGACGCTGGTGCAGCATGCAACTATGCGGGAACCGGCTCAAGGTCGCAACCTATGCGGCTCGGCATCTCCTGCGTACCCACGGGTAAGCCTGTAAATGCTGAGCATTAGCAGGTCCATCCCGTCTCTGTTCCAAAACCCGGAAAAACCTCCAAGAATGCGGACACTGTCCGGCCCAAGTTTAGCGGGCCGGAAGGAAATCGTCCGGCCCAGGGTTATTGAAAACAGAATCTTGCACTCAGCGGACTACCAAGCCGCTTGCTGACGATGGAATCCCGGTGCTTGAGAGAGGGGAGTCAAGGTGCCATCTGGGGAGGTAGCGAATCCCTGGATGTTGCTGGTTCCGGGCGTGAGGACATATAGGAATCGAGCGGCATTAGTGATGGCAGCATCGAGGGGAGTGCTTCCGGAGTCGGTATTTGCCGTTTGCCCGTCGGCATTCAACAGTCGCAACGCGCCTTGGCCAACGCCAGTTCTCTCTGGGACCCAACGTACGCGAGCGACCCGAACTTACAGAATTTTTACATCTCCGTGACATGCAGTAATAGGGCAAGTGGCACCTTTGTTACATGGCGCCATTGGGACGAGCGGTGTCTCGCTGCTGCCGGGCCCGAACGGTGCTAGACGTGTATGTACCGCGCGCTTGCCATAGCGGTTCTTTTGGCGGCTGCGGCTTTCCTGCCAAGCCTTGAAGCGCAGATGCGCACTATGCAGCGCCCAGGTCTTACTGCACGAATTAGCGTAGGCCCGCGCTTTCGTGCGGTGCAGCCTCCTCCCCCAGGTAGGTTTGGTGTGATGAGCCCACGCCCGTTTGGTCGCCGGGCTTCATTTGTCGGGCCAGTGGCGTTCCGTCATAACTTGCGCTTCAACATTTTCTTCGGAAACACTTGTTTCAGTGGTCGCTTCTTCGACCCCTTCTTCTGCCAGCAGTTCTTCTTCCGCAATCGGTTCCTCGTTGCTCAACCTGTGTTCTTGCCCTACCCAGTGTATACAGCACCGTACTACCAAGTTGCTGAACAAACTCCCTCGACTGTAGCGTATCGAGAGAGTGATTTGCCCAGACAAGTCGAACGGCTGACGGACGAAGTGGAGCGGCTCCGAGAAGAGGAGGCGTCACGCGAACAAGCGCGACAGGCGGTACGACAGCCAAGGCCGTCAGTTGATGACAAGGCAGCAACCACGATCCTGGTGTTTCGTGACGGTCGTCGGAACGAAGTCAAGAACTTTGCGATCGTAGGCCAGACGCTCTGGGTGTTCACAGAGCAGCGAGCACGGAAGATACCCGTCTCCGATCTCGATGTGGGAGCCACAAAGGAGGTGAACGCCGGTCGTGGTGTCGATTTTCTGCTCCCCTAGCGGAGGTTCCCATCGATGTACTACGTGCCCGTCGCACACCTCGGTACTTAATCTTGACCTTGCTATGCCGCTTTGATCCCACTCTCTGCGGGAGGGACAGAAATGTCTATCACAGGAAGATCACATCTTTTGTGTCTGCTGGTGATGGTACTGCCGATTGGTTTTCTATCCTGCGGAGTCTGTGCCCCTAAACCATTCATCAATTCTATCTCGCCTAACGTCGTAACAGCGGGAGGCAATCAGTTCCTACTGACAGTGAACGGAGGTGCCTTTCGTCGGGACTCCATCGTGAGTTGGAATGGTTCCCTTCGCGTGACGACATTCGTCAGCGTTCATCAGCTTGTCGTGGGAATCATTGCCGCCGATATTCTGGCGCCCGGCACGGTGCTTGTCTTTGTCCTTAATCCGCCGGAGAGCAGCGCGACCTCTGTTTCAGGCGCTATCGGAAACAGCAACGTCACTGTATGCAGCGGTAAGAACTCGAATGCGGTCTCTTTCATCATTAACCCGTGACCCCGCACCGAACTTAGGCTTCCGGGAGCTAACCAACTCCACGACTGCGATTTGCGGTGACGCGTGAGATTAGTGATGGATTGCAAGCAGCCGCGGCTCAGGTCAACAAGGGGCGCGCGATTTCAGAGCTGAGTGCGAATCATTACTTTTCGGCACAGACTGGGCCTGCTGAGAGCGATGGCTTCGTAAACTTACGATTTGATGACAATTCTCTGATACCCGCTGCCGTCGCGTGCCTTATGGTCAAATTGAATGGTGAACAGGCCTACTGCCCTGTTCAGATACCGTTCCGGCGCTTGACTCATTCTTGATCGAAAGTCGTCGCCGGCCCAGGGTGTGATTCAAAACAGGGCAGCGACGCGGGAGACAAAGCAAACCCAAATCTACGTAAACGAATCCGACTATATGATGTACTTCACCTTACGCTTCATTCGGTCGAGAACGGTGCTCGGCCAACGTGCGCACCAAACTTTCCACCGCCTCGTCCGGCACCAAACTCACCCGTACCAAGCGCGAGTACTTCAACCGGGAAGCGAAGAAATGGATCCGCTGGCTGGCGCCATTGCGGAACTCCACTTCCACTTGCCCAAAATCGTGCTGACTGAACTCTCCGGGAAGACCTTCGAAGCGAACTAGTGGCTTCGCCGGTTTCGAACGAAGCGAGGCCACCAGCGCATAGAGCACTGTCTTTCCTCCTCGATAGCCGGTTTCCCGAACTCGCCGCAGAATCTCCAGCGATGCTAGATCGGGCGTTTCCTGCAGAATCGCGATCACCTGTTTCCGGAAATTCGCGACCCTGCTGGGCCTGCCGATCTGTCGTTTGCCGCGCTCCGCCGCATCATCGACATGCACCACGGGACTCTCTTCCGCGATGCGTTTTACTGAGCGCAGCGAAACACCGCTCAAACGCGCTACCTCGGTCTTCGCATGACCAGCCTTCAGTAGAATCTCGACTTCGTGTCGTTTTAGCATACCCAACATCCTCCTCCCTCCGCTCCCGGCACAGCCGGAGCACAGGGAGTTTTCTAACGCTTTTGGAGGTCCTTAGGCGTGCCAGAATTTCCGGAATGAAGGGGGTCAGAATTTACGGAACCGACAGAGGCTTCGGCAGAACGCTACATTCTACGCACAGCGGTTTAGCAATACACGGGTGGGTCCTGCGTCGTTTGCACAATCTTCTGCTTTACTCCTCTTTTCAACCGGTTACAAATCAGTTGAGTTGAACCGTTCTGCTTGGAATCGATTCGTCCTGATCGTGCAACCATTGCAATTTCATGACAGTCTTGACCACCGGATCTGCACAACGCCTGTTCCTTCCGACAGCTTACATGCCTCTTTTACGACTCGGCGCCGAATAACAATAATCAGCAAACTAAAGACGCGTCTTTTGCCGGAGGAGGAGAGAATGAATCAAGCGCTAATAGGACAACTAAGAGATCTGACACGCAAGATGAAGGTCAATATGACTTCATTCGAAGGCAGGCAGATGTTTTACACGCTTGTAATTGTGAACCTATTGGCAAGCATCGCTACGCAATCGCAGTGGGAGCGGGCACTCGCTGGATAGAAGTGATTTCCACAGTTTTAGGGCAGGTAAGCGGTATGCCTACTTTTTAACTATGTCGTGATACGATCTATAGTAGGCATGGTAATGACCGCACATAATCAACAAACGGAGAAATCGCTCTCCCTTACTGACTATCAGTCTTTGGCGGAGCTGCGGTACCAGATTCGTCGTTTTGTCCATTTCAGCGAGCAAGCCGTACGGGACGCGGGGCTCGAGCCTCGCCAGCATCAGCTGATGCTGGCCCTGAAGGCTCTCCCCAAAGGCGTGCGCCCTCGCATTGGAGAGTTGGCGGAGCGTTTACTCATTCAGCACCACAGTGCCGTGGAGTTGGTGAACAGATTGGCGACGGGGGGATATGTCCGCCGCGATAGAGGAGATGCAGATAGGCGCGAGGTGTTGATCTCGCTGACACCTAAGGGTGAAAAGGTCTTGAGACAATTGTCCCTGCACCACCGAGCGGAACTTCGAACGCGGGGTCCGGCGCTGGTTGCGGCACTCAAACGCGCGATACAAACTGCAAGAATCGGATAGCAGCATATTCGAACTTGGGCAAGGAACTACTTACACATGTCGGAAGCCAATATCGGGTCCACAGACGGCAGCGGTGCAGTGAGTGATAGAGCTCGCCGTCCAACGATCGCGGCTAGCGGGGTTCAGGCTAAAGGCGCTGGGCTCACTGAACCAGCACAGTTTCGAATGGTGCTAATTTCTTTCCTATCCGCTGGAATCGGGCTTATAGCAGGCCTGATCGCGTATTTGCTCTACAGCCTGATCGGTCTGTTTACCAATATCGTCTTCTATCATCGCTTTGTTTTTGCCTTTAACAGCGCCAGAAATAATCATCTTGATGCGTGGGTCATCTTCATGCCAGTGATTGGCGGAATTATTGTCGGTTTCATGGCGAAGTATGGATCCCCCAAGATCAAGGGCCATGGAATTCCCGAGGCAATGGAAGCAGTACTGATCAATCGCAGCCGTATTCAACCACGGGTTGCGATCCTGAAGCCTATCTCGGCGGCGATTGCGATCGGCACTGGGGGACCCTTCGGAGCGGAAGGACCCATTATTCAAACGGGCGGTGCCGTCGGTTCTCTGGTTGGGCAACTTGTTCACACGACGGCGTCCGAGCGCAAGGTTCTGCTGGCTTGTGGCGCGGCGGCAGGTATGTCAGCGACGTTCAACACCCCGATAGCGGGAGTGATCCTGGCTATTGAGCTGCTCTTGTTCGAATTCAAGTCACGATCATTTATTCCTCTTGTCATTGCAAGCACCATCGCAACCGCTGTCCACATGCAGCTCCTGGGGACTGGCCCGATGTTCACGGTAGCCACTATGGATTTTGGCCTTCCTCACGCGCTGCCTTTCTATGTGCTGCTCGGAGGTATCTGTGGGCTGGCTGCGGTTGGTTTTAGCAAGCTGCTCTATTGGACAGAAGACCAGTTTGAGAAATTACCGATTGACGAGCTTTGGTGGCCCGCGATCGGGGCATTGGGATTGGGAATTATCGGATACTTCGTTCCGCGAGTCTTGGGCGTCGGGTATGACACGATTAGCGATATCTTGAATGCGAATCTAGCCCTAAAATTACTGACTGTCGTTATGTTGGCGAAGGCGGTCGCGCTTATTATCTCGCTCGGCTCCGGAACATCAGGAGGACTACTCGCGCCGATGTTTATGTCGAGTGCAGCGATGGGCGGGGCCTTTGCTCTGGCTGTCGATAGAATTTTCCCTGGCGCACACCTTTCTGCTGGAGCCTTCGCGTTGGTTGCCATGGGAGCGGTTTTTGGCGCCGCATCGCGAGCTGCTTTCACCTTCATCATCTTCGCCTTCGAGATTACGCGTGACTACAATTCTGTTTTGCCTCTGATGTTGGTGACGGTGATCGCTGCCGGCATTGCCATGTTGCTTATGCCGAGCGGATCGATTATGACGGAGAAGCTGGTGCGCCGCGGGCTGCGGATTCATCAGGATTACGAGGCCGATATGCTGCAACAAATGTCTGTATCGCAGACGATGGATCCTGAAGTACCAGCCGTGCCTGGCGATATGTGGCTGGTTGACTTAGCTGACCGAATCGCAAGGCGCGACCCCGAGGTAAGCCAGCATCAGGCGCTGTTCATCATGGGCGGAGATGGCAAATTGGCAGGCGTCATCACGCGGGGAGATGTTTTTCGCGCAGTGGACAGGGACTCTACTCAATCTATGACTGTGCTTGAAGCCGGGACTCGCGACGTTGTTGTAACCTATCCCGACGAAGCTTTGCACGACGCCTCTGCGAAGATGTTGCTTAATAATATTGGGCGTTTGCCGGTAGTTGACCGAAAGGATCCTGGCCATGTGGTTGGATATTTGGGAAGGCACGGGATCATGGCCGCACGCTTGCGCCGACTGGATGAAGAACACGTGCGCGAGTCGGGCTGGCTCAGATCACGGTGGAAGAAGTGAACGCTCTTGGGAATGCGGCGAATAAATCAGGCCAACGGCAAAGAAGATTTCTCTAGACCGCTCTCTCCAATGCGCAGTAGGTCGAAAGCAGCTTGCTGGTCATTCCGGATTCGGGCCACGAGAACGTTCCCATCATTCTCGGGAGTGTGGATCTGTTGTGCTACCGACAAAGCACGAGTGTAAAGCGCATAGGCCACGACGTAATTGTGATCGTCGCGATGCCGATCCGCCAACATGCATAAATTCTCCGCAATTGCTCGAAGTTGCCGCAGGCGGAGTGGGTATACGCCATTGGAATTACTCATCGAATGTTCCTTTAAACTAGGTAGAACGCCGCGTTCCACTCAGCGTTGTTTGCCTCAACCGAGCGTTGAATGGTGGTAGGCACGTCAGACTGAAAAGAAGGCCCTGCGGAAGACAGCATTAAGGCTGGCGCCAACCACTTCATTTTTCTTTCTGGTCGTGGCCAGAAGTGCCATGAGATGCCATCACAAGGCCTGAGTCCCGGATCTGCAGCAAGAAAATCTTCTCGAAACGCTTTCCCCGCCATTGACTACCCGAGCCATCAGGCGAATTTGATAGCGCCAGTTCTTGTCACCCGCGCCTTACGCGAGACAGACCGCCCCTTTGCGCTGTCTTGCTGTCCTGCATTGTCGTATTCCAGGTCCCGTAAGACACCGCGCGATCGAAGGTTGAGTCAGCATCTGGTGCAACTCGAGCTCAGCATCAGCAAATTGATAAGGCCAGTTCGCTCGTAAGCGACCACTGCTTGCGTTGTTTTGCAGTTCTGAATTGCCGTATCCCTGGATTCCGTAGTACACCGCGCGATCGAAGAAATGAGTCAGCATTCGGTGCAGTTCGAGTTCTCCCTAAAGTTCCACGACATTGCAGGCAAAAGCCTCCCGTTGAAGGAAGTGCCACAAGTGATCACGGCTGGTGATCAAGGCCCACACGAACTGATGCAGGCCGACTCCCTCGGCCGCCCGGCGTGTGCCGATTGCGCGAAATCGACTCTCGATATCTTCATCGGTCTTTTGCAGCAACCATTCACCCAAGTTGCGATAGACCTCGGCCGCTGCCAGTTCCAGTTCTGCAGCTGGAATCTTTCGAAAGTCAGAGGTACGTTCCGACAGACGAATTTGTTCAGTCAGCCCCCCTACCAATTCCTCCGAGTGTTTTTCAATCAAGCGCACAAGCTTTAGCGTCAGCACTGCCCTCCTCCTTAATCATTGACCACTTGCAACCCTCGTGACCATGGTCTGAAATGGCCTCGATCAGCCATTGCCGCAGCGTTTCCCGGTTCACCCGGATCCCATGGTCCTCCGCCAATTCTTCGGCCGCCAGCGTGGGGCCGTAGTCGTGCCACAGCTTCGCTTGCTGTTTCTGCCGGAACAGCTCTACCACGCGTCGTTTTACCGCCTCCGGCGTCTTCCGGTTCGAAGGCCGCCCTCGCAGCCGGTGTCGCAAAGCTCTGTCTCCCTCCCGCCGGAGCCGCTTCAGCAGTATCCGCACCCAACGCACGCTGCATCCCAACTCCACACCGGCCTGCTTCTGGGTGATGTGTCGTTTCCTGAGCTCGTGCAGCACCTTCAGCCGGTCTCGCTCTTTTGCTGACATCCACAGTCCCTCTTGTGTTTCCGCCATGCCCTATCAAAGCGGAACTTTCTAAGTTGCACAAAGAGGAACTTCTCACGTTGCGGCTACACCCCGAAATATTCATTTGACATTCCGCGGCTAAAGGCATATTTTCAACGCCAATTCGGCGAACGGTAGAGTGAAGCTATTACCGAGTTTCACATGTGAGGGGGCTTCCACTCGTCGACTTCCCCAAGAAACTATCAGCTTTAGGGCGCCACGCTGAGGCGTCGCCGTCGGCGTGTTGGCCGTCGACGAGGCCATCAATGCTGCGCTTGGTGTAGTCAGGACAGCAGTTAACACCGCACTTGGATTTGCCTTGATCGGTTAAAGAATTGGCGGCAAGGTTTTGCCGGACGCAGTCCCGAAAAATTCCTGGGAGCAAAAGCCAGGGAGGGACCGCATCACGCCTTCTCTAAGCACTGAGTGAGTTTGGCGAACGCGCTGTCTTGGATCGGTTCCCGACCTGACTAGCGGGACTGCTCCGATGGACGTGGTGGTGACGGGGAAGAATTTCGCCGATGGAATGACGGCCACCTGGACCGATGCGGCCGGTTATCAATCAGCGGCGGCCGTCTCGAACCGGCAAGACACTAACCAGCTAGGGTTCGCCTGACCCCCGGAGCTCAGTCCGGAACCGGCAAACTGACAATCACCAGCGCGATCGGATTGAAGGCCAGCAAGGAGGTCACGGTCAGATAAGTAATGACCCGCGGCAAGTGGGCTGCCCCCGAAGCGGCAAAGGTTAGAGTGAGAAGAACATAACCCTAAACAAGGAGGCTCAGTCATGGCCTTGGCATTTCAAGGAACCGCCTTGGCGCTCTCCAGCAATGGCTTGGCGGCGGTTGCCAACAGTCTGGGTGTTCACGCGCCCGAGATCTGGGCAGTCCTTGCCGTCGAGACAAAAGGCTGCGGGTACCTTCCCGACCGTCGGCCGCAAATTCTCTACGAACGCCATATCTTTCATCGTTTGACGCGAGGGCAGTTCGACGACGGCGACATCAGCGACCCCTCGTCGGGCGGTTACGGAGCAACCGGTACCCACCAGTACGAGCGTCTCTCAGCCGCAATAGCGAAGGACCGAATTGCAGCTCTGCAGAGTGCGTCTTGGGGCCTGGGGCAGATCATGGGCGAAAATTTTGCTGCGGCCGCATTTCCGAATATTGAAGATATGGTCGCCGCTATGGCGCAATCTGAAGACGCGCAGCTCACAGCCATGGGCAATTTCCTGATCGCCACCAACTTGCGGGCTTCCCTGCAAGCCCACGATTGGATGACCTTTGCTCGTCGCTACAACGGCCCCAATTTTGCGATTAATCGCTACGACGTGCGCCTGAACGGTGAGTTCCAGAGGTTTTCCGTGGGCGCCTTGCCCGACTTAAATGTCCGGGCCGCCAACCCGAGGCAACGGTGCAGAGCGCGAAAGTCCAACACGCCAAGGCAGCGGTCGTTTGGAAGTGCTTACTTTCTGGTGATCGGTTTTTTGGTGTGCCTCTGGGCCCGGTATTACCGTTTCGATCACCGCTGCGATTGGAATGCTGAGGCGCGAGCAAGGAGACAACATCAGGCGTGATATCGGACAATGTTCGATCCGGACAGTCCATTTTCATAGGCAAACCGGAATCACCGTGAGCTCTGCCGTGGCCGAGTCTCTGTTGGCACAATGATTGAACGCGGAGGTTCCAACATGACATTGCGCTTGCGAATCACCGCGGTCGGGTCATTGTGGGGACTGTTGTCGTTGCCTGCCCTTTCGCAAAATGTCAGCATTGAACTTCAGCCAGGTTCCATCACCGCTTCTTCGTCCAACTTTACGTCAGAGGCTCGCGTCATCCTCAAGAATCCCAGCGAGGAGACGCTGCGCAAGATCTCGCTGGGCTGGTTCAGCAATGACGGCATTAAGGCGGAACTGGGAAAACCTAGGGCGACTGTAGCTTGCCCCAAACGTGAAATTGTGTGGCCGGTGAAGATCAGCGTATCGGGGAAGTCGCACATGCCAGGCGCAGTCATCTTCGAAGCAAGCTACGTTGCCCGATCGGACGTGAAGCACTTGTACGCATCCCTCGCCCTTCAGGGCGATAGTGCGCAAAAACTTGTCGAGGCTTCTCTGGAAGGCAATCCTGAGGCAGTCTCCCAGCAACGGCCGGGTGCCATCTACGTGTTAGTTACGAATAACATCGACGTTCCGGTGGAAGTCAGCGTCGGGTCCCAGGTTCCGTCGAAGGCCGTTCAGATCGTTGGGGGCGATCCTTTCCAGGTTCCGCCACGCTCCAGTGCCGCCCACAAAGTCGAAATCCAGGCGGCCTCTCGGGTCACACCGGGCGTGCATCCGGTGGTCATTGAAGTCAACGCCAGTTGGGAAAGGGCGGGTCAAAAAGAGGAGCGTCACTTTGCGCTGACCAAGTCGGTTACGGTGGGGGTGTTCTTCGAATCGGAACTGCTTAAGGCCCTCAGCATCCCGTCATTCCTGGTGTTGCCGGGGTGCCTGGTCATCTTCACCATGCAGCTCATGCTGAGTTTCGGTGTGTTTGGCTTGAAGGACGTATCCAAATTACCTGAGATCGGCATCACCTCCCCCGCCTTTTGGATTCTCGCCGTCACCTTCTCGGGCCTGTTCGCCCCTGCCTACTACTGTGCGACAGGCGTCAACTACCTTCTGAATTATGGCGGGGATGATCTAAGAAACGTCTGGCTGATGAGCATCGGAATAGGGGTTGGATTCTACCTGATTATCGCCGGTGCGACGCTCCGGCACCGCCGCGAGCATGTTCCCAGCATTTCAGACTCGCCGGCGACGGTTCTCAAGAAGCTGGCGAAAAATGGCCTCGGCATTGTCCTGCCCCAGGTGAAATACAAGCTGAATAACCTCGAACTGGGCGGATTTGTGATCGAGAAGATTCAAGACGGCCAAACATTGGTGTGGGTTGCTCCTCACATCACAACCGAGTGGCAAAATAACGCCCAGGCACAAGGACTGAAGAAACAATTTGACGATATCGTCAATGGATCTCGCGATCCGGCTGCGCTCGCCGAGGTTCTGGAGCACGCCCGCGATGTGGTGACGCTGCGCTTTGAGTCGAAGGGGGGTGTGCCCAATCCGTATCACGTGCAAGTGGAAGCGATCACGCAGTATCTCCCTGCCGGCCTAATTGTGGGGTGAAAAGAGAAACCCGCCATCCGTAGATGACGGGTTTCTTTGGCTCTACTGAGCACATTTTGGGAGTCCCGTAAATGATGAATCAAACCGCCCCACAAGTCAATGCCATAACCGTAAATGAGATTCGCATGAGCTTCATCCAATTCATGCCTGCCTTGGTTCTCCTGCAATCCCGCCAGCCTCCGACCATCCGGTGTCCGTTTCTCCTCAGTGATGTGGAATTCCAGAAAGAGTTCGCCAAAGCCATGGCTGGCGGAGTTGCCTTCCGAACACCATGGCGCAACGGCTACGGAAAGCTGTTCTGGTTTCGATACCTTCCCCAAGACCGAAGTCCCAACGAGATGTGGCGCGCGCTCGTTCCCTTCGATTATGACTTCGGCCAGCATGTGACCAGTCTGACCATATCCGGTTGCGCCGTGGCAGCCCGCACCTATCTCTATCCCTGGGGAATCGGCGTGATCGTGGACGTCACCTTAAAAGGCCCCCTGCCCTTGAAAGATAGCGTCGACCGAGCCCTTGAAGTCCGGAGCAAAGCCAAAATCCAGTGGAAGTTTGACACCAAGTCGGGCGACTCTTCACCTACCGGACTTTCAGCTGCCATCCGTGAGCGGCTCGGGGCAGCTGTGTACAGCGACGAAGTTGCTCGAGAAGACCCCAGCGAACCGTTTTCCGTGGTAACGGTGACGGATGCAACCGGCACGTTATCCACCGATCCAATTGTTGAAGGCGGCCCAATTCACCGAGCTCTTGAAGGCATGGCAGGGTGGAATCCTCATTGGGAAACGATAGCCCCCACCCCTCTCGCGGTTGGCAAGATCAGTGCTCGCCAGTCGCCGGCCGGCCACATGCTTTACGGCAAGCGCCGTGGCAGAGTGGTATGGTTTCCCGCAGACTTCCGCACCGTGGCCTCTTATGCTGAGACTCTTTCCTGTTACCACCAGAACCTGAGTATGTGCTCGTTGCACGCTGAGAGCCTCTGCCAGCTATCGCGGGATTCGGCCGTGGAGCTGGGCAACAACGGATCGCTGGCTGCTTTCTCCACCACTTACCGTGATTGTGCGCAACTGGCGGGCGGACTTCTCGGACGCCTGCACGGAAAGAAAACTGATGAAAGCAGCGGCCAGAAGCCGCAGACCTATCGCTCGGGCAGTGTCCGCTCTCAGATTCAGATATACAAGGACGATATCAACAAGGTGCGCCTTGCCTTCCCCACAATAAATTCTGCGCTCGACACCTGAAACGGGGACGGCTGAACGGAACTCAATGAACGTCCAATGGCATGCTCACCTACCGGGTGTTGTTCTTGACGGGGATGCAGGAATGCGCATTGGACCGGGTCGGCTGGTGCACCTGCCGTTTACTGACTGGTCGAAACTTGATTCTACGTTCTCTTTCAACGATCGGCAGTACGAAGAGTCTCGGCCCGTCTTCTACTCAGGAGCCGCAGACCTTGTCGACCCTTCCGACCTCGGCGAAAGTCACGTTCTGAATTGCGTGTCACGACTCCACACGGCATTCCTTCTGCATCCTGACGCTCCTCTGCTCCCTTCGCCCCACATGTCGGTGATTTACCTGCAGGTGGAAGTCTCCAGTCTCCCGGGTGCGGTTAGTTGGAGACGAATAATTGGTCCTTTCGAAAGGGAATGGATCGTTTTTGGGAGCAGGGTTACCTATCACTTCGATGACAGCCAACTCGCCGTAGTTAGGTCGGGATATGAGGCCCTGGAGGGATTCGACGCCACCCGCGCGTTTTCGGGTGTTGAGTCAAGCCTCCGCACACTGGAGGTGACTACTCGTCCCGAGTTCTGGTGGGACGTGCAGTATTCACCAGCCCCTCGCATGATGACCTTCAGGAGAGAGCCAGATTCTTTTCGACGTTATACCGACTCCGCAGTCGACTCCTGCATGGTGAACTTGGAATTACAGAGCTCGAGGAGGAGGACTTGAAATTGTTGAGTTGGGGTCGACGGTTGCTCTGCGACGTGATCCTGCGGGTAGTCATTTTGGGCCGAACGCGCAGCGGCGATGAAATGCTCTCCCCTTTGCTGGCACGGGCATACAAGAACGCCGAGGCCCACCATACCCTGAATCAGAGATTTGAACATGCTCAAACCAGATGACAACAGAAACCTCAGGCTTGCTCCTCGGCTATTTTCCGCTCTGGGGAGCCAGTTTGGATAGCGATAGCGTCGGCCTTATGGGCGGGACCGTCGCGGCCTACGTGCCCTCCGCGGACGAATGGCGGCAGGTGACGAAATTTGATGTTTGGATGGAGCGCTTCCGAAATACTCCGCTCTCGCCGGATGGCCCAGAACCGCCTGTATGCCTGGTTGTTGTCGAGACCCCAGGGGACAAGGAAGATCTTGGTCACGCGCTCGGTCGTTTAGGGAACACGATGATTGCGAACGCAGACGATGCAGTCTTAGCGCTACGGTTGTTGAAAGCTGGATGGTTCCTTGATCCGGGACTCTCGGAGCGAATTTTTAGTTTTGGCCTCTTGAATCAACGGCTGGTTGGTCCCTACCGCCAGGCATTCATTAATGGCGTACCCGAGAACGCTCCCCCGGGTTACCGACTGTCAATTGGTGAGCTAGCCAGATCACAGGACCAGGCCGCACCCACAAAGAATGTGTGGCGATTGATTCAGCAATATCGCAAAGTCAAACCTCACGCTTCGGCTGACATCGCCATAGAAAACTTCCATCGTTCCTATGGATATCAACTACCGGGCACTCAGCGTGCGGTGTTTTTGTTCATGGCGCTAGACGCAATGTTAGGTGGGATGAGCGTTCCTCGGTTCAGAGGAGTGGAAATCACCTGCCCATTCCGAGCCAGAATCACAGCCGCCCTACAGACACTACCACATGCAGAAGCGGGATTTGACTCGAATGAAGAGGCGAGTTGGCTGGATTCCCGCGGGCGGGAAATCCGAAATGCCGTGGCTCACGGAAACCTTACGACCATCGCGGAAAAGGCAGAGAAAAATTACAACCGAATTCAATCCATTGTACGGCTGATCCTACGTCAGTACCTGGAGTTCAGCGTCAAGTGGGCAACTCAGTCCACCCAGATCAGCTCTCAGTTAGCTATTCCGGATCAATCCGCTCCCGCCGCCGTCTACAACAAGCTTCTTGAAGCACAATCCTATGGAAACATCGACGCCTCGGATCTATTGCGTCCTGAAATCTCGGCGTTCTAAAGGAAGAAATCGGGAGAGACAAACAACAAAGTCCCGCGGAACCCCGGCGGCGGTACACCGACCATGGTGAAAGAATGATTGTTCAGCTGAACCGTGCAGCCACTATGCCTCGATCGTCCTGGAAACGGCTGTGCCAATACACGTAGCTGCGCACGAGATACGCGGCGCTGTTGGGGCCGTGCTCATCGGAGCTGTGGAAGAAACGGACACAATACGGTGCTGAATTCTTAGCACGTCGAAGTAGTTCACTCCTCGCGGAGCAGTATCATTAGGATCAACGGACAGAGCGCGTCGCGCCTACAAGCGAGGGAACATGAGCTCGACCCACAACCCAGGGAGAGTCGCCGGATTCCTGTACCTGCTTCTCGTCGTCATGGCCCCCTTCCGCCTCATCTATATTCCCAGCACTCTGTTCGTGCGTGGGAATGCGACCGCGACGGCCAACAACATCGCCGCTCACGAGTGGCTCTTCCGTCTCGGCATAGTCAGCGACCTGCTCTGCGGGACCATCTTGATCTTCCTCGTGCTGGCTCTTTATCGTTTGCTCAAGGGAGTGGACCAGAACCACGCTGTGCTGGTCGTGATCCTCGGGGGTCTGATACCAGCCACCATCGACTTCCTTAACGTGCTGAACGACGCTGCTGCCCTGATGCTCGTGCGCGGCGCCGATTTCTTGTCCGTATTCGAGAAACCGCAGCGGGACGCCCTGGCCATGCTGTTCCTCCGTCTGCATCACCATGAAGTCGTTGCCGCCGAGATCCTTTGGGGTCTATGGCTTTTTCCCTTAGCGGTCCTTGTGTACCGGTCGCGCTTCCTGCCCCGCTTCCTGGGCGTCTGGCTGATCATCAACGGCTTCGCCTATCTGACCATGAGCTTTACGGGCTTACTGTTACCGCAATACGAGGATATGGTCTCCAACATCGCCTTTCCCGCCCTCCTCGGGGAGATGGCGATCATGCTGTGGCTCCTGATAAAGGGCGCCAAGCCGCAACCGCTGGACGCCGCAGCCTCACCGTCGGCGGCTGGATAGGCTGCTTTAGTGGTGCTTGACGGCTCCGGCGGCAGGCGTCACGTGTTTGCGTCAACAATTCAGACTCCTCTCCCAGCTTGGCTGGTGGATTATCTCCGGTTTGTGGCTAGATACGCTTCTGGGGACTTTTGCACACCCATACAGGACCAGTACAGCAACTACCCGATTCGGCATCGTTTGTGAACAGGCTTAGCATTTAGTCTTCCACAAATAATAACGATGGAGGGTTGAATGCCACGCCGTGTTGAAGTCAAAGAGGGGCAGAGTTTTCAGGACGGAACAGGGCTGACTGTGAGGGTTGGAGAGATCGACGCTAACGACCGCGTTCACTTTTCCGTGATCGAGGATCGAGAAGCCGCTGGACCCGGCGAAATGTCCTATTTAGCCTTCATCAAACGCTTTACCAGAATTGAATCAGTGGAAGACGCTTGTGCACGCATTAAGCATCTCGGCTATGTTGCGTTTCGACGTGTACGAATCTACGGTGAGGAGTTTGAATTATTGTCCGATCCGTTTCCGGAGCGTGATCGGATCGCAATTCGCGCAAAGGCGAAAGGAGACTCAGGCGTCCGCATACTGCGGCTTCCTGCGACCATCGCGCAAGGCGGCCGAGGACGAACGGTCAAAGCCGCCTGACTTGACTCACTTGTTTATCGCGGTGAAGCGTGTCGAGTCGTGTCAGCAGCAATTAAAGCGACAGATTTGTTCAAGAGACTTGAGCACAACGACGGTTTTCATGGCGATTCCGCTTTCCAACGAAATCAGAGTCTTGCTCGACGGCCCCAACTTCGCCCATCTCGCCACCCTGATGCCTGACGGTTCACCGCAGAGTGTCCCTATCTGGGTGGGCCGTGAGGGTGATCGCATACTGATCTGCACCGGGGAAGGCTCACTTAAGGCGAAGAACACTCGGCGTGACCCGCGTATCTCGCTCTCCATCGTTGATTTTCATGATCCCTACAAGGAAGCGCAGCTTCGTGGTCGCGTGGTCGAGAGGCGTCCTGATGGCGACTGCAAGTACATAGACCCGATCTCGCTCAAGTACACAGGTAAGCCGTTCCCGTTTCGCAGCCCCGAAGGAAGAGTGGCGCTCGTGATCGAGATCGAGAAGGCGCGATACACCAAGCTCCCTTTTGAACATATGCCGCCCAAGTAGTGCCACTTCCTCCGGGCCGTTCCATGGGCTGAGGCAAAGGGGGCTGAGGCAAAGGCTGTCTTTGCGGTGCACGCGTGCACGCTGACCTCGAGCCTTGTCGATTTCCAGACACCACCTGCACGTAGCTGCAATTGCGACACCACCAGCAGTCACAAGCTGACTGCACTGCGTCTGACCCTTACTTATTTTGCGTCAGCTCATCGAAGATCATATGTTCCTCTGAGACGAAGTAAGCAACATTGCCGTGGTCTATGAAGTCCTCTTCATCGTCATTAGCAGTTTTCCATTCCGGCGATTGACGAGCGGCCAGCAAAGCCTCCATATCGTCAAACCAGAGTTCCGCCATGCCGTCGTAATCGGGTCGGTAGCTATCTCCGGGTACACTCAGGCGGTGGCTTTGTACCAATTTTCGGAGTCGAGGAATCCGAGCACCGATAGGGCCGTGGACATGTTCCAGTAATGAAAGAATTCCTCATCGGTTAAGCCCGCCTTCTTAGTGATGCAAGAAACAAGTTTGATCATAATCACTCGCAGTGCAAGCCACCACGCGGTCAGCCCGTCAGCTGGTTAAGGCTGCGAAACCTCAAGCAATACCACCTGCCATCAGCGCACGGATTCGATGGTGCCAACGCGCATTGATGGAGAGTTTTCGACGGCTCGCAGATAACGCTCGGCCGAACGGCGAAGCGCCTCTTTTGCGTCCCCCTGCACGACGAAATCGGGCCACGCGCCGTACAATTTGGTAAACGAAAACGGCTCAAGCGTGGAAACGATCCTGCGCACACTGGCTGCCTTGAGAGGAATGAAGTTCGGATAGCTGTAATGAAGCTGACGTACCGCTTGTCAGGGCAGACTTGTGGCTGGTCCCCCGTGAACAGGGCACCTTGCCCATTTTCTGCCTCGGCCGAATGCAAGACTTGGAACCCGGGGAAATGCCCGCCCACACGAATCAGCGTCAGGCCGTGCTCTAGTGAGCGGATGTCTCCTTGCCAAAACGTCATGTTGGCATCGGGACGCTGTACCCCATCCCCGATCGTCTTCGTGCAGATAAATGGGCACGCCGTCGAACGTCCGACTCCACTCGACCATCGAGGTGTAGTAATGAGGATGGGAGATCGCGATGGCGTAAATTCCGCCCAGCGCCTTGATCAGGGCGACGGTGTCAGAGTCGATCAGGCTGACGCAATCCCACAGAATGTTTCCCTGTTTCGTCCCTATAAGCAGCGCCCGTTGGCCAATCCCAAAGGCAGGCACGGTCGCGATACCCCAAATCCCCTCGCCTTCCTGATGCAACATGTTCCGAATAAATTGCCGTTCGTCCTCACAGATGGGACAGTGCTGAGGCGGGTGGTCAGCAGCAGGAAATTGTGTTCCACAGGTCACACATAAATGAGTCATACGTTCCTCTTTGAGAGCTACGCCATAAGGGGCTCTGTCAGGACGCGTCCCGCCGTTCGAGGCACAAACGGTTCGAGCAGCGATTTGAATTGAGGGTTCCAGTGCAGTTTTTCACTTTCCTGAGTGAGCAGCTTGCGCGGATCAGTTGCGGTCTGCTTCAGGTCTTCGTCGCTAACGGACATGAAGAGTCATCCAGCCTGAGTTGGGAGCACAGTGGTGTTCTTTGGCAAGACCTTGCGCCAAGAGCGCATCGCGAACTGAGCAGGCGAACGGAATGTCAACGGCCCCCGTATGCGCGTCTCCGACTTCCTGGCTGCCGAAGCGGAACTCGCTGCCTCCGAAACGATGGGGGTGAACCGATATATCCGATCACCTCGAAACTTCCTCTTCGAGCATCTTCAGGTGCTTCACGATCCCGCGGACTCGGTTGGCTCCTTACTTCGATGCTTGAACGTGATTGCTCGATTCGGCTACTCAATACCCGCGCTGGCCGTCGCCCAAGCTGGCCGGCTTGCCCATAGTCACAGCCGTCTATTTCCTGGTGCAGGTCGTGGTAGTACGGCTGCTGGCCAATCCTGCGCACACAGATCGACCACTCTCGGCCGCGGGGGATGTTTTCGGCGGGAGCGCCATGGCCGCGATGGTTTCCGTGGGCGCACTGCTCTCCACCTTCGGGAGTCTCGCGGCCAACATGATCGCTAACCCACGCGTGACTCTTGCCTTGGCTGAACAAGGCGACTTTCCGCACTGGTTTGCCGCCATCCACCGGCGCTATCAAACACCTTACGTCTCCATTGTTGCGTTTGCTGTCCTGCTCTGGGTACTGGCAACCACGGGCACTTTCCGCTGGAATGCGACGCTCTCCGCCGTGTCTCGCCTTTTCACTTACGTAATGACTTGTGCGGCTCTGCCGGTGCTGCGCAAGAAGTTCCCCGGTCACGAAGGCTTTCACCTGCCTGGAGGTGTTGTTTTCGCCGTACTGGGGATCTGTTTTGGGTTGGTGTTGATCAGTCGCATGGGTCTCGCCGAACTCGTCGCTCTGGCGATCACCGCGGTTCTTTCGTTCCTGAACTGGCTTTTCGTCCGTGGAAATACGCCTTACCTGAAGCCTGATCTCTTGTTCTATGTAGGGAGATGTCGGCTGCTCTTCAATCGTCCTCTCCCTCGATGATCTTCTGCGCTGTGGTCCGGACATCGCGCTGTGGGAAGAGTCCCATCGCGTTGACCCTTTATTATCTGCAACGCGTTCGTTCACCGTGATTGGTTACCGTGCCTCGGACTTTTTGCAGTCGCGAGTTTTGGCGAAACCGGACTGCCTTTCTGGCCTCCGAAGGGAACTCTCGCCTTCACCGTATGGAAGTCAATTTTCTAATGATTTGCGGGAGCGCACGATTATGACAGTCCGGTCCGTGATCTGTCTGCCCAAGCGCTGGCGACGACTCCACTTCGGCTTTACGCGTTCTATCTGCGCCTTGTCGGAGTGAACTCTTATGTACTTAAGCGTGTAACACTATTTTAATCATTTTGTAACATGGTGTTCACATTCTCCGCATAGTGTTCTGCCAGACCTGTCACCATTTTCGGAACGAATCCGACAAAATCGGAGGCTGGAGTTATGCGTGTGCGCATGTATTCGCTGTACCTAATGGCGATCGCGATTAGCTTGATCTGCACAATGCCGGTCGGTGCGCAGCAACGTAATGGCACCATTACGGGTAGCGTGACTGATATTGCCCGAGGTGCATTGCCCGGTGCGCGCGTAGAACTGCAGCCGAATGGGGAATCCGTCGTGTCGAACGGCCAGGGGCAGTTCATCCTTCTTGACTTGACGCCGGGTCCGTACAGGCTCACGGTGTCTTATATCGGCTTCGCGCCGTTTTCGACTGACGTCGCCGTCAGTGCGGGAGGGGTGGCACATGTAGAAGCCGTCCTCCAAATCGGCATGCAAAATGAAGCGGTCACGGTACGTGGCGGTCGCGAGCGAGGTGAGGTCGAAGCGCTCAATATTGAAAGGACCGCCGACAACGTCGTGCAGGTGTTGCCGGAGGAAGTCATTACCAGCTTGCCGAACACCAATATCGCGGATGCTGTGGGCCGGCTGCCCAGCGTGTCGCTGGAGCGCGATGAAGGCGAAGGCAAATACATACAGATCCGCGGCACTGAACCGCGGCTCAGCAATGTGACCATCGATGGCATACATGTACCCTCTCCGGAGGGTGTGCGCAATGTGAAGTTGGACGTGCTTCCTGCAGATTTGGTCGACATGGTCGAAGTCAACAAGACTCTTTCTGCCAACCAGGATGCGGACGCCATTGGCGGATCGGTCAACCTGGTGACTAAGAGCGCGGGCGACCGGCCGTATGTCAGTCTGCTCGGCATGGGCGGGTATACCCCGATCAGCGGAGGCCGTCCACTCTACCAGTTTGCCGGAACCGCGGGGCAGCGTTTCGGACGGGACAAGAAGTTTGGCTTGCTCTTTGGCGGAAGCTACGATTTCAACGGGCGCGGGATTAACGACATAGAACCGGCGCCTGGTGTGTTCACGCTGCCCAACGGAAGCAATTTCTTGGGACCCAATACCGCCGACTTGCGCAACTACCATTACGACCGCACTCGCTACGGTTTTGGCGGAGAGGCCGACTACAAGCTGGGCGAAATGTCGTCGGTTTATCTGCGCGGCCTCTTCTCGAAGTTCAAGGACTTTGGTGAAGACTGGATCTACTCGCCGGGGATCAACAACTTCGTTTCCAGTCCGACGGATGCCAACAACACCTGTGGAATCACCGCTACGAGCGGCGTACAGGGATGCGGGAGCATGGGTTTCACCGACGTGTATCGCAAGCCGGCGCAGCGGATCTTCAGCGCGCGGGCCGGGGCTCGGCATGCGGTTGGCGGCACTCTGATTGCTTATGGACTCGCCCTTTCTCAGGCGATTTATACGGGCGGCTTTCCGCGAGCTGGCTTCGATGGTCCGGGTGCCAGCGACAATAGCGTAGCGTTCGGGGTGGACACGAAAAACCCCTTCATCCCCAAGTTCCCGGTTCTCAATGGGGTAAACATTTACGATCCTGCGACTTACACCCTGGGCTTCGCCTCCACCGAGAACGACAGTATTTTCGAGCGGGATGTGGTGGGAGACGTTTCGTTGAACAAGCAATACTCGGTTGGTTCACACCTCAGCTCATTTGAGGTTGGCTTCAAGGGGTGGGATGCCCGCAAGACTCAGCGTTATGACCGGGAAACGTTCAATCTTTCAGGCGCCCCGATGAGTCAATTCTTGAGCAGCTTCAAGGACAACAGCTACTATTTCGGGAATTACACCTACGGGCCGGTCACCGATTTCCAAAAGATCCTGGCCGCGGTGCAACCCGGCGGGACTACTCCGAACCAAGCCTACAACCTGCAGAATGCCTTCGATATCAGCGAGCGCATCTGGGCGGGTTACGCCATGAATACCATCAGCGTTGGTCGGCTAAGGCTGCAGGCCGGCCTGCGCGTAGAATCGACGCAGGATTCGCTACTTGCGAACAAGCTAAATTTCGATCCCGTCACCGGGAACTTTGTCCCCCCGGCTGTGCCCCAGACCGCGAAAAACAGTTATGTGGATGTATTTCCCAGCGTGCAGGCGCAGTACCGGTTGGGCTCGGACACGATTCTGCGCGCTGCTTACGGTATGGGCATCGCCCGGCCGAACTTTGGGGATATTGCGCCCTATTTTATTGATGACCCCACTTCCAATCCTGAATTTTCCAAAGGGAATCCCGACCTCAAACCAACCCACGCGCAGAACTTTGATGTGCTGTTGGAACGCTATCTGAAACCTGTGGGTCTGATCCAGGGCGGTTTTTTTTACAAGATGCTCACCGATCCCATCTATTCGGTGACGCAACCCTTCCAATCGGCACAGTCTGTGACGACTCTTATCAATGGTCCAGGCGCACATATCAGCGGCGTTGAGATGGCCTGGCAGCAACGGTTGTCCTTTTTGCCCGGCCCGCTGAACGGCATGGGAGTGCGCGCGAACTACAGCTACACGGCATCGCGCGCCAGTTTTCCCACCGGCTTCGGCCGCACCGACCACCCGACGCTCGTGCGTACGGCGCCGAACAACTGGAATTTTGATGTAACGTATGACAAGAAGGGCTTTTCCGCGCGCATGGGTCTGACCCATAACGACGGTTACATCTGGTCCTACGGTGGATCAGCTGCAAAGGACCCAACCGGCGATACCTATCTGTATCCGCACACCCAGGTAGATGCGCAGGTGAGCTACTGGATTCCGCGCGGGCATGGCCTGCAGGCGATTGTTTCCATGCTGAACTTGAACAACGAAGTGTTCGGCTTCTATAACGGCAGTGAGCAATTTCCCATCCAGCGCGAGTATTACAGCCGGACCATTTCAGCTGGTCTCCGCTGGACGCTGTCGGGAGAGCCGAAGTAGGAATGCAGCCCAGTACGTCCGGAACAGCGGGGTTAGTCCGAGGATGAGGAACACGATGCGGTTGGATCCATCGTCTGTACAAGAGTAAGCGGGGCATTTGCGGCGGCCTTAGAGTCTCCACCTGCCTACCATCTATCCTTAATTGAATCTGTATTAATTGAATCTGCATTGAATCTGCTGCGAGGCGAGCGGCAGTCTCTCCCGGCTTTGATCCAACTTGCCCTCATTTGCCATCAAAACCGAGAGCTTTTCGACCGTCGCTCTTCGCTGCTTGGGAACGGGTAAGGGTGTAGACCTCGAGCGTGTTGGACATCTTGGAGTGGCCGAGAAACGGCGGGGCAGCATAGACATCCCCGCGCCAACTGCTTCGCGGATCTCTCAAGGAATATCGACGTTGCTTTTGTGATCGCCTTATTTATCAGGGCAACTTGCGCTCCCAAATTTCATTTTTTCATGTATCCATGCCAATTATTTCATACCGGTCAGTACACATCTTGAATCTGTTGCCACGGGGCGCGCATCTCTATTACACAGCTGAGGTTCTTGAGGATGATCAATTTGAGAAAGGTTCCGGTTGTTCTGTTCGTCCTAGCGATGGGGTTCGCCGTTCTGACAGATTCCGGGTGCAGTAATACGGAGGCGAAGCAGTCCACGGCGCGCCCGCTACAGGTCAAGACAGAGACTATCAATCTGGCGCCAGTGCCGCGAGTGGACGAGTACGTGGCAACGGTGAAGTCGCGCCGTTCGGCGAGCATCCAGCCACAGGTGGATGGTTCGCTGACCCGCATCCTGGTGAAGTCGGGCGATCATGTGCGCCCCGGGCAAGTGTTGATGACGATCGATCCGCTGAAGCAGCAGGCAACCGTAGACCAGCAGCGCAGCACCGAAACACAGAAGAAAGCGACGTTCGACTACAACCAGCAGGAAGTGGAGCGGCAGCGCGGCCTGTACCAGGCCGGCGTGACCAGCAAGCAGAACTTCGATCTGGCGGTTCAGGCGTTCGAGAATTCCAAGGCAGACTGGGAATCTTCGACTGCCGCTCGTGTGACCCAACAACGCCAGCTCGGCTATTACAATCTTACCGCCCCGTTCTCCGGCGTTGTCGGCGACATTCCCGTGCATGTGGGCGACTACGTTTCGCCGCAGACGCTGTTGACCACTGTGGATGAGAATGCCGAACTGGAAGCCTACATCTACATTCCCACGGAACGGGCGCCGGATATCCGCATGAGCCTTCCGGTGCAGATTGTCAGCAGCCGCGGGGAGTTGCTGGAGAGCACGAAAGTCAATTTTGTTTCCCAGCAAGTGGACGACGCGATCCAGGGCATTCTGGTGAAGGCGCCGATCCATGCCTCGCTCGACAAGTTTCGTAATGCCCAGCTGGTGAAGGCGCGGGTGGTCTGGAGCACGGCTCCTACGCCGACGGTGCCTGTACTGGCGATCACGCGCATCGGGGGGCAATCGTTTGTTTACGTCGCGGTCCAGTCCGAGAGCGGCGCTGTCGTCAAGCAGCGGGCGGTTACTCTCGGCGATACCATCGGGAACGACTACGCCGTGACAGGCGGCTTGAAGCCTGGAGAAAAAGTCGTCGTCTCCGGCACCCAGTTCCTCATCGACGGTGCGCCCATACAGCCGATCAGCTAACTAACCGATTCCCGAGGCCGCCACGACCCGCGGACCAGCCGCGACCAGCAGAGGAGTGCACATTTGGTTGACTTTTTCATTAAACGGCCAATTTTTGCCACGGTGTGCGCACTGCTGATTATTCTGGCCGGCGCAGTTTCGATTCCCGGGTTGCCCATCTCGCTGTATCCCGACCTGGCACCGCCGCAAGTGACGGTAACCAGCAACTACGTGGGCGCGAACGCACAGGTAGTGGAGTCGGCAGTCACAATTCCGCTGGAGCAGCAGATAAACGGCGTCGAAGGTATGCACTACATCACCTCGACGAGTTCCAACGACGGCACCAGCAATATCAATGTAACCTTCCGCACAGGTTATGACCTGAACATTGCGGCGGTGGATGTGCAGAACCGGGTGGCGACGGCGCAAGGCCGTCTGCCGCAGGAAATAAAGAACACGGGTGTGACCATCACCAAGGCGAATCCAAACTTCGTCTTCGCCGCGGGATTCTACTCGCCCGACAACAGTCTTTCGAACCAGTACATCTCCAACTACCTGGACGTCTACGTTAAGGACGCGCTGAAGCGGATTCCAGGTGTGGGCGATGTCGTCATCTTCGGCGAGCGCAAGTACGCCATGCGGGTGTGGCTCGACCCTACGAGACTGGCCGCGCGGCAACTCACCGCGGCGGATGTAGTCGTTGCGCTGCAGGAGCAGAATATCGAGATACCCGCCGGACAGCTGGGACGCCCGCCTGCAGATCCGAAACAGACCTTTCAGGTAACGTTGCGCGCTGTGGGGCGACTGTCGGAACCCAAGGAATTCGAGAACATCATCATAAAGAACACGCGCAACGGGATCGTGCAGCTTAAAGATGT
>WNFR01001557.1_pt1 | contig 24706 bp, 23 predicted proteins | sample 5400221 | NCBI WGS metagenome assembly WNFR01 (sample SAMN13153357, study PRJNA577476) | soil metagenome | isolation source: 40 cm soil under Madrone tree | place: USA:California | collected 2016-06-14 | reverse complement strand
CGTCACCTGACCGACGTCGGCCTCGACCTGCGAGAAATCCGGATTCACCGTGCCCGTCAGGCTGAGGTTCTGCGTGACGCCCCAGCGCAGATTCACACCCAGCTGCGGGTCGACCACACCGTAACGGTATGCAGATGCCGCAGGCGAGCCGTCCACGCGCGATGTGAACTCGGGACTCAGGTCCATCACCAGTCCCCGCCGCATCCCGGTCAACCCTTTCAGCGTGCCGGACTGAATGAGGAAGCTGGCGCTGGCGCGCACCACCGGAGTCCAGGTGTCCTCATAGGCGGTGTGCTGCGTCACCCGAACAATCTGGATGCCCCAATCCTGAATCGCGGCGCTCTGGTAGCGCAGGCTCTTGAACGGAATGCGGACCTCCACCTCGAAGCCACTGGGGGTAACTCGGCCCTGCGATTCGTAGATGTAGTCGGGGTTGAGATCGACGACGCCGTCAAAGCGGCCGCCCGCATTCCCCCCGCCTGCGGCGCCGGCAATCCCCTCACTGCGAACGCCGTCCTGTTGCGCGCCCAGCGGGTTGACGGCGAAGAGCAGTGCCCGGCGGCGATCGTTGAAGGTGTCGAGCAGGATCTGAATATTGTCGTCGGCCCCGATGTTGTCGCGGTCGGCGAGCGTCGCGCGCACCACATTGCCGTGCTTCTCGAAGGCGCGGATGCCGAAGTAGATCGCATCGGGTGCGTAGAAGACGAGCACCTGGGTCGAATCCTCAGCCGGCCGGCTGTCCACCGGGCGGTATTGACTGAATCCTGATCCTCAGCCGGCCGGCTGTCCACCGGGCGGTATTGACTGAATCCTGTGAGCAGCGCCGCCTTTTTCCACACGTCCTCGTCGAGCACGCCGTCAATGTGGACGGTGGCCTCGATCCGCGGCACGCGCACGTCGAGCTGACGGAGATGGCCGTCGTACACTGGTTGCTGGCCGACGGATTGGACGAGAAGGAGAGCAACGGCGAGCATGGAGAACTAAAATACTGTGCGGCGTGCCTGCGTGCGACGTGCGACGTGTCAGTGCCGAGTTCGCTCCGACGAAGCGTCAGCTCAGCCCTTCAACGCCGCACGCCACACGCCGCACGTTCAACTATTCGTAACGCAAAGCCACGATGGGGTCGAGGGACGCCGCCCGCCGCGCCGGCCAGATGCCGAAGAACAACCCCACGATCGCGCTGAAGATGAAGGCAATCAGGATGGCGAGGATGCTTATCGACGTGTTCCAGTGCGCGAGCCTGGACAAGGCGACCGCGCCGAGCGTGCCGAAGAGAATCCCGATCATGCCTCCGGCGAGACACAAGACGAGCGCCTCGACGAGGAACTGGAACAGGATATTGAAGCTTGTGGCGCCGAGCGCCTTGCGCACGCCGATCTCGCGCGTCCGTTCGGTGACGGAGACGAGCATGATGTTCATGATGCCGATGCCGCCCACGAGGAGGCTCACCGCGGCAATTCCCGCCAGCAAGTACGTGAAGGTCTTCGCGGTGTCCTGAAACGTCGCTAGAATGTCGGACTGATTGCGGATCTGGAAGTCGTTCTCGCCGCCCGGCCGGACCTTGTGCTCGCGCCGCATCACGCGCTCGATCTCGATCATGGCGAGGGTCATTTGCGGGACACTCGCCGCATCGACCGTGATGGATCGGAGACGGTCCGTCCCCATGATCCGGTAGCGCCCCGTCTGCAGGGGGATCAGGATCTGCTCGTCGGGGTTGCCGAAACCGCCCGCCGATCCCTTGGCGGACAGGACACCGATGATCTCGAACGGGATGCCGCGGATCTGGATTTCCTGGCCGATCATGGCGGCAGGATTCCGGTTGAACATGTCGGGGATCGCCGAGCCGAGCACCGCGTAGCGGCGACGTCCTTCGTCTTCTCCCGCCGTGAACATCCGGCCCGCCGTGAAGGTGTAGTTCTTCACGATGGGATAGTTGGGCGTGGTGCCGACGATACTCACGTTCCCGTTCTGGCCGCCGAATTTGATCTGCAAGTTGCGCGTCAGCTCCGGGACGACGCCCTTGACGTAGCGCGCGTCGCGCGTGAGGGCGTTCGCATCGTCGACCGTGACGCTCACGCGCTGATCGAACATGATGGCAATACCGCCGCGGAACGATTGCCCCGGATAGATGGAGAGCAGGGTCGGGCCGAGCGCCTGGAGACGCGCCTGGACGGCCTTCTGCGCTCCGCTGCCGAGCGCCACCATCGTGATGACGGCGCCGACACCGATGATGATGCCCAGCATCGTCAGGAACGACCGCAGCTTGTTGGCGCGAATCGCCTGGAGCGCGACCTGGAAGATCTCGCCGAGGAGCATGCTAGGGCCTGGTCGGCGCAGCCTGCGGCCGCGCCGGTGTGGTCGGCTGCTGCTGCTGAACGCCGGGCAAGCCGCCGCCAGTGACGTTGCGCATGCGTTGCTGCATGTCGCGCTGCGCATTGAGCAGCGACGCGCTCGGCAGCACGAGCACGGTATCCTGCTCGGTCAGCCCGCTCACGACCTCGATGTAGTCGAGATCGGTGAGCCCGGTGCGGATCTGCACTGGAGTCGGCTTGCCGTTCTTGAGCGTGAAGACGATGTAGCTCGACGGCTCGCCCGTGTTGCGACGGAGGCCGCCGCCGCCGCCGCCGGCACCACCGCCACTGCCGCCAGCGCGCTGCATCATGGCCCGCATGGCGGTCATCGCGTTCTGCTCCGCTGGGGTCAGCTCCTGACCAGACATCCGCTTCTGGAAGGCCGACCTGATCTGCGCTTCCGTTACGCCGGGAGGAAGCTGAATCGTCCGCCCGTCGGGCATGGTCATCGTGTTGCCACCGCCGGCGGGAGCGGTGGAGTCGTGCTTGACCGTCGAGTCGCGGCGTGCGGTGCCTCCACCCAGCGACGCGCTGTCGCGGTTGGTCGGCGTTTGCGGCTGCTGGCGCGCGGCCGCGAGCTGCTGCTGGACGTCATTCGGATCGAGCCCCAGCACCTGCGCCGCCGAGGCGACGTCGCGCTGCGTCCGCAGCGCCGCGTTCGGCACCGCGAGCACATTGTCTCGGCGTCCGACGTGAATCTCGACCTCGGTGTTCATGCCCGGCTTGAGCAGATGATTCGGGTTAGGGATTCGCACCAGGACGTTGAACATCGTGACGTTCTGCTGCACGGTCGCCTGCGGCTCGACCTTCAAGACGGCCCCTTCGAATGGCCGGTTGGGATACGCGTCGACCGTGATCGTCGTGAGCAGGCCCGGCGACACCTTGCCGATATCCGTCTCATCGACGAGTGCGCGGATCTGCACCGTGTCGAGGTTCGCCATCCTGAACAGCACGGTACCGCCGCCCACGTCCGTCGTCGGCGACGAGATCACGGTGCCGAGCTCGACGTTCTTGGCGATGATGGTGCCCGCCAGCGGTGCCCGCAGCTTCGTGTCGTTCATGCGGTCGCGCGAGTTCTCGAGGTCCGACTGCGCGCGGATCACCGAGGCGTAGGCGTTCGCGTAGTCCAGCTTGGCGCCGTCGTATTCGGTCTGGGTGATCGCCTGCGCCTTGAACAGCGTGTCGGACCGGGCCAGCTGCGCCTTGGCATTGTTGAGCTGCGCCTGGGCGACCTGTAGGTTCGCCTGCGACTGCGCCAGGTTGTTGCGCGGGATGCGCGGGTCGATCGAGGCGAGCAGCTGATCTTGCTTCACATCGTCGCCCGTCTGGACATTCATCCCGATAATTTCCCCCGACGCCTTGGACTTCACGTCCACGGTGAGCACGGGCTCGATGGCCCCGGATGCCGAAGCCGACACCACCAGGTTACGGCGTTCCACCGGAACGGCCTCGTACGATTGCGCGGCCTGCTTCTTCGAACAACCGGCCAGGCCGGCGAGCAGCAATGCCGCCGCGGCGCTTCCCCAAAGTTTTGTGTTCACGTTTGACCTTCCGTCCTCTCATCGCGCGCAATCTTGCCGTCGAGCAGGTGAATCTGGCGGTGCGCGTGTACCGCAATGTCGTGTTCGTGCGTCACCAGCACGATGGTCTGGCCCGTATCATGAAGCTCGTGAAACAACCCCATGATCTCGTTGCCCGTCGCGGAGTCGAGGTTGCCCGTCGGCTCGTCGGCGAGCAGGATGCTCGGCGCGTTCACCAGGGCGCGCGCGATGGCGACGCGCTGGCGTTGTCCACCCGACAGCTCGTTGGGCCGGTGATCCATACGGTCACCCAGTCCCACCTGTTGAAGCGAGCGCGCGGCGCGCTCGCGCCGCTCCTTGGATCCCATGCCGGCGTAAATGAGCGGCAGCTCGACGTTGTGGAGCGCATCGGCGCGCGGCAGCAGATTGAACGTCTGGAACACGAATCCGATTTCCTTGTTGCGGATCCGCGCCAGCTCGTCGTCGCTGAGGTCGCTTACTTTCTGCCCGTTGAGCCAGTATTCGCCGTTCGTCGGCGTATCGAGGCAGCCGATCAGATTCATGAGCGTCGACTTGCCCGATCCCGACGGTCCCATGCACGCGACGAACTCGTTCTTCTTGATCTGGATGTCCACCCCGCGCAGCGCGTGCACGACCTCCGCGCCCATCACGTACTCGCGCGTCAGGTGGTGCGTCAGGATGACGGTGTCGGGTGTCGGCGTGTCGCCGGTACGGAACAGCATGGCGTCGGTCGATGTCATAGCGTCCGTCCGAGCACCGCTTCGACCTGCGCGCGGGCGATGAGGTAGTTGAACCGCGTCTGGACGACGTTGACTTGCGCCTGCGTCAAGGCGGCCTGCGACGTCAGCAGATCGAGGATCGTCGCGGCGCCGACGCGATAGCGCTCGTTCTGCACGCGCAAGTCTTCGGTCGCCGCGGCCAGATTGTCGCGGGCGATGTTGATTTGCTCTACGGCCGTCGACAGCGCCGCGAGCTCCTGCGTGATGAGCGCGTTGACCTGCCGGCGCGTATCAGCAGCCCGCGCCTCGGCGATGTCACGATTGACCGAGGCCGAGACCTGGTTGGCTTCGCGCGAGAAGCCGTTGAAGAGCGTCCACGACACCCCGAACCGCCAGGAGAACGTTTCGGGATAGTTGTTGAACAGCGGGAAGCTCGGCGATCCGGCGCCCTGGCGATTGTTGCTGTAACTCACCGTGAGCGACGGCCAGTACTGCGAGCGCGCGCTCCACACCTGCGCGCGCGCTGCGCTCGCCTGTGATTCTGCTTGTTCGACTGCCGGCGCACTCTCGAGCGCGGCGCGCCGCAGGTCCGCGGTGTCAGGCACGGCGGGCAGCACTGTGTCCGGGATGGCGCGCACGAGCGCGTCGACGCCGATCTGGCGGCCGAGATTCGCCTCGGCTGTCGCGAGATTTGCCTGCGCCTGGAGCAACACAATGCGCGCGTTGCCATAGTCGACCGTGGAGCGGAGCGAGTCCGAGCGGGTCGCCGAGCCGGCATGCAGCTTTTCGACGGAGATCTGCAGCTGCTGTTGCGCCCGACGCACCTGCGATTCGGCAACGCGGACCAGATCTTCCGACGCCAACGCGTTATAGAAAATCTGTTTCGTCGCGAGCGTGACCTGGAAGCGCTGGTTCACTGCCCCGGCTGCCGCGGCGTCGCCAGTCGCGTTCGCCGCCCGCAGGTTGGCGAACCGCCGGAAGCCGTCAAAGAGCTCGAGAGTGGCGTTGAGACTGCCGGTGTACGAGTACTCCGGCGGGACCGGCTGACCGGTCGTCGGGTCGATGCGGCTGACGTTGCTGCGCGCTGCCGAGATGCCGGTCGAGAAGGTCGGAAGAAACGCACCGAACGCCGACCGCGTCGACGCGCCCGCATTCCGCTGGTCGCCGCGCGCCTGGACCATGCCCGGCTGTACGTCCAACGAGCGCCGCACGGCTTCCTGCAGCGTCACTTCCTGCTGCGCCGCGGCAGGTGCCGCGAGCAGCGTGCCAAGGAGAATCCCCCCCACCAAACTCCGCCGCATTAGTGGCCCCCCGCCTTGCCCTTGGTGGAGTCTTCCCGCTCCCTACGGTGATGCTCAGCCTGATCGATCAGTTGCTGGTGACGAGTCCGCTGCTCGGGTGTAAGCTGGGCATCGATCTCGGCCCGCATGCGGGCCTTGATGGAATCGAACCGCGGCCGGACCCGAGCCCAGAGCGAATCGGTCTCGGGGCGGTGCCGCGCGAAGATCGCGCGCACGGAATCCCGCTGCGCGGTGCTGAGGCCCAGCTCCCGGCTCAGAAGAGCGATCATGGCCTCGGGTCCGCGTCCGGGGCCGCGCCCGTCGTGTTCGACCGCCTCGCGGCCGCCCCATCCGGCAAGTCCGCCCGCCACGAACACGGCGGCCAGAAGGCCGACGGCGGCGAGTTTCGATCTATTCAGCATGGTTCCTCATTTCTCGTTCTCAGCGTTGATCAACTAATGACGCAAACACGACGCTGGCGTCCGGTGGATCCTGCGCGGTCACGAGGGCCGCAAGGCCTTGTCCTTCGAGCGGTGCCATCGCGGCGTCGATCGATGCCGGCGCCGGCGTCAGCACGGTTCGCCCGAACAGGAATCCGACGATCAGGGCCGCGACCGCGGCAGCGATGCCCGGCCGGAACCACGACGCCAGCACGTCGAGCGTCGGGACCGTAGAACGGTCCAACGCCCGCTCGTACTGCGCCATGACCCGCGCGACGAACGCGTTCTGATCGTCCTTCGGCTCGAGCGCGGCGCGCAACGCCGCGCCCAGCTCGGGATCCGGGCGATGATCGAACGGCTGTGTGTCTTTCATCGTGCCTGCTCCTTCCAGTCTGCCAGCAGCGTGCGTAGACGGCGACGCGCGTGAAACACTTCCGATCGCACGGTTCCTTCCGGAATTCCCAGAATCCCGGCGATTTCGGCGTGCGAGTAACCTTCGACATCGAACAAGACGACTGCCATCCGACGGCGCTCCGACAGCTCGCCGAGCGCGGTTTGCAAACGCGCACCCAACTCGTTGCGAATCGCCACCGCGTCCGGTCGCGGACCTCCGCCCACCAACGCCGGGTCGAGCGGCTCAGCCTGCCGTACGTTGCGGCGCCGCCGCCGGTCAGTGGCAGCGTTCGCGACGATCCGCATCAACCAGGGGCCGAAGGGGCGGCGTGTATCGTACTGCGCGAGCTTCACCAGGGCAGACAGAAAACCGTCCTGTGCAGCATCATCCGCATCGTCGGGATCGCCCAACACCGCCCGGGCGACCCGCCGCGCCTGCTGTGCATATCGCTCCACGAGTACGCCGAATGCGTCGCGATCACCCGCTAAACTCTTAGCAACTAAGCCCTTGTCCTCTTCGCTGCTTCCCATACGCGCAGCGCCGGTCGGAGGTTGAGCCCCCCCGGCCCCCCCGGCCCCCCCGCCTGGCCCACCAGCTCCGCCCTCGCGCTCAGCGAACATCGCTCTCACGGCGGCGCCGCCGTCTGGCGAGGGCCCAGCCGGCGAGCCAGACGGAGGTCACCAACGCGCCCGCCGCCAGAACCGCGCTCGCAACCAGCGGAAAGAGGATGAGCGACAGGCCCACCAGGAGGAAGGCCACCGCCGCAGTACCAGCCACCGTGCGACGCGCTCCACCGGCGACTTGAATGAGGGCGACAGCGACGACGGCCTGACGTTCGCGCAGCGTGCGCTTGTATTGCGGAGCCGGAGCTTGCGACGAGGCGACCGCGTGAGAAGGGGGCACCGCGGCGGCAGCGACGAGCCGCGGCGGCAGCGGCAGCCGGCGCCGCGCCATCAGCACGATCTCGCGGCTCTGCGCCATGTCGTGCAAAAACTGCGTCGCGAGCGTCGCGGTCAAGCCATCATGCTCGGCGACGAGGTCGAGCTCGTAATTGCCCAGCAGGCTCGAGACGTTGAGGTTGCTCGATCCCACGCGCCCCCACTCGTGATCGCCCACGAGCGTCTTGGCGTGCAGCATCGGGCCGCGATACTCGAAGATGCGGGCGCCCGCGTGGAGCAGCTCGCGATACCCTGAGCGCGTGAAGATGCGGACGATGGGGATGTCGGAGGTGCCGGGAAGCAGGAAGCGAACATCCACGCCGCTGCGGGCTGCATCCACGAAGCTCGCGTGCAGCGGCGGTGGCGCGACGAGGTAGGCGTCGGAGATCCACAGCCGTTCCGTCACCGCGGCCGCCAGCAGCTGGACTGCGCGATAGATCCGCGACTGTCCGGGGAAGCCTTCCACCACGCGCACAGCCGTCGGCCCACATTCTTCGGGCGTCGCTGTGGTTTCGTCTTCGGGCAAGGCGCGGCCGGCACGGGCCCACATCCGGGCGAACGCCGCTTCGAGGGCCACAACCGCCGGGCCGCACACCATCAACATCGTATCGCGCCAACACGGCGCTCCGTTCGTGGGATTACCGGCCCATTCGTTGCCGATGCACAGCCCACCCGTCATCGCCCGCTCGCCGTCGACGACGAGGAGTTTGCGGTGGTCGCGGCTGAACGCTGCGATCAGACCGCTCGTCCAGATCGGGCGAAACGGGCGGACGTCCACGCCGTGGCTGCGCAGCTCCCGCCAGTACCGGCTGCCGGTGCCGTGGCAACCGAACGCGTCGTAGAGCACGCGCACGCGCACGCCGGCACGCGCGCGCTCGGCCCACGCCGTGGCGAAGCGCCTCCCGGTGTCGTCGTCGTGAATGATGTAGTTCTCGAAATGAATCGTGCGCTGTGCACCGGCGATCATTTCCAGCATCGTCTGAAGCGCATCACTGCTGATCGAGATGTGACGGACGATGTTGCCGGGGATGGGCCGTGCTCCCGTCGCCCTATCCAACGCCCGCGAAAACGGATTCACCCTCCCCCCCCGACCCCCCCGAGGCCCAACGAGGGCTCCACCGGGCGGAGCGCCTGAATGCAGAATGCGATGTGCTCGTCGAGCGGTACGCCGAGCTCTTCGGCGCCCTGGCGCACCTCATCGCGGTTCACGCCGCGAGCAAACGCCTTGTCCTTGAGCTTTTTCTTGACCGACGAGACTTCGAGATCCGCGAAGCTCTTCGAAGGCCGCACCAGCGCGCACGCGACGAGGAAGCCGCACAGCTCGTCGACCGCGAAGAGCGTCTTCGCCATCTGCGTATCGCGGGGCACCCCGGAATAGGTCGCGTGTCCCAACACCGCCCGCAGCAGCGGCTCGGCGACGCCTTTGGAGCGCAGGAGATTGACGCCCCACGCCGGATGCCCATCGCTGGGGGAGTGCTCCTGATTGGGGAATTTCTCGTAATCGAAGTCGTGCAACAGGCCGACGAGCCCCCACCCCTCGGGATCCTCGCCGTATTTGGCGGCATACGCACGCATCGCGGCCTCGACCGCGAGCATGTGCTGGCGCAGCGACGGCGATTGGGTGTGCTCCTGCATGAGAGCAAGGGCTTCGGCTCTGTTCACGTGATCTCTACCCCCCACCGTTCACTCCACAACGCGAGCATGAGCTGCGGCCACAATCTCCGCGCATGATTCCGGCGACCGGTTCGGTGCTCTGCCAGGAGCGGCGTGTCGAGCAGGCGGTCGGCCAGGGGAGCGAGTCCTGTGTTCAGCCAGCGGGCCACCGGCACGGAGAGACCGCGTTTGCGGCGATGAATGACGGCGTCCGGCACCAGCCCGCGCGCTGCTTCCTTTAATATTGCCTTGGTGGTGAGGCCCCGCACCTTGAGACGCGAAGGGGCGGGAAGCACGAGCTCCATCACTTCGCGATCGAGGAACGGCGCCCGCGCCTCCACCGAAGCCAGCATCGTGGCGCGATCGACCTTGACCAGCAGATCGTCCGGCAGATAGGTCAAGAAATCGAGCCACATGACGCGATTCAGCGGATCGTCGTGCGGGAAGCGGTCCAGTTTGCAAGCCAGCTCCGCAATGACGCCGTCCTCAATCGCCATCGCGCCGAGCCAGGTGAGATGGCGATCGAGCCAAGGTTTTTCGCTGGCGGCGAGGAACTGCTTGACCATGTACTCGAGCGTCATCTTGCCGGTCGACGACGGCCAGCGATCCGCCGCCCAGCGCGCGCCGCGCCGCAGCGGGCCCGGGACCCGCTGCCAGCGCTCCGCGAATTTGTGGCCGAGGTAGGTGGGATAGCCGCCGAACAGCTCGTCGGCACCTTCCCCGGACAAAATGACTTTCACGTCCTCGCGGGCGGCTTCCGCCAGCAGGAACGTGGGAAGCACCGCGGGGTCCCCGAGCGGCTCGGCGAGTGCGCGCGACACCACCTCGAGCGCGCGACCGAGCGATGTATCGTCGGCCGTGACGACGTGATGGACGCTGGCGATCGCATGCGTCACCGCTTCCGCATACGGGCTCTCGTCGTACCCACTCTCCGTGAACCGCACCGCGTACGTGTGAATGCGCTCGCCCCGGATGCCGCGGGCAGCGGCGGCGACGAGCAGCGACGAATCGAGGCCTCCGCTCGTGAAGATGCCGAGCGGTACGTCGGACATCAGCTCGCGCTTCACGGCACGCAGCAGCGTGTCACGCACTGTCCCGGCGTCGCCGAGTGTCGACCGGCTGCCGGCCGCCGCCGCGGCGCTCCAGAACGAGCGAACCTCGGTTCGCTCGCCTTCCGCGATGAGCAGTGATGCGGGTGGCAGCTTGTGAATGCCGTCGAACATCGTGTAGGGCGCCGGGACGTAGCCCAGCGCATGGTACAGCGACAGCGCCTTGCGATTCAGCCGGCGCGGCTGGTCCGGGAACTCGAGCAGCGCCTGGATCTCGGATGCGAATCGCAGCTCGCCATCCACGTCAGTCCAGAACAGCGGTTTCTCGCCCGCGCGATCGCGCGCGAGCACGAGCCGGCGCCGGGTCTCATCCCAGATCGCGAGGCCGAACATCCCCTCGAGCCGCGCGACCGCGTCCGCGCCGAACCGCTGGTAGAAGGGAACGATCGTTTCGATGTCACCGTGGGAGCGGAAGGGATAGCCCCATGTGGACGCCTCGCGTCGCAGCTCCGGCGCATTGTAGATCTCGCCGTTGCACACCATCCAGATCTTGGCGTCAGGGCTCTGGAACGGCTGATCGCCGGTCGTGAGATCCATGATCGCGAGCCGGCGCGCGCCGATGCGCGCGCGCTCGTGACCGACGATGCATTCGCCGTCGGGCCCGCGGTGGCGCAATGCGGCGGCCATCCTCGCGAGCGCGTCCGGATGGCGCAGCGGTGCTTCGCCGCGCGCCCCCCCCCCCGGGGCCCCTATCGCGCCGAAGATGCCGCACATGGTCCATAGGCCGCGTATTTACCCTCCACGGCGAGCAGCGGGAGCACGGAATCGAGCTGCGCGCGGACGCGCGCGTCGGTGGCACGCGCGACGAACACGGCCGGTGTGCGGCAGTCGCGCGCGCGACCGCGCCAGTCGTCGGCCGGCCGGAGCGGTGACGTGCTGTCACGGCGGAACTGTTCCTGGTAATCGAGCACGAAGGTGCTCGTCAGCTCGCGCGCGGTGGCCGTCGCGAGGAGAACCTGATGCCGCAGATAGAACGGCAAGGACGTCGGGAACGCGGCCACCCCTACGACCTCCATGGGTGCACCCATCGGCCCAGCATTCTGAATCACCTGAGCAATGGTCGCGGACGAGCGATCCTCGCCGACCGCGGCGAGCAGCCGGCCCGAGACGATCGGCATCGCTAGCACGGTGAGCGCGTACCCCATCACCGTGAGTGCCGGGCGCGGGCGCTCGCCTCGGCCGGCGTACCAGACCAATGCCGCCGAGATCAGCAGCGCGATGCCCAGCGCCAGCGCAGTCTGAGGGATCGCGGCCCGCTCGCCCGGGGTCAGGCTGATGGGCACGGGCAGCCAGATGGTCAACGATACGAGGGCGAGCCCGAGCAGCGCGGCGATCGCGGCATACGTACGCCTACCGACCCCGATTCCGGCGTCGAGCCCTCGTGCCGCGGCGAGTGCGAAAGGCGGCATCAGCGGCAAGACGTACTGGGGGAGCTTCGACTGATTCAACGAGAAGAACAGCAAAGGTCCAAGAACCCAGCATGCCAGAAGAATCGATTCCTGTGCCCGTGGATTCACGCGCCGGGCCAGCCAGGCCCAGCGCCAGTTTTTCAGACCTGCGAGTGCGGGCACGATCCAGGGGAACGCGGCGACGGGAACGATCGGCAGATAGTACCAGAACGGCGCGGTCCGGTGGAAGCTTTTCGTGGTTACGCGCTCGAAGGTCTCGCGCACGAAGACGTAATGCGGAAATTCGGGGACGCGATGCGACACTGCGAGGAACCAGGGCAGGGCGACGATCGCGAACACGGCGAGCCCCGCGAGCGGGAACAGCCTCCGCACGGTTCTGCCGGTAATCAGCGAGTAGGGGATCAGCGTGACCAGCGGCACCAGGATCGCAATTGGTCCCTTGGTAATCGCTCCGAGCCCGATCGCCGCCCACGCCAGCACGGGTCGCTCCTCCCAGAACGCGAGGATCCCGAGGGTGGTGCAGAATGCGAGCGCGCTGTCCATGATCGTCGTGCGCGCGTATGCGAGCACCAGCGGCATCGTCGCGAGCGCCAGTGCCGCGAGCCATCCCGCATCCATGCCCCAACGTCGTTTGACGAACCATACCACTACGATCAGCGTCGCCAGCGTGAACAGGTACGCCGGCAGACGGGCGGCGGTCTCGGTTGGTCCCAGTACCTCCATCACCACGGCGGCCGACGCGAAGTACACGATGGGCTTGTCGAGGTACGGCAGCCCGTCGAAACGCGGCAGCACGTAGTCGTTCGTCGCCGCCATCTCGCGCGCGACCTCGGCGTTGCGTCCCTCGTCGGGATCGAACAGCGGATACCCGCCGAGGTCGAACCCCAGCGCCAGCGCGGCGGCAAGGAGCAGCACCGGCAGCCGCACGTAGGCGCCGAGCGGCAGCGAAGACGTGCTAGGAACCGGGAGCCTGAGGTGTCGAAGGGGGCTGCGCGGGCGCCGTGGGCATCTGCGACACCGTAATCGGGACGTTGGCTTTGCGCTCGCCGTCCACGGTGATCTCGAACCGATACTGACCGGCGTGCGGGAACGGCACGTCGAACACGAGCACCGCAGCCGCCTCGATCTCCGTGACGCCGGCGGGCGGCTCGGCAAAGTTCACTGTGCCCGAGCCGCCCAGCAGCTCCGCGTCGTCTTCATCGAGCAGCTTGATCTGCACTTGATGCTCGCCGACTTCCGTGCGTTTCCCCTTCAGCCGTAGCACCAGGTGCAGCCGCGGATGCATCGCCGGAAACTGCGGCACCCAGATGTGCTGGAAAATGCCGAGCACCGACATCTTGCCCGACTGATCGACCAGCGCGTAGTCGGCGACAACCGCGAAATCGAGATGCACTTACTTCGTCGCCACCGGGACGGAGTAGCGAACCTTGTCCCACGCGAACGTGATAGCCGAGGGCGCGGAAGCCGGCTCGAACGCGATCACGAACTGCTCGACCGGTGTAGCGAGCGTCTCGGTCTTGACTTCGACACGGACCAGGTCTTGCTCCGGATGATATTCGGTGCCCCACTGCCCGTTCTGTTTGTTGATGATGAGCTTCCATCCGGTCGGCGAGGGAAGCGTCCACAGGGTGTACCTGCCCGCGGGGACTGTCGCGCCGCCGATCACCAGGTCCACGGGCGTGTTGAGCTGCGTTGCCGCGTTTGCGCCTGTGCGCCACACCTTATTCCACGGCTCCAACGTGCCGAAGATATCTCGGCCGCGCCGGGTGGGGCGGCTGTAGTCGATCCACACCTCGGAGCCGCCAATGGTCGCGCGCGCCGTGTCGCGCGGCGACAACTGGCCGAGCGGCCGGCTCGCGAAGGACTGCGTGGCCTGCGCCATCGGCACCGACGCGACGCGCTGGACTTCGACCTGCAAGGTGCTGCCTTTGCCTGTGAGCCACGTCAGGTGCACCTGCCGGTCGAGCCGGAACGTGAAGGGCCCGACGCCCGCGTACTGACCCTGGTCGAACATGACGACGAGGGTGTCTCCGCCTCGCCTGGTCATGTAGCCACCACTCGTCGCGGTGGCCGAGGTGAGGGCGGTGAACCTGACGCTGTCCTTCCCCTGCGCGCGCGCCCAGCGGCCCATCTGCTCGAGTAAGCCGTACACGTGGAGCTGGAATGGGAAAGTCCCGCGCGGTACGGCGAGTTTCGACGTAACCGAACTGTCGCCGCGCGGCGATACCATGACCGCGGTGTCGCCGGAGAAGTCGACCGAGTTCCTCGTCTCCATCGGCCCAGGCCCCCCGCCGATGTTGTGTGTGACGAGCTGCAGGCGCCGAATCGTCCCGTCGGGATTCAGGTCCGTGGTATAGATGCGATGCAGGCTGCGCGGCGTGCGGATCACATACTCGCCCCGCAGCTGCGTTGCGGTGCGCGTGTATTGCTCCATCGAAAGCGTGTCGTTACCGAGCCTCACCACAAAGGCACCCGAGTCCTGAACTACCAGCGTCATTGCCAACAGGAAAGCAACCACAAAACCTCCTTACGAGACACGGATCGACGTGATTTCGTCGTTTCCTTTGATCGCGTTAACAACATCCATGCCTTTGGTGACCTGCCCGAAGACGGTGTGCACGCCGTCGAGATGTCGTTGCGGCGAGTGACAGATGAAGAACTGGCTGCCGCCCGTGTCCTTGCCCGCATGCGCCATGGAGAGCGTGCCGGCAACGTGCTTGTGTGTGTTCTTCTGCGTTTCACATTTGATCGTGTATCCCGGGCCGCCCGTGCCAACCGGTCCCTTGCCGGTCTTGGAGTACGGGTCTCCACCCTGGATCATGAAATTCGGAATCACGCGATGGAACTTGGTCCCGTCGTAAAAGCTCGAGTTCGCCAGCTTCTCGAAATTCGCAACCGTGCCGGGCACTTCGTCCGCGAACAGCTCGACCTCGATCGTGCCCTTCTTCGTCTCGATCACCGCTTTCTTGTTCGGCATCTACATCCCCGCGTTGAGGTTTTCCTCGACGTGCTGCACCGTCTTCATCCCCACGATCGCGCACGCGATCTCCGGGCGGTCGAGCACGAACTTGAGCGCCAGCTGCGCCGCCGTCATCCCCGACTGCTCCGCCAGCTCGTGCACTCGCTGGCCCAGCGCGGACAGCTGCGCCACGTAGGGCCGCGGCATCCGGCTGCGGATATCGCCAGGCTCCCAGGTGCTGGCGGCGTTGTAGCGTCCGGCGAGGAAGCCGTTCGCGAGCGGCTCGCGCGCGATCACGCCCACGTTCGCCGCGTGCGCCGTGGGTAGGAATGTGTCCTCGGCTTCGCGCCGCGCCAAGTTGTAGACGATCTGCACCGTGTCAGGCATCGTCGCCTGGACGGCCGCCACGCCCTCCTCCGGCGGATGTACGGACACGCCATAGAACCGGATTAGTCCCTCGCGCTTCATCTCTTCCAGCGGTTCGTAGGTGCCCCTCGTGGAAATCAGGTTGATGGGCGGATTGTGCAGCTGCAGCAGGTCGATATGGTCGGCACGCAGCCGCTCGAGCGACCGTTCCACGGCGAACCTCAGGTAGCCGGGCGTGAAGTCCAGCCGCATGTCCCGGTTGTAGAAGTTGCCGCCAGCCTTGGTCGCGATGAAGACCTGATCGCGGACGTCGTGCAGCGCCGCCCCGAGCAGGGTTTCGGAGTGACCGTGGCCGTACACGTCTGCCGTGTCGAAGAAGTTGCAGCCGAGCTCGAACGCCCGCCGGATCGCACGCGTGGACTCCGCGTCGTCCGTGGCGCCATACGAGTTACCGAACGCATTGCCGCCAATTGCCCATGCCCCGAAACCGATCTCGCTGACGGAGAGTCCGGTACGGCCGAGGGTGCGGCGGTTCACGCCTCCAGCAGCCCTGTGAGCTGCTCCGGCGCGGACACGGGCATCGAGCACGTGGTTCCGACGCAAACCGTCGCGGCGGGCTGCTCGGCAATCGTGCGCACCACCGCCTTGCGGGGGCGATAGGTCTGCAGCGCGAGCAGATGCATCGCGCACGCGGGTCCATCGCCGCGCGGGCCGCGGACCTCGATGCGGGTGCCAGGATGCACGGCCCAGTCCACTGCGCGGAGTAGGGTGGAGCCGTACAACGACAATTCACGCGCGCTGCCGGCGAAGGCAGCGAGATGGCGATCGAGGCGCTCGCGCCACTCCGCCTTGTCGGTCAGTGCCGCAAGTCGCGCGAGCACGAGCCCGGCGACGCCGTTGGGCGAGGGCGTCGGGGCATCCTGCACCGGCTTGGCGCGGGTCGCGAGATATGCGGTGCCGTTCGTTGCGGCGATGTCGAAGTAGCCTCCACTCGGGTCGGCGTGTGCCTTGGTGCAGTACGTCATCACCTCGATCGTCCGCTCCAGCCAGCCGGATTCTCCCGTGGCTTCGTACGCGTCGAGAAAGGCGGCGGCCGCCTGCACGTTGTCATCCAGCATGCCGCGCGGCTCACGACGCCCGAGGACATGCGACATCCCCCCCCCACTGCCCACATCCCACGCCTCTTTCCAAATACGCTCGAGAACCCTGAGCGCGAACTGGTTGCACTCGGTTCGATCGAGCGCCGCTCCCGCCTGCAGAAAAGCACCCGCCATCATCGCGTTCCAGTTGACGTACGCCGTGCGGTCCACGAACGGCGCTTTGCGGCGGTCGCGTGCGGCCTTGAGCTTCTTGATCGCCGTGCGCAGCACGGGCCAATCGTCATCACTCCCCGGGTCCTGCTTCCACCACAACACGTTTTTCCTCGGGTTGTGGTGCATCTCGCCCGTGTCCTGGATGTCGAACACACTCGACGCGACCGCGAATTCTCGCGCGGTGAGCGCGTCTTTGGCTTCATCCACCGTCCACGTCCAATAGTCACCGTCATCACCAAACGTCAGGTCCGCGTCCTGTGATGTCGCGAATGCGCCCCCCCCGGGCTCCTGGTCGGCCATGACTTCGAGCACCCAGTCCACGATGCCGGTTGCGACTTCCTTGAACAGCGGAGTCCCGAGAGCCTGGTAGGCCGAGAGATAGGTCCGCAGCAGCTCGGAATTGTCGTACGACATCTTCTCGAAGTGGGGAACGATCCACCGCTCATCGACCGAGTAGCGGTGGAAGCCGCCGCCCACGTGATCGCGGATGCCCCCGCGCGCCATTGCGGTGAGCGTCTTCTCGACGATCTCCCGTTGCCACGCGAGACCACCCCGGCTGTCGTGCCAGCGCGCGAGCAGGAACTCGATCGCCGCCGAGTGTGGGAACTTGGGTGCCGAGCCGAAGCCGCCGTAGCGCACGTCGAACAGCTTGGCCATCTGGTCGGCCGCGCCACTGACCAGATCGGCGCTCACAACCCCCGACTTCGCTTCGTCCAGCGTCTGGACGACGTGTTCGCGAATGGCGTGCGCGTTCGTGGTGACGCGCTCTTGCTCTTCGCGAAACGCGCGCGCGATTTCCATCAGCACGCGGCGAAATCCCGGCCGCCCGTAGGCGTTGTTGTCCGGGGGGAAGTAGGTGCCGCCGAAGAAGACCTCACCGTCGGGCGTCAGGAAGGCCGTGAGCGGCCAGCCGCCCTGCCCGCTGAGCGCCTGCACGGCGCGCTGATAGCGCGAGTCCACGTCGGGTCGCTCGTCACGGTCCACCTTGATGCACACGAAATCACGATTGAGGAGCTCGGCGATCGCGGGATCTTCGTACGACTCGCCGTCCATGACGTGGCACCAATGGCACCAGACGGCGCCGATATCGAGGAGGATCGGCTTCTTCTCCTCGCGCGCGCGCGCAAACGCGGCGTCGCCCCAGGCAGACCAATGGACCGGTTGGTGGGCTGCAGACTTGAGGTACGCGGAGGGTTCGGACGCCAGCTGATTCGACGACACGGCGCTAATCCAGGTACCGGATCGCGGTTTGCGTCAACAACTCCGCGCCGATCACCAGCGACTCCTCGTCGATGTCGAATGTGGGACTGTGATGTGGGGACGCGCGGCCCCCCTTGGGCGCCGAACCGACGAACGCGAAGCACCCGGGGACGCTGGCGAGAAAGTAGGCCATGTCCTCGCCGCCCATCGTGCGCACGCCGTGGCGCACGTTGTTGGCACCGATCAGGCCAGCGGCGACGGCGCGCATCAACGTGCTCAGCTCTTCATTATTAATGAGCGGCGCGCTGAGCCGGCGGTAATCCACGTTGGCCTGGGCCCCGAGCGCCGCCGCGATGCCCTGTGCTGTCTCCTCGACCAGCCGCGGCGCATCCTCGAAGAAGTGGCCCCCGAACGTGCGCACGGTGCCGCGAAGGTCGGCGCGGTCGGGGATCACATTGAATGCCCGTCCCGCATGCACTTCCGTCACCGAGACTACGGCTTCCGCCAGCGGATCGCGCCGCCGCGACACCAGGCTCTGCAGCGCGGTGACGATATGAGCCGCGACGAGCACCGGATCGATCGTCTGATGCGGCGCGGCCGCATGGCCGCCCCGCCCCAGAATCTCGATCTCGAACTGATCGACTGATGCCATCACGGGTCCCGCCATGATCCCGATGGTGCCCACCGGCAGGTCGTTCCAGAGGTGAATGCCGAACGCCGCGTCGACCTTGGGTTTGTCGAGGACGCCGTCCTTGATCATCGCCTGCGCGCCATTCGACACCTCTTCGGCAGGCTGGAACGCAAACTTCACGCTCCCCGGGAGCTCGAGCGGTGCGAGGCGGCGGGCGACCTCGAGGCCGATTGCGACGTGCCCGTCGTGCCCGCAGGCGTGCATCTTCCCCGGTTGCCGGGAGCGATAGGGGACCGCGTTCGCTTCCTCGACGGGCAACGCGTCCATGTCTGCCCGGAGCAGCACGCAGCGGCCGCCGCTCTTCTTGAGTCCCACGACGCCGGTCTTTCCGATGCCCGGAGTTACCTGGTAATTCAGGCCGCGTAAGCGATCGGTAATCAGGTTGGCGGTACGCGTCTCTTCGAACCCCAGCTCGGGGTGCTGGTGGATGTCGCGTCGCGTAGCGATGAGCGCTGCGCGGTCGACTGGACTGAGCGTGCTCATACCAGCGAGCTCGGGCAGAGCCGATTGACCACGCAGTCGGCACATCTCGGTCTTCTCGCGATACAGACCGCGCGCCCGTGCTGAATCAGCGTATGCGCGAACCAGGTCCAATCATCACGCCGCACGATCTCCATCAGGTCTCGCTCGATCTTCACGGGATCGTCCTGCCGGGTGAGCCCCAGCAACCGGCTCAGACGATGCACGTGCGTGTCCACCACGATCCCTTCGTTTTTCCCGAACCAGGTGCCGAGGATGACGTTCGCCGTCTTGCGGCCCACGCCGGGTAGGGCGGTCAGCTCTGCCATCGTTTGCGGCACCTCGCCCCCATGCCGCTCGACGAGCGCCTGCGCCATCCCGATGATCGATTTCGTCTTGTTCCGGAAGAAGCCGGTGGACTGGATCTCTTTCTCCAGCACGCGCGGATCGGCCGAGGCGTAGTCGGCGGCCGTGCGGTATTTCGCGAACAGGTGCGGCGTGACCATGTTGACGCGCGCGTCGGTGCATTGGGCGGAAAGAATCGTCGCGACGACGAGCTCCAGGGCACTGTGATGGTGCAGCGCGCTCGTCGCTTCCGGGTACTCCCGCTTCAAGCGCGCGATGATCTTCCGTGCCCGCGCTTTCCGTTCGGTCGCCGCGACTTTCGTCTTCATGGGTCACCCGGAATCTAGCAGCGTCAGGAGCCGGCACGTGAGCAGCAGCAGCTCGCCGGCATTGGCCACGGAGTACAGTCCGGCGGCCGTGCCGCCCGCCAGCTTCGGAGCGAATGGTGCGGTGCCATCGTCGCGTGCTGCCGCGATTTCGATTTCACCCTGCGCCGGATCGTCAGGGTCGGCTCGCCCCTCGAGTCCCACCGCACTGAACCCCGGTCGATCGGGGCGCATCCCGAAGATTGCCAAAACGCTGATCGCAGCGGTCCCCTCGGTTTCGGACGGGGCCGCGCTCACGAACATGCCGTCGAGCGGTTCGGGAGGGCTGGCTTCGTTCGGTGAGCCCCAGACGCGCAGCTCCGGCAGTTGCAGATACTGCGCGGCATGAGGTAGCCGCGTCGTGATTCGCTTTTCGCCGACCGCGCGACGCAGCGCCTGGTCGCTGATCGGGTAGGTAGGTTGCTCGGCCGCCCAGAACAGATATGCGTGATGCAGCAGCAGCACGTGCGCCTCGAGCGCGTCGGCGCCGGCGTCCTCTGGTACGATCTCGCGCAGCAACCGGCCGACGGGCTCGAGCAACACAAAGCGATCGCGGTCGGTGGGGGCCGCGCCGTCCTGCTGCAGCGCCCCGGCGATAGCGGGAAACCGTGGCTCGATTTCCCCAAAAGCCAGCGCGAAAGGAGTCGCTCTCATGCTTTCGGGAGGAAGTCGTCGAGCGTGCGCACGAATTCGGCGGTCGCCTCGACGTGCGGGCAGTGCCCCACCGGCAACTCCTTCAGACGAGCCTGCAGCAGCGCGGCGAGCTCGCGCGAACCGGCGATCGGGAGCGGATCGAACGTGCCGTGAATTACGAGGGAAGGGGGAAGGGGGACGCGGGACGCGGTCTCCCTGACTTTGGGACGAAGGTCATAATTACCGAGGCTGTCCCAAACGGCCTGCTGGGTCCGAGCGTTGACGCGGAAGGGCGTGAGGTTCTTCGCGTCATGGTAATCGCGGAAGTAGCCGGCTACGGACAGCTCGAATGCTCGCCTTCGATAGGTTGCGGGATCGCGCTCGCGCAAGCCGCTGGCGCGCAGCGCGTCGCGCTCGCGTTTGATCTCGGGCGCCGCCATGCGACGCGCGAATTCCTCCTCGAACTGGCTTCGGTACTCGGCGGTCGGCGAGCCGGGAGCAACGAGCGCCAGGCGTTCGACGCGTTCCGGGTGCTCGACGAAGTACAGTACCGCCAGCAGACCGCCCCAGGAATACCCGCACAACGTCAGCCGCTCCAGGCCTAAGTCCGCGCGAATACCGTCGAGGTCAGCAACATGCTCCTGCCAGCCCACCGGCGTCTCGCGCGGCACGGGAGATTGACCGCCGCCGCGCTGATCGTAGTAGAGAAGTGAGCGACCCTGCGCGAGCAGGTCGTACTGCGGCAGGAGATAATCGTGACTCGCGCCCGGTCCGCCGTGCAGCACCACAACCAGGGGACCGCTGCCGACCCGCCGAGTGAACAGGTGCACTACAGCAGAACTGCTAGCGCGTCGGCGACTTCCTTCACCTCGGCATGCTCGCGCTCACCGAAGCCGCTCGGCACGTCGGAGTCGATATCGATCTGTCCGAGGATGTGGTCACCGCGCCGGATCAGCACGACCAGTTCCGACTTGGTGAACAGATTGCAGGCCAGATAATTCCCGATCGCGCTCACGTCGGCGACGTTCTGGTCGCGCTGCTCCGCGACCGCCGTCCCACATACGCCGCGGCCGACGGGAATCCGCGTATGCTCGGTTTCGCGGCCGGCGTGGGCCTCGAGCACGAGCTCGGCGCCGTCGAGCATGTAGGCGTAGACAGAGGTGTAGGGCGGGCCCCACGACCGAATGCGCTCGCAGGCCATCTGCAACAGCGCGTGACGCCCCTCGTCGTGCAGATGTGCCGCGCGCAGCGCGCGCACGACCTTCGTGGCTTCCGACGCCGCGCCGCTCGTCACGGGCGCTTTCCGAGAACCGTCGTGGCACGCCGCTCCACGCTGTCGCGCCGGCTCAGGATGGCCACGGTATCACCCGCCTGATGGCTGCGCAGTGCGTCGGTCATGTCGTACAAGTTACCGATGTGCTTGTCGCCGATCGCCGTGATCACGTCGCCCGCTTGCAGCCCTGCCTGCTCGGCCGGACTGCCCACCCGCACGCCCGTGATGCGCACACCATCTGACACGCCGCCGCCGCTCATGTCGGGAATCGTCCCGAGATAGGCCCCGTATCCCGACCCACCAGTGGTGGCCTGCGGGCGCGGCGCATCCACGAACGTCAGGGGACCGGTCCGATTGGCCAACGACCAGGCGAGATCGGCAACGTACTCCGCGACCTGCGCGATTCCGGTGACGTTGAGCTTTTCCCAGTCGTCGGTCGAGCGGTGATAGTCGTCGTGCAAATCGGTGAAGAAGTGCAGCACGGGATGGCGGGTCGCGAAGAAAACGGCATGATCGCTAGGTCCCCAGCCGTCTCCCGATGCCCGTAAGTCGAACCGCGGCGGTGTGTTAAGGGAATCGAGCAGGGCCGGGAATTCGCGCGCGGTCCCGGCGCCGAGCGCCATGAGCCGCGCGTTCCGCAGCCGTCCCACCATGTCGAGGTTCAGCATCGCATACAGCGAGTCGATCGGCTGGGGCACGGAGTGGTGCACGAAGTACGACGAACCGATGGTGCCGAGCTCCTCGCCGCTGAACGCGACGAGTACGACGGTCCGTGCGGGGTGGCGCCGGGCCAGCCGCCGGCCGATCTCCAGCAACGCGGCGGTGCCGGACGCGTTGTCGTCGGCGCCGTTATGCACTCGCCCCGTGGAATCAGGATCCAGTGCACCGAATCCGCCGAGTCCCAGGTGGTCGTAGTGCGCGCCGACCACGACGATTTCCCCACGCAGCGTGCGCGATGACCCCGGGATGATGGCGACGACGTTGCGGGTGGGTGTGCCACCGAGCGTGGTATGCAGCACCGCCGGCGCATCCGCGGGAATCGTGAAATCCTGGAACGACACGCGTAAGCCGGCCCGCCCAAAGCCGTCCCGGATGTAGGCCCCGGAGCGCTGCAGCCCCGCGGTGCCGACGCCACGGCCCTGCTGGCTGTCGGCGGCGAGGAACTGCACGTCTGCCAGTATCCGTCGTGCGGCCGGCGAGAGCGTGTCTTGCGGACTCCCGCACAGGGCCGTGGTGAGCAAGAGCAGTGCGATCATGGGGGGTACTCTATAGATTCAGCCTCCCCATGGCCACCCCGCAGGATTTCGCCGCGTCGTTCGCGCGCGCTCTCGACCTGTTTCGCGATCCAGACGCGAAAGAAGAGCAGAAAGCGCAGTTTCGCACGCTCGCCGGGACCCTCAAGGTCGATGGTGTCACGATCTCGGCGCAGGATGGCAAGCTGCTCGTAAACGGGGCGCCGGTGGTTGGTGACACGCTGCTGCAGCGCCTCGAATTTCACTCTGTAAAGGAGATTGCCATTCCGGCTGATCCCCCGGTTGGCGAGATGTTCGAGTTGCTGCGTGCGCTTGCCGCTCAGCCGGGCGACGAGGACATCGCGTCCCGGCTGCGGGCGAGCGGGGCGTCACGGGTTTCGGTCAGGATGCAGACTTTCGTCTTCGGAACGCCGATCGCTCCCGTCAGCGTGCCGCCCGCTCCCAACGCTCGCGCCGATGTGGCGCCCCCACCGCCGCCTGATATGCCAAGCGCGATCCGCGACACGCCGGCCGCTGCGAGCGGGACCGAAGACATCCCCGATATCGTCCGCGAAGCGACCGCCCAGAGCGTTGGATTCTCTCCGGCGTCCGCGGCCAGGCGCACGACCGGGGAGTTGATCGCGCAGTTGAAGGAGAAGCCCGACGGACCGCATGTCGGCGAGCTGCTCGCGGTTTTGGGACGTCAGCTCGAGACGGCGATGAAGACAAACCGCATCTCGCAGGCGCTGACGATCGTCGCCGGGATTGTTCGCGCCGAGCAGCAGGTGGGCGACGCGAGCCGGCGGCGGCAGTATTCGATCGCGCTGAAGCGCATGTACAACAAGGCGCTGCTCGAAGCGATCGCCGAGGTGGCCAATCATCCCGCCGACCGGGAGGACTCGCTGCTGGTGCTACGGAGGGCGGGGGAGGACGGGGTCGAAGTGCTGCTGGATCTCCTGGTCGCGGCGCCGACCATCGAGGAGCGGCGCGGCATCTTCATGGCGCTGACCGGCATGAAGGAAGGGACGGACCAACTGGTGCACATGCTTGGGCATCACCAGTGGTTCGTCGTGCGCAATGTCGCCGAACTGGCGGGTGAGCTGGGCTTGGATGAAGCCGTACCGGCGCTCGCCCAGCAGCTCGAGCACGACGACGAGCGTGTCAGGAAGGCGGTCGCCCTGGCGTTGGCAAAGATCGGATCGAGCTCGGCGGCGGAGCCTCTGCGTCGCGCATTGCGGGACAAGTCCCCGGAGGTGCGCATGCAGGCCGCCCTCGGCGTCGGCGGCCGCAAGTCGAGCGCGCTGGCGATGCCGCTGGTCGTCGCGATGGAAGAGGAAGAGGATGAGGCGGTGGAGCGAGAGCTCATTCTCGCGCTCGGGCGGATCGGTAGTACGGCCGCGGTGCAGGCGCTCATCAAGTTCGCGCAGCCGGGCGGCCGGTTGTTCGGTCGGAGACCGGCGGCGCTGCGCGCGTCGGCGGTCGAGGCACTTCGTCTCGCCGCGACACCGGCGGCAGTTGGAACGCTCGAAGGTCTCACCGATGACGGCGACAAGCAGGTCCGCGCCGCCGCTCAATCCGCACTCACGGATCTCAAGCGAAAATAGGGCAGATTTGCCTGCCTGAATGTCACTTGCAGATCGCCAGAAACACCGCATAACACAACGTCGAGTACTAAGACAGCAGCACGGTCGATTTCCGTGGTGTTGTTGGCGTCTATATCGTTGCTCTAGAACGTGTTACGCGCGCTGTGCCAGATTGGGTGCGGTTCTTGCCCGTTAGGGGCGTGCAGTTCCATATCCACGACCTCTTCGGTCAGGAGAGATCATGAAAAGCGTTCGTGTGGTTCTTGGCGTCCTCGGCCTCTTGGCGTTGCCGCTCGTAGCGGCCGCGGCCCAGGGTCAGAGCGCCGCCAACAAGTGCAAGAACACGCCGCAGGCTGGCCAGAACGGCAACAGCCAGCGTGGTGCTGCTGCGGTCGCAGCGGCCCAGGCCAACAAGTGCCCGGCGCCCGTGCCTCCGCCCGCTCCAGTGCCTCA
>WNFR01006557.1_pt1 | contig 24709 bp, 18 predicted proteins | sample 5400221 | NCBI WGS metagenome assembly WNFR01 (sample SAMN13153357, study PRJNA577476) | soil metagenome | isolation source: 40 cm soil under Madrone tree | place: USA:California | collected 2016-06-14 | reverse complement strand
CGCGGAGCATCTTCAATCGTGACTCGCGTCTCGGTTTTTTCAAAAAAACCAAGCGCGTTGATGGTCTGCAGGTCACGCGCGACCTGATCTGCGTTGTACGGGTCACCGGGACGGGTTTGAACCCAGTAGATAATGTCGTCTTTGCGTAGACGACGGTTACCCTGAATGTCGACTTCTTCAACCAGACGCTGCGTCGGCTGTTGGGCCCGCGCAGGACTAGCGACAAAAAGAGAGGCAGTGCCAATGGCGATGCTCAGAACAGCGAGCCAGACGACGCGATAAGAGTGCATAAGTGACGGTTCCCTTGGAGGTTTCTCCCGGGAATAATACTCAACGTATGAAAAGTTAAGCGCTTACTTCAGGAAAACCGTAACACAAACTCGCCGCGGTTGCGCTCTCTGGGGAGCACTTTGATTCACCGCAGCCCCCACCCGTTGCCAGTTTTCCATTTTGCAAAGTGGCGCATTATACCGGGAAAATAAAGCGAAAGTCCAAAACGCAGTATGCCGGGGTTGAATTATTGATTTGGTTGGCGCAGGTGAAATACCGAGGTTCAGGGAGTAAGCAGCAAATCACTCGACTGTTCCAAGCCGGTTTCGTCAATTGTGATCGAGCGGAAGTTCAACTCGTTCCCATCGACGAACATCTCGACCAGGGAAGCTTCGCCCAGATGACCCTGGATCAAAGCTTCCGAGAGAGGATCTTCGACGTACTTTTGCAGGGCCCGCCGCAACGGACGCGCGCCGTAGGCACGATCCGCGCAGGTCTTCTGCAGGATCCAGCGTTTAGCGTCGTCAGCGAGGCGGACAATAAAACCATGGTTGGACATCGTGCCGTTGATTTGATCCACCTGCAATTGAAGGACGTCCAGCAGTTCTTCATCGCCTAATTCATCGAAAATGATGATCTCGTCGAGCCGGTTTATGAATTCCGGATTGAAAGTCTGACGGACGGCGGTCATGACCATTTCTTCCAACTTGGTGTGCGAGATATCGGCCGAGCCCTGAAATCCCATGGCGCCCTTTTTCATAATGAAGCGCGCGCCGATATTCGAAGTCATGATGATGATCGCGTTCTTGAAGTCGATCGTGTTTCCGAGCGCGTCGGTGAGAATTCCATCTTCGAAAACCTGGAGCAGGACATTGAAAATGTCGGGATGTGCTTTCTCAATTTCATCAAACAGGAGTACCGCGTACGGAGAGCGTTTGACTCGCTCAGTCAGCTGCCCGCCTTCTTCGTGACCCACGTACCCAGGCGGCGAGCCAATCAACTTCGAGACCGAATGCTTCTCCATGAACTCGGACATATCAAAGCGAATCATCGATCTTTCAGTGCCAAAGAGGAACTGTGCGAGGCACCGCGCGACCTCGGTCTTGCCAACGCCCGTTGGTCCCAGGAAAAGAAACGATCCAACCGGGCGGTGCGGATTTTTGAGACCAGCGCGCGAACGCCGAATAGCGCGGGCCAGTGCCGAGATGGCCGGCCGCTGCGAGATTACGCGCTTGTGCAATTCAGCTTCGATACGCAGGAGCTTTTGCGATTCGCCTTCTTTTAAGGAGGTAATCGGAATTCCGGTCCAGCGGGCGATGACCTCTTCCACGTCGGCGCGGGTTACCTCAGCCACTACGATCGCGTCTTCATCATCTTCGATCGGGGCCTGGGCCCGGCCATAAGTGGCGCGCTCCCATTCCGTCAGCGAAGCGGTCAGCGCGTCGAGGTTCCCCTGCTCCGCACGCACGCGTAGTTTGACGCGGGCGCCCGCCTCGTCAATTACGTCAATCGCTTTGTCAGGCAGAAAGCGGTCCGGAATGTAACGGGTCGATTGAATCACCGCGGCTTCCAGGGCCTCCTGGGTGTAACGAACTTGATGAAAACTCTCGTAGCGTTCGCGCACGCCCTCGAGAATTTTGATCGCTTCGGCTTCCGATGGCGGCGGCACCTTGACTGACTGGAAGCGACGCTCCAGCGAACGATCCTTCTCGATTGATTTGCGAAACTCAGCGGGGGTGGTGGCGCCGATACATTGAATCTCGCCGCGCGACAGCGCCGGTTTCAGAATGTTGGCCGCGTCGAGCGACCCTTCCGCCGATCCCGCGCCGACCAGGGTGTGCAACTCGTCAATGAACACGATGTACTGTGGATTCTCGATCAACTCGCGCATGATTTGTTTCAAGCGCTCTTCGAACTGGCCGCGATACTTGGTGCCGGCGACAATCAAACTGATATCGAGCGAGAGAATTCTCTTATTAGCCAGAAACGAGGGAACTTCGTCGCGCACAATGCGCTGGGCCAGACCTTCGACGATGGCGGTCTTGCCGACGCCCGGCTCGCCGATCAGCACTGGATTGTTCTTGGTGCGACGGCAGAGGATCTGCACCAGACGCTCAATCTCGGCGTCGCGTCCGATCAAAGGATCGAGCCGATCGTTTGAAGCATCTTCGGTCAGGTCGCGGGAAAACTCGAGCAGATGCGGAATGTCCTTGCGATGACGAGCGTCGGCTCCGGTCTGGCGAGCGATCTCGTCCCGCACCGCGGCCAGACGCAGTCCGCGTTCGAACAAAATTTGCGCGGCCATCGAGCGCTCTTCGCGCAAGAGACCCAGCAGTAAATGTTCAGTCCCAATGTGTCGATGTTGCAGTCGGTCGGATTCTTCGTGCGAGTAATGAAGCACTCGCTTAGTTTCCGGAGCCAACGGCAGTTCGACCGAAGTTGGAATCCGTTCGCGCAGCAGCGTACGGCCTTCGATCTCTCTTCTGATGGATTCAATTGTGATTTGCGCGCGCGGGAAGAAACGGCCAGTCAGGGTCTTGTCTTCGCGCATCAAGCCTAAAAGCAGGTGCTCAGGCTCAATTGCGGGCGCGCCGAATTGTGACGCCTCGTAACGCGCAAAGAAAATTACCCGCCGCGCTTTTTCAGTATAGCGTTCGAACATTGGTTCTACAGACTGTCTATGATTGCCGAGCGCTCCAAGCCAAAACTATCAACGCCCGGGCATTATAGCGCAATGGGCGAGAGGTAAGAAGCTTAAGTTGAGCGCAAAGACATCCCGCCAGCATTGAGCACGGAACACGAGTTCTGCGCCAAGCAGTGGCCAGAGCCCACCGTGCGTCCAGGAATGTACCGGGCGTCGCTGGAATGACGTGCAGAAAAGACATATGGTGCCTGGTACAGAACCGGCAGCGACCGGTCAAAACCCTCAATGTGCGGGAAGGCGGACAATCCTAAACGATCGAAGTCTGTTAGCATTCAGAGCGAGTTCTGATTTGTCCGGCCCACTGAGTTGGATGGCTGGACCCCGTCGCTACCGCTCCGGGTTCTGTACAAGGGGGGTCTTTGGATTTCATCCTGAACCAACTCAACACCGATTGCCCCGGCCTGCGGAATTCGTGCTTATCAAACTTGTTCGCCCTGGTGAATCTGATCGATCTCTGGAAGCCACCCTGTCCGATCCTCCTCTCAACCAAAGTCAACCAGTTCTCTGAGAGCCGGACAGCTGGCACGGGCCTCGCACTAGGGGAAGCGCCGTGGAGTCTATCTACGAGCATGATCTTTTCCAGAAGCTCTTCGCAGCGTGAACGATGAGAGTCTTGCTGACAGTGTAGTCGACAGACTTCTCAGACTCTGTTCTAACCCGGCCGAGTAACTGCTGTAAGTAGCTGCCCCCTAATAAACAAACCGGCTCAAGTGGGAAGACCGGTCGAACTTACAGGAACGATTAAAGATGAAAAAAATGAAACGAACCCCCGTTGTAACCTGGCTCACGATTGCCGCCGTAATGGTGTCGATGTGTGCCAGCTTGAGTTTTAGCCAGCGCACAACTGCCCAGTCGGGCAAGGGGGAGACTGGCCGCCGGAATTCCACTCGCGTCGCCGCTGATAACAAGTACCCGAGCCTGTCCCAATACGCGACCGACCTTACGAGTCTGGCGCTGTCCGGCAAGCTGGAATCCGTCCGCGGTTACGAGGCGAACGTTGCCCGCGTTATCGCCAGCCTCTCGACGACGGCCAGGAACCCACTCGTGCTGGGCGAATCCGATCTTGATCGCGACGCAATCGCTCGCGGTGTGGCTTCCCGAATAGCTTTCGGCGAAGTGCCCGAGACGCTGCGAAACAAGCGCGTCTTCAGACTGAGTCTGGAAGCGTTGGCCAGGGGCGCTCAGACCAGCGCCGAGTTCGAACACCGGCTCCGGTCAGTATTCGTTGAAGCCGAGCAGGCGCAGGGCGAGGTAATTCTTTTCGTCGATCAGATGCACCAGTATGCCGGCGCCCGCGCGACAAGCGTGGCCTCGGCAACGTTGCGGGCTGCGCTTGAAGCGAATCACTTCAAGGTTATCGGTGGCGCTACTCCCGAAGCTTATGCGACCTACATTGCGACGGATGAAAGCATAGCTAGACTTTTTGATTCGATCTCGATCGACGGCGCGAATGACAGCGCCTCGGACGCGACGGTAGCCAGGGACAAACGCAAGAGCCCCATCAATGAAGAGTTTGAGGGCGACAAGATCGCTTCGGACATGCGCGAGCTAATGGAGAGCGCCGGCCCGAACGGCCGTGTTTCGGCCATCCTGCAGGTCGATAATGTTCACAGCGCCGAGGTCAGTTCGTTGCTCAAACGCTATGGCGTGAACGTCGATTCACGCATGGCCCAGTTGGGCGCAATGAAAGTTGAACTGCCCGTCAACGCGATCGAAGCGCTGGCGAAGAGCCGCGCCGCGAACTACATTTCACCAGACGTTAAACTGGAGGCTTTCGGTCACGTTACGGTGACTACGGGTACGGATCTGATCCGCACCCAATCATGCGGCTTGCTGTGTACCACTACTTTCGATGGCTCGGGCATCGGCATCGCGGTGCTTGATTCGGGTGTGGACACGGCCCACGCGGCATTTGGCGGCACCGGTCTACTGGCGGGCGCGCGAGTCACTTTCAGCAAGGACTTCACCACCGAAGCTAACAACACTACTGATCCTTACGGTCACGGCACCCACGTCGCCGCATCAGCGGGCGGAGTAAGCACCGCGGCCGGCAATGCCTATCAGGGCATAGCCTACAACGCCAGCATCATCAGCCTGCGCGTGCTGAACTCGCAGGGCAGCGGCACGACGGCGGCGTTGCTGAGTGCTATGAACTGGATGCTCAGTCCGGCTGATCCGACTAAAGCGGTTAGCTCGACCAATCCTCTCAATAAGGACAAATACAACATTCGCATCGTTAATATGAGTCTGGGAGCAGCCGCGATCAGTTCTTACAAGAACGATCCGATTTGCCGCGCGGCGCGCGCCCTGGTTGATGCGGGAATAGTTGTGGTGGCCGCCGCCGGTAACAATGGCAAGGATAGTAACGGCAACAAAATCTATGGCCAGGTTCACGCCCCCGGCAACGAGCCTTCGGTGATCACCGTCGGCGCGGCCAATACCTTCGGCACCGATGCCCGTAATGACGACGGGGTAGCAACGTACAGTTCGCGCGGACCAACCCGCAGCTATGCAACGGACACGAAGGGCGTCAAGCACTATGACAACTTGCTCAAGCCTGACCTGGTGGCGCCGGGCAACAAACTGGTCTATGCAGAATCCGATTCAGGCGGCAGCGCTGGTCTGCTTGGCATTGGTGCTGTGAGCGCTGCCAACAACTTGCTGGTCGCACAGTATCCGCAACTCGATTCCGGTGTGACTACCGACAACAACAAACGATTGATGTACCTGAGTGGAACTTCAATGGCCGCCCCCGTTGTGTCCGGTACAGCGGCTCTCTTGCTCCAAGCTAATCCAAAACTGACACCTAACATGGTCAAGATGATCCTGATGTACACCGCCGGGCCAATCAAAGGCTTCAATATGTTGGAGCAGGGCACCGGCGAGTTGAATGTCGAAGGCGCCATGCGTCTGGCCAAGCTGGTTCGCACCAATCTGTCCTCAAGCACGCCACAGGATAGCGCAATGCTGACGACCACATCGGCGCCTGACCCACACACCACCATCGCCGGACAAACGTTCACCTGGTCTCAGGGGATCTTCTTTCGACATCAATACGCGAAGGGATCCACCCTAATCACCAAGTACCAAACCTTTTATGCGCAGGGCATGGTGCTAGGGGACGGTGTGGTCTTATCCAACGGCATGGTCCTCGGCGATGGCATGGTGCTCGGCGATGGCATGGTCCTCGGCGATGGCATGGTGCTCGGCGATAGTATTTTCACCAGCGCCGGAATGGTGCTGGGTGATGGCACGATCTTTTGTAAAGGGATGGTGCTCGGCGACGGCATGGTGCTCGGCGATGGGATGATACTGGGCGACGGCATGGTGCTCGGCGATAGTTTCATCTTCAGTGACGGCCTCGTTCTTGGTGACGTCCAAGCGATGGCGTTGCGCGCCATGATTTACGGAGACCCGGGCACTTCAATGTCGGCGCCTCGTTAGTCTGTTAAAACTGAAATCCGAACCCTGTTGAAGGAGTAACCGATGGCCGTAACACTCATGAGGCATGAATCCGAAGCAAGATCATCGGACGTATTCGCCCGTGACGAAGCTTGCATTGTCGGTGAACTGAGTTCAGCCGACGAAGCCGAGGTATTCGAGTTCCTTTCGTCGCGGACGATTCACACGGTCTTCATGGCCAGCCTGATCCGCGATAACGGATTGGTTAGTCCACATAACCGCGGATCGTTTTACTCCTGCCGGGATCGTTCGGGGCGGTTGGAGGGGGTGGGCCTCCTCGGCCATGCCACGCTGATCGAAGCTCGCTCTGAAAACGCGCTGGCCTCGTTTGCGCGGCTGGCCCGCAATTGCCTGAACGCTAACTTGATCCGTGGCGAGCAGGAAGCCATCCACAACCTTTGGACGTATTACGCCAACAGCGGACAGAAACCGCGTCTGGTGTGTCGCGAACTGCTGTTCGAGCTGAAAGCGGCCGCGCCGACCGAAGGCCGAAGCGACCTGCGGCCGGCGACCGTCAACGATCTCGACAAGGTCATGGCAGTTAACGCTGCCATGGCTTTGCAGGAAGCGGGCACCAACCCTTTGCAGAATGATCCCGGCGGCTTTCGCTCGCGCACTGCTCGGCGCATCGAGCAGGGCCGCGTCTGGGTTTGGACACAGGACGACCGACTGATTTTCAAGGCTGACGTGGTCGCCCAAACTCCACAGGTCACTTATCTGGAAGGCGTGCACATTCATTCCGAAGAGCGACGGCAAGGTTACGGACTTCGATGTTTACTCAACCTGTCGGCCATGCTGCTCGAACGAGGTGAATCGATTTGTCTGACCGTCCACGAGAAAAACAAAACTGCGATTAAATTTTATGAGAAGGCCGGCTATCAATTTCATAGCCATTACGAAACCATCTATCTGCGTTAAGAACGATCAGGACAATCGTGGCAACCAAACTGAAACGGACTAACCAGGAGAAATTCGCGACCCGGTACATGTGGCTGGTCGTAGCGCTCGGAGTCGCGGCGATGGTCTATTCCGCCTACTGGTTGCCGCGGCCGAGATTCGATCTGCGGTTTGTTCTGCTGGCGACGATGATGATGCTGGTCAGTTCGCGGCTTTCAATTCAGATTCCGCGGGTCAATATCAACATCACGGTTTCAGACACGTTTATTTATCTGGTGCTGCTGCTCTATGGCGGCTTCGCAGGCATCCTGCTGGCGCTGGGCGATGGCTTGTTCTCAGGCCTGCGCATCAGCAAGACTCCGGTCACGGTCCTGTTCAACTCAGCCATGATGGTCTGCTCGACCTTTCTTACGATTGTCGTGACTCAAATGATCTTCGGACCTGTCTCGAGTTTGAGATCACTTGAGATGTCGTCCTTTGTCGCGGGGGTCGGCACGATGGCGCTGGTGCAGTATTTCTCGAACAGTGGGTTCAGCGCGATCGGTCTGGCGCTAAAAGCTGGTCAGCCGCTCTGGCGCACCTGGCAGACACATTGTTTGTGGGCATCATTTACGTATATGGTGGGGGCTGCGGTCGCTGCGTTCAGTGCCAACTCGGTCGAAGGCGCCGGCCTGTCTATTCTGGTGATTGGCACGCCAGTCATCTCTATCGTTTATTTCACCTATCACAAGTACCTGAACGAGATTAAGGCGACATCGGCACTGGCAGAGCAGGCCGAGCACGATCGGGCCGAAGCAGAAAGAGCCCGGGCAGAGGCTGAGCGCGAACGCGCCGAGCAGGCTGAGCGTCACGTCGAAGAGCTGAGCCGGCATATTGCCGAACAGGAAAGAATCAGCGTCCAACTGCAAGAGAGCAAGGACCATTTTCGTCACGCGGCATTCCACGATGCGTTGACCAAGTTACCGAACCGCGCGTTGCTGGCAGAGAACCTGAAGTTCGTGATTGAGCGCGCCCGGCAGCACGACGATTATCAGTTCGCGGTACTGTTTCTGGACCTGGATCGCTTTAAGAATGTGAACGACAGCCTGGGTCACTCAATCGGCGACCAGCTCTTGATCACCATGGCGCGCCGGCTGGAAAGCTGCATTCGCGAAGTGGACATGGTGGCGCGTTTGGGTGGTGATGAATTCGCGATCCTTTTGGACGGAATTCCGAACCAGGCCGAAGCGACCAACATGGCTCGCCGGATTCAGGAAAAGCTGCAATCACCTTTCAATATCAGCGGTCACGAGGTCTTTACCACCACCAGCATCGGCATTGCCTTGAGTTCAACCGGCTACGATCATCCCGAGAACATGCTGCGTGATGCGGACACTGCGATGTACCGCGCCAAAGCACAGGGGAAGGCCTGTTACGAAGTATTCGATAAAGGAATGCACACGCACGCGGTTTATCTGCTGCAAATGGAGAACGACCTGCGCCGCGCGATCGATCGCGACGAGCTGCGCGTTTACTATCAGCCCATCGTCGCCCTCGACAGCGGACAGTTGGCCGGCTTTGAGGCGCTGATTCGTTGGCAGCATCCTGAGCGCGGGTTTATTAATCCGGCCGACTTTATTCCGCTGGCCGAAGACACCGGGCTGATCGTTCCTTTGGGCCTGTGGATTCTAAAGCGCGCCTGCCGGCAACTGTGTCAATGGCAGTGGCAGTCACCGGCCAATCGCTCGCTGTTTATGAGCGTCAACCTTTCCGGTAAGCAAGTCGCGCAGCCGGACCTGGTCGAAAATATCCGTGACATTCTGGAAGAGACGAACGTTGATGCGAAGTATTTGAAGCTGGAGATCACCGAAAGCGCCGTGATGGAAAACGCCGAGCTGGCCGCGCGCCTGCTGAAGCGGTTGCACGAGCTGGGGGTGCAACTGAGCATCGACGATTTCGGCACCGGCTATTCTTCGCTGAGCTATCTGCACCGCTTCCCGGTCAATACTCTCAAGATCGATCGCTCGTTCGTGGGACGTATCGGCGAAGCGGCTGAGAACCTCGAGATTGTGCGCACAGTGATTTCGCTGGCCGAAAACATGGGCATGGAAGTCGTCGCCGAAGGCATCGAGACCATGAGTCAATTGACGCAACTGCGCAGGCTGAAGTGCCAGTACGGGCAAGGCTATCTCTTCTCGCGGCCGGTGGATGCCGATTCCGTCTCCGCCTGGATTTCGAAGAAGCCGGACTGGCAAGAGAGTCTGTTCCACGACGCGAGCGATTACTTCATTCCTGCCCCACCCGTAGCAGTCCCCGCGGTGGCATAGTCGCGAACGGGGCACTAGCCCGACCGTAAGGGAGGGCTCATCAGATCGGGGCAGTAGCCCGACCGTAAGGGAGGGCTTACTACTCAAGCACCAACACCCGCAAGCTTGCAAGAGCGTGCGGGTGTTTGAGCATTCAGTCAGATCATTCGTCAGTGACTTACTAAGAAGACATCCCAAGCCCAGCGTCCCACCTGTGAGTGCCTGGCGTCACCCACTTTTGCGCGATAACGAAATTGATTGCCGTATTGATCGGTCCGCTTCGACTCTTTGTAGTCGAGCGAGATCGTTTCAACGTTGAGCGAAGGCAAGGTGTGCAATTCAGCCGGCTCGGAAATGCCGTTGTGATTTGTGTCTTGCCACAGACGCAATGAAGAGAACATGGCATCGTTCTGGTTGATTACTCCGTCGCCGTTGCCGCCCCTCGCCGGTTTGTCGTACTCGGCCAGGGCGAGGAATCCATTCGGGGTGGCCGAGGGCGGCTGCGGCGTGACATCGCCGAACATCTCAGTCCCGTTATCGATCAAGCCGTTGCCGTTCCGATCCAAGACCAGCCAGGCGTCGTCTGAGCCTGCTGTGGTCCATGCCAATCTTTCTTTCGCGCCATCCGAGTCGAGATCAAAATCAACGCCGCTTGCCGTATTCGTTAGCTCAAAGCCATCGCCCGAGACATCAACTATAATCGGACTCATATCGCATGTACCTTGGCTGGTGACGCACCTACACTTGCGCGAGCACCAGATTTGCGCACCTTGCTCACAATCCTCAGGCTGTCCGATGCAAGGATCACACTGACCTCCATTACAGTAGAGCCCAGAACAACAGTCGTCGAGCGTAACGCATACATCGTATTGCTGGCCGCAGGGAATTGTGCAGGGAACATAGTGTGCGTTTTCCCTGTAGGTGTTGCAACTAACATATTCATTGTTTTCATATTTGTCACAGGGGAACATCGCGACTACAGTGTCCCAAGCCCCCATGACAAAATTATCTACGAGATCATTCCTACTACTACATTCGTGGTTAACATCGCACCAAATCCGAGGCGACCAATCCTGCTCGTAGCAGTCTGCTGTATGAGGCGCGTTAGAGGTGAAAGAGGCTCTCCGTAACAAATCTTCAGGGATAGCTGTCGGTTGGTTACGTAATCTGCCGATTCTGTGATTGTTAGGACCGCGCGTCTTAGGCAGCGGAGGCTTTTTAGTGGGATCGACCTTCTTTGTGGGATCATTTGGATGTTCTGGATCGGGCAGGTAAAACTTCCCGCTGATGAGCACACTTCCGTCTTCGAATCCAACCTCTGTGATCACCACTTCGACTTGTTTGATGCTATTAGCGTAGCCCTGCTGTTCAAGCCCATCTTTCAAGCTCCGATAGTTGCGAGGACTGAGCCGAAGGTCGGCGGTTTCGCCCACTCTAATAACCTTATTTGGATCTCGTTGGATGTATTCGGGAGCAACCGCGCTGGGCCCAAAATGCAGTGTTTGGCCGACCCTCGGCCGGTTATCACCCGGCGCCCGGGGGAAAAGTAGGTCAATCGTTACCGAGGTCACGGGCTGATCGTAGTTGTTAAGAACGGTGACTTCGAAGCCGTCGAGCCAGTCGTCGTCTTCACCAAAGGTTTTGTCTATTTCAACGTTTCCCTTTTTCTTCGTTTTGGCGGCTACTACTTTCACTGGCTCAACGCGCCAGGGCTTCCTGGATACAATCCGAGCTTGCTCCTGACTCTGGGAAAGGCTGTTGTTGGAATCCATCGCTTGCCTGGGTAAAAGCAAAAACACCCCCGCGACAACAACCAAAGCGAACACTACTCTAGCAATGAGAGCGGCGATTTTCCGGGTCGGCATGATTGTACTCCGTCCTTGACTAGCGACCTTGGACACTAAGCTGAATCGCGGTCGCAAATAAGCAAGCGATGACGATTCTCGCCAAGTTGGCAGCCAATTTGATTTTCTTGCTGATGCCCGTCAGCATAGGTTGACCCTGGGTGATGAGTTGAGTCTGGGCTACCGTGACGTTCCGGTAACGTGAGGGTAGTGAGCCAGTTAGTGAAGCGACTATACTCTTTGGTTTGAATTCGTCAAGCGATTTCCCTTGGGAGGGTAAATGAGAGAAGTACAAAGGAAGGGCGGGCAAGCAAACATCGATACTAAGGCTCGTGGACCGTGCCGCCCTGATTCCTCGAACAGATCGCCGCTCACCCTGAATTAAAACACTTCTGCACTTCCTCAGGCCGATTATCAGGCAACAGGCTTTCGAGGTGAGGCTGATCCGTCGCCGTCGGATCGTTCCATGGCCGCACTTCATAAACGGTCGGCGCGACACGCCGAAAATGAAAGCGCGGTTCGATTTTTACCAGCTCGTTGATTTCGCTGACATGCCAGCCGCACGGCTGCCACCAGCGCGGATCCGCGTCGAGAAAAACGCGACGGCCTGACTTCAAATAATCCGCGATCGTCTGCTCCAATCTTCCCTGCGGCCAGCCGGCTCCGGGTCCAATCACTTCCCATTCACCCGCGCCAATGCCGCGCCAATAAATCACCGCCACGGTTTGCGCGCCTGAGATCATCACTGCGTCGCGAGGAACGTTCTTCAGCTCCTGATCATATTCCTTCGACGCAGCTCTTACTTTCACAGACGCGCTGCGTATCGGCCATAAGTACACGCCGAAAGAAACGCCAATCAAAGCGATTACCGCCGCCGTGGAGACAAACGCGCGCCGCTCTGTTCCCAGCAGCCGCGTTGCTGATCGAAAGAGATAGAGCGAACAAAGCGGCAAGAGCGCCGGCAATCCAGTCGAAAGGTAACGCCAACCGATGGTCGTGCTGTAGTTCAGCAGCAAGAGCAGGTTGGCAAACAATCCCACGGCGGCGAGCAGCAGAATCGGAGAGAGCCTGCGGCGTCGCCATTCCGAAACGAAAGCCATTGGCAAAGCGAGCAGCACCAGCGGCGATGTAGCCAGAAAGAAAAGCAACCAGGGCCAGACGTTGCGGATGCTGACCGGATGCAAAGCGGATTCGACACGCATCGATTCGCGCCAGCCATGCCAGGCGGAGCGGTAACTCGGATCGGAGAGGAACCAGTAAGCAAAGCCAGAGCCCGCGAAGATCAGAAAGACCATGCACGACAAAACGACGAGCAATAATCCCCGGCGATTTGGCCGCCATCCGCAGACAAACGGCGCGAAGATCAGCCATGGACCATAGAAGCCGACCGTCTCGCGTAGATTTACTCCCGCGCCCAACAGCGCCGCGCCAAGAATAACCAGCCAGACCTTTCGCTGTTGCAGTCCGCGCAAATGAACGATCAGAGCCACCGTCGTCAGCAACAGAGCGGGCACATCGGTCATCACCTGTCCGCTGTAGATCACAAACACCGGAGAGAACGTCAACAGCAGTGCCGCGATTGTCGCCGCATACTTTGATCCGGAGAGATCGCGAGTCAGTATCCAGCACGCGATCACGGCTAACGGCCCTTGCGCTACGACTACATGCTTGAACAGCAAATACGCGTGTCGCGGTTGAAGATGAAAAACCGCGTGGGCGAATACATAAAGGGCATGATTGAAAAAGATGAACAGGCCCCGGCCCAGGGCCATCGACGAAGGTGTTCCGTGCAGCGCATTGAGGGTGTATTCCAGCGCATCCCAATCGCCAATGAATGGATCGACAAAGACCAGGATAAAGACGAGCGCGATGGCCGCAGGCGGTAACCACCAGCGCCATTCAGAAAGCAGTGCCGGCCCGTTCGCTGATGTGCGAACAGCCTTAGCTGCTCGTCCTCGAGCAGCGAACTGAGGTTTGTCGGACATTACTCAGATGAAATGCGGGAAACTTGTCCGCGCGAACGCGGTAGAGACTGTCGGCGCGCCGGTCATCGGGAGGGGGAATCAAGTCTTCGAATATGCCACCCGTTTCTGTGATCAGCCCAGGGAATAACTGACTCGGCGTTGAAGTTTCAGATTCTTCCGGTATCACCAGAAATTTTATTTCGTTCTTGCGCAGAAACCCGAGGAAGCCCTCTCTGTCTTTCGAAAGCCCCTCGGAAAAAGAGTGATAGTAATGATCTCCTGGAATGCCGGAGATGATCCGGATCTCGGGACTGTCGCAGAAAATCTTGATCGAAGGATCGGCGGCATATTCCTGCTTCAGATAGTTCGCGATTGTTTCCGGCCGCGTCTTCTGCGTTACAAATCGCGTCAGGTCGTCAGCTTGAATTTTGAATTGAACCGCGAAAATTACCAGGGTTATTCCCAGAGCTACCTGGGCCCAAACTGATGGGCGTCTGAAAATTCGCTGGGCCGAGTATGCCAGCACCGGCAAACCAAGCGCGAAGAGGATCAGACCGTATCGAGACCAGATATCGGTTTGGTTTTTCGTAAAATAAGCCAGCGCGATGAAGCCCAGATACGCAAAAAAGAACGACAGGCAGATCATCAGGTCGGTCGCTTTCAGCCACTCGCGCCCTTTCCGCCAGTCACGCCAGAGAAACCACAGTCCCGCCAGACAGCCGGCGATCACCGCGACGTTCACCGAATAAACGAGGCGGTTCGCATCGATAAATATGCGGTCAAAAGTTAAGCGGCCAAGTTCGGGATGCGCCGCGAGTCTCTCCAGCATGTATTGATGTTGGGCCCGGAAAGATGCAAACAGGTTTCCTTTCGCCTGCCAACAAATGAACAACCAGAACGCGGGCCCGCTGGCGAGAATCAACATGCTCAAGACCGGCACTCGGCGCCGCCGCAGAAAATAAAGCGTTGGGAACACGGCAATCAACGCCCAACTTTCCATTCGAATCAGACAGGCCGCGGCCCCGAAGCACGCTGCCAGAATCCATTTTTCGTGAAGGATGAAATACAAACACGCCAAAACCAGCAGCGCATGCGGCATGTCCGTCATCGCTGAAGCCGAATACTCTATATGGAAGGGATTAAGAGCAATCGCCAGAGCAGCGAGTAGCGACAGCCTTTGGCTCGAGGTCAGAATCCTGGTGCCCAAATAGACGAAAACGCAGACGCCGGTGCCGGCCGCCGCGGCGACCAACTTGCTGATATAGATCGGCTGGTTAACTACCAAAGAGATGAGTGCGCAAAAGAATTGATAAAGGGGAAGCCAAAACCCGAAGAGGTCTTTGACCGAGAAAGTGCCGGCAGCCATCTTCCATCGCATTCCCCAGACCTGCTCGACATAGCAGTAGGCGTCGCCGAAAGGCTCCTTATGTAGATAGAGCGCGCCGACAATTCGCGGCACTCCAGCTAACAAGACGATTAAGGCCACACTGCCAATCGTCCGCCTACGGAGAACTCGAGTTTGCTCAGTCATCACAATTGATTTGACGCGCAGGTTAGCTTAGTTGAGAGTTCTAGTGCTCAGTCAACCCCGGCTGGAGCTTGAACTTTGAAGCGGCTAAGAATTCAGACCGGGCCTGTCTGAGGCAAACCCTCCGGGCGCTTTACCATCTTGAGGCGGGTGCCGCGTTCGCTGTACTCGACTTCCGAAACCTTCGCCTTCATCTTCTACGGTGAAGATAGCTTCGTGGGCGGACAACTCAGCGGTGACGCGCAACAACTTTGACGGATCGTTTCGATTACCGTGCTTCACGGCGTTGACAAAGGCTTCGTCCAGCGCGACGAATAGATTCGATTGCTCGATTTTGATCAAGCCCAATTTGGCTACGCGATCCAGCAGGTACTCAAGCACGGCGTTCATCAGCGTGAGATCGCTGGGCAGTTCCAGGTCGATCTTTTCCCGCACGGCTTTCTGATCGGGATCGATCCGCCGCAGCTTGAACAGGAGAGTCTTCTCGATGATGTCGTGTAGTTCGGTAATTGTGCGGCGCGCCTGCAGACTGGTAACGCCCATCTTGAACGAGCGCACGCTCTCGGCCTCAGTTGCCGGATCGTGATCGATCAGATCGCTGACCATCAAATCGAAACGGTCCAGGTCGGCGCGAGCCAGGGCCCTGTCTCGCTTGTCCTCCAACGTCACTTCATGGCCGAGCTGGTTCAGCTCGCGGGCCAAACCGGCACGAACGTCCTTGTTATGCTCAACGATCAGGACGCGGCACTTGTCATGACTGCTCTGGACCATCTAGTCGAAAATTTCGGCAGCGGAGAGATTAGCCGAAGGCCTTCCTTGCTTTGGAATACGAAAGGTTCGCCGATCGCGTTGCAGAATATATCAGAGGAACAGAAACGTGACGAGTAAAGCGAGATTTGGAGTTCCGCCTTCAGGCGGAGGATTTCCGGCGCCAAGGAGGTTTCCGCCTGAAGGCGGTACTCCAAACATAAGCGCCGCCGTCGGCGCACTCCAAATTTTTACCAGTCCTGCGCTACACTCATCTCTCAATGAGTGGCACAGACTTCAGTCTGTGATTTCCCCGCACCACAGACTGAAGTCTGTGCCACTCTCAATCGCTTCCGCCGATGCGCAAATCCAATCTACAAATTAACGTCGAGTACTTGATAGCCCGTTCGCTCCTGACGCTTTTCGGTTGGCTACCGCTGCGGGCCGCGCTCTTTGTTGGCTCACAGGTGGGCCGCGCCGGCTACTATTTCTCCGGCCGGTTGCGGCACACCGGTCTTCGCAATTTAGAGTTGGCGTTCCCCGAATTGGATCAGAATGAGCGCCGGCGTTTACTGCGCGGTTGTTTTGAGAATCTGGGCCGGCTGCTGGGAATCTTCAGCCAGTTCGCGACCGCCGACTCGCGGACTCTGCAGAGTTTGATTGACTGCGAAGGTTTGGAACACATCGACACGGCCCGTGCCCGCGGCCGGGGAATCATTCTTTTCACCGGGCATGTCGGGGCTTGGGAACTTTCGAGTTTTGCGCTCTCGCTGTTCGGTTATCCTTTGAGCTTTCTGGTGCGCCGCATCGATAATCCGAAGATTGAAGCATTGGTCAAGGCCCGGCGCGAGCGACTCGGCAATCGCACGATCGACAAACGCTCGGCCGCGCGCGAGATGCTCCAGACTATGCAGGATGGCGGGACCCTCGGAATTCTGGTCGACTTAAATACCCTGGATCGGGAAGGAATCTTCGTCGACTTTTTTGGCGTACCGGCGTCGACCACTTTCATGCTGGCCAAGCTCGCTTTGCGCACCGGAGCTGCGGTGTTGCCGGTATTCGTTCCCTGGGATCCAGAGCGCCGGCGCTTCCTGCTGAAGATCGACGAACCTCTGTCTGTCGAACAGTCGGGCGATGATGAAGAAGATGTGCGCCGCCTGACCCAGTTGTTTACCGGCGTCGTCGAGAAATACGTGCGGCGTTATCCGGATCAATGGCTCTGGATTCACCGCCGTTGGAAGACCCGGCCCCCGGGCGATCCTGGGATATATGACTGAATCGCGGTTTTGCCGCTTAGCAACGGGGCAGTAGCCCGACCGTAAGGGAGGGCTCCTTGCGGCGGCGGTACTGAGCCCTCTCTGACGGTCGGGCTACTGCCCCGGTTCGCGCAAGACAATTATGCCGGTCTCAACCGAACAATCAATCATTGGGACGAAGCAACGCTTACGCTCCGCCAACATCGCTCGCGCCTATTCCTTTGCCGGCCTCGAGGCCTATTCATTTACTGATCGCCTGCTGATTCGCGCTGCCGACCTTTTGTTCTTCCTGTTGATCAAACTGATCGGGCGCACGATCAATTTTGAAATCGAAGGTTGGGAGCACTGGGAAGCTGCATCAACGAACGGCAGGCTGCCCATCTATGCGTTCTGGCACAACCGTGTCTTTCTCTCGACCCATTTTTGGCAACGCCGCCGCATCGTGGTGATGACTTCGAAGAGTTTTGACGGCGAGTACATCGCGCGCTTTATTCAACGATTCGGTTATGGCGCGGCTCGCGGATCGTCTACCCGCGGCGCTACCGGCGCGGTGGTGGAAATGATCCGGTTGATGCGCGCCGGTTGTCCGACGGCATTTACCATCGACGGTCCCAAAGGTCCGCGCCACATAGCCAAAATGGGCGCGGTGCTGCTGGCTAAGAAAACCGGCAATCCGATCCTCCCGTTCACGATCACCGCCGAGAAATTTTGGGAAGCAAGCAAAAGCTGGGACGGCTTTCAGGTGCCTAAGCCGTTTACCAGCGCGCGCGTGGACATCGCCGAGCCGATTTACGTGAGCGCTGATGCAGACGAAGATGAGTTAAGAGCGAAACGTGACGAACTTCAGCGCGCGCTTGATGAGATCACTCGGCGCGGCGAAGAGTGGCGAAATTTTAGACCATAACACTATGCAGTCAGTACCGGGAGCGGTAGCGACCGGATCTCAATTCACGGACAGTCGGGCCTGCGCGGCCACAACCCGGTCGCTACCGCTCCCGGTACTGACCTCATCACTCCACCCGCTGGTCGCCTCTATTTCATGGCCCCGCCCCTGTTGTAGTAGGATGGCCCAAACCTGAAACTTGACGGAGGCCGAATGATCAATCAGGAACGCATCAAGAACCTGCTGCTCGAGTTGGTCCAAATCGACAGCCACTCGCGCAAGGAACGCGAGGTCGCGCAGTGCATAAAAAAATACTGCGAAGAGATGGGAGCAGAGGTCGAGATCGATGACGCCGGCGAGAAAGTCAGCGGCAACACGGGCAACGTCATCGCGCGTTTTCCCGGAACGATTTCGGACGCCGAGTCGATCATGATGAGCGCGCACATGGACACCGTGGTGCCCGGCGAAGGCGTCAAACCAATTGTCGAAGGCGATATCATCCGCACCGATGGCACGACCGTCCTCGGCGGCGACGATAAGTCCGGTTGCGCCGTAATCATCGAAGTGATTCGCTGCCTGCACGAGCAGAACATTCCCCACGCCCCTATCGAAGCAATCTTTTCCATTTGCGAAGAAGTCGGCCTGCTGGGCGCAAAGAACGTGGATGTCTCAAAGATCAAAGCCAAGTACGGCATAGTCTTCGATTCTGACGATCCGGGTTTTCTCTTTACCAAAGGTCCTTCGTCGAATCACATGGAATACCGGATTCATGGACTCGAGTCGCATGCCGGCGTGGCGCCCGAAGAAGGAATCTCAGCGATCAAGATTGCCGCCGAAGGAATCGCGGCGATGAAACTCGGCCGCATCGATTCTGAGACGACGGCGAACATCGGCGAGATCCAGGGCGGCATGGCCACCAACATCATTCCGAATCTGGTCGTGCTGAAAGGCGAAGCCCGCTCGCACAGCGAAGAGAAGCTGGAAGCGCAAACACAGCACATGACCAAATGCCTGGAGGACGCGGCCGCCAAATATGAAGTGACTGTTGAAGGCAAGACCACGAAGGCTTCAGTCGAATCACACGTCGAACGCGACTATTCATCGATGGACGTACCTGACAGTTCGCATGTCGTGCAGTTAGTAATCAAAGCAGCATCGCGCATGGGCCTCGACGTCAAGACGATGGCATCCGGCGGCGGTTGTGATGCAAACGTTTTCAACCGCAGAGGTATCGAGTGCGCGAACCTCGGTACCGGCATGCGCGCGATTCATACAGTCAAGGAATGGCTGGACGTGAAAGACATGTACGCCGCGGCCGATATGACGCTCGAGATCATGAAGTTGAATGGTGAGCTGGCGTCGAAGTAGTGAATGGAGCGCAGGCATCCTGCCTGCGGTCCGCCGGCATCTTGCCGGCTCTTATTAAAAGCGCGAGCAGGATGCTCGCGAACCGCCGACAAGGATGTCGGCGCTCCATCGGAATGCCGCCACGCTGGACCCACATCACAATCAACGCGAGCGATCTCGGCGCTTCGGTCGACTTCTACACTTCCTTCTGTGGTCTTTCGATCGTGCGTGATCGCCGGCTTGAAGGTCGTCACAATGTCTGGCTTGGTCCGGTAACTTCTACGGGAGAAGATCCAGTCTTCGTTCTGGTCATCGTGCAGGATGAAGTGAAAGCCCGCCTCGATCACTTTGGTTTTCAATGCGATAGCCGTGAAGAAGTTGATCGGATTGCTGAGCTGGCACGTCAACAAAACATTTTGGTTGAGCCCCCAATCGACGTGGGCGGGGTCGTGGGATACTTTGCGATGGTGCGCGATCCGGATGGACATATCGTGGAGTTCACTTTCGGCCAGCCGCTAAGAGGCTTGTAGCATCGATGAGTGAAACCGCGCCTCATATCATAGTCATTGCCGGACCGAACGGAGCGGGGAAAACCACGCTGGCGCCGTTTCTTCTGCGGGATACTTTGGGTGTGTTTGAATACGTGAATGCCGATCCAATCGTCCTCGGTCTTTCTGGTTTCGATCCGGGAAGCGTGGCAATCCACGCGGGACGTGTGATGCTCAATCGTTTACATGATCTTTCCGAGCAAAGACGAACCTTCGCGTTTGAGACGAGGCTTGCTGCCAAATCATATGCTCCCTGGATTGAACGATTGCAGAATCGCGCCTACAGATTTCAACTAACCTTTGTTTGGCTGAGAAGGGCAGATCTTGCAGTTCAGAGAGTTCGCGAACGCGTGCGGGCTGGGGGACATGACGTGGCTGAAGACGTCGTGCGCCGCAGATTCAATAAAGGGCTGGGAAATTTCTGGAAGCTTTATGCGCCATTGGCGGACGCTTGGTCTGTATACGATAATTCATCGTCGCCTGACCCGGTCTTGATGGCGTCAGGCGGCAAAGATCGCATGGTTGAGGTCGTCGAACCTGATTACTGGGAAGAGTTCTTGAGAACAAAATCATGAAGGATCAGTCGAAAGCCATTCTGACTCACGATTACTTTGCTACGCATGCAAAGGACATCGAAAGAGTGTTCCGGCTTGCCGTTAACGACGCCCTCCTAATGCACAAACGTCTCGGCAATCCCATTGCCACCTGGAAAGATGGTAAAGTCGTCATCGTCCCGCCCGAAGAAATTGTCATTCCAACGGATGTCACAGAACCAAACGAATAATCTCGCCAGCTATCGCGCCGGCCATGTCGCCTTGATCGGCCGGCCGAATGCCGGCAAGTCAACGCTGCTTAACCGGTTGGTCGGCGAAAAGATCGCCGCCGTGTCGAACAAGCCACAAACTACACGCTTCAAAATTCTCGGCATCGTCACGCGACCCGAAGGCCAGATCGTTTTAGTCGATACTCCGGGCGTGCATAAGCCGGGTTATGAATTGAATCGCCGCATGATGACGTCGGTCCACGACGCTCTACTCAGCGTCGATCTCGTTTGCCTGATGCGTGATGCTGCGGCGCCCACCGGCAATGGCGATCGCTTCGTGCTGGATCTCGTCAAGCAATCCGAAAAGCCCGCGCTGCTGCTGCTGAACAAGACCGACAAGCTGAAAGACAAATCACAATTGCTGCCATTGATCGAGTGGTATCAGAGCGAGCATGAATGGCAATCCATCGTGCCGATCTCGGCTTTGAAGGGTGATCAAATCGAGAATTTGCTGGCTGAGATGACGCAGCATTTGCCCGCGGGACCGCCGCTGTTCTCAGACGATGAACTTACCGATCAGCCAATGCGCGCGTTGGCCGCGGAAATTGTGCGCGAGAAAATACTCGAGACCACGGGCGAAGAAATTCCTTACGTGACCGCGGTGGTGACCGAACGCTTTGAAGAAATTCGCGAAGACTATGCGCGCATCTATTGCACAATCTTCGTCGAGCGAGACTCGCAGAAGAAAATCATTATCGGCCACGGAGCCCAACGGCTGAAAGACATCGGCATCCGTGCGCGTCACGAGATTGAAAACCTCCTCGGCCATCCCTGTCATCTCGAACTATTTGTGAAGATCGAAAAAGACTGGCGCGAGCGCGCGCATCTGCTGGATGAAATGGGAATCAAGCAGTGAGCGTCTCTGCAAAAAGTTGGCACGCCTTCGACGCCGTTGCCGTCCGCGAAGCGTGCGAAGCGATCGAGTACGGCCTGATGGAAGCCGGCGCCCAGGGGACTGAAACGAATGAAAGCGGCATTGCGAACGTGAGGGTGTCTGGCTATTTCGCCGCCGCACCTGAAATAGAAATCGTCCGATCCAATATTCTCGAAGCGCTGCGAATCTACAATCTCGAACCGGCGTCCTTGATCGATCTGACAACTCGCGAAGTCCCCAATCGCGATTGGCTGGGGGAATGGAAGAAAGACTGGCAATCGGTCGACGTTGGTAATTTCATCATCGCCCCGCCCTGGATTAAGTCAGTACCGGGAGCGGTAGCGACCGGGTCTTCCAGAGACCATATCGTGATCCGCATCGAACCCGGGATGGCATTTGGCACCGGTACCCATGAAACGACGCGTCTGTGCCTGAAAGCTATCGAAAAATATTTCCGCGGCGGGAGCCTTCTGGACGTCGGCACCGGCACGGGCATTCTGGCGATCGCGGCCGCGAAACTGTTTCCCGAGGCGCGCGTCGAAGCTTGCGACACCGACGCCGAGGCAGTCGAGATTGCCCGCGAAAATGCGCGGCTAAATGGGGTTGGCGAACAGATTGATTTTCGCGTCGGCAGCGTCACCGCACAAACATCGTCGGCTGATCTGGTCTGCGCAAATCTGACCGCGCCGGTAATCGTTGAGCTGCTGCCGGCGCTGCTCGGCGCAACTTGCGGACGTCTGATCCTTTCCGGGATTCTGTCTGAGCAGAGCGAGCTGGTGCAGGCGCGTCTGCTGGAACTGGGCGTAGACGGCTTTCAGACTGAACAGGACGGTGAGTGGATCTCGCTGGTGGTGTGATTGTGAATTGGTATTAGCTCCCTCTCTTAATGGAAGGCCGAGGATGAGGGCGCGAAGCTTAGCGCAAAAGCATTTTTGATTGCCGGTCGTGTCCGTCGACGACAAGACTCGGTTCATAGTAGGACCCTGGCTCAAGCCCTCACCCCGACCCTCTCCCAACGGGAGAGGGAGAAAAGACAACGATGACTCGTCGAAGATTCTATGCGCCACCGGCAGCTTTCGCTGCTGATGAAAAATTCTTAATGTTGAGTGCGGAAGAGACGCGCCACGCGCGTGACGTCTTGCGTTTGCAAAGCGATGACGAAATTTTCGTCTTTGATGGGGCCGGTCGTGAATTCCAGTGCTCGGTGCAAACAATCGCCCGAACTGAGGCCCGGATTGCCGTGATGGCTGAAGTCGAGCCGGCTCGACCCGAATCGTCGCTGGATCTCACTCTGGCGATCGCAGTGCTGAAGAACGAGAAGTTTGATCTGGTGATTCAGAAAGCCACCGAGTTGGGTGTGAAACGGATTGTGCCACTCGACACCGAACGCGGTGACGTGCGCCTGCGCGATGACGCTCAAAAGCGATTGACCCGTTGGCGGCGCATTGTACTTGAGGCAGCGAAGCAGAGCGGCCGTGCATGGGTGCCGCAGATTGACGCGCCGCTTGCTTTCAATCTCCTGCTGCAGCCGCCGGGGGACAATCAGGGAATTACCAGGCTGATGTTTTCAGAGCGCGCCGGCCAGTCATTATCTGAAGCGACGAACAGCTTTGGTCAGCAACCAAAAAAGATAATTGCCGTGGTAGGGCCTGAAGGCGGCTGGACCGACGATGAGATCGGGCTGGCGCGCGAAGGTCTCTGGCAAATCGTCACGCTGGGCGGCCGCACACTGCGCGCGGAAACTGCCGGCATCACAGTTGTCGCGTTGTTGCAGCATCGCTTTGGAGATTTGGTTTGAATTGTTTGGAGTTTCGCCTTTGGGCGGATTTCCGGCTCAAACTTCCGCCTGAAGGCGGTACTCGAAACAAAGATTACTGTCTCGCAACTATCGCAATTCGATCGCCTTTCGGACTAACGGCGATGCGGGTAATATTCTTCAAACCGGCGTTGGAATAGTCCGCCAGTTCTTCCCAGGCAAAGTCCGATTTCTTACGCGCGAGCAGCTTCGAACCATTCGCCATCAGGAGTACGCCGGCGGGTGTCCAGGCATAATCCTCAACGCCGGTAAATGTTTTGATGTACATGGCGATACTCCGCGTCTTTAAGTCGAAGGTTTTGATCAGCCACTCCTGATCGGAAACTTTGTGCACGAAACTGAATTTGTTTTCGTGCGGGACGCGCCGCAAAATCCGACCGGGATTTTCGGCAATTACTTCCGCTTTGCCGGATCGCAGATCCACCAACTGCAAAGTATTCGGTTTGCCTAAAACAAAAAGCGCCAACGTGTTTTCATTGACCCAAAGGTGGTAGCCGACGGGTTTGATATTTTCCAGGACCAAAGATGGCGCGCCGCCCGCCAGCGGAAACTTCCAAAGCCTCTGCGTTCCGTCGCCTTCCACTCTGACCACAGAAATAAATTTCCCATCCGGCATCAGAGTGGGCGAGTATTCACTTTCGGGCGTGTTGGTAACTTGAGTCGTAGCCGCGCTGCCAATGTCATAGCGATAGATGTCCGCCTGCTTGTCTCTAATCGAGGTATAGAGAACGCTCTTACCATCGGACATGAATGCAGGTTGATTGTTATAACCGGCCCAGCTCGTAATTTTCACCGGTTGACCGACCTTTATTTTGCCTGTTCCGGTGGTCGCGAGATCGATCATAAAGATGTCCGTGACGGGCGGGGCAGGCGTTGGTGAAGGTGTTGGAGTTTGGGAACACATTGTCGGAGAGAACGCGACGACCGCAAAGCACGAACAGAACAGCCGGATGAGTGTAGGTTTCATGGCGACGAGATTAGCTCAGCTTAGCCAAGATTAAGAAGCTTGCAACGACGATTCTTTTTTGAGTCCGCACAGCGGACGACCGAGAATAGCCCTGCAGTCTACTGCTGGGATCGAGATGAGTGTTCAGCCGTGAAGTCCGTGAAAGCGGACGGCTGACTCGAATGGTCGAGAACCTTCAGCCGTCCGTTTCAGGGACTGCTTGGATTAGAACGACCGCCGATCCCAGCGATAAATCGCTGGGCTATTTCCGATCGTCCGCTGCGCGGACTCTCAGACCACAAGCAGATTGGTCCGAACAGCAGTGCCTTCGCTTGCACACCCGCCCCACCCTATGTGATTATTGGTTCATGGATGTCATCATTCACAACCCCAACATTGTGAGGAGCAAATAAAGAGTGAAAGCGGAGTTATCGCAGTTAATCGCTTTGCAGAACGCTGATACGCATATAAGAAGACTACAGGCCGAAATAGAAAGCATTCCTGAGAGGCGCGCC
>WNFR01004202.1_pt1 | contig 24717 bp, 22 predicted proteins | sample 5400221 | NCBI WGS metagenome assembly WNFR01 (sample SAMN13153357, study PRJNA577476) | soil metagenome | isolation source: 40 cm soil under Madrone tree | place: USA:California | collected 2016-06-14 | reverse complement strand
CATCGCCGACGACTTCCTGCACTTGCTGCGAACGGCGCTCGCGCACTACGGCGTGACCTCGCTCGCACACGGTGACGTGCTCGAGCGCGCGCTGCTCCGGCTCTTTGCGACGCGCAACGCCGCCGATCTCCGACAGCGGCTCGTGCGGAGCATACTGCGTTGCCTGGTGGCGCTCGCCCGCGCCGGGGTCGTGCTCGCGGACGCCGCCGCACTGGCCGACGCGCTCCGGCGCCTCGCCGCCATGCGCGATCAGCTGTCGGATGCCCTCGCGGACGCTGCCATCGAGGCCGAGGAGGCGATCGTCGAGCTGCCGGCGCGCGGCCGGCGCATCGACATCGCGGCGCGCATCGCCCCGTGGGTGACCGCGCCGGACGGCGACGCACGATTGCCTCCCCTCGAGGTGCTGCACGAGCTCGCCGGCACGCCGCGACCGGTCTTCGATCGAGTGGTGCAATGGCTCGGCGACACCGATCCGCAGCGACGGAGTATCGCGCTCACGACGTATCTGCTGCGCCTCTACGCCCCGGACGGGAAGCCCGCGAGTGTCGCCGTCGCCGGCCGCCCCGGCGGCGCCCTGCGCCTCGAGCTCGCCGATGGACGAGTGGTAGTCGGCGTCGCCGGCGCCGCGACCAACGCGCCGGACGCCGCCGCGCTGCTCTCCGCGGCGCTCATCGGCGATGACCCGAGCGGTCCGGCCGCTGTACACGCCTTCGAGCTCGTCGTGCCGCGCGACCAGGTCGGGGATCCCGCCACGATTGTGGCGGCGACGGCCGAAGCACTGGGAGCGCGCCTCCGGGCCGAGCGGTGCACCCTCTCGTTCGTCGGGCCGGGTGGCGACGTGCATCACACGTTCGTGCCCACGTACCGCCGCGGCGACGAGTGCACCGCCCTCCACGGGATGCATCCGCAAGCAGCTGCGCGGGTCGGCCTCGGGCGCCTGGCGAATTTCGAGCTCGAGCGTCTCCCGGGCGCCGACGACCTGTACTGCTTTTTTGGACGGAGCCGGATCGTCGCCGCGGACGAGCGGTTCTTCGTGCTCGCCGACGTGCGCGGTCAGGCCGGAGACGACATCGACGCCACCGCCGCCCACGTCGCGGCGTTCGAGCGCGCCTTTCACCAGGCGGCGAGCGCGTTGCGGGCGCTCCGTAGCGCCCGCGACCCGCGCCGGCGGCTGCATTGGAACCGCCTCGCGCTCTTTCTCGGCCCGCCTGTTGCGTTGGACGTGGCGAGCATGGAGCGCATCGCGCGCCGCCTGGCGCCGGCAACCCGACATCTCGGGCTCGAGAAGGTCGTGGTCCGGGCGCGCATCCGTGACGGGACGAGCCTCGCCGCCGCGGCCGAGCCCGTCGAGGTGGTGGTGAGCGATCTCACCGGCGGCCACATGGAGATCACGCTCCGGACGCCGCGCACCGCGCCGCTCGAGCCCGCCGGCCACTATCAGCGTCGGGTCGTGGAGGCCCGACGGCGGCGGCTGGTCTATCCGTACGAGATCATCCACATGCTGACCGGCCGGAACGGCGGCACGAAGGCGAGCTTCGAGGAGTTCGATCTCGAGTCGAGGTCTGACCGCCCGCGCGCGCGGAGCGTCGACGGACGCCCGCATGGGGAGAACGGCGCCGGGATCGTATTCGGGATCGTGACGACGCCGACGGACAAGGTGCCCGAGGGCATGCAGCGAGTGTTGATCGTCTCGGATCCGACCCGCGACATGGGAGCGCTCGCCGCGCCCGAGTGCGACCGGATCATCGCCGCGATCGACCTCGCCGAGGAGCGGCGCCTGCCGGTCGAATGGGTGCCGATCTCGAGCGGGGCGCGCATCGCGATGGACAGCGGCACGGAGAATCTCGACGCGACCGCGCGCGTCGCGCGGCGCCTGGTGCAGTTCACCGAGCGCGGCGGGGTGGTGCACCTGGTCGTATGCGGTCGCGCTCGAGGCGTCGGGAAGCGTCGCCGCGGAGGACGAGGTCGCGCTCGGCGGTTTCGAGCGCGTCATGGGGCCGAACGGCGAGGCGCAGTATTACGCCACCGACCTTGCCGCCGCGGTGCGCATTCTCGAGGAGCACCACCGCTATACCTATGTCGTTGCCGGCGAGAGCGGCCCGCGGCGGCACGCCACGCGTGACCCGGTGACGCGTGACGTGACCACCTTTCCGTATCCCGCGGACCTCGGCCACGGGTTTGCGACCGTCGGCGAGATCTTCGACGACGCGACCAATCCCGGTCGCAAGCGGCCGTTCGCGATGCGCGCCGTCATGCAGGCGCTCATCGACCAGGACGGCGGCGCGCTCGAGCGCTGGCGCTCGTGGGCCGGCGCGCAGAGCGCGATCGTGTGGGATGCACACCTCGGGGGCGTGCCGATCTCATTGATCGGAATCGAGAGCGCCAACGTGCCACGCGACGGCTACCGGCCCATCGACGGTCCGGCGGTCTGGAGCGGAGGCACGCTCTTCCCGCGCTCGTCGAAGAAGATCGCGCGCGCCCTCAACGTCGCGAGCGGCAATCGGCCGGTCGTGATCCTCGCCAATCTCTCGGGCTTTGACGGCTCTCCAGAATCGCTACGCTCCTTGCAGCTCGAGCACGGTGCCGAGATCGCGCGCGCGGTGGTGCGATTCGAAGGGCCGCTCTTTTTCGTCGTCGTGTCCCGCTACCATGGCGGTGCGTACGTCGTGTTCTCGAAGGCGCTCAATCCAGCGCTCCGCGCCTTGGCGCTCACCGGATCGTATGCGTCGGTGATCGGTGGCGCCCCCGCGGCGGCGGTGATCTTCACCCGCGAGGTGCGGGCACGCGCCGCCGCCGATCCGACGGTGTCGGCGTGCCACCAGGTCCTCGGGAGAGATCCTACGCCCGCCGCGCGCGACGCGTACGAGCGGGCGCTCGCGGCAGCGACGCGCGCTGCTGAAGCGAACGTTGCCGCCGAGTTCGACGCCGTCCACACCGTCGAGCGCGCGTGTCGCGTCGGATCGCTCGACGAGGTGATCGAGCCGCAGGTCTTGCGCCCCGTACTTGTGCACGCCCTCGAAGCGGCGGTTCCCGCACTGTTGAGCTCTTCGGCGCCGAGGGGGCGGTATCCACGGTCGAGCCCGGACTCTCACGCTGAGCCATGACGTTGGCCGATGGCCGATCAGCAGCGCCACGGTGCGATGACAGTCGGAGGGGACGGTGGCTGCCCTTACGATGCACTTCCCGGAAACCAGCGCGTCCGAGCGCAGGCACGAGCCGACTCGACGCGCGAAAGGCCTCGAACGCTACGAAGATCCTTGAGCGAGGAGCCGACACCACGACCCACCACCGTGGTATGGCTGAGGGACGTGACCACGTCGAAGACTCACGAGGCGATCGAGAGCCTCGTGTATGCCGAACGCATCACGGCGCTCTACGATCGGGGCCTGATCGCGCTCGTGGCGAAGACAACGGCCGCGGCATCGCGCCCGAGCATCGTCAACGGATCTTCCACGCCTTCGAGCGGATCGATTGGAGTGCGGGCGGTGGTCCCGGACTCGGTCTGGGGCTTCATATCGCCCAGCGCATCGTGAGCGCCCACGACGGCCTGATTCGAGTCGGGAGCGAGGCCGGCTGCGGGACGTCCTTCATCGTGGAGCTTCCCCTGCGCTCGAAGACCGACGCCGACACGCGCGAAACATGAACTGATACGTGCGCGCACCACTGGGAAGCTCAATCGGTGTGAATGTCGCGTCCGCGAACGCCGGAACGAAGCGGGAGAGAGGGGTCGTCATCGCCCGCATGCTTGGCGTAAGGAGACGGCGTGACGGTCTCCGGTACACTGGGCGAACGTCGGTTCGATCGACCGCCGGGCGAGTCGGGAACGAGCCGCGCGCGACGATCCTTCCGTGACGTCGTGGCGCGGTGTCTCCCCTCAGTGCTGCTGGTCGCCGTCGCGCTCCTCCAGATCTACCTCGCGGCGGTGCGCCAGCTCCTCACGCCTGCGAAGGGCGGAGGGTTCGGACTCTTCTCGACGGTAGACAAACTCGAGACGCGCGACGTCCGCATCTACGTCGTCGGCGATTCATCGGAGCGACCGATCGGGCTCGAAGGCGTGTGGGGAGCGCTGCCGCCCGCGATGTCGCTGCCGACCGATGCGCGGTTGCGGGCGGTGGCCCGGACGGTGCTGAGTCGAGGCTTCCAGCCACCGATCGTCGCCGTGCGGGTCGAGGTCTGGAAACGGGACTTCGATTCTGCGAGCGGCATGGCGCGGCGAATCAAGCTGCGAGAGCTCACGCTCCGCGAGGACGGCGGCGGTGCGCAGTAGCGGCATCGCGCGCGCGTATCGCGCCGTCGCGGACGCGGATGTGCTGGATCTCGTCACGCGCCTCACCCTGATCTTCCTGCTGTTCGCGGACTGGATCGTCGGCGTCGATTGGCGCTTCACGCTGGTGCTGAGGGCGCTCGCGATCATCGGACTCCTCGCGCCGCCTCTCCATCGCAGCCGAACCCTCTGGTTGTGCCTCGCGCTCGCGATGGGACTGCGCACGGTCCTGAACTGGTCGACCCAGGACAACCACGTCTTCCTTTTCACCTACTGGTGCCTGGCGCTCTACCTGGCGCTCACCACGGACGAGCCCCGGACGACTCTAGCGGCGAGCGGAAAGCTTCTGATCGGTTTCAGCTTCGCGTTCGCCGCGCTCTGGAAGGTCGCACTCTCGAAGGATTTCCTCGACGGCACCTATTTCCACTACACATTTCTCACCGACGTCCGTTTTCACGACTTCAGCGTGATCTTCGGCGGGATGACGAGCACGTTGGATCAGGAGAACGCGAGAGCGTTCATTCAGCTCACCGATCCGACCGGCTCCATCGAGGTGGTCCGGCTACAGAGCACCCCGATGCTCGTCGCGCTCGCGCGGCTGTCCGCGTGGTGGACGGCGGCGATCGAGACCGCGCTCGCCGTGGCGTTCCTGCTTCCTGCGAGACTCAGAATTGCCCGCTACCGGCACCCGATCCTGCTGCTCTTCGGGTGCACGACGTATCTGCTGGCGACGGTCGCGACCTTCGGGTGGATCCTGATGACGATCGGCGTCGGTCAGTGCGAGCCCGAGCTGCGGCGGACGCGGGTCCTCTACGTGGCAACCGCGTTCCTCGTGCTTGCGTACGAGTACCTGCCGCTGCTGTCCTCTCTTCGCTCGCTAGTCGGACGGTAGGGCCGCGCCAGGCGTACCGTACACGTCAACCTGAGTCAGGTTCCCGACTCACTCGCAAGAGCCGCCACACACCGAGCAGGCATTGATGCAGCACGGTGGGCTGCCCACGCAACTCCCGACACCGGTTGTAGTGTTACAGGAGCAGCTCCCGCCGGACGATCCGGTGCCGCCGTTCTGGACGCACTCGCAGGGCTCACACGAACCCGGAACGTTGGGACAGTCTTGCGAGCAATTGCACGGGTTCTCGCCAGGGCCCTGACAAGTCCCGTCGCCGCAGAAAGGTGTCGCGGTCGGGGTGGGCGTTGGCGTGAGTGTCGGCGTGAGTGTCGGTGTAGGCGTCAACGTCTCGGTGGCAGTGGGCGTGGCCGTCTCGGTGGGCGTCGCGGTCGGCGTGGCGGTGAGCGTGGCCGTCGCTGTGAGAGTCGGCGTTGCCGTGCGCGTGGGCGTCGCCGTGCTGGCCGTCGCCGTCGGAATTCCCGGGCAGGGCTGGCCCGGTCCCGGGCAGGGGCCGATCTGCGGCTGGATCTGGATGTTGCCGCCTATCAACGTGCCGCCGTCGTCGACGTCGGGCACACGGCCGATCGCCGCCGCCGGGTCGGGGTTGTTGCAGCAGACGCCGTTGACGAGCTGCTGCAGCGACTGGGGTCCGGGAATCCAGATGCGGATCCGATAGACGTCGGCACCTTTGCCGGGCTCGGCGCGATCCTGGACGTCGACGCGGAACGCGACCAGCTGCGTCTTCTTCCCGGGGGTGGCGGTGTAGTTGCCCACGCCCGAGAAGCACGCCGTGTTCGCGGGCGACGGCGGGCTGCCGGTGCAGAGATTCCCGTCGAGCACGCCGTTGCAGCCGCATTTGAGACTGCTGAAGTCGGTGGCGTGGAAGTTCGCGCCGTTCTTCTGGGGGTTGTGCTCCCAGTTGCCGCGGATGAGACCGCACTGATCGGAGCACCCGACCGTGCCGCAAGGCGCGCCCGCCTGACCGCCGGCGCTCGCCTTGGTGATCTGCAGGAGTGAATTCGGATCGGTTCCCGTTGCCGTGACGGCGCCGCCGGTGACGCGGCAGCCGCCGCCTGCGACGGCAGTGGATGTCGCGGTAGGCACCGGCGACACCGTCGCGGTCCGCGTCGGTGTCGGGGTCCGCGTTGCGGTGCGGGTCGGCGTGGGGGTGGCGGTGCGCGTCGGGACGACGGTCGCGGTGCGGGTCGGCGTGGCGGTTCGCGTTGGCGTCGGTGTTCTCGTCGCCGTCGCCGTCGGAGTCGGGGTTCTCGTCGGCGTCGCAGTTGCGGTCGGGGTCGGTGTGTCGGTTGCCGTCGGCGTCGCGGTTGCGGTCGGAGTCGGCGTATCGGTTGCCGTCGGCGTCGCGGTCGGCGTGTCCGTTGCCGTCGCGGTCGGGGTCGCGGTCGCGATCGGCGTTCCGGTATCGACCGGGCTCGAGCTTTCGCTCGGGGTCGGTGTGATGGTTGCCGCCGTCCCCTCCGGTGTCGGCGTCGGCGTCACCGGAACCGGAAACGCGAGCCCGTCGAGGGCGGTTGTGGTCTGCCCGATGACGCAGACGTCGCCGGTCGTGGTGTCGACGATGGTCAGGTAGACCGGGTCACCGCTGGTTATTGCGCAGTTGAACGAGCCGTAAAGCGGGCCGGCCTGCGGGAAGAAATCCAGCGCGTTGATGCGTGGGAAGTGGTTTGGGCAGTAAACCTGGGGGAACGTGAGCGTCGCGACCTGAGTGGCGGCACCGGTCGTCTGATCGAGGGTGTTCAAGCTGTCGTCACCCGCATGGAAGAGCACATTGGACGTTCGATCGAACGCCATGCCTTGACCGCAACAATTACTCGACCCCGAGAAGCCGAGGAACGTTGCAGCGCCCGTAGTCGGATCGAGCGTCCCGACGCCGTGGCTGGCCTCCAGGAAGGCATAGAGCGTCCCGTCGGAGCGGCGGAACGAGATGTCGGAGATCGTCCGGAATTGGTTGCCGCCCTCGAGTCCTTCGACACCCGTCGCTCCAACCAGTGTCGCGACGCCAGTCACGGGGTCGACGGTGAAGAGTGAGTTTTTGTTGGTACCGGGATCTTTGCCGACGGCGAAGAGCGTATTGGTCGAGGGCTGAAAGGCGAGGCCGCTGCAACCGGTGATGCCCATGGCGCCGACGAGCGTGCCGGCTCCGGTCAGCGGATCGATCGTGTAGAACGAGCTCGCAGCATTGCTGCCGCTGCACCCGAAGGCCGCACAGGGGCACTGCGCCGCGCACGGCGACGAGAACCCGCCCGCCGCCTCCGACCCGCACTGGAAGTCCCAGTGTCCGCCCGCGTCACCGCAACAAAGCGGATCGAATCCGCACACGCACGCCTCGCACGTCGAATTATCGCAGCCCACACTGGGAGATCCCTGATTGACGCAGCAGTTGGAGGGCAGAGAGGTCGGCCCGCACGCGGGGCACGTGCCGCAATCGGACGAACAGCTCAGGCAGTCCTCGGACCCGCTGCAGCAACCGTCGCCGCAGCTGTCGACGGTGCAGTCGGTCGAGCAGTCACACGGCGTCTCGGAGCCGCTGCAGCAACCGTCGCCGCAGGTGTTGACGGTGCAATCGGACGCACAGTTACAGGGCGTCTCGGACGCGCCGCAACAGCCGTCGCCGCAGGTGTCAGCGGTGCAGTCGAACCCCAGGCAGTCACAGGGCGTCTCCGACCCGCTGCAGCAACCGTCGAAGCAGGTGTCTGTGGTGCAGTCGGCCGGGCAGTTACATGGGGTCTCGCCGACGTCGCAGAAGTTATCACCGCAGGTGGCCACTCCAGCGGTTGCTCGAGTCGGCTGAACCAAAGCCACGGCCGTCAGCAGCAGGATTACGATCGCAGACGTGCTGACGAGCGGTGATCTCAGGGAACGGATCCAGAGCGGACCGAGCGACAGGCCTGGCATGGGAGGAACCTCCTTGGGGTAGCGGTCAGGTGGCCGGTTTGCGAGCCGCCAGGGACAGTGCGCTAGAGTTGGGCATCCGTCAACGAAAATCGGTGCGCTGTGCTGCGAAAATCGAGTCGTGCGGTCGGATCTCGCCAGCCGACGTGTCCCAAATCTACCATCGCTCCAGCAGGGCGCGCGGCCCGTGCTCGACCGCTCGCGCAATGCCTCCGCGATCAGTGACGCCTATGCGGCCGTCTCGCGCGCGGGCACGATGGTCGTCGTCGTCGCGTCGGGATCGAACGCGATGATCGCCTCACCGCCTTCGAGGTGCCGCTCTACATCTCCTCGATCGACAGCTCGGCCCTGAGCCCGACCGCAGCTTCTACATCAGGTGGTGCCAGAGGACGAGCACGATGATCGCGCCGATCACCGACATCACGAATCCGGCCGGATGAAAGGGCGAGCCTTCGGCCGGCCGGGAGATCACGCTGGCGATGAAGCCGCCGACGAACGAGCCCACCACTCCGAGGATCGACGTCATCAAGAAGCCGAGGTGCTCCTGTCCCGGCACAAGGAGACGTGCCAGCGCACCCACGATCAACCCGACGACCAAGGTCCAAACGACGTGCATGATGCCCATGGTGTCCTCCGTGTTGCAGCTCGAGGTGAACGGGTCGGGTGCGCCTCGACCCATTTTGCGGTTCCCGCTATCGCGTCGATTCTGCGCTCCAGATCCCGGAGTGGTTTCGGCGCGCCGAAGTAGTCCACGACTTCCTTGGAACGGTCTCCGATTCGCAGGGACACACGGATCGTTGGGAGATCGGTCACGCTAGTTGTCGTGCCGTCAGGATTCTCGACCTCACGGTACGCATCCCGCAACTCGAAGAAGCCGATCGCCTTGAAATCGTCGACGAGCGCGCGCACGACCGCTGGATCGACGTGAGCGCGTTGCGTGCCGGTCACGCCCACAAATTGCCGTCCATCGTACGAGACGGTGCCGTCACCGGAGATCGTGACCGTGTAGACCGGACACGTTCCGAAGCACGCCGTCCGCTCCAGGGTGATCTCGATCGGTCCGTCGTCAGCCTTGACGAGGGTTCCCGCGAGCACGAACGCGAACAGCATCACCGCGCTCACGGCGGCATACATTCGCGCCGCTCGCATCACAGTCCTCTGTGGCGCACGCCGATTCGAGCCCATCCGGCGCGTGCCCGTCGGTGGCATCGAGACGCGCATCTACACGGCCGCTCCGCGAGCTGGGACGATGTTCGTCGTCTCTGCGTCGGGATCGAACACGATGATTGCCTCGCCGCGTTCGAGTTGCCGGTGCACGTCGGCGATCTTCTCCTCGATCGCCTTCTCGTGCGCGCCGTAATCGGTGCCGGCGCGTGTGACGAACTCCTCGATCACGGCGCGGAGCGCATCGGGACTGAGCGCGTAGTGAGGAACTTCAATCATCGGTCCCGACTCGCCGCATCGATCCCGAGCATGAACCGCCCGCCATCCGCTCCTCCGTTCCAGCCGGCGGGCATTGTGCAACACATCGCGCGCAACCGTGCGGCTCGTCAAGCAGCGCGCTTCACGATCGTAAGTAGCTGGAAGCGTGGGAATAATAAGGTAGGAATCCGGTGTGGTGCATACGAAATGTGGAGCCTGTATTGACTGGATATTCAGAATATCCTAAACGTTCGTAACAAGCACAATGGACTCCGATTCTCGAGCAATCGCGCAGGAGGTCCACTGATGAGAATCCCGAACCGCGCACACACCTCCCGACCCTGGCGCATCCACGAGCTCACCCGCGACTTCCGGATCGAGGACGTGTGGGCGCTGCCGACGCCGGGAGGGCCGAACGACTTCCCGAGGTTGGTGCAGGTGATGGCCGCGGGCGATCCGTCGCTGAGCTCGTCCGTCGCCGCCCGCACGCTCGTCGCGCTCCGGTGGAAGCTCGGGGAGCTGTTCGGCTGGGACGACCCGAACGGCGGCCTCGGCTCGAGGGTGGCGACGCTCCGCGATCGCTTGCCGGCGGATCTTCGCGCCGCGCCGTCCGGCCCGCGCTTCGGCGCGCTCCCCTTCAGGTCGCTCTACCTGATCGACGACGAGTTCGCCGCGGAGATCGCCAACCGGACCATGCACGGCGTCCTCCACATCGGCTGGGTTCCAGACGAGACGGGCGGCTACCACGGCCAGATGGCCATTCTCGTGAAGCCCAATGGCGTCCTCGGGACCGCCTACATGGCGGCGATCAGGCCATTCCGGCACGTAATCGTGTACCCGCCGATGATCCGAAGGATCGAGCGCGACTGGCAGGTGCGCGCCGAGAGGGCGCAACGAGAACCCGGCCTCGACCCGGTCGCGCTCGCAAGCGTGTCGGACAACCTCCTACGATCAAACTCGTCGTCCGCCGAATCTAACGTCCCTGGAGGTTCGTCGTGAATATCGCGCTGCTCGTCGCCGGAATCTTGTCATTCGTCGCCGCCGCGATTCACGGGATCGCGGGCGAGGTGCTGCTCGTGCGGCGACTCGACGTAGGAACCCTGCCGAGCACCCCGTTCGGCGGGCCGGCGGGGAGCAAGCTCCTGATCCGCGTCAGCTGGCACCTGGTGACCACGACGTTCGTGGTCCTCGGGGCGGCCCTGGTTGCGGGCGCGTTCGACGACGCGCACGACGCGTGCCGGCGCACGGCCGTCGTCGTGGCCTCGGCATTCTCCGCTTTCGCGGCGATCACGATCGCAGCTGGGGTTCGGACCCAAGGCCCCGCGGGGATGCTCCGCCATCCCGCGCCGGCACTCCTGACTGCGATTGCGGTGCTCGCGTGGTGGGGCGCCCTCTGAACTAGGAGGCGGAATTCCGAGAACGGAGGTGAGCTCCGTATGACACGACAGTTGCTCTTCGTCGGCGGTGTGGTCCACGCCCTCGGTGTTCTCTTCCACCTCGCGCTACCGCGCCTCAGAGCCTGGCGCGATGGTGTCCGCGGTCTTTCCGACACCCAACGGGGCCTTCTCCAGCTCTTCAACGCACATGTCGGGTACGCGCTGTTGATATTCGCGGTCCTCTCGTTCGGGTATCCGCGAGAGCTGCTTTCCACTCCCGTCGGCGGCGCAATCACGATCATGATCGGCGGCTTTTGGGTGCTCCGGGCGGCGAGCGAGTTCATCTGGCGCCCCAGAGTTTCACCGCTCACCCTCACGCTGTGCTTCTCGATGGCGTGCCTCTACGCGATCCTTGGGTTCGGAGCACGGCTCCCACTGTAGACCGCGCAATTGGCGGTGTCCGCATCGCGCGCGGGTCGGCGCAGTCGTTCACACGGTGACGCCTGCCATGCGAGTGACGCTCGTGCGACACCAGGATGCACGCGGTGTCGTGCGTTTACATCCGGCACGCAGGTCGCTCTTGCCGGCGCGCGGCGACGTTGCCGTGGCATGCCAGTCCGTGTGGCGCCTGCGACTCGAGGAGCGAAGGAGAAGGACCGATGGCAGTAGCGATCGAGCGGTGCGGGATCGGAGCAGTCGTTCCCGCTGTCGTTCTCGCGTTTACGGTCGGTCTCGTGCCCGATGTGACGTTTCAGAATCCTGCACTGAACGTCGCAGCGTTCGCGATCGTATGTGCATCGGTCGCGTTGAAACACTACGCGCAGCATGTGACAACACAGCGACTCCAGCAGCGGGTCGCCGCGCGTCGCGAGCACATGATCCTCGAGAAAATACGCCGATGTCAGGCGCAAGGTTTCGATGAAGAAGCGACGCTACGTGCGTTGGAGGAATGTGACTTCGACCGCGCTGCCGCGTGGGAACTCGTTCTGTCGGACGTGTGTTCCGACAGCTCCTAGAACACGTCGCGCCAGGCGGTCAGCACGACCGGCGCGGGGAGGGTGCCCGGCGCGCCCCCTGCGGTGTCCGCCAGCGCCAGCGCTTCGCTGCTGTACTGGACGGCCGCGTGCCCGCCAACCGTCAGATTGAAATCGGTCGTCCAGATCGACCCGTAGACATTGACGCTACCGCTGACGTCCGTCACCTGTGTCGTCCCGCGCACGATGATCAGCCCGTAGAAGTCGAGATTGCCGTTGATCGTGAGCGCGTTCTCGACGATCAGAATGCCGTAGCCGTTGATGTTGCCGTTCCCCATCGTCACGCCGCTGCCGTTCCCCGGCAGATACGTGATCTGCGGCGCCGCGCGCGTGCCGAAGTTATTGGGGCATGACGAGGGATGGCCACTGTTGAAGCTCGTGCTGGTATCCGTACAATGCGGCAATGCCAGCAGGTCGTTGATCATCTGATTGATCTGCGACGTCGTCATCCCCTGGGCGGCGGCGACGCTGGGAGTCGCCGGTGACCCTGGGAGGTATCCGAGCCCGCGCACATTGTCCTTCTGTTGATCGTCGAGGCTGTTGCGTGTCTCCTGTGCGTTGGCCGCTGTTCGCGCGGTCAGGCCCGGCACCGCAGGCGCCGGACCGGCAGTGCCGTTCATATTGGTATCAGTGCCGTTGATCGCGAAGCTGTTGCCCTGGAACGTCGAGTTGCTGGCATCGTCGGTGGCGAGATAGACGGCTCCGGCCGGGGCAGCCGGGACGCCGCTTTTCACGATGCGGGCAACGACAGTGCGCGACGAATTGTCGCTGCCGGTGCCGACCGCAGTCAGGACGCCGCGATTGGCGTTTCCCGGATACAACGGGTCCATCGCGAGCGTCACGTCGTAGGAAAAGCTCGCCAGCTGGGGCATCGGCTGCGGGCTCGCCGCGAACGGCGCCTTGTGATTCGGCCAGGCGTCATAGATGTCGCTTTGCAGACTGACGATCCCCCCGATGCCGCCTTGATTGATGATCATGATGGAGTGGTTGACGCCGGCTCCGGCGGCGGAGAGCGCTTGGGCGGCGCTCCGGTAGTTGCGCGAGGCGATGATGTCCGACTGGCCCATGCGCAGCGCGGCGGCGGTCACGCTGATGAGGATCGCCATCAGAAAGATGGCGAGCACCATCGCGAAACCTTCTTCATTCGATTGCCGCACCATGGTGTCGTTGCGTGCAACAGCAAGTGGTGGTCCGTACGCGCCGGTGCCCATTCGGCGAGGATGTGAGGACGTTCAGTGTGCCACCACCGCCGCCGCGTGCGCGCTGACGACGCAGCGTGTGTCAGTCACGACTCGCAGCGACACTGGGTGACGAGCAGATGTCTGGCGACGTGACCACCGATCCCCCTAATGTGCCTGGCACAGGCGATGCTCTCACGTCCGCAGTGAGCACCGCCGGGGAAACGGCGCGCGGGACCTTCATCGTGCGTGATGCGTCTACCCCTGTTGTTGCGCGGATCTTGTAGTGGGAGGTTGAACGCTCCGGCTCGTCCTGTACGCTGCGCCGCCAAGAAGCCCACACGCATTGAGCGCTCCGGCAATTCCGCGAGCGCCGGTCAACGAGGAGGAGAGACGCAATGTTCAGCCACGTGATGGTCGGCGCCAACGACCTCGACGCATCCAGGAAGTTCTACGACGCTGTGCTCGGCACGCTCGGCTTACCGGCCGGCGTTACGGACGAGAAGGGACGCATCTTCTATCTTTCGCCGACGGGGGTGTTTGCCCTCACGAAGCCGATCAACGGTGCTCCGGCCAGCGCCGCCAACGGCGGGACGGTCGGGTTCAACGTCGCGAATTCGGGCCTCGTGGATGCGTGGCATGCGGCTGGCGTCGCCAACGGCGGCACCACCTGCGAGGACCCTCCGGGCGTGCGCGAAGGGGGCCTGGGGAAGATGTATCTCGCCTACCTGCGGGATCCGTCCGGCAACAAGCTGTGCGCGCTTCACCGCATGGGCTGAGCTGCCGCTAGACGGGATCGGTTCAAGCCGCGTCGCGCCGGCGCGCCTCCCTCAGGAAAAGCGGCGCCAGCGCGATCAACAACCAGAAGCCCGAGACCGGCATCACCGCCGCGCCGACGACGCCGAGGCCGAGCAGGTTCCAGCCCACCACGCGCACGAACTGTGCGTCGTCGCGCGCGAGAGCACGGTTCGTGAGGTGACCGAGCAGGAACGTGACCGGGCTCGCGAACAGGAACCAGAAAGCGGCCTGCCGATCGAAATCGGTACTCAGCGGAACTGTATTGATGACGCCGGCGCGAAAGATCGCCGCCAAAGGGACGTGAAAAAGAATGGCCCCGACCACGAGGTGGCCGGCGCCGACGCCGATCAGCAGCCGTCCGACGTGTCGACCCATCGTTGCTCTCGATTACGCAACTTCCGCGCACGTTCCGCGGTGGCGTCTGTACATTTCCTCGACCCAGTGAAACGCGGTGCGCCCGGCGAGTGAGGCGCGGTATTCCGCGAGCCATGCGGGCAGGGGGCGAGGCCATGGATACGGGAACTCCGGCGGCTGAACGAACGGATACAAAAGCGCGGCGGCGGTCAGGTCGGCGACGCTGAAGCCGTCCCCGACGAGGTAGCCGCTCGGCTGGAGCTCGCGCTCGATGCGGTCGAGCGCCGCGATCGTCTTCTCATGCGCGACCTGGGCACTCGCCGCGTTGATCTTGTAGCGGAGCCGGTAGAGCGGACGGAAGACGGGTGAGAGGATGCTGAGCGTCCGCCGGCTGCCGGGACCCATGCCGACGGTGAAGAGCGCTGCGGTGAGATCCGGATCATGGACGAACTGGGCGTGCACGAGCATCGCGCGGACCGCAGGCCCGAGCTCCTCGTCGAAAAAGTCCTCGAGCTCGAGCGCGCGGCGGCGTGGGAGCTCGTTGCGCGGGTAGAGGGGCGGCTCCGGATACGCGCGCTCGAGGGCCGCGATGATGCGTGTCGAATCGTGGATCGGACGACCGTCGAGGACGAGCACTGGGACGGCCGTCTGCCCGGTCATTCGCCAGACCTTGCGGAAGTGGAGCCCGGGCAGGAGCGCCCGGCGCACGTGCGGGACCCGCTTGAAGTCGAGCGCCCAGCGGACCTTCTCGTTGAAGTGCGAGACGGTGAAGTGCCAGAGCACGGGAAGCGCCATGTGCCCGCCGGGTTTGCCCGCGATGCTGCGGTTGTTCTGCTCCGGCTCGGCCCCGATACCGCCGAAGACGTCGGTGGCCCAGTTCATGGTGCGGTGCCTCCGTACTGAGTGTTTAGTATATTCTGAACGTTCTGTCAATCACTGGCCAGCCGATGTCGACTGCTCGGTGCGGCGCTTTCCCTCCAGGGGCGAGCCGGGTTAGAGATCAGCGTGCGCTGTAATGGATGGGCGACGCTCGTTGCGCTCGCCACGCTCGTAGGGCTCGTCGAAACGGCGGCGGCGGAACAGATCGCCGGAACGTGGGTCCCACAGGGTGTGAATGCGGACATCCTCGCGCAGCAGCCGCAGAACGTGCGCACGCTCACGATTCGCGAGGCGCGCGGCGGGCTGATCGGGAAGCTCGTCGTGCCGACGCTCGTCGGCGTTCCGGTGGCCGTGGAGCAACACGGCGATCAGATACGGCTGGTCATCCAGATGGCGCGCGGTATGGAGACGCCCCTCGAGGCCACGCTCACGGCCGACCACCTGAGCATCACGGCGCCGGGCGGTACGAGCCCGCCGGCGATGATGCGGAGACCCTCCGCCGAGGAGCTCCAAGTGCTCGAGCGCCTCGCGCCGAAGAAGCTGCCGATCCCATCCATGAAGGCGCTTCCTCCGAACGGTCTCGCGCGTACGCCGCCCATGGGGTTCAGTACCTGGAACCACTTCCAGACTGCGATCGACGATCGCACCATCCGCGACGTCGCCGACGCGTTGGTCGCAACCGGCATGCGCGATGCCGGCTACGTGCACGTCAACATCGACGACGGCTGGCAGGGCGACCGCGACGAGCACGGCACCATTCATTCCAACGCGAAATTTCCGGACATGAAGGCGCTCGCCGATTATCTGCACGGACACGGCTTGAAGTTGGGCATGTACACCTCGCCCGGACCGAAGAGCTGCGCGGGATTCGAAGGCAGCTACGGTCACGAGGAGGATGACGCGCGAACGTTTGCGGCATGGGGCGTCGACTATCTCAAGTACGACTGGTGCAGCGCCGGACTCATCTACGACGATGCCGAGATGCCGGCGGTGTATCTGAAGATGGCGGAGGCGATCCGTGCCACCGGCAGGCCCATGGTGTTCAGCATTTGCCAGTATGGACGCGCCGATGTCTGGAAATGGGGTGCTGACGCGGGCGGCAACCTGTGGCGCACGACCGGTGACATCGCCGATCAGTGGCAGATCATGTCGACGATCGGCTTTGCGCAGGAAGAGCTCGCACCGTTTGCCGCAGCCGGCCACTGGAACGATCCGGACATGCTCGAGGTGGGAAACGGCCGTATGACCGCGGCCGAGTACCGCACGCACATGAGTCTCTGGGCTCTCCTCGCCGCGCCGCTCATCGCCGGGCACGACGTGCGAAGCGCCGCGGCGGACACGGTCGCGATGTTGACCAATCACGACGTGATCGCGATCGATCAGGATCCGCTCGGGCGGCCGGGAAGACGCGTCGTGCAGCGCGGCCAGGTCGAGGTCTGGACGCGGCCGCTCGAAGGCAAGCGAACGGCAGTGGCGCTCTTCAACCGGGGTACGGAGGCGGCCATGATCGAGGCGAGCTTCGCAGAGCTCGGGATCGCCGGACGCGCCGGTGCGCTCGACGTCTGGGCACAGCGTTCGCTCGAGCTCGACGGGCATGTCGCGGCGGAAGTCGAGCCCCACGGCGTCGTGCTCACCCGAGTCGGTCGGCGCCCAGGGTCAGTCAGTTCGGCGGCTGTGCGGTGAGATTTCTACCGATCCTCGAGCCGGCGCGCGCACGCTCGCGATTGGAATCGCCTCCGCCGTGGAACACGATTACCGTAGCGGACGATGTCGCTCTTCTCGGCGCGCGGCGATGTGGTGGCGCACGCGCGGTCCGTCGTCACCGCGATGGAATCGGAACGCCACCTCGAGCATGACGCGATCGCCGGCGGTCACGCGCTCGTGCTGGCGGAGATGCTCGAGCCACGATTCGACGACGAACGTCTCGAGCCATCGATCGGGCTCAGCCGTGTCCTGGTAGATGCTCCAACGGATCGCTCCGTCGCGCCTCCGGATCGCCTCCAAACGCCGCACGGCGCGGAGGAACGCGTCCTCGTCCGCGCGATCGATCCGATACTCGAGCGTGACGAGGACCGGACCCTCGTCGCCGTCGAGCTCGCAGGCGATCTGCGGCAACGTCCAGCGCGGGTCGGAGCTGAGATCGAGGTTCGAGAGCCCGTGCAGCTGGAACCGTCTCGCGACGATCGCGCCGACGATGAGCGTCGCGGCACCGCCCGCGAGCGCAACGGGGATGCTCTCGTGTTGGGCCACGAAACCCCACAGGAGACCGCCGACCGCCAAGCCGCCTTGGACCGCGAGCATGCCGACGGCGAGCGCCCGGGCTCGTACCCACGCCGGCACGGCGCTTTGTGCGGCGACGTTCAGCGTGGACATCGCGGCGATCCACGCGACACCGCCGATGAAGAGCGCCGCGCCCGCCATGACCGGCTCGCGCGCGACCGCGACGAATCCGGACACAGCGGCGAAGCCGATGGTTGCGAACGCGACCACACGATCGCTCGTGACGCGACTCCGAAGTCGCGGCAGCGCGAGCGCGCCGATGATGGCGCCGCTGCCGAGACATCCGAGGAGAAGCCCGTACCCCGTCGCCGAGAGGCCGAGCGCTCGCCGCGCGAAGAGCGGCAGGAGCGCCCAGACCGCGCTCGCGGGCACGACGAATACGGCGGTACGTACGAGCACCGCGCGGAACGGTGCCGCGTGACGGATGTAGCGCACGCCGGCGCGCATGGCGCCGGGCACGTCCTCCGGCGGCAACCGCGACGCGGTCGCCGCCTCGCGCCGCCACGACACCAGCACGGCGACGACGCCGACGAACGACGCCGCGTTCAGCAGGAACACCCAGCCGGTGCCGATCATCGCGACGAGAAGGCCGCCGAGCGCCGGACCGACGGCGCGCGCCACGTTGATGGAGACGCCCGAGAGCGCCACCGCGGCGCCGAGCTCCGCGCGCGGCACGAGATCGAACGTGATCGCCTGCCATGCCGGCGCGTTCAGCGCGTTGCCGAGGCCGATGCAAAACGTGAGCGCCAGGAGCGTCCACGGGCCGACGAGCCCGAGCAAGGTCATGATCCCGAGTGCGGTCGCCGCGAGCAGCATCCAGACCTGCGTCGAGATGAGGAGCCGCCGGCGATCGACGATGTCCGCCAGCGCTCCGGCGGGCAGCGCGAGCAGAAAAAAGGGCAGGGTGGTCGCCGTTTGCATGAGCGACACCATGAGCGGCGACGGGGCGAGGCTCGTCATCAGCCACGCAGCACTCGCGTCGTGCATCCAGGTCCCGACGTTCGACGCGCACGACGCGAGCCACAGCGCGCGAAAGACCGGATGACGGAGCGGACTCCAGGCGGTCGCGCGCAGACCGCCTGCGTCCGTGTCAGGGATCGCGCTGGGCGGCGTCGTCAGGTCGTCGTGTGATCGTCGCGTGGCCACCGTCGCCCCCAGTCGCGATCGAAACGACGCGGCCGGCTTGCTGCCGCTGATAGCTTCGTTTTCGACGTTGCGCCACTCTATGGAAGCATATGAGCCCGGCAGAATTCGAATTGTGGACTTCTTCGGCGGTGAAGAGTGGATGGAGGGTATTCGGAAGTGATAATCGTGGAAGCGCAAATCGCTTCTCGGACGACGTCGCCAGCGTGCGCCGATCGCCTGAGGGTTACCGTGCGAGATCTTCGGCAACACGCAGCGGACGCTGTGTTCTGAGGAGACCGAGGCCGTCATGATGAACGCCGAGCAGCGCCGCGCCTTCGTGCGCGAGCACCGCACCTGCATCTTCGCGTTTCAGCGCAAGGAGGGCCCGCCGTCGATGTCGGTGGTGTACTACACGACTGATGGCGACGACATTCTGATCGCCACCATGGCGGCCCGCGCCAAGGCCAAGGCCGTCCAACGCTTGGGCGAGGCGTCGATCTGCGTGCTCGACGAAAAGTGGCCACTCACGTACCTGCAGCTCTATGGGCCGGCACGTCTCGATTCCAACTTCGATCTCGTCATCGATACGATGGTCAGGGTCGGGGAGATCATGTCGGGGCAGCCGCTGCCGAAGGAGGCGCGGCCGTTGGTCGAGGAGATGGCCCGCCGCGAGGACCGCGTCGTGATTCGTCTGAGCCCGCAATGGACGGTCTATACTCCCCCCGTACACCTCAACGCCGGCGACGACGGCAGCAAGATGCAGCATGGTCTCGGGCAACGCCTGCCGTGGAGGGTGTAACCGCGTCCACCGAAAGCTCTCACGGCTGAGGTTTGCTGAGCGGTGCGTACGACGAGACGATGGAGTACCGTCTAGAGTCTGAAGTGCAGAGCGCCACCGAGCGCGATTCCACGCAGGAGCGCTGACGATGCCAGTCGAGATCGCCGTCGGCCCGCCAGTCTTGAGCATCAATCAAGATGCGACGTTCATGGTGACCAGTCTCGACGGGCAGATCGAGCGCGATACCGAGCTCGGGGTCTACGCCGACGACACCCGCTTTGTCTCGCATTGGGCGATCTTCGCCGACGGAGTGCCGTGGATCCGTCTCACCTCGGCGGCGACCGCGTACTATGCGGCGCGCATCTATCTGACCAATCGGCGCGTGCGGACGGCTGCGGGCGAGATCCCCGAGCAGACGCTCTCGCTCGTGATTGGACGAGCGATCGCGGACGGCATCCACGAGGACCTGGACATCGTGAACCATGGGCTCACGCCTATCCGCTTCAACCTCGAGGTCGCGCTGCGCGCAGACTTCGCGGATCTCTTCGAGGTGAAGCAGCGAGCGCTCATCCGGCGCGGGAAGGTCGTGACGCGCTGGGACGAGGCGCGTGCCGAGCTCACGACGGCGTACGCCAACGCGGACTTCCATCGCAGCCTCGTCTACCGGCTGCGCAACAGCGGGTCGCCTCCAACCCATGCGAACGGACGCATCTCGTTCGAGATCGCGCTCGACCCGGGCGCGTCGTGGCACACGTGCTGCCACTACGTTCTCGTCCGCGCGGGGGGTATCGAGCACGCGCCGGAAGCGGGCTGTGTCCATCAGACCCGCGACACGGATCGAGACCGACTCCATCGCGAGTGGCAGGACGTCGCAACGCGCGTCACGACCGCCAACGAGGACGTGTACCGGCTCTATCGGCAATCGGTCGAGGATCTGGGGGCGCTGCGCCTCTCCGACCACGACTTCGCGCCTGACGTGTGGGTGCCGGCCGCCGGCGTCCCATGGTTCGTCGCGGTCTTCGGGCGCGACTCGTTGGTCGTGAGTCTGCAGAACATGGTCGTCCACGCCGGCTTCGCGCGCGGCGCGCTGAAGAAGCTCGCGTCGCTGCAGGCAACCGCGATGGACGATGGGCGCGACGCCGAGCCCGGCAAGATCCCGCACGAGTTGCGGGTGGGTGAGCTCGCGCACTTCCGGCTGATTCCCCATACGCCGTACTACGGTACGGCGGACGCGACGCCGCTCTACCTGATCGTGTTGCACGAGGCGTGGCGGTGGCTCGGCGACGAGAGCCTGCTGCGCGAGCACCGCGACGTCGCCGTCCGCTGTCTCGAGTGGATCGACCAGTACGGTGACGTCGACGGCGACGGGTTCCAGGAATATCGCACGCGTTCGCCGCAGGGTTACGAGAACATGGGGTGGAAAGACGCGGGCGACGCCGTCGTCTATCCGGACGGCAGCCAAGTGCGGCAGCCGAAGGCGATGTGCGAGCTGCAGGGATACGTCTTCGACGCGTGGCTACGCATGGCCGAAGTGTTCGAGGTTCTCGGCGAGGCGGAGCGGGCGGCCGATCTCCGCCGCAAGGCGCGTCGACTCCAGGAGCAGTTCGAAGAGCGCTTCTGGTGCGAGGAGATCGGCTTCTACGCGTTCGCGCTCGATCGGGAGAAACAACCGGTGCGCACCATCGCATCGAATGCCGGGCACTGCCTGTGGAGCGGAATCGTCAGCCGTGAGCACGCGGCGCGCGTCGTCCGCCGCTTCTTGGAACCGGACATGTGGAGCGGCTGGGGGATCCGGACATTATCGGCGAAGAACCCCGCGTATAACCCGTTGGCATACCAGCTGGGCTCGGTGTGGCCGCATGACAACGGTCTGATCGCGCTCGGCATGAAGCGCTATGGATTCGCCGACGAAGCGGCGCGCGTCGCCCGCGACATCTCCGAAGCGGCGAGCTACTTCGCGAGCTATCGCCTGCCCGAGCTCTATGCCGGCATCGCGCGTGAAGAGGGGAACTTCCCGGTATTGTACCCGGCGGCCAACGTGCCACAGGCCTGGGCGGCCGGCAGCGTCTTCCATCTGCTGCAGGCGATCCTCGGCCTGCGTGGTGATGCGCCGCACGGCCGGCTCCTCCTCGATCCCGTGCTCCCGCGCTGGCTCCCCGAGATCACGCTCCACGAGCTCGCGATCGGCGGCGCACGCGTCGATCTGCGGTTCTGGCGCGACGGCGATCGCACGCGTTGGGACGCGTCGCTGCGCGCAGGGAAGATCGAAGTGGCGGAAGAGCGATGGCAGCCGTGGGTCTCCCTCACAGCTGACGCATGAACGCGACGAGATCGGCTTTTTCGTCGGCGGTCAGCTTGACGCCGAGGACGAGATCGAAGAATTGGACCGTATCCTCCAACGTGAGCAATCGTCCGTCGTGCAAGTATGGCGGCGAGTCCTTGATGCCGCGGAGCGGGAACGTCTTGATCGGACCGTCGGCGCCGGCCATCATCGCATTCACGAGGCGGGGCTTGTAGAAGCGCTCGACCTGAAGGTTATGCATGGTGTTGTCGGTGTAGTACGGCGCGGGATGACACTCGGCGCATCGCGCTTTACCGAAGAATACCGCTTGTCCGCGCAATTCTGACTGCGTCGCCTTGGCCGGGTCGAGCTTCCCGTCGATGCCGAGCTTCGGCGCCGGCGGAAAATCGAGCAGCTCCTGGAACTCTGCCATGAAATGGACCTGACTTCCGCGCTCGAGGATGTTCACGCCCTTTTTCTGCGCGATCACCGGATCGCCGTCGAAGTAAGCGGCACGCTGCTCGAATTCGGTGAAGTCCTCGACGGTCTTGAGCGCGCGCTGTGACCCGAAGAGCCGCTGGATGTTCACGCCCCGCAACGACGGTGTCTCGATGCGATGGCGGAACTCCTGCGGACGGATGTCGCCCACGAGGTGTTCGGCTCCATTCGTGTGGCCGTTCGCGTGGCAATCGAAACACGCGACGCCGCGGCTCGGCCGCTCGGAGCGCCGATCCTCGGTCTGGTTGAACTGCTGCTGGGGGAACGGCGTGAGCAGCAAGCGGACGCCCTCGATCTGCTTGGGGTTCAATATGCCGTTCAGAATCTCGTAGTAGTTGTCGATCGTGAGCAGCTTACCCTGCGAGACGTCGCCGAGATCCGGCCGCGTCGTGAGATAGATGGGCGCCGGAAACTCCGGCAGAAACGGGTCCGGCAGGTCGAAGTCGAGGTCGAACCGCGTGAGGTCGCGGCCCTCCTGCCTCTTGATCTCGTCGATGTGGAACTTGGGGAACACCATGCCGCCTTCGGGATGGTTCGGATGTGGGAGGGGGAGGAAGCCGGCGGGGAAGATGTTCTTGTCGCGGATCTCGTCTGCCTGCATCGCGGCCAACGCGTCCCAGGTGACGCCCGCCGGCAGCTTCACCCGCACGCCTTCCTGGATCGCCTTGCCTTTCGACATCGTGATCCCTTTCGCGGGCCGATCGCTCAGGTCGTAGCGTTCCTGCAGAAGGGTCGTTTGCCGCTTCTCGATGTCGGGTTTGGCCGCCTTCATGCGTGCCATGATCGCCGTGAAGTCTTCGCCGATCGCGACCGGCAGGTAGCTGGAGCCCTTCGCGGGCTCCTCTGCCACGGCAGCGACGGGCAGCACGGCGGCGCCAATGCCGACGACGACTGACCGAGCTGCAATGGCGACGAGGACCAACCCCGCTACTCGGAATGTGCGTTTCATTGCTCATCCTCCTTCGGCGCGCGACACATCGAGCGCGTTCATGCGGCTTCCAGTGTCGGATCGCCTCTTTTCCAGTTGCATGGGCAGAGCGCGTCGGTCTGGAGCGCGTCGAGTACGCGCAGCACCTCCTCGACGTTCCGGCCGACCGAGAGATCGTTCACGCTCGCGTGGCGGATGGTGCCCTCGGGGTCGACGATGAACGTCGCGCGCAATGCGACGCCGTCGCGCGTGTGCAGCACGCCGAGAGCCGTGACCAGCTCGCGTTTGGTGTCGGCGAGCATCGGGAACGGCAGGTCCTTCAGGTCCGGGTGGCTCATGCGCCACGCCAAGTGGACGTAGTGCGTATCGGTGCTGGCGCCGAGGACCTGCGCATCGCGCGCCGCGAAATCCACGACTCGACGCCCGAACTCGGCGATCTCGGTCGGACAGATGAACGTGAAGTCCATCGGCCAGAAAAATACCACTCGCCACTTACTGGGAAAGCTCCGGTCCGTGATCTCTTGAAACTCGCGTCCGTGCTCGAGGCTCGTGACGGCTATGAGCTGAAACTCCGGGAATGTGTCGCCAACGGTCAGCATTGCTCACTCTCCTTTTCCGCATCGTAGCGCGGCCTCTCATCTGCGGTCGACGATGCCGGGTCCCGCGTGATTCGTCCAAGACATGATTTCGATGATTGTGATAGCCTCGTCCTATGGCTCTTTCCGCCGCGCCCCAGCCCTTCTCGCTGCGGCAGCTGCAATACGCGGTCGCCGTCGCCGAAGCGCTCAGCTTCCGCAAAGCCGCCGAACGCTGTCACGTCTCGCAACCGTCGCTCAGCGCCCAGCTCGCGCAGCTCGAAGGCGTGCTCGGTGTCCGCCTCTTCGAGCGCGACCGCCGCCGCGTCCTCATCACGGCCGCCGGCCACGAGATCATCGGGCGCGCCCGGCGAGTGCTCATCGAGGCGGACGATCTCGTGGAAGCCGCGACGCGCGCGCGCGATCCGCTCGCGGGTACCCTCCGGATCGGCGTCATCCCCACCATCTCTCCCTACCTGCTGCCGAGTCTGACGCCCGCGCTGCGCAGCGAATATCCGCGCCTCACGTTTCTATGGGTGGAGGACAAGACCGACGTGCTCGTACGCAGCCTCGAGGCGGGAACGCTCGATGCGGCGTTGCTCGCGCTCGAGGCCGACCTCGGCGGGGTCGAGCACGAGGTGATCGCACGTGATGAGTTCGTGCTCGCGACTCCACGCGGCCACACGCTCGGTGCAAAGACCTCGCCCGTCAGATCTGCCGAGCTTTGCGACGCGAGAATCCTGCTCCTCGACGAAGGCCACTGCCTGCGCGAGCAAGCGCTCGCGTTCTGCTCGGATGCAAAGGGGCGCGAGTTGGAGTTCCGCGCGACGAGCTTGTCGACGCTCGTCCAAATGGTCGCCGGCGGCTCGGGCATTACGCTGCTTCCAGGGATTGCCGTCGATCTGGAGAACCGGCGCGGGCTCCTCGCGATCCGTCCGTTCGCACATCCCGTCCCGCACCGCACGATCGCGCTCGCGTGGCGACGCCGCTCACCGCTCGGCGGATCGCTGCGCGCCATCGCCACCACCGCGCGGGGAGTGGTCGCGGCTGCGACCGGCGGATCCCGGCATCAGGGTGTCTCAGCGGGCTCCGGTCGGGCCAGACGGTCGAAGCGTTTCACCACAGCGGCGACCTGATGGATGTCG
>WNFR01002915.1_pt1 | contig 24720 bp, 21 predicted proteins | sample 5400221 | NCBI WGS metagenome assembly WNFR01 (sample SAMN13153357, study PRJNA577476) | soil metagenome | isolation source: 40 cm soil under Madrone tree | place: USA:California | collected 2016-06-14 | reverse complement strand
GAATCGAAGAAACCGGTCGCGATGAAGTAGCTTTGCGGTGGAGGGACGTCCGCTGTGACGTCCTATAATTCATGGACGAGACAGAGCTCGTCCCTCCAATGTGATTAGGCTTGGTTCAAACGCGCGAGAATTTCGGGATCGCGCACATCCGCCCATCCACCTGTAAGCTCGAGCGCTTTCACTTTTTTGCCTGACTGCGCGAGCGCGCGAACCGCGTCGGTCAATTCGTACTCACCGCGTGGTGACGGCTTCAACTTTGCCGTGAAATCGAAAATGCTCGGGCGAAACACATAAATGCCGGCGTTATACCACGGACTGGTTGCCTCCCCTGATTTTGGTTTTTCGCGAAGATCGACAAGTTCCATTTCGTCGTTCAGAAAAACCGCACCGCCTTTGCTTACATCTTCACCGCGCGTCACACTAATAATCGCTTCGATATCGTGGGGAAGATCGATAAGTCGTTTGTAGTTTGCCGGATCGACAAGGATATCGCCATAATTCAAGACAAACGGCGAATCGCCGGCGAAATTGCGCGCGAGATCGACAACGCGTCCGGTTCCATCCTGCACAACCTGCGTTGCATATTGTATTTCGATGTTGTAACGAGAACCATCGCCGAAAAAATTTTGCACGGCATCGGCGCGATAACCGACAATAATCAGGAAATCCCGGACGCCCGCTTCCCGCAACCCTTCGACAATGTGCTGCAAAACCGGCTTGCCACGCACCTCGATCATGGGTTTGGGAAGATCGACGGTCAGTTCGCGCATCCGTGTGCCTCGCCCGGCTGCGAGCAGAACCGCCTTGTCTATCCTTGCCATGAATCAACTTGTGCGGCCCGATTCAGGCGCTGCGAATGCTAATTGCGCTAATGGTATTCATGATCCACGGATCACGATTCGCTCTTTTTCTTCTCCGTTATAATCAGCGCGGGCAAATTCGCTTGTTTGATTAAGTCGGCCACTTTCGGAACGTCCTCATTCTTGATTTGCGTCCATTTCTTTAACTGCTCTTCCAGTCGGCTGCTCAACATTTGGAATACGTCAAGCTGCGGTTTGGTCGGCTCCGCATCGCCGGCGTCTATCGTATGGCTGAATGTGTCGAAGCGTTCGTTCAGCATGTTCGGAAAGGCGAGATTTCCTTCCGAGCCTTTCATGTTTACTTGAATCAGCCGCTGCTCGACTTCGGATATTTTATGATCGAGCTGGTCGGCAGCATCAAGCGCCGGTTTGAGACGTTGATCGTCGCCGAAGCGTTTGTGTAAGGTTTGAATCTGCGATTTGAGATCGCGGATTTCATTGACTGCTTGATGCAACTGCGAGATGCGGTCGTTTACTTGCATCGACAATGTAAATTGTTTTTGCAGCGCAGGCTCCGCTCCCTTCGTGCGTGGATCAATCGCCAGATGCAGAGGCGCAGTCTGCGATTTGCCGCCGACAATCAGCTTCACCTGATAATCACCGGGCAACGCCAGCGGACCCTTGGGTCCAGTGCCCGAATAAAATGCGCCGGGAATTTGGATCGGATCGTCGTAACGCAAGTCCCACGCGAATCGATTCATTCCTTCATTGGCTGGAATCGTTTTCACGCGCTCGACGCGATCCGGCCATTCTGGCGGTTGTTCGCCTTCTTTTTTCTCTTTGCTGGAAAGGTGCCTGACGATTTTGCCTGAACCGTCGAGAATATTGAGCGACACTTCATCTTTCGGAGCGGTCTTGAAAGAATAATCGATGATCGCGCCGGGAGGCGGGTTGTCTCCAACCGGCTGCCGTTTGTCGAATTCCTCCGGGTAATGCAAGCGCAAAGCTGTCTGCGGTTGGTAGAGAATCACATCCGCCTGTGCGGATTGCTGGTTTATCTGACGAAGCGGAGTCAGATCGTCCAGTACCCAAAAGGAACGTCCGTGCGTCGCTGCCACCAGATCGTCATCTTTCACCACAAGATCGTGAATTGGCGAAACGGGTAGATTTAATTGCGACGGTTGCCAATGTGCGCCGTCATCGAACGAAACAAAAACGCCGAGCTCTGTGCCCGCGTAAAGTAAACCGCGCTTTTTCGGATCTTCGCGCACGGCGTGCACGTACGCGCCATCGGGAATTCCACGTACGACCGGAGTCCAGGTTTTCCCCAGATCGGTCGTTTTAAAAATGTATGGCTTGAAATCGTCCAGCTTATGTCGATCCACTGCGACGTAGGCAGTGTTGCCGTCATGCGGAGACGGCTCGATCAAATCGACTGTGCTCCACTCCGGCATTTTCGGCGTGACGTTTGACCAATGCTGACCGTCATCGGTTGTGACTTGGACCAATCCATCGTCCGTTCCAGCCCAGATCGTCCCCTTCTTTACTGGAGATTCCGCAAGTGCGAAGACAGTATCATAATATTCAACCGAAGTGATATCGTTTGTGAGGGGGCCGCCACTAGGCTGCTGTTTGCTTTTATCGTTGCGGGTAAGATCGCCGCTGATTTGTGTCCAGCTCTGTCCGTGATCGGTCGATTTGAAAACGCATTCGGCGGCCGTGTAGAGCACGTCTGGGTTGTGCGGTGAAAGCGTAAGCGGCGTGACCCATTGAAAACGATGGACGAGATCGGCAGCTCCGTGTCCCGAGTTATCCAGCGGCCAGACGCTGACGTCCTGCACTTCCTCTTTATTTTTGTCGTAACGAGTGATGTAGCCTTCGTTGTTCGAATAAATGACGTGCCAATCACGCGGATCGGGCACAACAAAGCCGCACTCGCCGCCGCCGGCGACAAACCAATTTTCGCGTCCGATCACGCCGGAATCGGTGCGGCTGGCGATGCCAACGTTCGAATTGTCCTGTTGCGCCCCATAAATGTGATATGGGAATGCATTGTCCACAGCGACATGATAAAACTGCGCAGTTGGCTGGTTGTTTTGGGTCGTCCACGTTTTGCCGCCGTCGGTGGAGATATTGACGCCGCCATCGTTTGCGTTGGCAATCCGATTGGGATTTTGCGGATCGATCCAGAGCCCGTGATGGTCTCCGTGCCGTGCCGGCAATAGATTGAGAGTCTTGCCGCCATCGACTGAACGGAAGAGGCCGGTGTTCACCAGATAGACGGTGTCTGGTGATTTCGGATCAGCGTAAACTTTGCTGAAATACCAGGCGCGTTGACGAAATCGGCCGTCGTCGTTCACGCGGGCCCAATGCTGCCCGGCATCATCGGAGCGGTAGAGGCCGCCCTCCTTGGCCTCGATGATAGCATAGATGCGGTTGGAATCGGCGCCGGAAACGGCTATGCCGATCTTGCCGAGAATGCCTTCGGGAAGACCGTTCCCCTCGAGATGCTTCCAGGTGACGCCATTATCTTCCGAGCGATAAAGTCCGCTGCCCGGGCCGCCGCTGGAAAAAAACCATGGCTGCCGCCGTGCCTGCCAGAGCGATGCGAAAACGATGTTCGGATTATGCGGATCGAAAACAATGTCGATCCCGCCGGTGTTTTCATCTTTCGATAAAACTTTCGTCCACGTTTTTCCGCCGTCCGCGGTGCGAAAAATTCCGCGCTCCTGATTTGGACCGAACGCGTGACCGAGCGCCGCTACCAACACTACGTTTTCATTTCTTGGATCGACAATCAGCGCGCCGATTTGGCGGCTGTCCTTTAAGCCGACATTTTCCCACGTTTTGCCGCCATCGATGGACTTGAAAACTCCAGTGCCGTAGGTGGTATTGCCGCGGATCGCCGCTTCTCCTGTGCCTGCGTAGATCACATTGTGATCCGACGGCGCAACCGCGATGGCGCCAATCGATGAAATAGGTTGCTTATCGAACAACGGAGTCCAGTTCGCGCCGCCATCGATTGTTTTCCAAACGCCGCCGGCGACCGCCCCAAAATAATAAGTGTCCGGTTCTCCAGGAACGCCTTCGATCGCTAACGCGCGTCCACCGCGAAACGGCCCGATCTGTCGCCACTGCATTCCCTTGAATAATTTCTCATCAATCGCGCCGACGGGCGTGGGCGAGGGGGACGGACTGACTGCAAAAGAAATTGAAAAAGCGAAAACAAAACCGGCAAAAATGGTTAGAGCCGGCAAGCGAAAGCGTAGCGTGGACGTAATCATCCGGCTAAGGTGGGAGAGTTGCGTCACGGTTCAACTAGAATCGCGCGTGATGTACAACTCCGGGCCTGCGATCTTCAACGCGATTGCGAGTGGGCGACGAGGATATAGGCTAAGACCGCGTCACGCTCAGTCGATTTCAAATTCGCACGTCCCGCCATTTCATCGATGAGCCGCGGCCACTCTGTCGCACCGTGTTGCGAAACAGCGGGTAGCGTATGGCATTCAATGCAGCGGGAAACAAAGAGCACTCGGCCCTCACGTAACGTGGCAAGATCGACATGCTGGTGCGTTCCGGCTCGAGCCAATTCCGCTGTTACCGGCGGCGGGGCAAGACTTGTCGTTCCGCAGCTACTAAGATCGACAAGACAAACGATCGCTGCGGCAAAGATCGCTAAATGCTTCTTCATAAACCGATACCAAAAATTGTGCGCACCTGGAGATCCGGTTCATCATCTGTATCAGTCGCTTGCGCGAGAGCGGTGACAGTGACAAACCAATTGCCGCTGCGATAAGAGACGTTCGGGCCGACGAAAAGATTTCTGATCTTTTCTTCATCGCGCCACTTCGGAAAAACAAATTCGTGGAGCAGTTCTATTCCTGCCGAAATACGTGGAGAGATCTCGTAACTTGCACCAACTGCCTGCGAGAATTCACCTTCTCGGCTCTCGAGCTCTTTTTCTTCCCATACCGCTTCGATCGTTGCGTTGTAAGCGAAGATCAATGGTCCGAGATTCTTCTGCGCGATCAGTTTTGATTCCAATTCGACAAGGCGATCACCCGCTTTGATCTCTCCGTAGATCGACAACCCGATCGGATCGTCAACCGGATTGGTCAGGTTGTAGATCAACTCGATCGCCGAATCGGAATATGTGAAACCGGAGTGCTCTTTATTGCTCTCGTAAAACCAGTCTGCCAAATAAACACTAACCTGGAAGTTGTCGGTCACGCCGTACTCGAGCTCGTGACGAAAATCGACTTCGTCGGAGCGGTCCGGGCCGGTAATTTGCTTCCATGTGACCCAGTTTTCCAACTCCAGGCTTCCCCGCGCAGACGTGGGCGCTTCATACAAAAATGTGAAATGGCGGACTCCGCTGAAAGAAACGGACGGCGAAAACGCAAAGATCAAGATGCAAAGCAGGCGAAGTGTTTTCATGATGAAAATTCGCAGCCGGTGAGGTTACCGGTGCGAAACTGCGGGAACTGTTTCCAGTCGCTCGACGATGGCAGCTTTGGCTTCGACTCTCGCCTCTTGCACCGGCTCCGCGCTTTCGGGCGGCGCACCGCCGCCAAAGTGGCGCGCCGCATAATAAGAGCCAACCACCAACACCGCGGCGATGAATTGAGCGACGAGTGTTTCGGTCGTGGGAAACACGGCAAACCAAAGACCAATCCAGGGCGGCACGTAATTTTTCAAAGAACTGATCTCCGTAGTCGGAATCCAATGCGCGAGCTGCATCTCTTGCGCTTGCTCGCCCACCATCACCAGCAACACCACGCCGAGCAGAACGCCGGTTGTAATCAGCATTTTTCGATAGGGGAGACGCTGCTGAAGAACAAAGGTGAGGACGGCCACCATCCCGGTAAGAACCAATCCCAGCAATGCGCCTTTCAACACCACGCCGCCACCCAGGCGCAGATGATAGCTCTGCAAAAAGAGGACGACCTCGAACCCCTCGCGATAAAGCGACGTAAATCCCAGTAGGATCAATCCCCACCACAGGCGCGAGCGCGAGATTTCGTCGGCGCTCGCGTCCGCAAGCAATGCTTTCCGGCGACGATTGTGCGCCCGGATCCATCCGCCCCAATAAATTTTATGAAAAAACCAGTTCATGATCACGAGCAACACGATCACGGCGAGGAGTCCGGTTGCAGCTTGCAGATCGAGTGCTGGGATGTTGTCGCTGAGCGAGTTGACGATACGGACGGCGATGAACCAAGTGATCAAAGTCGCGACAAAAGCCATGCCCGCACCGGCCCCGACCGGCCGGCGATAAGCGCGTTTCGTTCCGGTCATGCTCGCGGTGATCGCGGCAAGCACCAGAATGCACTCGAGACCTTCGCGGAATACGAGGACACCAATGTCGAGAAAAGCGACTGTCGGACTTGTGTTTGGTTGCGTCGGGTCGGGCGATCCATGGGCGGTCACACCTTGCCATACGATCACAGCGGCGACGCAAGTCGCAGCTGCGATAATGCCGATGCGCAACGCGAGCTTCATTGACGGTAAAACCTATCACATCGGTTTTGCGGCCGCTGCCGTTGGGTTGCTTTTTTTTAGCGGCTAATTGCGCCGATTTCCGGGAGGCTGACCATGCGTGGGCGCTGACACAGTTGCCTGGTCTTCACGTGCGACCTGTTCCCGATGCTCTGCAACGATTTCGCGCGGGATATACCGAAGCGCGATAAAGACGAGCGCGGGTACGATGACAACATCATCAAGACGACCAATCACCGGAATAAAGTCCGGGATCAAATCGAATGGCATCAACAAGTAGCCAATCGCCAAGTCCAGAAATAATTTTGCAACGACCGGTGTGCGTTCATCTCGCAAGACGCGCTGATAAACGATCAATTCCCGCTTGAAGGCGCGGGTAATCTCTTTGCTTCTCTCAAAGGCCATAGAAGTGAATGCGTGTGCACAGTCAGTTTTATTGCTTCTGCCAAAAATGTACAACTGCCGATGCGAAAAATAGGCTTCATCTCGAAGTTTAACGTTATCACATAGACAACGCGATCGCGCGACGCCGCGCGGATGATGGTTTGTCGGTGCAGTCGCTATGGTTTAGTGTCGTCTTCACATGGCCGAATACATCCTAGGTCATCATTTGGAAGGCGAGGGCAAGCGGTTGGCATTGATGTCGCAATTACTCGATCCAATGCACCGCCGGCACATCGAGTCTCTCAACATCGAGCCAGGGGCTCGGACCCTTGAAGTTGGCTGTGGCAATGGGTCAATCTCGGCATGGCTCGCCGCGCGCGTGGCTCCCGGCGAGGCTGTTGCGTGTGATCTCGATCTGTCACTGATCAACGTGTGCGCTCCGGGGTTGCAGCTGCGACAGGGCGACATCATGGCCGGACCGATCGAGCCTGCCAGCTTTGACCTTGTGACTGCGCGCGCATTACTCCATCACGTCGCCGATGCTGAAACGGCAATTGTAAATCTCGTCGCCAGCTTACGGCCGGGTGGCGTAGTCCTGCTGATTGAGCCGGATTTCCTACCGATCACTATCGCGGAGCCGCCCGAGGCGCGAGCGTTCTGGGACGGCTGGCTCACGTGGTCGCAAGAACGCGGGATCGATTATCACATCGGTAGAACGCTGGCACCTCGGCTTGCGGCTTTGGGTCTCGAGCAAATCGGTGGCGCTGCCGAGACTGCGATCTACAATGGTGGCTCTCCGTGGGCCGATTACTGGACGCAGACGATAGTCGAGCTTCGCGATGATTTAACACGTTCCCGCAAACTCAATGAAGCGCTCATTGACACGTTCCTGGGGTATTGCGCTGATCCAAGTTGGTGGACACAGACTATCGCATTTACCGCCGTTCATGCTCGTGCGCCTTGCAACTGACCAGACGCATTTGCCTTCTCGTGGCGCTCACTTTCGCGTCGATAAGAGGTCAGAGTTAAAGGCGAGATGCCTGTACCGCCACCTATCTATCTTGTGATTTATTGCGCATCAGGTAACTTCGCCAATGCGACATCGGCGGGCGTTTACCTTGGTCGAGATTGTCCTCGCTGTCTTCATACTGATGTTGCTGCTTTTGCTCGCGGTGCCGAGTCTGAGTGGTGTGCTCGCGGATAGGCGACTCCGGCGCTCGCTGGATAGCTTCAATAATCTTGTGCGCCAGGCACAGGAGCGAAGCGTCGCGGAGCGTCGTTCCTACCTGATTACTTGGGATAAGGATCATGTTTTTTTGCGCCCGGAAACATTTGCAAAAGGCGAAAAGATTAAACCGATCGCAGAATTTCAGCTGGATCGCGGAGATGCCTTGAAGCTAGCGCTGTCGGCAGCATTGACGAAGAATCCGAAATCCGAATGGATTTTCTGGCCATCGGGGACATGCGAACCAGCGACTGTTCAATTCAATGGTTCGGCTGGTTCGTGGAAGGCAGATTATTCGGCGTTGACGTCGCGGCCTGAACTTACGAATTATGCCGCAAGATAGATCTCTGCAAATTCGAAATTTGGCCAGCGCCTTTGCGCTTTATGAGGTACTTATCGGGGTCACGATTTTTGCGGTAGGCGTGCTGGCGCTTGGCCGCGCAGTAGAAAATTGTCTGAACGCCAGCACGTTGAATGCGGAAGAAGAGCGTGTGCGCCAAATACTGTCTAATCGTATGGCGGAAGTTCAGGCTGCGCCGGGTTTTCCTGACTCTACAAAGGAATTTAAAATCGATACTGGTTATGGGATCGTGAAATTGATTCAGAAAAATGCGCCGGCTGGTTTGACCGAACCCGGCAATGTTCAGCTAAGCGGGATCAATCTCGTGACTCTAACCGCGCAATGGATGCGGGGTGGAATTACGCAGTCAAAACAAATTAGTTTTTATGTTTATCGGCCGCGCTAATCAGAAAGCGATATTGAATTCAAGCAAGTTGGTCGCTCGTAGAGACGGCTTCACGCTGCTGGAGATCATGCTGGCGGTGGCGATTCTCGCCATGATGTCGCTAGCGATCTATCGCTTCGTGCAATCGAATCTCGCCGCGCTACGCGCTTCCTCCGACGCGAGCGTGGCCGACGCACGCTATAACGGTTTGCGTGATCTCTTGCAGGCGCAATGGCAAAACTTGCCAGCACAGCAGGGTGCGATGACAGGCGAACCGTTTAAATTGAACGACCGCCAGCGCGATGAGATCAAGTGGACCTGCAGTGCCGGACCCGGATTACTAACGCGCTATGCGCCCGGTAAATTTACAGTTCAAATGCGGCTGCAGCCTGAAAGCAACAAGAACGACCGGCTCGATCTCGGTTTTTTGCGAAAACCACAGGATGATTCTGGTATTGGTGGTGAGACTTGGGTGCCTTTGATTAAGAACGTTAGCAGCCTCCAAATCCATTACTTCGATCCTCAGGTAAACAGTTGGGCAGACCAATGGACAAACCCCCTCCGGCTCCCACCGCTTGTGAAGGTAACCGTGGGACGCACCGATGCCGCGGTGCCTTGGGAAGCGATCATTCCGTTAAAGCGGACCCCGTTTTGACTATGCTGAACCATCCAATTCCGCTCAGAAGGAAATTATGAAGACGTCGATCCTAGTCATCCGATCGCGTGGGGCAGCACTCATGTTATCGCTTTGGGCACTGTTTTTGCTCAGTGCGATGGTAATTTCCTGGGCTCTCGACATTGATTCTCGGCTTACGCTTTCCGGTAATGCAAACCGCGCTCTCGCCGCGGAGGCGATGGCGGCTTCTGGCGCGGAAGTTGCCTTGCATCCAAGCGTGAGGCCCAGCTCGCCAAACCTGCATCGAAAAGTCGGTGACCGGGAAGGTTATGAAGTCCGCGTTACCGGCGAAGGTGGCCGCTTGAACTTAAACTGGCTCACTGCTGGCGAAGATCCGATTCGCGTCGAAATTCTGCGAAGATATCTTGAGCATAACGGAGTCGATCTTAATGAGCGTGACCGAATGATGGATGCTCTGCTGGATTGGGTGGAACCAAACACTGGACTTCATCGTTTAAACGCACCGCCGGAAACGGCCGACTATCGTCCGGCGCACGCGCCGCTGACCTCGGTAGATGAACTCGGGAAAATCGTTGGCTGGGGTGAATTCACTTCAAAGTTGGGTTGGGACGATGATTTTACGATCAACAGTTCCGGCCCGATCGATCTCGCCTGGGCCTCGCGTGATGTATTGCGCGCGCTGCCCGGGATGAGAGATGATTTGGTGGATCGGTTTTTACAATTGCGTCGCGGTCAGGACGGAGTCGATGGAACTGCCGATGATATTCCATTCAAGAACTTGGCTGACATTCAAAATGCCCTTGGCTTTTCACCGGAACAATTTCAGCAGCTTGCTGGATTGGTTGGATTCAACGACCAAGTATTCCGTATCATGAGCGTGGGAAAATCAGGCGATAGCACGCGGGCTGTGCAGATGGTGGTGCGCAAAGCGGACAATAATCCTCAAGTGATCGCCTGGAAGGAGCTTTGACATCAAGACCGCGTCGACATCTGTCTTTATAATTCCGACCGCGCACGGCTGGAAATTTCTGCGCTCAGCGGAGCGAAACGGCTCCTGGGACGTACGCAAGCTTGAGAGTTTGGGTGAAGCGGTGCCGCTGCTGAAGGCGACCGACGATTTGGTGCTTGGCCTGCCGCTTGCCGCCGTGCTTGCCCAGCGATTTCGTTTGCCCACCGTCGATCCGGCGGAGTTTCCAGAAATGATTCGAATCCAGATTGAGAAGGCGCTGCCGTTCTCGGCTGATGAAGTGACAACTGACTTTGAGGTGATCGAGCAAACCGAGAGCGGAAGTGTGGTATCCGCCGTCGCGATTAGAAACGAACAGCTTGCCGAGATCGCGGCGCCACTGCTGGAGCGTGGTTACATCCCGCGGCAAGTCACGGTATATGCCGCGCAACGCGCGAGCACTTATGCGCCGCAAGGAAATGCTCTTCTTATTTATCCAGAAGGCGAGACGCTTGTTTCCGCCGTAACTGAGAACGGCAAGCTCAGCTTTACCCGGACTCTTGAAAGCGCGAAGGGCGAAGAATTACAACTGGAATTGCCACAATTGAGATTGAGCGCTGAACTGCAAGGCATTAACGCGTCGTTTCCAAACGTGTTGCTGGACGAGACCTGCTATCAATTGCGTGACACCGTGGAGCGAATTCTGGCGAGCTCGACGGAGATAGTTGGCATTGAGCTGCCGCCGGCTCCGGTGAAACTAAACCTCCTGCCAGAAGGCTGGCGCCATCGCCGCTCACAAATAGCCAGGCAAGTGGAATGGCGGAAGCGACTGAGGTGGGCAGGAGCCGCTTACGCAGGATTTCTCTTGGTCTTGCTAGCGTATCTAGCCTATATGCGTCTGGAAATTGGACGGCTTGATGGACGTATCGCGAAGGATGCGCCTCAAATCGAGTTTGTCCGAACGGCAGAAGCGAACTGGAAGGCACTCGCGCCGGCGGTTGATTCACGTTATTATCCGGTCGAAATCTTGCTGCATCTTTTCGAAAGTTTGCCGTCCTCCGATGTGCGGATTACTGGATATAATCAATCTGCACGCCAAATCTCAGTAGATGGAGAAGCCAATACCGCGGGGCTCGCGTATCAATTCATCGACAAAGTAAAGAAGAGTCCGGAGCTGCGAATCTTTCAATTTGAGATGGCTGCTCCGCGCATTTTGCCGAACGACCACGCACAGTTTCGATTGGAAGGAAGACCGCGATGATTCCGGATTGGTATAAAAGAATGAATCCACGCGAGCGTGTGCTTGCGTGGATCGTCGCCGGCGCAGGAATCGCGTTGCTCAATCTCCTGATCTTGAGCTGGCTCTTTAGCGCGTTGGGTCGCGCACGCACTGAGTTGGCCGCCCGCAAAACGGCGCGCGCGGAGCAAGCCGTTTACGTAAAAGAGCGGGATCTCTGGATAAAACGCGACCAATGGATCCAGCAGCACCAACCAATTCTCAAAAATCCTGCGGAAGCGTCTATCCTACTGGATCAAATGAAACAGGTCGCCGCTAAATACAATGTCTTGATCCAGAACCCCGCAATTGGTTCAGGCGAGACGACGCCCAATCATCAAACGGTTTTCGCATCAATTGAAACCAAAAGCCCGTGGTCGCCGCTGGTTCATTTTCTTTATGACGTGCAACAACCGGACGCCTTTGTGGTATTTGAAAATGTCAATCTGGCAATCGATGGTAGCGATCCGACGATGATGGTTGGCAAGTTCAAGATCGCGCGCTGGTTTGTACCCGCTCAACGGGCAAAATAATGATTAGGAAGTCCTCCCTCACGCTTATTTCGATGTTCGCCTTGTTCGGCGCGATTGGCGGCCAGGCGGACGACGTTCTTCCGCCGCGTTTCAATTTCGATCGCTACGCAGCGATGATGAATCACTCGCCGTTTGCAATTGCCACCGCGATCGCGTTGCCTTCGGCGACACCGGATTTTGCGAGAGACCTTTACGTGGCCAATGCCGCGCGTTCGCCGGACGGCGATATGGTTACCATTGCTTCGAGTTCAGATCAGAATTTCAAAAAATATGTTAGCACCAAGGAGCCGGTGGATGGCTATAGCATCGCCAGCATTGAATGGTCAGATCGTGTGGGCGCGACGAAAGTAACAATTAGCAAGGACGGGAAATTTGCGACGATCACTTTTAACGAGGCGCTTCTGTCGCAGCCTCCGCCGAACGCGCCTCTTGTTCCGAACCCGCCTACAGCAGCCGTACCAGCAGTGCCCACCTTACCTTCTCCCTCAGTGCCTTCAGTTCCGCGGCAGGTGCCCCGACCTCACGTGCGTGGGACGATTCAGCGAAATCCAAGGGCAGTGCCCGCGCCCACGCCAAATTTCCGGCCGCCGCAAGTGGAACAATAGAACCCAATCAACCGCGAATCGGGCTTAATCGCCGCCCCAATCGTCGTCCGTTGTCTCTGGTTTTCGATCGGGTCCTGCGGAAAACAGGTCGTAGCCGTTAGGGTTTTTGAGACCCGGATTGCGGTAAATGTAATCATTCTGCCACGGATCTTTTGGCAGCCCCTTATACAATTGATACCAACGCGTCGGCCTCGGATCGGTATCTGGTTGGGTCACGAGAGCCTGCAAACCTTGCTCGGTCGTCGGATAAAAACCGTTCATGCTTTCATAAAGCTTAAGCTGGGTGTTGATTCCTTGGAGGTCAGCGGCAACTCGAACATGCCGCGAGTATTCCACGTTGCCCGCAAGTTTGTAGATCGCAGTGCCAAGCAAGAGAGCGATGATCGTCACCACGAGCATGATCTCGAGAAGCGTGAAGCCCTGTTGATTCTCTTTCATTGTTTTTCGAGTCGGAGGAAGAACCTCTCATCTCGTCTCTCGCTACGCTAGCGGCGTGTTGAGAATTTTTTAGTGACCGGTTTGCAGAAGATAATCCGATTTATCCCAAAGATACTTTAATTGGATCTGCGTGGTGCGGATTGCGGAAGGTTCACTGCCAGTCCCGTTCACGATAATCAGATCATTTGGGCCCACTTTCAGGTTCGTGACCGGCACGATTTTCTGCGCCCGCAGCCACCCGGTATATTGAAAATGCATTTGCCTAACCAGCGACTCCATTTCGCCGCGGTAACCCGGATCGGCCAATTCCGGCAATGTCAGAGAAACTGGCCCAATATCCTGGCCGTTAAGATAAATCTGCGGTGGAGCGTCAATGCGCGGATTCGCGACCTCGAAAGTGAGTAATGCCGCCAGGGGTTGCGTCTCAACTCCAAATTGGAACGCCGCACCTTCTTGAATGTTTCCGCTGATCCGGATTGCCTCTGCAGCAAGTGTCGCCGTGATAGTTCCGAAGTGCTCTTCGTCCTGAGTGGGCGAGTGTAACGGCGGCATCGATGAAAAGGGCTCCGGAATCACGTCACGACGTTCGGCGCCTAACGGATGAACAACATTGCTGCTCGTCATCCAATCGAGATACGCGGCCCGCACGGTTTTTCCATCCCCCGCAACTTCGATATCGATGGACAAAGCGCCGGTCATCGGGATCATCACCGAATCTGAGCTTGGCAGATTAATTCCGGAGCCGAGCGGGCCTGAGCGCAAAACGTGACTGCCAGATTCATCCCACGCGATCAACTCCGGTAGCTGACCTGGTTTGTCATCAAAGAACAGGCGGAAAAGGAGGACCTGATAATTTGCGCTCGGTTGCACCACCCGGATACGAAAGACGCTTTTCGAACTCATGTCGCCTGTCGGTTGCGCAGGCGATAGTGTAACTGCCTCCACCCATGCCGGTGCATTTTGGGTTCTCGAATTGCGAGGCGCGCTTTGACGCAAATCCAGCCATGCGCTTTCCGGCGTTGCCTGTCCCAAGTTAGTATCACTCGAGGTTGGCAAGGCGTCGCTGAAAGCTTCTTGTGCATAAACACGAGAAGTCGCGCTGAACAACAACGCAAGAACGGCGACGCGAAGGAACATCTGGCCGGCGAGATTATTTTAATGCGGCCGGAATTGCAAGCTATGCGTCATCTCAAATACCGCCGAAAGAATGCTGTAAACGACAAACCCAACCAGAACCGCGATCACTACGATAATGACCGGCGGAATCAGTTGCGAGATCACTGCAACCGTACGGTCAAGTTCACGTTCATAAACATCCGCGATGGCTTGCATCGTCTCGGCGAAGTGTCCCGTTTGTTCTCCTACCGCCATCATATCAGTAAGTAAATCTGGGAATAATCGTTGCTCCTGTAATGCGGCGGACAATGTCGCTCCATCGATTACGCCTCGACGGACCTCAACTAACTTCAGTTCGAGAAATCGGTTACCCGCAATTTCCGTTACGAGATCGAGGGCGCGGAGCAGGGGGATTCCATTCTCCATCAGTGTTCCCAGTGTGCGAGAGAACTGCGCATAATAACGGTGCCGAGTGATACGCCCGTAGCCAGGAATCATGAGGCGAAAACGATCCCACGCGATTCGTCCTTCATCGTTGCGGACAAAGGCACGGAAACCGATAATCACGCCAACCGCGAGGAGCGCGCCGACCCACCAATAACCAGTGATTGCATGATGAATATGTACCAGGATGCGCGTGGGTAATGGCAGGGCACCGCCGGTTTGGGACATGAATCCGGTCAGTTGCGGCACCATGAACGTGATGAAGACTGTAATTAGAATGGCACCGGCGAGCGCGAGAAATGCCGGATAAATCAGTGCCTGCTGTACGCGATCTCGCAGATCTTTTGCCTGCATCAAATGTTTCACTACCCGCAGCAGAATTTGCGGCAGCGCGCCGCTCGCCTCGCCAGCTGCGACCAAGTTTGTGTAGAGCGGAGGAAAAATTCGCGGAAACTCGCTTAGCGCCTGCGAGAAACTTCGGCCGTCGATCAATGCTTGATGCAGCGCGTGGGTCATCTGTTGGACGCGCGGCTGCTTCAACCGTTTTTCCAGAATCGACAATCCCTCGTCGAGCGTCATTCCCGCTTGCAGCAAATGGGCGAGCTGCTCGGTAAAAACTAGCAACTGGCCATGCGGAATTTTCAAGGACTGCCTCGCTGGCGCGGGCGCTGCAACATCTCGACTGCCAACCTTCGGTTCCGCGCCAACTACATCGATTCGAATCGGAATGCATTGTTGCAATTCGATTTGGCGAATAGCGACCGCACGATCTGCACAGTCGAGTACACCCTCCACGAGGCCTCCCTGCGCGTTACGTGCCCGATAAGCAAACTGTGGCATCGCAGTTGGATAGTAACTCGAAATTGGAAATTCCAAATTCGAGTTCTGACTTCTGATCGGGAAAATCACCAGCCGCCTCGTCCGCCGCTTTTATCCATTATATAGTGATGACGGGTGCGCGGGCCACAAAATGTAGTTAAAATTGACTTGCCAAGGCCTGATTGGTTCTGCTACCAGCCAGAAACATGAAATGTGCAGCAGTGTTTATATTCGTTTCCCTTGTGCTTGCGTCGGAAGGCCTCGGTGTTTTGCGTCCGCGGTTTCCAATCAAGCCAATGCCGCCATTCCAAGGCGACACGATTGTAATAGGCGACGATATAGCTTTCCCTAAAACCGCGCCTGTGACAGCGTCTCGATAACGCCCAATGAACTGCGCAGCACGCGGCACATCGCCTGCGTGGCGAGAGCTACCTCGGCTCGGAACCTCACGTTTAGTTACCGCAAAATTCTCTCCAACAGATAGCAGGAATCGACCTCAATCCCCTTCTTCTCTCGATCGAAACAGGTCATCGACAACCTTTCGCACCGAACTCACCAAAAGAGCTGAGTACGCATTTCGCTATGGAATTCACAAGCCAATTTCAGCGAGATTTATGAAAGGCGGGGGCGGGAATCGAACCCGCGAATAGCGGTTTTGCAGACCGCGACCTTACCACTTGGCTACCCCGCCGCTGCGCAGAACTGAGACTAACGCGCCAGCCTAGCGTGTCAAAAGTGTGCAATTCGGCGTTGGACGTTCGGCGTTGAACGTTCGACGTTTTATTTCTCTGAGCTCTCGTTCTTCACAATTGTTTCGTGCCGCGCAAAAACGCATCCCGGGCGGGGTAAACTCCCCAGTGCGCGCATTTCGTCATGTGGGTGCAGACCCATTTTTCATCGAGCGTGCGCAAGGCGCGAAGATTTGGGATGTCGACGGGAACGAATACATCGATTACGTCGGTAGTTGGGGCCCGGTGATTTTGGGACACGCCCCCAAGGTAATTGTCGACGCAGTGCGAGAAGCGGCCGCGCGCGGTCTGACTTTTGGTATACCAAATCCGCTCGAAGTGGAAATGGCGGAATTGATCTGCAAGTGGATGCCTTCGATCGAAAAAGTGCGCATGGTCAATAGCGGCACTGAAGCGACCATGTCATGTATTCGGCTGGCACGCGGATTCACGGGGTATAACAAAATCATTAAGTTCGATGGCTGTTACCACGGGCATGTCGATGCCCTTCTCGTGAAATCGGGAAGTGGCGCCCTGACACATGGACGGCCGGATAGCGCCGGCGTCCCGGAAGCCTTTGTCGACCTAACGATTTCGCTCCCGTTCAACAATTCCGACCTGGTGCGGCAAGCATTTCATGAAAATAGAGATCAAATCGCGGCTATAATCCTTGAACCGATTCCCGCGAATGCTGGGCTTTATTTTCCGAGAAAGGATTTCTTGTCCATCTTGCGTGAGGAATGCACGAAGCATGGTGCCCTCTTGATTTTTGACGAAGTAATTACCGGGTTTCGTCTCGCGCGCGGCGGAGCGCAGGAAATCTATGGAACCAAACCCGATCTGAGTGCACTCGGAAAAGTGATCGGCGGCGGATTACCTGTCGGCGCATTTGGTGGACGTGCCGAGATTATGGACCAGCTCTCACCTGATGGTCTTGTTTATCAAGCGGGAACGCTGTCCGGAAATCCGCTTGCGATGGCGGCCGGGCTCGCGCAACTACACGAGCTGGAACGAATTGACGGTTGGAAGTTACTCGAGGAACGCGGCCGGCGATTTGAAACACTCGTGAGGGACGCGATCGCAGAGGCAAAAATGGATATCATATTTCACCGGATCGGCTCAATGTTTTGCTTGTTCTTTGTCTCGGGACCGGTTGTCGATCTTGCCAGTGCTCAGCGAAGCGATTTGAAAATGTTCGCGAAGTTTTTTCACGCCTGTTTGAAACGCGCTGTTTACTTTGCGCCATCGCAATTTGAGACGGGATTTATTTCAACGGCGCACACATTGGAAGACATCGAGCGGACGGCCGAGGTCATGCGCGAAGCACTTCGTACTAGGGAGTTGCCGCTGTGAGCGCAAACTCGCGAATTCGCGCGGTCGCGAAATTCTTTTTCGAAGGCGACCGGAAGTTTTTTGTTAAAGGCGTCACTTACGGACCATTCAAGCCGGACGCGGACGGAAGTTATCTTGGACGGCCCGATCAGGTCGATGTCGATCTTGCGCTGATGCGCGAGGTAGGCCTGAACCTCATGCGGATTTATCATGCTCCGCCGCGTTGGTTTCTCGATCGCTGCGCAAATGCGGGGATGCGCGTAATTGTTACGTTGCCGTGGGCGAAGCACATTGAATTTTTACGCGATAGAAAGGCACGCCGTCAGATTGCTGAATCAGTTCGGGTAGCGGTAAACACGTATGCCGGGCATCCGGCGATATTCGGGTATCTCGTCGGGAACGAAATCTCGAGCACGATGGTTCGCTGGCTCGGTGTGCGCCGGGTCGCGGAGTTTATCGAGGAATTGATTCGGATCGGGCGTGCAATCGATTCGAACACTCTTTTTTCGTATGCCACTTACCCGCCAACCGAATATCTCTTACCGCAGAATGTCGATTTTTGCTGCTTCAACGTTTACCTGCACGATCAACGCGATTTCGAGAATTACCTTCTGCGCCTTCAAAATTTAACTGGAGAACGCCCGCTCATCCTTGGCGAATTCGGCATGGACACGATCCGCCATTCCCAGGAAGAGCAGGCGGAAATGCTCAGTTGGCACGTTGACAGCGTGGTGAAATGTGGTCTCGCCGGAACCATCTTTTTTACATGGACGGACGAATGGTTTACTGGCGGGCAGGATATTAACGATTGGGCGTTTGGGATCGTCACGCGGCAGCGCGCGCCGAAGAAATCGTTCTACGCGCTGAAAGGAAGGCTTGGTCAGGAGAATTCCGCATTGCCACATCGCTCGTTGCCACGCGCGCCGTTTGTTTCCGTAATTGTTTGTTCGTACAACGGTGGCCGGACGCTCACGCCCTGCTTGGATTCTTTAGGCAAGCTAAACTATCCCGATTACGAAATTATTCTGGTCGATGATGGTTCAACCGACGATACGCGCGACATCGCTGAGCAATTCCTGCACGTTCGCTATATCTATCAGGAAAATCACGGCTTGAGTCATGCGCGGAACACCGGCGCGGCGGCCGCGAAAGGAGAGGTTTTCGCCTACACCGATTCGGACTGCATGGCGGATGTTGATTGGCTTTATTATTTAATCGGTACGCTTTTAAGCGGCGATTACGCTGGAGTGGGCGGGCCAAACGTGACCCCGCCGGCACAGAACTGGATCCAGGCCTGTGTGGCAGCAGCGCCGGGCGGGCCCAGCCATGTTCTGCTCACAGACATAATCGCCGAGCACATTCCCGGTTGTAACATGGCGTTCTATCGGTGGGCATTTGAAAACATCGGCGGCTTCGATGCCGAGTACCACAAGGCCGGCGACGATGTCGATTTTTGCTGGCGACTTCAACAGGCTGGTTGCGTCATTGCTTTCAGCCCGACCGCGATTGTGTGGCATCATCGCCGATTCACACTGCGGGCTTTTTTGAAACAACAGGATGGCTACGGCGAGGCGGAATCGCTGCTGCGCTTTAAGCATTTAATTTTTTTCGGCCCAACTGGGACTGCGAAATGGCGCGGTCAGATCTATGGAACACCACGTTTTAGTTGGTTCATTAATCGGCCGGTTATCTATCATGGAATTTTCGGCGAAGGATTTTTTCAGTCGATTTATCCTACGCCGCAATCGGAGGTCGCCGCTTATCTCAGCAGCATTGAATGGTTCGCGTTGACGATTTTTCTTTTTGGTCTCGGGATTTTCTTGCCCGCACTGCGGATCGTGCCGTACCTCATGTGTGGCGGCACTCTCTGCGTGGCGCTCTCGTACATGGTGCGCGCGGCGATCGAGCCAAAATTCGATACCGTTCATGCGCGGCTCCTCGTCATGTTTTTGGCCCTAGTTCAACCTCTCGTGCGAGGTTGGTCGCGGTACTTCACCTGGCTACATTTTAAACGGACACCGCGGAGTGTAATTCGGGCGCATGAATATTTGCCCACGGACGGCAATGTTACCGGCAGTCTGAGTCGACAGATTTTTTGGAGTGAATTGGGCAGGGACCGTCATTACTTGCTGGGTGCTATCTTTCAGCTGCTCGAGGAAGAAGGCTGGCGCTATTCCACTGATACCGGTTGGAATGAATGGGATATTCAAATTTACGGAAATTTTTGGTGGAGCGTCGCGCTCCAAACCGTCACCGAATATCACGGCAGCGGAAAATGCCTGACGCGCGTTCGGCTTCGTAGCCGCCTGGTCACGACGACGGTGATCCTTAACCTCGTTGCGTTAGCTCTCTTGGTATATCGACAGCTTAACATTTCTCACGTCGACCTCTGGTTCATCATCCCATATCTGCTTTTCGTCATTTTTCTCATGACGCGAGCGCGTGCTCTGAAATCGCGCGTAGCCGAGCTGGTCGATCTCGCGGCCCGCCGCGCAGGTTTAGAGCGGATCGTACGCCGAGATAAAAAGGCCAAGCTGGAATCGACCCCGGAGGTTCAAGTACCGATAGAGGTAATTGATTCTGTGTCGTCTGGCCGGCCGTGAAAATCTGACATCCTCACCTTTAAGTAACACAGCTCCGGGGCGATCTTCGCATTGTCATCCGAGTTACAGTGGCGCGCCTGTCTCGTCCCAAAAATTAATGGGAACGACGGAGCATGTCTCCCCATCAGAAAACCAACCGAGTCTTGCCCGCGCCGGGTTCAATATAGCCGATTTGTTTTCCGCGCAGGAACGACATCGTCGGCTTTGTATCGCGCTTCGACACAATCGCCACCATGCCGATGCCCATGTTAAAAACCTGATACATTTCCGCGGGATCGACATCTCCATTTCGCTGCAAGATTTGGAAGATGTGCGGAACACGCCAACTCCTTGTCTCGATGATGGCGTCGCACTTTTTCGGAAGGATGCGCGGCAGATTATCAATCAAACCGCCGCCCGTGATGTGGGCAAGGCCTTTGATCATGCCGCTGGGAACTTTCGTGAGCAGTGGCTGATAATTTTTGTGCACGCGCAAAAATTCTTCCCCAATCGTGCCAGGTAGATTGTCAATCTTCGATGAGGGCTTGAGCCGCATCTTTTCGAACAGAATTTTTCGCGCGAGCGAATAACCGTTCGTGTGCAGACCATTTGACGCGAGGCCGAGAATCACGTCGCCCGGTTTGATTTTGCTGCCGTCGATAATTTTTGCGCGATCAACCACGCCGACCATGCAACCAGCCAAGTCGTATTCGCCCTTGCGATACAGGCCGGGCATCTGTGCCGTCTCACCACCAATCAAGGCGCAACCGGCAGATCGGCAGGCCCGAGACAAACCACGCAACAATTGATCGAAGCTTTGTCGCTCAAGTTTTTCGCAGCCTATGTAATCGAGAAAGAAAAGTGGTCGTGCCCCCAGCACGGCGATGTCGTTCACGCAATGGTTCACTAAGTCAGCGCCCACGGTGTCGTGCTTGTTCATCGCGAACGCGATTTTCAATTTCGTCCCGACGCTATCGATGCTCGCGACCAGAACCGGTTCGCGCATTCTGGAAAAGTTCGGCGCAAACAAACCGCCAAATCCGCCGATTTTGCCGAGCACTTGCGGCCCGTGCGTTTGGCTAACGAGTGATTGAATGCGCCGTTTGAGTCGATTCCCAAGATCGACATCCACCCCAGCACGCGCGTAGGATGTGCGTTTATTTGTCATTTTCTGTCGAGGAAGCTGTCAGCTTCCCTCGGGAAGGCAACGTCTTCCCTTACAAAAACCTGCGCCATCCGCGGCTATTTACCTACTTCAGATCCGCGAACAACGTCGGGTGTCTTTCCTGATCGGCTAGCGCTTTGGAGCGGTTCTCTCGTTTTTCCATGATGAATTTATCGAGTGCCGGATCGACGGGCAGGGGATAATCGCCGTTGAAACAAGCCAGGCAAAATTTGTTCATCGGTTGCCCTGTTGCCCGCACCATTCCTTCGACATCGAGATAACCGAGACTGTCCACGCCGAGATATTTGCAGATTTCTTCCATCGACATTCTGTTTGCGATCAACTTTTCCGGATCGGGAAAATCGATGCCGTAATGGCAGGCGAAGCGATGCGGCGGACAACTCACGCGCATGTGCACCTCTTTCGCGCCGGCTTCGCGCAAATTCACCACACGGGCGCGCGCAGTCGTGCCGCGCACGATTGAATCGTCGACCACCACCACCCGTTTACCTGCGACCATTTCCTTGATTAGGTTCAATTTCACACGCACATCGAAATCGCGGATGAGCTGGCTCGGCTGCAAGAACGTGCGCCCAATGTAGTGATTGCGTACGAAGGCGTGCGAGTAGGGAATATTCAATTCCTGGGCGAAACCAAGGGCAGCGTAATTGCCCGAGTCCGGCACCGGGATGACGATGTCTGCTTCGACCGGAAATTTGCGCGCCAGCTCGCGTCCCATTTCGGTGCGCACTTTACCAACGTTCACACCGCCGATGATGCTGTCAGGTCGCGCGAAATACACGTACTCGAACATGCAAAAGGCCGGTTGTTGCGGCAGAAATGGCCGCTCCGATCGCAATCCGTTTTCATCGATAATCAAAACTTCCCCGGGTTCGATCTCGCGAATGAATTCCGCATGAATGAGATCGAAAGCGCAGGTTTCGGAGGCCAGCACATAAGCGCCATCGAGTTTGCCGAGCGAGAGCGGCCGCCAGCCGAACGGATCGCGCACGGCGATGAGCTCGCGCTCACTCATGATGATAAGCGAAAATGCGCCTTCGATTCTGCGTAACGCTGATAATACGCTGGCGCCGTTGTCGGCCGGTCGCGCGAGCAGATGCAAAATGATCTCGCTATCAGCGGTCGTTTGAAAAATCGAGCCTTTGCGTTCCAGCTCGTCGCGCAAGAGATCGGCATTGATCAAGTTGCCGTTGTGCGCGATCGCCATTTGCCCGCGCACGCAATCGACCACAAAGGGTTGCGCGTTTTTGATCGTGCTCGTGCCGGTGGTCGAGTAGCGCGTGTGCCCGAGTGCACGCGTGCCTTTCAATTTTTCCAGCTCAGCCTGACCAAAGACCTGCGAGACCAGGCCCATGTCCTTGTGCAGAACGAACGACGTGCCTGGACCATTACTCGTGACAATGCCGGCGCTTTCCTGGCCGCGATGTTGCAAAGCGAAAAGCCCGTAATAAGTCAGGACGGCCGCGTTCGGATGGCCGAAAACACCGAAAAGCCCGCACTCATGCTGTGGGTAGGCGTCGGCTTCGCCCGGTTCGACGATGTCGGTGCTGTCTGGAGAGATCACACTAAATAATCCACTAAATGAAGCAGCGTTCAAATGCTGCGTTCTAACGTCGGTTTCACAAGCCGGGAATTCTTTCCGTTTCCCCTTCAACAGCGCGGCGGATGGCGTTAAACCAATCGTCGTAAAGATCGACAATCGGCCAACGGAAAGTTTCCTCGTTTATAGCGATGCGCAGTTCATCGCCGCCGACTTTGCCTAATCGCTGAGAGGGGACGCCGCGTTCTCGCAAGATCGACATCGTCTTTTCGGCATCATCCCCGATGACGGAAATGACGATGCGCGATTGCGATTCGTTAAAGAGAAATATTGCTGTTGCCGCGTCCTTGTGGGACGCGACCGCACAGCCGTCGCTAAAACCAAGATCGACATCCACGCCCAAGAGATCAGACGGATTAAAGCAGCATTCGGCAAGCGCAACCGCGAGTCCGCCTTCAGAACAATCGTGCGCGCTCTTCACCAGGCCTTCGCGAATTAAATCGCGAACTGCGCTTTGCACTTTAATTTCAAGTTCAAGATCGACATGGGGTGGTGGACCTTGCTTGCGTCCGTGACAAACTTTCAGAAACTGCGATCCGCCCAGTTCGTTGCCGGCTTGGCCGGCAAGAATGACCACGTCATCGGGGTTTTTGAACCATTGCGTCGTGATATGCCGCTCTTCGTCAATCAAGCCGACCATTCCAATGGTCGGCGTCGGGTCGATAACTCCCGCCGGGCTCTCATTATATAAAGAGACATTTCCTCCGGTAACAGGTGTCCCGAAGGCGTAACAGGCTTCGGCGATGCCTTCCACCGCTTCACGTAATTGCCAAAAATTTTCCGGTTTGTAAGGATTGCCAAAATTCAAATTATCGGTCACGGCTAGTGGTCTTGCGCCGGAGCAAGTCAGATTCCGCGCCGCTTCCGCCACAGCGATTTTGGCGCCTTCCCGCGGGTCGAGTGCACAATAGAGCGAATTACAATCGCTCGTGGCAGCCAGAATTTTGTTTGCGTAGCGGACGTAAAACACGGCGGCGTCCGATCCCGGTTTTACGACCGACCCGATTCGCACAGTATGATCGTATTGGCGATATACCCAGTTCTTCGATGCGATCGTCGGATTGCTGAGCAGCCAGCGAAGCGCCTGCTGATTGTCGATATTCGGAAGATCATCGAGTCGGCGGTCATAGATCGCCGCTACAGAAGGCGCTTCCGCCTGGCGCGAGTAAAGCGGCGCTTCTTCAGCAAGCGGTTTGGCTGGAATTTCAGCGGTAACCGAGCCGTTGTTGCGGACTCGCATCAGGCCATCATCCGTTACGTGTCCAATCTCGGCGCAGGGGACATCCCATTTTTCAAAAACTTCGCGCACGACGTTTTCGCAACCGCGCTTGGCGATAATCAGCATGCGTTCTTGTGATTCACTCAACAGAATTTCGTACGGCGTCATGCCTAGCTCGCGTTTCGGCACTTTGGCCAAATCGATTTCAATTCCGCTACCGGCGCGACTCGCCGTTTCGCAGGTTGAACAGGTGAGACCGGCGGCACCCATGTCCTGAATTCCGGCAACGGCATCGCGGGTGAGTAGTTCAAGACATGCTTCGAGCAATAATTTTTCCTTAAACGGATCGCCAACCTGAACAGCGGGACGATCTTCGCGCGACTGATCTGTTAGCTCGCGCGACGCGAACGCTGCGCCAGCGAGACCGTCACGTCCGGTCTCAGCGCCGGCGTAAAAGACTGGATTGCCCACACCTCGCGCCGCGCCGCGCGCGAGCTGTTCATGTCGCAACACGCCGAGGCAAAAAACATTTACGAGCGGATTACCTTCGAAGCTTTCGTCAAAATAAATCTCGCCGCCGATCGTTGGGATTCCGACGCAATTGCCGTAATGCGCAATCCCGCTGA
>WNFR01001680.1_pt1 | contig 24720 bp, 26 predicted proteins | sample 5400221 | NCBI WGS metagenome assembly WNFR01 (sample SAMN13153357, study PRJNA577476) | soil metagenome | isolation source: 40 cm soil under Madrone tree | place: USA:California | collected 2016-06-14 | reverse complement strand
GCATCTCGATGAAAAATTGAGCGAACTCGGTGCGCACATCGAGCGCGTAAAGTCAGAATAGTCCGACATCTTTTTTCTTGCGCTTTCGCCGCAAGCAGGCAGTCGTTCTCGTAGCAAGCGAAAGGTTCAAGTATGGAAATCCCGACTTCTTCTCGAGACGTACGGACATGGAACGTACTTTGTCACGCCACCGCGTTGGCCGGGTTCTTTGTGCCATGGGCTGGGCATATTCTTGGTCCGTTGATCGTTTGGTTGGTCAAGCGCGGCGATTCGCCGGAGATCGATGAGCACGGAAAAGAATCACTCAATTTTCAGATATCGATGTTGATCTATAATGTGATCGCCGGTGTCCTTTGCCTAGTTTTGGTCGGTTTTATTATTCTCGCAATTCTGCACATCTTAAACCTGGTGCTGGTGATCGTCGCCTCAATCCAGGCGAGCGAGGGAAAATTTTATCGTTATCCAATTACGATTCGGTTGATTAAGTGAGAGAATCGCGAGCGCGTCTCACTCCGCGAACCGGCGCAGCGTGTTTAGATTGATCACGTCTTCTGCGAGGTCTTTGCTCTTTGGCGTTTCGAGCACTTTCGGGATCTTACGGAAGCGCGGGCTTCGCATGATGAAGCGGAAAACATCAAGGCCGATTCTGCCTTTGCCGATGTGCTCATGTCGATCTACTCGCGAGCCGCAGGGCGTCTTGGAATCGTTCACGTGAATCGCGACGAGACGATCGCGGCCAATGACGCGATCGAACTCGCGAAATATTTTTCGCACTCCTGATTCGCTGCTGATGTCGTAACCCGTGGCGAACAAGTGCGCCGTATCGAGGCAGACGCGCAACCTCTCCGGCTCGCGCACGTTCTCGATGATGTGCGCGAGATGCTCGAATCGATGGCCGATGCACGACCCCTGGCCGGCTGTGATCTCGAGCGCGATTTTCGTTTTTACGTTTGGGATCTTGCGAAATACCTCGTCGATTGAATTAACGATTTTCTCCAAACCGGCTTGTTCGCCCGCGCCGAGATGCGCACCGGGATGTAACACCAGAAACGGCAGTTCGAGCTGATCCGCACGGACCAGTTCCTCGGCCAGCGCGCGAATGGAATTGGCGTGAAATTGCAGATTAGTCGCAGCGAGATTGATAAGGTAATTGGCATGTCCGAATACGGACAATAGTTCACCGCGTCGGGCATGATCGAGGAAAGCGCGGATTTCCGCGCGACTGAGCGGCCGTGCAAACCATTGCATGTTGTTCTTCACGAAGATCTGCATGGCTGTGCAGTCGATCGAGCGTGCACGCTCAATGGCCATGCTCACGCCACCACGGATGGACATGTGCGCGCCAAGGAGACTTGGATGAGTCGGCGAATCGGAGAATGGGCGAATCGGGGAAGACGCTCTTTCGCCGTCTCGCCGTTTCTCCGTTTCTTTCTTCTTCGCCGCCCGCACTTCAGAACCGCTTCGGATGCCAATCGGGTTTCTTCAGGCTTCCTTCGCCAGCATATTCGAAAAGTTTATACATCGGCATCAGCAATACGCCGGGCCCTTTCATGTCCAACCGCAGATTGAAATCGAGCTTGTCGTCGAGAAAATGAATGTCGCCATGTCCAAGCATGCTAAAAAGGGCGCCGGCCGCTTCGAAATCATCTGTGTGAATGATGCCGCTCTCCACTTTGAAATCCGCGGCCGCGTTGCGCGCGATGCTGTAACCGCTGCCGGGGACGATTTTGTTCAGAATTCCTGAGAGCGGCCCGAAGATTGGTATGGCGAAAACATCTCCGTTGCTTACTTCTACTTTTCCGCTTCCTCTCATGGTGCGCCAATCGCTGCCAGTTCCGCTGAAGTCATAGTTGCCGCGCAACAGGCCCTGAGCGGTTTTGTAGTCGTAGTACAAGTCGGTGAGCTGCGGAAAGTTGATCTCGTTCACCGAGAGCGTCGCGCGGTACTTCGGATCGTTGTGCGCCAGTGAGATGTCAGTATTTCCACGGAGCGTGCCGGCGAGAAGGTCCGCTCTGACGTCGCTGATTTGCAGGCGATCGTTCGTAAATAGCAATCGCGCTGACACGCGGTCGAACGGCAGCGTTTTTCCGAGGAAGACGTAGTCCATTCCACTCGCGCCGTCGACCTTAAGCTCCAGACGCGTGTTTTTGCCGCCACGAAACTGGTAAACGCCATTCGCGAGGACATTCGGTGGACGTCGGAATTTGTAAGGTGCAACAGTTTTCCAAGTTTTGGGGTCAATCCAGAAAATAACTTCAGCCGGATACAATGAGCTGCGAATGTTCGAAACCCGAACCTCGTGCTTTTTGAAATCGTAGGTGAAACTGCCGGAGCCAGTCCCCTCTTCTCGCGTGATATGAAGATCTTCGCAAGTGACCGCGCCATCGGCAAAGCGAATTCGGGCATTAGCAGCATTCATCCATTGCCCTCTGAATCGGGTGCGGCCTAGAGCAACCGTGCCCTCGCCACGCCAAACGGCGGGATTGCGATCCGTGCCACGGATTGTCATTCGGATTGTGGGCGAACGTTGCCACTGCCATTCCCGCAAAAACTCATTAGCGTTGGCGGGAACAACGGGGCGAACCGCGTCTGGCGATAGGGTGCTCTCGACATTGAGTCGAAAATCACCAGCCGAATCTAAGATGTCCGCCCTGAGTTGACCCGTCTGATGCCGGACGCGCAGTTCGTGGACGAATGCGCGTTCGCCATCCCACGAAAAATCGGCGGTGAGATCGGCGAACGGCACGCTTTTGTACGTGAACGATCCAATAGCAGCGTGCCCGATGACGTCCGGCCGAAATTGCTGAGCGCCGAAATTCATCGAACCGGCGATTTCGACCAGAGGAGGCGAATAGAACTCCGTGTCTTTGAGCGGTTCCCCGAGACCGAATGCAGCAAGAAATGGTTTCAAATCGAGACTGCTCTGAATCTGGAATTTGGCAGCGTTGCTTTTCCAATTCCAATCGCCACTGCCGGCGAGACTGCCCTTGCCGTCGCTCCATTGGCAATGCGCGATATCCAGCCGCTGGTTGTTCCATTCTGCGGCAGCGGAGAAGTCTCTAATTTCGTAGCTGCCGCGTTGCAATCGGTCCCCACGCAGCGTCGCTTCGACTCGAGCCTTTTCGATTTCGGCGATGTCTCCGCTGAACTTCACTTGCAACGAAGGAGGTCCCGCTGGGAACCTGAACTTTTCCAGTTCATTGACTACGCGCTCTGAAATCAACACTCGCTTCTGCCATTCTTCCGGCGTGAACGATGGCGACGCCTGATAATTCTCTCGCTTGATCAACTGGCCCCTCGCCGATACCCGAATTCCACAAAAGATTCCTTCTGCTTGACTGACGTAAATTTGTTCCGGCGGAAAATAAATGTGTGCGCGAAAATTGGTCAGTTGCGGCCTGCTGATTTTCCCTTCGGCTGTCTTGAGTGGAAACGTAATTTGAGCGTCGCGCACATCTAGCGCGTTGAGAAACGGTTCATTATGAAAGAGCGCAGCGTAATTGATATCGAGCGACACTTCGCTGATCAAAGCCACCGTGTTTTCGCGGTTCTTGTAGTCGAAAACGCGTACATGCCTGGCGACCAGACCACGAAACGGGTCCAGTGTCAGGCGTCCGATCTGGGCTTCGACGCCGCGTTTGTGTAGCTCTTCTACGACGCGGGAACGCCATTCACGGCCAAATCCCCGTCGCGCAAGATAATAACCGCCGCCAAAAATTCCTACGAACGCGGCGAGAATCATCAAACGGATTGCAATTGCCAGGACGCGGCGCGCTCGACGCACCGGTGGAGTCTGTGCCGAAGGGCGAACCTGCGTTGGTTCCAGAACGACGGGCATGCGTGATTCTTTAAGCCGTTAAAGCATTAAGCCGTTGAAGCGTTGGAAGGATAGACCAATTTACCGCCCTAACCTTTCAACGCTTCAACGTGATTTCAACCTCCGATCTGCCTGCTGTGAATGCCACGTTCAATCTGGTGAGTACCATCTTCATTTCGATGGGCTGGTACTTCATCCGGCGCGGCGCGTGGCGTCGTCATATGGTATGCATGATCACGGCCCTGATCTCCTCTCTCTGCTTTCTGGTCGGCTACGTCACTTATCATGCTCGCGTTGGCGAGAAATCCTCCGGATACACCGGCTGGATCGCCGCGGTTTACTTTCCCATGCTCGCTTCGCACGTTCTCCTTGCGTTTGCGACTTTGCCGCTGGTCATTTTGACGCTCGTTCCGGTCTTTCGTCGCCGATGGGACAGGCACACACGGATCGCGCGCTGGACGGTCCCGATCTGGCTTTATGTCTCTGTCACGGGCGTGCTCGTCTATTTGGTGCTATACAAGTGGTTCCCTCCGGGGAATGTGATACAGGCAATCGTGCCTGCCAGATAGACCCAGACTGGGTTGTCTCGACAGCGACGGAAATCTTGCGCTCGGCCATGATTTGATGTTTGATCCCACCGATGCGCCGCGGCGCAGGGAACAGTTTTTATGGTGACTATTGCCACGTTCAATGAACCGGCCAAAGCGCGTCAGATTAAACGGCGTTTCGAGGATGCGGGAATCAAGACCGACATTCACAACGAGGCGCCCTTGCAGGAGTTCGGCTTTATGTCCAGGCCACAGGCCAACGCGAAAGTCATGGTGGACGATGACGATTTCGAGAAAGCGCAAAGCCTCATGATTGAATGGGAGTCGACTGATCCGGACATCTCTGCCGCCCTGATTCGCTGCCCGCAATGCAACTCTTCAAATATCGAATATCCGCAGATGACCCGGAAATTTTTGACGCCTGCGCTGGTTGGTGTTCTTTGCGCGCTCAAAATTATCCCGAAAGAATTTTATTGTCAGGATTGTCACTTTACCTGGACGAACCGGGAAGAGCCTACAATTGGGCGGCTTTGGCATCGGTTCTTTCCGGGAAGTGAAGCCGAACAGGGCTGAACTTCAGACGCTTGAAGCGTTAAAGCGGTGTGCCATGTCGCGGTGACTTGACCCTTCAAGGTTTCAACGCTTCAACGCTTTAACCGCATCCAGGTCATGAAATGGCTTTTTGTTTTACTGCTGGCCCTGATTATCTTCGGCGGCGCCGCCTGGTTCGGTTATAACACATTCGTCAAAGAAGAAATCGAAGTGCAAAAAGAGCAGCGCGGCGAAGTTACTCCGCCGCCGGTGGTGGACGTCAGTCTTCCGGAATTTGAGGCGGCGGTTAAACTGCGACAGGATGGGAAACTCGCAGAAACGCGCGATGCGCTTCTCGCTTTCATCCAAAAATATCCCGCTGGAAAACACCTCGACGAAGCGCGTGATTTGCTCGGAGAAGTGAATAGTCAAATTTTGCTTTCACGTTATCCCTCTCCGGAAAAGATCGAATACACTGTGAAATCCGGAGACGTGCTTGCAAAGATTGCGCGCAAGCTGAAGACGACACCGGAGATGATCATGCGCATGAACAACATGAGCGGCACGATGCTGCGGATTGGAGACCGCCTGCTGATTTCAAATCCTGATTTCTCGATGGTGATCCACCGCAAGTCCAACCTGGTTGTGCTATTGAACCGTGGTGGTTTTTTCAAGCAATATCACATTCGGGAGGCGAAGCTAACGCCGAAACAACCGCCAAAGATCACGACAAAAATCGCCGAAACGATGGCTTGGAGGGGGGGCCAGCGCGTCGGTCTTGGCAGTAGGGATTATCTCGCCAGCACTAAATGGATCCGGCTCGCCGGCGCGGCCGGTTATACTTTGTATTCCGTGCCCGATTCAACGCATCCCAATCTCGAACAACCAGCTCCGACCACAGGCCTCGGCCTCGCCGCCACGGATCTCGAGGAGCTAAGCACCCTTGTGAACAATCGCACTCCTGTGATGATAATTGACTAAAACCGTTAAAGAGTTGAAGCGTAATCCGTCGAAGCGGGCCGCTCCCGCGCTTACTTGACGCTTTAACGCTTCAACGCTTTAAACGCTTAACGCTAATGGACTGGCAGCCGCTCGATTTTGAAAAGCCGATCTTTGAACTCGAACGGCGGCTGCAGGATTTGAAGAGTCATTCCACCAAGCATGATGTGGATCTTGGGTCGGCGGTGAAAGAACTTGAGGCAAAGCTTCGAGAAACCCGCCGGCACATTTACAGCAATCTGACGGCATGGCAGCGGGTTCAAATTGCGCGTCACAGTCAACGACCGTTCGCTCTTGACTACATCGAACGCTGCTTCACAAACTGGATCGAATTGCATGGCGACCGTCGATTTGCTGACGATCGCGCCATGCCATGCGGTGTGGCCATGCTCGGAACACAACGGTGCGTGGTTATCACGCACCAAAAAGGGCGCAACACCAAGGAGAACGTCATGCGCAATTTTGGATGCGCGCATCCGGAGGGCTACCGCAAGGCGCTGCGCTTGATGCGGCTGGGCGAAAAATTTGGGATGCCGGTGATTTCATTGATCGACACACCAGGGGCGTTTCCGGGAATCGGATCCGAGGAGCGCCACATCTCCGAAGCGATTGCTGTGAATCTTCGTGAGATGATGAAACTACGCGTTCCGGTTATTGCGGCAGTCATCGGGGAGGGGGGCTCGGGCGGCGCACTCGGCATTGGAGTCGCAGACCATGTATTGATTTTCGAGAACGCTTACTACTCGGTGATCAGTCCCGAAGCGTGTTCCGCGATTTTGTGGCGAGACCGGCGGCATGCTGCCGAAGCTGCTGAGGCGCTTAAATTGACTGCGCAAAATCTGTTGAGACTAGAGGTTGTGGACGAAATCGTCCCCGAACCGCAGGGCGGCGCGCACCGCGATCATGACTCTGCTGGTGCCAATCTTGGTGAAGCGTTGCGCCGGAACTTGGAGCGAATTTCTCAAATTCCAATCCCAAAATTACTGGAGAATCGATATCAAAAATTTCGCCGCCTCGGTGTTTTTGCCGAAGTCAAAACTGTGACTGCCTCAGCTCGCTCTTAATGTGATGTTTAGGAGTTGGGGTAAATCAATGGGATGGCTCGGTGTTTTTGCCATTGTCACACTGGCGCACGCCCGAGATACAACGTCCGCATTCGGTTTCGACAGCGATACGTTCGCGTTCGCTAATCAAACCGTGTTCGAATACCACGAAGGGCACGCTTCGTTGCGACGGCCCTCTGCGACGAAGCGAGACGCATATAATCGTCACTGCTTTGTGATGGCTCGTACAGCCATGCAATTCAAAAAGTTTGCGCGCTTCGAGCCACACAGCGCCGCCTTAGACGATAGCGCTTTGGCAGCTCGTATTCGCGCAGTAACACGCCAGCCGGCTTGGGGCGAGCCGCTACCGGAAAATCAACGAACTGTCTTTCCGGGATACAAAGACCTCAAGCAAATGAGCAAGGCGCGCCGCGAACTTGTGCAACTGAGCATCGGCCATGGCTGGCCGAGTTACTTTCGAATCAGCAATGCTCGGATGATGTTTCAAGATGGTACCGGCTATCAGGAACGGACTCACGCTCGACTGAATGCAGCTTTGGCGCGCGGCGAGTTGTTCGTCGCATTTCTTACGACGTACCCCCGGTTCAGCATCAATCACTCGGTTTTGATTTATAAACTAAAATCTTCAGCACCGAACCCCGGGGCTGATCATTACCTTGTGTACGATCCTAATCATCCAGAATCGCCGCGCGATCTGACCTGGTCTGCGCGCGATCGCGCTTTTTCTTTCCAAAAGGACTGGGATTTTATCGGCGGCTTTGTTCGCGTTTATCAAGTTTACGGCAAACCACTGCAGTAATAGCGATTCTCTAACGAGACCTCCATGCCAGACAATCCATCGCCACCCAGACCAGCTCCGCCCTCGCCAACGCCTCCGCCCGAACCGTTGCCGCCGAATCCACCACCGATACCCCCGGTGGGTAGATCGGCTACACTACTTCCCTAGCGGAAATAAAAAATGCAGCGCCGGCTCGACTCTCGCTGCCCAGGCCGCTTCGCTGTGATTGCCGTGGTCGGCTTCCATGTACAGGATGTCCTTTCCCGGTTCCCAGCCTTTCTCGACTAGTCGTTTGCATAGTTCGCGAGTTTGTTCCCAGCCGGGCTCGGCTGTGCCGGTGTCGAGCCAAATTTTCAATGGCGGTTTTGGCTCGATAGAATCGATCAGTCGGTAAATTGCGAAATTGTCCCACCAGACCGAGGGCGACATCACCATGAGCCGGCGGAATTTCTGTGGATATAAAATGCCAATCGCCAGCGTCACAAGACCACCGAGAGATGAGCCGCCTAACCCAGTGAATGTCGGACCGCGCCGAGTCCGATAACTTCGATCGATGAAGGGTTTCAGTTCCTCCATCAGAAAACGGCCATACAGTCGCGCCAAACCGCGGCTGCGTTTCTTCCGTCTGCCTTTAGCTTCGATGACCCCCGGTGTGGGCGTGTATTCGTGAACTCGGTCCTCACCCATGTTCGCGACTGCGACGATGATGAGCGGTTCGATAATTTTGGTTCGAATCAGGCGTTCCGCTGTCTCATCCACGCTCCATTCGACGCCACCGAAGGAAGTTGCCGCGTCAAAGACATTTTGTCCGTCATGCAAATAGAGCACCGAATGCCGCCGCCATGAGAATCGTCGGTAACCGGGCGGCAGATACACCAGAATGTCACGCCGGTTCCCGAGAAACTTCGATGGAAATGCGCGGTGCACTTTGATGTTTCCAGTCAGCGTATGTTTGCGCATCGAATCGAAACGCTTCGTTGAAGAAGAAACGCAACGCAAGCGTCTTGGTTTGCTGTAGGACGAATGTGTGTGCCGTGCTTGAGATTTTGCGGCGGTGCAACCAAGATGGTCGGCCGTTTCCAATGAACGAACGTTACGTCAAATGGTCCACGCCGTGGCCGGAGGCTGAGCGAATGGGAAGTGAGCGAATCAAATTCGTTCAGCATTATCGCCGGTTGCTCCGCAGGATTCCTCGAATACGCTTCGCTCGCTCGGAATGATAGAATATGAAACTGGTGATCGCGGCGACTGGTGCAAGCGGAGCAATTTATTTGCAAAGACTGCTTGAGCAGATCGATTGCAAAACGCACGACGTGCACCTCATCATGAGCGGGTATGCGAGAGAGGTGGTGAAGCAGGAGCTGGATGATTTCAAAATTCCTCCGGCAGTTTCGCAACATTCTGAAACTGACATGAACGTGCCGTTTGTGAGCGGCTCGGCGCGTTTCGATGCGATGGTGGTCGTTCCGTGTTCGATGGCCACATTAGGACGAATCGCTTCCGGTTCGAGCGACAGCGTATTGTTGCGCGCGGTCGATGTTTTCCTCAAGGAACGCCGCAAACTGATTCTCGTTCCTCGCGAGACACCGTGGAATTTAATTCACGCACGCAATGTGATGAGCCTGCTTGAGGCCGGCGCGATTGTTCTCCCAGCGATACCCTCATTCTACAGCCGTCCCAGCTCGATAACCGACCTGGTAGATACCGTTGTTTGGCGCATTCTCGACCAAATTGGATTGCCCAGCCCCGGCGCATACCGTTGGGGAGACAAAGCCGACTCGGCAAAAACTTCGCGCGAGAAAAGTTGAAGATCGAAGGCAGGCTTGCGCGATGGCTGATCGCGTTCGGAGTTCGCTTGTTGCGGGTGTGGGAGCGTACGTTGCGCTATGAAGTTGACGACCGCGCGGGCATTCTCGGAAAACCGATGACGGGAAATTATATCGGTGCGCTGTGGCACAACCGGTTGCTGATTTTCCCCTTGGTGTTGCGACGCTTTTTTCCAAATCGTGATGGCGCCGCTTTGATCAGCGCCAGCCGCGATGGAGATTTGCTGGCCGACGCTATTCGACATTTTGGATACGATGTGGTTCGTGGCTCCAGTTCGCGGCTCGGCGCGACCGCGATTCTTCATCTTACTGAGATGCTCGCCTCCGGTCGCGATGTAGTCATCACCCCGGACGGCCCGCGCGGCCCTGCGTACGAGCTTGGCCCGGGCATAGTTTTTCTCGCGCGAAAATCCGGTGCTCCGGTGTTGCCAATGAATCTCGAATATTCGCGCTGCTGGCGGCTGGGAAGTTGGGACCGCTTTATCATCCCGCAACCGTTTTCCAAAGTGCGTGTGTTAGTCAATCAGCCGCACCACATAAAATCGATCGGCACACCCGATGAATTTGAGGCCGAACGCCTCGCGTTGCAGAGCGCGATGATGGCGCTGGTTGAAATGCGCTGAGACTTAGTCATCCTGAGCGGAGCGAAGCGGAGTCGAAGGATCCCGCGCAAGTGCCTAAAGGCAATGCAACGGGATTTGAAAGCCTGGCCTCGCCGCCTGCGTCGGCTGCGTTGCGGCGCGACTTCGCTCGGAATGACGAACACAGATGTATGACAAAGCTTATCGATGGCCGCGCGATTGCGGAGAAGGTGTACATAGATCTTCGCCGGGAGGTAGCAGAACTGAAAGCAAAGGGCGTTACGCCCGGGCTCGCCGTCATTCTCGTTGGGGATAATCCGGCTTCGCGCGCCTATGTCCGGTCGAAAGATAGAATGTGCCGCGAACTCGGCTTGCACTCGATGAAGCTGGAGCTGCCAGCTTCAACAACACAGATCGACCTGCTGGCGCGCGTTGAAGAATTAAACCGCGACCCGAGCATTCATGGGATTCTCATTCAATCCCCGCCGCCCGCGCATATCGACGAAGGTGCTATCGTGCACGCTCTCGCTCCCCACAAGGACGTGGACGGGTTTCACCCGGAAAATGTGGCCAGGCTCGTGTTGGAGGACCCGAGCGGGTTTGTGCCGTGCACACCGCTTGGAGTGCAACGATTACTTCTTGAAACCGGCGTCGAGATCAGCGGCGCGCACGTCGTGGTGCTGGGTCGCAGCATGATCGTCGGCAAGCCGCTTGCCTTGCTGCTGATGCAGAAGAACAAAAACGGCAACGCCACGGTCACTGTGGTGCACTCACGGAGCCGAAATCTCGCCCAGACTACGCGCTCGGCTGACATTGTGATTGCAGCGATTGGACGAGCAGAATTTCTGAGAGCCGATCACATCCGCGAGGGCGCTGTCGTTATTGACGTGGGAATTAATCGGATCGAAGACGCGGCAAGCCAGCGCGGCTATCGGCTCGTGGGCGACGTCGCATTTGACGAAGTGTCAAAAAAGGCGAGCGCGATTACACCCGTGCCAGGCGGAGTTGGGCCAATGACGATCGCGATGCTGATGGCGAACACAGTAAAAGCGGCGAGGCGAGCCTCTTTCGCGTGACCGCATACACCGCCTCGGTAGGGGAAGCTGACAGCTTCTCCAGGACGCGGCCACACGGGAAACTGTCAGTTTCCCCTACAGTTTTTCAACGATCTTCGCGGTCAGAAACTTAATAATTTCGGGACGAATTCGCGCGGCGTGAACGAACAGCGAGCCGAGCTGCGGCCGCAAGACCGCCTCGCGCGCGAGGCGATTGATCCATAATCGTCCGCGATACATGCCGGAATATGCGCGAGTGAAATTACGCAGCGCTAACTGCCGATTCTCGCCGCGAACAATTTTTGCGACCGCCTTTGCAGCCAGCTCGCCCGAGCGCAGCGCGTAATAAATGCCTTCCCCTGTGAAAGGTTCGACTACGCGCGCAGCGTCGCCGACAAAGAAGAGATTTTCATGAGCGGATGCAACCGGCGAACGCGTTAGCGGCGTGATCGTACGCCAGCCTTGGTCGGCGGGCAGTTGAAATTGGCGTTCCGCCCACCGACGCAATTTCGAAATTGTCGGGGGTGTGCCGACGAGGCAGAGATTCAACTGAGCCTCATTTACTGGAGCCTGGCCCGAATAACCTTCGCGCAGAAATTGTAGAACGATGCGGTTCCCAAAGGCACGCGGCAGCGGGATATGCGCCTGTAACGCCACACGTTCGCGCGCAGAACGCGGCAACAAATTGCACAAATGCGCCACCGTAGAGTTGCGTCCATCCGCACCGATTAATATCCGAGCCTGAAAAAATTCGCCGGAAGCAGTTTCAATGTTCCAGTGGTCGTTTCTGCGTAACCCGGTCACGGTGGTTTGTTCGTGGACGTTCGCGCCGAGCTCGCGAGCCCGCCTTAAAAGCAGGTCATCAAAGAGGCTGCGTTTCACCGAAATCTCGCAATTGGTACCCGACGGAAGATCGATAATCACTTCGCGCCCATCGATCGCAATGAACGCGACAGAACGTAGTTTCGAATGCGGCAAATCCCGCACGCGCTGCGCCAGGTCCAGCCGTTCCAAGATGGACCAGCACGACGGATTCAGGCAGTCGCCGCACACTTTCTCGCGCGGAAATTTTTCCCGGTCGAGTACCAGGGATTGCAAACCGGCCATTGCGCAAAACGCGGCGCAGTTCGATCCGGCTGGCCCGCCGCCGACGATTGCAACGTCAAAAAGCTGCATGGAGTTAATTGAACTGCAAAACAGCGCTGGCGCGCGATTTAATCAGAGAGGACACTAATTCGAATGGGCTGGTCGATTCCAATCCTTCGTGTTGCCGGCATCCAACTGCGGATTCACATCACGTTTCTACTACTGATCGCGTGGATCGGATTTGGCTATTATGCCCAGGGCGGCTCGTCCGCAGCGATGGGCGGAGTGTTGTTCATTCTGTTGTTGTTCGCTTGCGTGGTGTTGCACGAGTTCGGGCATGCTTTGGCGGGAAAAGCTTTCGGGATCAACACACCCGACATCACGCTGTTGCCGATCGGCGGCGTGGCGCGATTGGAACGCATTCCCGACGAGCCGGTGCAGGAACTGGTCATCGCCGCAGCAGGTCCGGCCGTAACTGCGCTGATCGCCCTCGGTGCATTCATAGGTGGTGGTTTATGGGACTATCCTCCAACCACAAAAACCAGCATTCCCGATCTCCTGTTCACGATGAACATTGTGTTGCTTCTTTTTAATTTGCTGCCGGCGTTCCCCATGGATGGCGGCCGGGTTCTGCGCGCGCTGCTCGCGACACGGATGAGCTATGCGCGGGCGACGCAAGTCGCGGCGACAGTCGGCCAGGGTTTCGCGTTTGTATTTGGATTTCTGGGTCTGCTTTTCAATCCGTTTTTAATTTTCATCGCGCTGTTCGTTTACATCGGAGCATCGCAAGAGGCGGCGCTCGCGCAGATGAAAGATGTGTCGCGCCGGTTTCCGGTTTCGAGCGCAATGGTGCGCGAGTTCCGCACGCTGCCAGCAGACGCGACGCTCGAACAAGCCGTCGACGCGTTGCTTGCGACTTCGCAGCACGATTTTCCGGTAGTCGATGAATCCGGCGCCGTCGCCGGTTTATTAACGCGCCAGGATCTCATTTCTGCCTTGCGCAAAAACGATCCCAGGCTTCGGGTGGGCGACGTGATGCGACGCGATATTCCGACCGTGACAACTGGCACACGCTTTGAAGACGCATTTCGCATTATGCAGGAGTTCGATTGCCCTGCGGTGCCCGTGCTTGATAGGATGAAACGGTTGGTCGGTTTGCTCACGCCGGAGAACGTCACCGAACTAATGATGGTTCAGTCGGCGATGCCGCAGCGGCGCGTTCTGTAACTCAGCCTTCCAGCCTGCAGCGACCGCACCAGGCAAGGATGCTTGGTCGACGGGACAGGCAAGATGCCTGTGTTACATGTCAGGAGCTGATGCGCATCGGCATTATGACGTAGAGGAATGGCGTTTGAATTTTCACGACGCCGGGGCTCATCTCATCGATGAGATCGAGAAACACCTCGTCCTCAGTTAGCGCGCGCAGCGGCGCCATCAGAAACTCCGGATTGAAGGCGATGGAGAACTCGCGCCCTTTATACGCGATGGCGAGCGATTCTTTGGCCTCGCCCACTTCCGGTGTGTTCGCAGTGATGTCCAGATTGTTCTTGCTGAAATTCAGTTTCACCGAGTGCGACTTGTCACTGGCCAGAAGCGAAACGCGCCGCAGTGAATTTAAAAACATTTCGCGCTCGAGTTTTACGCGCTCTTTCGCCTCGCCTGGAATCACCTGGCGATAGTTCGGATAATTGCCTTCGATCAATTTGGAGACGAGCAGCGTCTTGTTGAGATCGAATGCAATCTGGCCATTGCTCATGCTCACCTTCACGTCGCCATCATCGGTAAGCAGACGCTGCAATTCCGTGACCGCTTTCGTCGGAATAATCAGATCCGATTCGTGGCTTCGCGGAAATTCCAGTTCAATTTCGGCCATGGCAAGGCGGCGTCCGTCGGTGGCTACCAGCGTGAGCTTGTTGTCCTTGAAACTGAACAGGACGCCGTTGAGCACATAACGGGTCTCATCGGTTGAAATTGCGTACGAAGTCTTGCGCAACCCGTCGCGCAGATCTTTCTGCCGCATCGTGACCACCTTCGCGCCTTCGAACTTCGGCAGCGGCGGAAATTCATCCTCCGGTAATCCAAGAATTTTAAAAAAACTTTGGCCGCTTCGGATCGACGCGGCGTTTTTCCCATCGACGTCGATTTGAATCTCGCTCGACGGAAGTTCGCGGATAATGTTGAACACACGCCGCGCAGGGAGCGTGGTTGCTCCTGCCTTGTCCACGTGCGCTTCGCAAGTGCCGCGCACGCCAACGTCCAGATCGGTGGTTGTCAGATGGAGTTCGGTCTCGTTAGCCTGCAGCAAGACATTGGAAAGAATCGGCAGCGTGGTACGGGTGCTGACGACGTTTTGCACTTGTTGCAGAGCTTCGAGCAGTTTTTCCTTCGTAACGCTAAATTTCATGGTGAGCAGCAAGCAGCCTAAGATGTAAAGCCTTCGATTTTATTCGGCAACCGCAATCTCTCATCTCTGCCGCTTGTAGTCTTGCGGGCGTTGGGGCCCTACCGCTGGAGGGAGCTGTCGATGTACGATATCGTTTGGCGAATGTTGTCCTGTTCGGCTATTCGTTTCTTCACCAGCTTGCAGGCGTGCAGGACCGTGCCATGGTCGCGCCCGCCAAATGCGTCGCCGATCTCATTCAAAGATGCCTTCGTGAGTTCGCGCGCCAGATACATCGCCACCTGTCGTGGAAAAGCGATGCTGGCCGGGCGCCGCTTGCTTGTCATATCGGCCAGAGGCACGTCAAAATGTTCCGCTACGCGCCGCTGAATTTGTTCGATCGTGATCGATTGCCGCCCTTCTTCTTGCAGAATGTCCTTTAGCAAATGCTCCACTGTTTCCTTGGTCAATTCCCTACCGCTGAGTGATGCAAAGGAAGCAACACGCATGAGCGCGCCCTCTAGACGACGCACGTTTGTCCGGATACGGGTGGCGAGGAATTGAAAAACGTCTTCATGCAATCTTATCTGCATCGTGTCGGCCTTTTTTCGCAGGATCGCGTGGCGCGTCTCGATATCGGGCGGCTGCAGCTCGGCGGTCAGGCCCCATTCAAACCGCGATACGAGCCGGTGCTCCAGGTTCGCTATTTCTGAGGCGGGCCGGTCGCTGGAGAGCACGATCTGTTTATGCCCATCAAAAAGAGTGTTGAAAGTGTGAAAGAATTCCTCCTGCGATCGCTCCTTGCCTCCGAGAAATTGGATGTCGTCAATCAGGAGAACATCAGCCTGGCGATAACGCTTCCGGAATTTGACGAGATTACTGTGTTGGATCGCGTCGATGAATTCGTTGATGAACAGCTCACTCGAGACGTAGATCACCTTCACGTTTCTTCTTTTCGCCCACACATATTGTCCGATGGCTTGCATCAGATGGGTTTTGCCCAGGCCAACGCCGCCGTAAATGAACAGCGGATTGTACGTGCGCGCCGGCGCTTGCGCGACGGCAAGACTGGCTGCGTGCGCGATTTCATTGTTCGGGCCGACGACGAAGGATTCGAACGTGTTTCGCGGATTGAGTCCAGGAACGGTCGTCGCAGGCCGTGCGTCCATTTGCGTCGGCAACGTTTGCTTTATTGTGGTTGAATCGTCCGCAGATGTTTGCGTGCCGGCCGCCGACGGAGCGCAAAATCTCACCGAGCGGGTACTGCCAAAAGTGGCGATGATGGCATTCTGCAAGGCCGGCATGTAATTACTCTCGATCCAAAGCTGGTAGATGTTGTTTGGAACAGTAAGCGTGATGGATTTGTCCTTCGCGTCGACCAGCTCAACATTGGAAAACCAGCGCTTGAAACTGTCCGCGCTAATCTCTGGCTTGAGCGCAGCCGACAATCGCTGCCATAGCTGCGCGCATTTCTTGTCCATACGAAAGTTGTTAACAGTGTTACACAAATGCCACACTGGCCGGGGCCAGGGGAGATCGCACGCCGTAAACGCGCGAGAATCGGGCTGTTCCCGAAGGCGGTTTCGTGGTGTAAAGCTGAAAAAATTTGCCAAAAGCGCGTAAATACGAGGCAAAACGGCCCGACGCGTCATTCATTGCGTTTCGGTCGCCAATCTCGCGCGCCTGCGCACTCAATCGTTGCATCGAGCAGCTTTCTAGGTTGTGCATTCTCACGGCTGGATGTTTCTCAGAAATGTTCACAACTTATTCACATGCGCTTTGCGGCTGCCCTCGCCAGCGGGCTTGAGATTAGGAATCCGTTGCGAAACCGACAAGAAAAAAATCAATTTTATTTTCAATTGCGGTGAAAAAATTTTCTTGACTGAAAAAAGAGAACGCGCGTGTCCCACGAAAGAAAACAAACAGTGTGTTTCGAGAAAATTTTCGCGCGAGCCGAACCGCAATCCATTCGGAGTCCCGACACGAACTGATTTAGCTGCTCGATTCTGTGTGCCATCTCCGAGTTGACCGAAGTGGCCTGTGCGCGCAATGTCCCGCCTCTGTAGAGCGGAGGGAAACGCTCGGCAAATTGCAGATGCAGCGAACTGATACCCATATCACGGGGCGACTTTCTTTGTGCATCGCCCGTTGGAACCGGCCGATAATCCGCCAAATCGTTTTGGCGGTGCTGCTAGCCTGTTTTCTTTCTGCGCAACAGGCGGGGGCGGCCGATGAACTAGTGCCGCCGTTCGGGTTCCGCTGGAACGACTCAATGGCGCGCGTGGAGGCAGTGCTGCACGGCGCGAAAGCCAAGATAGTTTCGCGGGAAAAAAAGGAGAACCGGGAAGTCTGGACTGTGGAGGGACTCATTCACCCGGGACTGAAACGCACGGTGTTTACTTTTAAGGGGAGGGCGCTTGTCGCCGTAGAGCTCCAGTACGAATACCCGGACTGGACGATCGAACGTTACAACCAGCGGATGGGAGAGATTCGCAAATACTTCGACGAAAAGTATGGCATCGGAAAGCTCGTCTCGCGTTCTCGCGACCACGACACTGATGTCATTCAAACGCTGGTCGGCTACCAATGGATGGTCGGCACAACGATGCTGGAGCTTTTTTATTTCTCGGCCCAACACGACAATCTCGTTTATCGAACGATCAGCGTCGATTACAAAACGTTGTAGCGTTCGGAAGGGTCGTGTAGCAAACGCGAGATCTCCGTCGAGGGTTATCGAGGCGGGATTAACCCTTCGTACGTTTCTGCGACAATGTGATCAACGACTGCTTTCATGTCCTGAGCGTGTTCCCACGCAGCCAATTGCCGGTCTGCGCCGGTGCCTTCGCGGATGATCCGCTCGATGTGAGCCATCTCTTTCTCGCTACCGAGTTCTTGTACCTCAGTCGACACAAATTCGAGGAGCTCGTGTAAAAGACTTCGTTCGTCCACTTCGGCTTCTCTGCCGAAGTCTATTAGTTTCCCATCAATGCCGTAGCGCGCCGCGCGCCAGCGGTTCTCATCCAGAAGACGACGTCGATAAATGCGGAAAGTGATGTTTTGGTGAAGCAGCTTGTGCAATTTCGCGATCACGGCCTGAATAAGCGCCGCGATTGCGAGCGTGTCGTCCACGCGCGATTGCGCATCACACACGCGCACTTCCAGCGTGTCGAAGAACGGATGCAACCGGATGTCCCACCAGATTTTTTTGGCGTTATCGATACAACCGGTTTTCACCAGCAGCTTGCAATAATCTTCATATTCCGACAGCGATTCGAATGAATCTGGAATGCCGGTGCGCGGAAAACGCTCGAACACCTTCAGGCGATAACCTTTCAGTCCGGTATTTTGCCCAACCCAGAACGGCGAATTGACCGACAACGCATAAATGTGCGGCAGGAAATATCGGGCTTGATTCATCACATGGATGGCCGTTTCCCGATTGGGAATCCCGACGTGCACGTGCAATCCAAAAATCAAATTCGCACGGGCGAGTGATTGCATGTCCTTGAGAATTTCCTGGTAGCGCTCGCCTTCGGTGATGAGCTGATCGCGCCAGTGCGAGAACGGATGGGTTCCCATGGAAGCGATTTTTAATCCGCTGCGCCCTGCCAGTTCGGCTAGTTTCGTGCGCAGTGCGGCGACGTGATCTCGCGCGCAACCAATGGAATCGCAAATTTCGGTGCCAAGCTCAACTACCGACTGGTGCATCTCTGGCTTGATCTGCTCCTTGAGCATGATCTTTCCGCCTTCGAGAATTTCGTGAATATGCGAACGCAACTCACGCGTTTCCGGATCGATGATCGCGAATTCTTCCTCGATTCCCAGAGTGAAGACGTGCTCTTTCATCAACAACGGGAGAATACTTTCGCAGATTTCGCAGATTTACACAGATTATTTCTGGTAGGTAGGGCGGGCAATCCCTTGCGCGCCGAATCGGCTCGCACAGGAGTGGCGACCCCTACCAGGCTAAGTGCGAAATGGTTGGCCCGACGCAGCTCCGCGCCAATCACTATGTCAGTTCGCCTAACGAACGATGCGTCACCGCGGATTGCAGGAACTTCCCCCAGCTCAAATTGTCGCGGCTGGGGACGTGCTCGCGTGCTTTGCGAATGGCCATTTCCGAAATGGCGTCCACGACCCACTCGAAATTTGCCTCACCGATCCACGCGGCTTCGCAATCGGGCGCGGGATTACAGAAATCGATGGCGACAGGCACGCCGTCGCGCACGGCAAACTCCACTGTGTTCAGATCGTAACCGAGAAATTGATTCAGCCGCAGCACTCCCTCTTCGACTTTTTGCAAAACTTCTTTCGGCGCGTGCCACTCCGTTTGGTAGCGCAAATGAAACGGGTTCCGCGGCTCGTACGGCATGATTCGGACGTGGCGCTGATCAATCGAATAGCAGCGGAAATACATGTCGAATTTGATTTCCTCCTGCAGCATCATCACCAGCTGTCCGGTGTCATTGTAAGCGCGGAAGAATTCCTCGCGGTTATGCAACCGGTAAACGTTCTTCCACCCGCCGCCGCTGAACGGTTTGAAGAATGCCGGCCAGCCGACGTAATTGAAAATCGCTTCCCAATCGAGCGGGTAACCGAGGTTGCGAAATGATTTTTCGTTCGTGTCCGGCGGCAGCCCATGTGACGGGAGCAACACCGTGCGTGGAACTGCCACGCCTATCTTGGTCGCCAGCGCGTTATTGAAAAACTTGTCGTCAGCGCTCCACCAGAACGGATTATTTACCACAGCGGTGCCGGTTAACGCGGCGTTCTTGAGGTAGGCGCGATAAAATGGCACGTCCTGCGAGATGCGGTCGATTACCACATCGTAACCGCACGGTTCCCCCTGCATCACTTTGTCGATCCTGACGAACTCCGCGACAATGTCTTTGCCGCCGGTTTTCTGATTGACCCGCTCGACAAACGCCGGCGGAAAACTGTGTTCCTGTCCAAAAAGTATTCCGATCTTTTTCATAATCGATGGCCTGTCATTTCGAGCGAAGCCGGAGGGAAAGTCGAGAAATCTCTGGACCTTTTACACCTCAGCAATTCCGCATTCCGGGAGACCTCGCTCAGAGGCAATCGAGTTGTCGAATCTGGTTAACCCCAGTCTTCCCGGGCGCTCCGCAAGACCCGCAATGAAGCCGTTTTAACGGTTTTGTCCAGAGAGAGGCGTTTGAATCGATCCGTTCGGCTAATAAGATACGGCATGGTAAAAAAACTACTGCACACCCGCTATCGCGTACACGATCTGGAGAAGACCATTTCCTTCTACAAAGACGTTCTCGGTCTCCAGGAGGTTCGCCGCCACACTTCGGGGCGCGGTTCGCAACTCGTTTTTCTGAAAGCGCCGGGCAGCGATGAGGAAATTGAGCTTTGCAAATTTGACGAGAGCGGACCGATCGTCGTCGGTCCAGACCTGACGCACCTTGCTTTTGAAGTAGAAGATTTGGACAAGTTCGCGAAGCATGCTGCCTCAAAAGGTTATCAATTGTCGGATGGGCCACATTCAACTAACGGCGGTAGAATCGCCTTTATCGACGCACCGGAAGGGTATGAGGTGGAGCTGATCGAGCGGGGAAGAAAATCTTAGTGTCGCACTGTCATTCCGAGCGGAGCGCAGCGGAGTCGAGGAATCCCGTTGCGTTGCCTGTGCGTTCTGCTACGGGATCCCTCGACTTCGCTCGGGATGACCGAAGACGAGAATGCTTGCGCGGGTAAAAATTTTGCCTCTAATTTTCCGTCCATGATTTGGCGCAATCGAATTTGGTTCCTTTGCGCATTGATCCTGTGCTCAGTGCTGAGCGCGCGGGCACAGGACACGGTTAATTCTGATCTGGTCCGGCCCAGCGGAGTCAATGGCCCCGTTCGCAAGGCAAAGGCCGTAACGGAGAAAAGTGCGGACGACGACACCGAATCGGACGCTCCGAAAGCGAAGAAATCCAAATCGACTCATGCTCGATCGCACCGGGCTCGCGCAAAATCGAAAGAAGAGCCAGACACAATCCCCGCGCCTACCGAGTTTACGCCTGAGGGGATACCGAAGACCAGCGCGGCTTCAATAATTGTAGTGGACGCCAATAGCGGCAGGATTTTGTATGAAAAAAATGCGGACCAGGTACGACAGGCGGCGAGCACGCAAAAATTGCTGACAGCGCTCATTGTGGCGGAGACCGGTTTCCTTGATCGGCCGGTGACGGTGCAATCTGTCGATGGGATGTGTGAACCGGTGAAGCTGGGAATCAAGCCCGGTGAGATTTATCAGCGAATGGACCTCTTGCGGGCTTTGCTGGTGAAAAGTCCCAATGACGTCGCGCGCTGTCTGGCGCGAGACAACGCCGGCAGCGTGGAGGGGTTTGCCGACGTCATGAATAGACGTGCACTGCAACTTGGCGCTGTGCATTCGCACTTTGTGAATCCGAACGGTCTGCCGGTTCCCGGACAATATTCGAGCGCCCGCGACCTCGCGATCATCGCGCGCGCGGCGTACGCAAACCCGACCATCCGGTCGATTGTTTGTCTTCCCCAGCTTGTCTTCCGTTATGCGAGTGGGCGCACCCGGGAGCTTGAAAATACGAACAAACTTCTCCGACGGCTCCCTTACTGCAACGGCATGAAGACCGGGTATACGGATGGTGCAGGCAAATGCCTGATCGCAAGCGGAACGCGTCCGGGAAAAGATGTAATCGTTGTTGTTCTGGGCGATAGCTCCGGCCGGGTGTGGCGTGATGCTTCCGCGCTGCTTTCGTGGGGACTCGTGATGTAAAGCCGACGACGGGATTCGAACCCGTGACCTACGGTTTACGAAACCGTTGCTCTACCAACTGAGCTACGTCGGCGCGACAAGCGCCCAAACATTGCACCCGCCACCGGTTGACACAAGCGCCGCTACGAAGGGAGCACGAACGTCTCGCCGATTTTCCGCAACGCAATACGCTCTGGAGTTTTGCTTAGCGCGGTTTCAAAGCGCTCGATCGGTTCGCAGAATGGTTCAAAGCTAAGCCGGAAAGTTTGATGGTGCACCGGCATAATGAAGCGCGCGCCTGCTGCATTGGCCATTTGAACTGCCTGCTCAGGCGTGCAATGCGACTGAATCCACGGATTGTAAGCGCTGATGGACATGATTGCGACATCGATTGGGCCGTGTCGCCTCAACGCAGCGAAGTTTTCTGTCATCGCCGTGTCGCCCGCGAAAATAATTCGGCGTTCTTTCCTCTGGATTAGATAGCCGTTGTAGCCGCGGTACATGTCGCGCTGCATGCGTGCGCCCCAATGGTTCACCGGAAACGCGGTAATCTCGATCTCGCCGGCGGCATTGCTGACACTCCTGCTCTGGCCCCATTCGAGTTCGGTCACGTCGGAAAACTGGGTGCCCTTCAATAAATCGCTCGTGGCGCGCGCGGTGATTACGCGCGTAGTTCGGTCGAAGCAACGAAGGGTTCGCAGATCGAGGTGATCAAAATGCGCATGCGAAAGAAGAACGAGATCGATCTTCGGCAACTTATCAAAGCTAAGCGCAGGCGCAGTCAGTCGTTTGGGACCGATGGTGAATCCCGGCAGACGGATGCCTATGCGGGGAAAAAGCACGGGATCGGTGAGAATCATGACGCCGAAAAAATTGATCAGTACTGTTGAGTGTCCAATCCAAGCCAACGTGACCTGCGCATCACTCCATTTCGAGGGCTCGGGTTTGGCTGAGGCGGGAGAAATCGGGCGCCAGGTTTCGATGGTCCATTCACGAAAAAGACGACCAAGCCAGATCCGCACTCGCGAACTGGGAAGGGCTCGTTGTTCAGGCGCCTTCATGTGAAAGCGTAACACAGCCATCTTGGCTGTTCGGTCGAGCAGCCATCTTTGGCTGCGGGGTCAGCAGGCTTGGAAGCCTGCGCGACGAATCAGGCAGGATGCCTGAGTTACGTGCCTACCGTTCGCCAAACAATCCCTTGATAGCTTTCCAGAGCGTTCGAGTCGCTTTTGGCGGGCCGGCGCGTGCGACGAGCACAGGGACATTGGCACGGTTCAAAATGCTCCGGGTTAAATCGCCCATGATGTAGTGACGCAGCAAACCGCGGGCCTGTGATGTGCCGGTGACAATCAAGTCGTAATCGCCCTCTCGCACTTCTTCGAACACCTCATCGATGACGATTCCGTGGCGAAGATGCACTTCAGCGGAGACGCCGAGCCGCTCGAGTTCTCTCTTCTGACGGCGCAAATTCGTCCCCAGCTCCGACTTTGATTGAAGTAACTGATGGACATTTTCTTCCATCCGTACGAGATCGGCGTACATGGCCGGCGGCTCAGCCATGACGTGAAGCAAGGTCACGGATGCGCCTACGGCTGCGGCCAGTCTGCCGGTGAATTGGACCGCTCGCTCGATGTTTTGATTACTTCGTACGTTTTTTTTGATCGCCAGTAATCGCCTACCGCGCCAGTCCAACGGGCGCCGATCACCACGAGATCGTATTTCGTATTCGATGTTTGCTGGGCAATCTGCCACACCGGCTCACCTGACTGCACAACAACGCTCGGCGATATGCCGTGTTGGCGCAGCGATTGTGCCTGGGTATTAAGCACATCGCGCAGCGGCTTCTCGTCTCCTGACATTTCCGCGATCCCAAGCAGCGTGGTCTCGGCGTTGAGCGGCCTGGCCAATAAACCTGCGAAGTGAGCTGCGGTTTCCGCCGAGGATGTCCCGTCGCTGCAAATCAAAATCTTCATGGCTAGAGCTTGTGCCCAGTCAACAGCGTGTAAAGGACGATGGCCACTCCGATCAACGGCAGCGGCACAAAAGCGAGCCGGATTTTCGGGCCAGCAAAATATTGGGTAGCTACCACACCTATCTGCGCGCCGATGACTGCCCCGGTGTGCATAACCAGTGCGATCAGAATATCCACGTTCCCCTTGATTGCGTGAGTAAACGTTCCGTAACTGGCTGAGATTATGATCTCAAAAAGGTCCGTTCCTACAGCCAGATGAGTGGGAATGCCGAGCACGTAAACCATCGACGGCATTCGGATGTAGCCTGCGCCGCCGCCGAGAAACCCGCTGAAAAACCCACCGACAAGCGCGACCAGAAGTATGATCCAGAGAGAAATTTCCTGTATGCCTGATGTGGGCAGGCTTACCATTGGCCAAATTCTGATTTGTTGAATCCTTTTCGTGACTGGCCCGAATGCCGAATGGTCTGCTTTCGGTTCGGCAGCGTTTAGCGATCGGCCTTTGCGTGATCTCAATGTTTTCTGGCTCTCCCAGAGCATGAAGATCGAAATGCTAAAATAGACAACAATGGCCACCCAACTGACAACGCTGTTCACATTCCCTGCGCGCTTCAGTGCCTGAATGGCTTGCGCACCGCCTTCGGCGCCACCGATGGTTCCAATAGCCATGATGAGTCCCAGCTTGAGATCGACATTGCCCAAGGTGCGGTGTTGCCTGGCCGCGACAATCGATTTCCCGACGATGTGCGCCAGGTCGGTTCCCACCGCATAATTCCAATCCACTCCCATCAGGCGCAGCGCCGGACCGGCAATGAAACTCCCGCCCACGCCAAAGAAGCCGCCCAGGATTCCAATGAGAAACCCGACGACGACCAGATAGAGCGGGTTGATGTATGAATGGGAGATCGGAAAAAACATGAGTTATCTCCAACGTCGGCGCAGAATCCGGAACAACAGGGCCGTTAGTGCATCCAGCACAATGGCTTGACCGACAATGAGCAGGAGGGCGACTACCGCGTAAAGGACGCGGTGATGCAAGTCGAGCTGATACAGCCAGTTGCCCAAAAGATGCAGGACCAGGAAAAAATAAGCGGTGACCAGAACCGCATAGATCGCCAGCTCGGCTGCAAACGCGCGCAGGCTCTTCTCACTTTCCTTTTTCATGCAGAGAGGGTTGAAGGGTGAAAGTGTTGGGTTGAAGTCGCTCGGGTCTCGCTAAAGAGTCGGCCATCATGCTCTTTCCTTTTGAACAGTCAATGTCTTTGATGTTTGAGGAGATCTGCTAGCGCCACGTTACGGTTGCGTCTGAATCAATCAGCGGGCACATTCTTGCGTTAG
>WNFR01004688.1_pt1 | contig 24723 bp, 15 predicted proteins | sample 5400221 | NCBI WGS metagenome assembly WNFR01 (sample SAMN13153357, study PRJNA577476) | soil metagenome | isolation source: 40 cm soil under Madrone tree | place: USA:California | collected 2016-06-14 | reverse complement strand
CTGCCGATTTCAGTCCCGACGCGCTCTGCCAGAGCCGTATTCCAGCTTGCGGCCAGACCGATGCCCGCGGCCATTGCGGTGGCCGGTCCAAAATTGCGAACGCCCATTGGTCCATCCGCCATTTTCAAACGCGGTACGCCAAGTCGCGGAATGCCTCGGATGAAAAAACCGTCGACGCCTCCGATGATGTCGATCTTTTCCTCGAGCGTCATTTTGCTGAGGAGTGAATCGACGCGGCGTTCAACTGCGGCCGTGTCAGGTGTGGTCGTGCGAACGGGCGCCTGCGCAAGCGCGGGAATGACATTAACGCTCAGAAGTGTTAGAAGGGCTCGGACCGAAAAATGTTTTCGCATGGGTTTGCTCAACTCTCAGCCGCGCTGCCGGAGCCTTGCTCTGGGATCGCGGGCCGTGCAGATCGGCTCCTTATATCATATGCATTAAATAGAACTCTTGCGGGTCGAGAAATTGTATGATGGGTCTTGAGGCCCGTCAATGTTGTTCGCGCTGGATGTTGGCTTAATTTGTCCTGGGTACATAAGGTTTCTCAGGGCCGTCAAGGATTGAGTTGAGCGACGAGATCAGTACCGGGAGCGGGTAGCGACCGGGTCGTATCCACGCCACTGCGAGTTTGTCAGGACAAACCCAGTCGCATCCACCACCCCAGGCGGGCTGCCCGCCTGGGGACCCCGGTCCGCTCTCGGTACTGATTGCGTAATCGTCGTTGACGAACGGGCTACTGTGCCGACTGCTGATGTTTTAAGTATGAAACCGCTAAAAATCGGCATCACTGGTGTGCGCGGCATTGTCGGCGAGACGTTTACGCCCGAAGTGGCCGTCGGATTCGCCCAGGCGTTTGGCACCTATCTTGATAGCGGTCGCATTCTTGTTGGTCGTGATACCAGATTATCAGGGCCAATGGTGCGCTCCGGAGTGGTGGCTGGACTGCTCGCAGCGGGTTGCGAGGTCATCGATCTTGGCATTTGTCCTACACCCAGCCTGCAGTTAGCGGTGGGCTGGCTGAAGGCAGATGGAGGGATTGCCGTCACCGCCGGTCACAATCCTTCGCAATGGAGTGCGCTGAAGTTTGTGCGAGGCGATGGCCTTTACTTGAATCCCTTACAAGCCGAAGAGCTTTTAGACATTTTCCACCAGGGAGAGTTTGCCAAGGCTACGTGGGATGAAATCCAGCCCGCCATCCAATATCAAGACCCAATCCAGCGCCATATCGAATTGCTAACGAATGTCTTTGACGCTGATGCGATTAGGGCGCGTCGCCTGAAGGTTGCGGTCGATTGTTGTAACGGTGCTTGTTCACGACTTATCCCGCGTTGGCTTGCTGAGCTGGGGTGCGAAGTTTTGGCGATTAATGACGATCCTAACGGCGCCTTTCCGCACCGGCCGGAACCAACGCCAGAGACGATGGCCCAGCTCAGTGCGGTGGTTAAAGCCGGTCATGCCGACATCGGTTTCGCTCATGACGCTGATGGAGAGCGACTGGGGATCGTGACTGAACTGGGTGAAACACTCTCAGAAGAATCGACACTCGCCCTGGCCACCCGCATCCGTCTCGAACAGAGCGCCGGTGCGATTGTGACTAATGTTTCGACCACCGGTGCTATCGAACAGATCGCTGCGCGCTATGGAGCTCCCGTTGTGCGTACCCAGGTCGGACAGACTTACATCTCCGAGGCCATGCTTGAACACGACGCCATCCTCGGGGGCGAAGGCAGTGGAGGCGTGACGGTTCCGCAAGTACATTTGACCCATGACAGCGCCGCCGCAGTCGGACTCATTCTCGAAGGCCTGGCGCGCTTGGGCGAACGGGTCTCGGACCTCGTTCAGCAACTTCCCAAATTGTTTATGTTGAAGCACAACTTTGCGGTGGAACCGAATCGCCTGTATTCGGTGCTGCAGGACTTTCGTGTCGCGATCGAGCGTGAGCAGTTGCCCTATGATCTGACCGACGGCATTAAGATGGATTTACCCCAGGGTTGGATACACGTGCGAGCTTCCAACACGGAATCCATAATTCGCGTGATTGTCGAAGCCGAGGATGCCACGAAGGCGCGCCGCCTGCTGGATTGGGCCCGTGACAGATTGAATAAGTGAGACTGAGATTTGCCGAAAGCACAATGGGTCAGGAAGCATTGATAGGATTCACAGGATTTACAAGATGCAGGGAGGAAAGAGTTAGCTCGTTTGCTCAGTCAGCCTGGATGCCTGTTCTTTGCTGAATCATGTAAATCATGTGAATCCTGTCCCGACTTGTGCTCCGTCAGCATCCGATGACGAGGCTAAGGCCCAAGATCATGCGACCGCTACCAACTCTCAAAATTAGTATCTCCGGCGTCCGCGGCGTTATTGGCGAGTCGCTGACGCCAACCTTGCTGACGCGTTTTGCGCAGGCGTTCGGCACTTATGTCGGCGCGCGTACGATTGTCATCGGGCGCGATCCCCGTACCTCAGGTGAAATGGTCAAACAGGCAGTTATAGGGGGCTTGCTCTCGAGTGGCTGCCGCATCCTCGATATCGGTATGTGTCCCGTGCCCACCATTCAACTCCTTGTCCGTCATCATCGCGCCCATGGCGGCATCGCGATTACAGCAAGTCACAATCCAGCGGAATGGAATGCGCTTAAGTTCATTGGTCAGGGTGGATTTTTTCTAAACACCGGCCAGGCCCGTGAACTGTTGGACATCTACCACCAGGGAGAATACACGCGGGTCGGCGGCGCCGAAATGAGGCAAGTTGCCGAGGCCACCGGTGCGACTGATCTTCATATTCGAACGGTCATGGAGGTACTGGGGCCTCTGCCGATGCGCCAGAAAAAGCTCCGTGTGGTTCTTGATGCCTGCAATGGGGCCGGTTCGCTGGTAGGTCCAAAGCTGCTTGAAGCGCTGGGTGCCGAAGTCTTTACGATTAACGTAACCCCCAACGGATTATTTCCCCGTCCGGCAGAACCTCTGGCGGAGAACCTCGGTGACCTGTGCGCTGCAGTCAAAGCACATCAGGCCGACGTCGGCTTTGCCCAGGACATGGATGCCGATCGCCTGGCGATAGTTTCCGAAGGTGGCGTGGCGATTGGAGAGGAGTACACGCTCCTGCTGGCGACTCTCAGAGTTCTGGGCCAGACTCCCGGTCCAGTCGTGGCAAATCTATCGACTACCTCCGCCCTTAAGGAAGTGGTCAGCCGGTTCGGTTGCCCGCTTTTTCTGTCGAAGATCGGCGAGGTCAATGTCACTGAAGAGATGCAGAAACAGAGCGCCGTAATTGGCGGCGAAGGCAACGGCGGCGTCATTTATCCGCGCCTCAATTTTGCGCGAGACAGCCTGGTCGGCATGGGCCTTATCCTGCATCTGTTGGTTGAAACTGGTCAGACGATCACTGAGTTGGTAAATAACTTGCCGCGGTTCGCTATGATCAAAGAAAAGCTGGTTTGCCCCTCGGATAAAATCACGGCCGTGCTCAGAATGCTTCGCCAGGACTATGCGGCCTATCCGATGGACCTGCGCGATGGCGTCAAAGTTAGTTTGCCCAACGGATGGTTTCTTGTCAGAGGTTCAAATACAGAGCCGATTATCCGTGTCATCGCGGAGGCCGAGCGTGAGGCAGATGCAAGGACGATCATCGACCGCGTGTATTCACAGGTTCAGGAGTGTATTGACTAACCAGTCATAGCGGGCGGTTCAGATCAGACTTCCGCACTTTGAAATTGAAGTCTCAGGAAACATGAAGCGCATTGGTACCCCGAAGCGGTTACATCTCAAAGCCCCGGGTTGCTATCCTTGACCCGCGGCGAGACTTCGGAAAGAATCCTAGTTGTTCGACGGCGGTGCAAACATTTACAAGCAGGACCAGATGCGAGGACTTCTGTGATGTTATTTCATACGCTGGTATACGTCAGTCTTCTGTTAGCACAAGGTAGTGGCGCTTCAATCAACACGTCTGCTTCCCCACCTGCGCGACAGCTAACCGGCGAGCAGCCATCTATTTCACGGTTGAGCTACCGCACGAAGGTCCCTTCGCAAACACTCTTTGACGACTTTGACTACTCGAACTATGGGCAACTAGCCAAACACGGCTGGATCATTCGTACTGCGGCAGGGTGGCCGGGAGTGCCCGGCGCAATCTGGGGTAACAAAGGCGTGTCGTTTCCTACTGATAAGGAGCGGCGCGGCAATCGCCTACTGCGCATGATCTCTTCCACCGACGGGACCGGATCTAATACTCATCAAACCCAGATTTGCCACCAACGCAAATACCTGGAAGGCACATATGCCGCTCGGGTTCGCTTCGTCGATGGGCCGACAGACGGCCCCAGCGGAGACCAACTCGTAGAGAGCTTTTACACGATTAGCCCTCTGAAGGCACCATGGGATCCTGACTACAGCGAGCTGGATTTCGAGTATCTGCCCAATGGGGGCTGGGGCATTGCCGGACCCACGTTGTATACGACTTCCTGGCGGACCTTTAGTCCGGAACCTAATTGGAAAAAAGACAACGTCTTTAACACCAGCAGTGGAAGCATCGCCGGCTGGCATACACTCGTAACCCAGGTCTCTGGCGGAAAGGTGAAGTATTTTATCGACGGTAAACCTCTGGCAGAGCATGGAGGACAATATTATCCGCGATCGGTGATGTCGATTAATTTCAATCTTTGGTTTATCAGGGATGCCGCCGTGAAAGACAGCGCCGTGCGCCACTATCAGGAGGACATCGATTGGGTGTTCCATGAGGCAAAGAAAATACTCGCGCCTGAAGAGGTTGAAGCGAAGGTCGCATCACTGCGACGAAGGTCCGTTAGATTTCTGGATACAGTCCCATCGCAAGTGCCGGCATTGATATCACCTTGCGATTACTGAGTACTTGTCGCCAGCGGATCGCGGGCATCCTGTCCGCCAGCGGGCGTAGCCCGCTCATTTCTTCCAAGGGAATTGTCTTAGAGAGTTTGCGCGCTGCGCGCGGGCGGACAGGATGTCCGCGATCCGGCTGATCTCGAATTTGGGAGGAGCACTGATGAAGAGAATGGTCTTTTTCCACTCTGGGGTTTTGGCGGTCATAATCCTTTTGGTTCCTGCCTCGGGCTTTGGCCAGAACGTCTCGAAGCCTGCTGAGTCCGATGCCTCCAAGCTCGTCTATGCCGACTTTCAGAACGTAGAGAACGGGCGGCCGGTCAGCAAGAAAGGCGGGATGACGCGGTTGAATCACTATTCTCAGAACGAAGCAAACCCTCCGCAATTCCGGGGCTTGGAAAATGCAAATCCGCCCGCCCCGGCCTTTGCGCGGGTTACGCCGGAGGATGTTGCGGCCGCTTTCGATTACGAATTTCGCATTCCCAACGAGTGGGCGGGAGTCAATATGGAGGTGTTCGGGGAGCCCGAGAAAGACGGCAAATTCGTGCCTGACGATGTGAGCGCCTATAAGTTCATCACCCTGCGGGTCTTTGCCAAAGGCGCCCAGTACATACGACTCGAGCTCATTTCGCGCGGTCTGGGGACAAATCTCGAGTCGGGGTATCCCGTGGCCAGCTTTCGCGTGTCTCCGGGTTTCATTACCTACAAACTCAAACTCGACTCGTTTAGCCAACCAGCTTGGGCGATGCCGCTTGATCTCAAGCACGACATCCTAAAAAAGTTAACGTCGGTGACCATCGGGGTGCACTGCGAAAAATGCATTATGGAGAAAGGGACAGTGGTGGTCGACAACATCGCGTTCGAGAAATAGAATCCGCCGCATGACTGAGCCAGGGAAGAAGAGAATATAGTCTTATCGCCTGACAGCAACTCTTACCGAGGAGAAAATCAAACCCCGTGATTCCCAAAGCTGATAGCTCGCCCGCGCGGCGCGAGTTCTTAAGATTTGCCGGTCTTGGTGCGCTGGGACTGACACTGTCAAGGCTTCCCTTTACTCGCGTGCTGGGTGCGGAGCGCGCCGGAGAACTGCTGGTCTATGTGGGAACCTACACTACGGGAAAGAGTGAAGGAATTTATTTGTATCGGTTGAACCTCGCTTCGGGAGAGTTAAAGCGTATCGCCACCACGCGAGGCGTAGTCAACCCTTCCTTTCTCACTCTCGCACCCAGCCGGCGTTATCTGTATGCCGTCAACGAAGTCGCGGAGTTCGCAGGTAAAAAGAGCGGGGCCGTCAGCGCCTTTGCTATCGATCAAACGACGGGCGCACTGCGGCTATTGAATCAACAACCAAGTTTGGGCGCCGACCCCTGTTATGTGGATGTGGATACGGGCGGCAGGTTTGTTTTGATAGCGAATTACACCGGAGGCAACGTCACGGTTTTCCCGGTGCAGAGCGATGGCAGTTTGGGCGAGTCAACCGACATGAAGCAGGGCCGGGGCTCGAGCGTAAACCGGGAGCGTCAGGAAGGCCCGCACGCCCACTGTATCGTGCTCGATCCAGGCAACCGGTTCGCGTATTCATGCGATCTGGGCACCGACAAGATTATGATTTTCCGCTTCGACCCACGCAACGGAAAGTTGCTGCCGGGTGAACCGCCCTGGGTGCAGGTCAAGCCGGGCACAGGACCACGCCATCTGGCTTTTCATCCCAACGGCAAATACGTCTTCGTGCTTAACGAGCTGCACTCGACGGTGACTGCCTTCAGGCGCGATCCAGAGCAGGGAAGTTTGAAAGAGCTGCAAACCTTAACCACTCTGCCGCAGGATTTCACGGGGACAAACACAAGTGCCGACATCCATGTTTCTCCGGATGGGCGATTTGTTTATTGTTCGAACCGAGGTCACGACAGCATCGCCACTTTCGCGATTGACCCGCGCCATGGCACGCTCATGTCAGTTGGCCACGAATCCACTCGAGGCATGACGCCGCGCAACTTTGCCATCGATCCTACTGGAGCATTTCTGCTGGCAGCGAATCAAAAATCCGACAACATCGTTGTCTTCCGCCTTGATCAAAAGACGGGCCGGCTCATCTCGACGGGACAGACGGCGGAGGTGCCATCACCGGTATGCCTGAAGTTTAGTACTCCGTTTTCGTGAACTGAGTGCCGCGGCCTGGTTGGTGAATCTTGTCAGTGAATGCCGGCCAGCATCTCAACCAAACTCTCCGGCGCCGACCATTGCGCGTTGTGATCCGCCGTCAATTGCAGGACAGGCAGCCGCACTCTTTCGCGCGTTGCGCCTGAGGCCAAAATCATCGTCCTTATTGCAACGCAGCATTGAGAAAGCAACTGTACCGCCTTGTCCTGGCCGGCGAATGAACTCTGTTGCTCTGATGGGCGAAGTCACATACCATTGCGGCCAGCGAACTCGCTTGCGACAAATCAGAAAATACGGAGTGGATAATCGATGACTTGGTGGAGAAAAAAACAAACGCTCTGGTGCTTCGTCCTTCTGGTGACCGTGTTTGGCTGGGCCCCGAGCAACGCCCAGTCAAGATTCATCACGACGCGAGGGAAAATGATTGTCTCACCCGACGGCAAGCCGCTGCTCTTGAAAGGCATTAACCTCGGCAACTGGCTGCTGCCTGAGGGTTACATGTTTAAATTCAAGACGACCAATTCGCCAAGGTTGATTGAGACCGCAATCAGCGAACTGGTGGGGGAAGACGAAGCGCGGCGATTCTGGAAAACCTATCACGACAATTACATCACTCGGGAAGATATCAGATTCATAAAGCAGTCCGGATTCAACTCTATTCGGATTCCCTTCAGTTACCGTTTGTTTGTTTCAGACCGAAGCGGCCCGGGACTGGAAGGCCCGGGCTATGAACTGCTGGATAGAGTTGTCTATTGGTGCCGGAAAGAAGGTCTTTATGTAATTCTGGATATGCACGCAGCTCCCGGCGGACAGACCGGTGACAACATCGATGACAGTTTCGGGTTCCCCTTTCTGTTTGAAAGCAGCGAGAGTCAGGAGCTGACGGTTAGCGTCTGGCGGAAGATTGCGGCCCGTTATCGAAACGAACCCGCGGTCATCGGATATGATCTACTCAATGAACCGATCGCTCCTTATTTCGACACCGCATCGCTAAACCAAAAGCTCGAACCGCTCTACCGAAAGATGGTATCCGGGATACGAGAGGTCGACAAGAATCACATAATCTTTCTGGGCGGCGCCCAGTGGGACTCCAACTTCAAAATTTTTGGACCACCGTTTGACGCCAGGCTCGCCTACACTTTTCATAAGTACTGGGTGCCGGTTAAGCAGGAGGCGATTCAGGAGTATCTCGCTTTCCGTGACATACACAATGTTCCAATCTGGATGGGCGAGTCTGGAGAAAATACTGATGAGTGGATTGATTCGTTTAGAAAGTTGCTGGAGGCGAATGATATCGGCTGGTGCTTCTGGCCATATAAGAAACTGGATGCGACCTCATGCATTGCGTCGATAAATCCGCCGCCGGATTGGACTGCGATCGTCGCTTTTGCGGAGGGGCCGCGCGCGACCTTTGAGGAAGTGCGGAAGCACCGACCTCCGAAAGAGAAGGTGGAAAAGGCGCTGAGCGATTATCTTGAGCGGATAAAGTTTGGGAACTGTAGGGTTAATCAGGGGTATCTGAAAGCGCTGGGACTAAAGTGATTAACGAACGATGGCTTGGCACAAATGAGCAAATGAGTGAGCGTCTAACGAGAGAACGAAAAGAAACCAGCGCGCTATTGAGCGATGCTCTTCGGGAACAGCCTAAGGTTAGCGCTTGACGAGGAGCCGTTTCGTAATCAGTTGGATTGCGCCCCAGCGAATAAAACGGTCGGTACAGAACCCGGAGCGGTAGCGACGGGGTCCAGCCACTTACTGCATGGGTCGAATGAGTTCTCCCGTTGAAATCGTCTTAGCACTGGTCTGTGTTATTTGCGCGTCTAACGAAAGTTGAGTGTTTGACCCGGTCGCTACCGCTCCCGGTTCTGTACCACGGGCAATCTAACTACTTCTTGACACCCAATCCTAAAGCCTTCACGACCTCGACATCAGGCGTCGCGTGGCCATTCTGCTTATTGACCACAGCAAAGCCGCCCGCGTAATCCCACATCGTCCAGCCGATGCCGTGCTTTTCCAGCGCAGTGCGCATATCCCTGATCCAAACGGCGCGATCCGCGGGCGGAGCAAATTTGCGATACGCTCCGAATTCATTACAGGTAAGCGGGACCCGATTCCTTGCGGCCCACGCGGCTGCCGTCGAGATCTCTCGGTCGATGCGGGCGGCATCCCAACGGTCCTCGCCATAGCGAAACAGATTGTCACGCGCCGGTTGATTCTGAATCGTGCCGAGAACTTTCCCGACACTCTCCGGACTCGAGGGGTACGGCACGTTTTTGTAGAATAGCGGATTGTCGCCGGCCCATGTGGCGCCCTGATGCGTGAATGCAAACGGCTCGTAGAAATGGAAGTTGTAAATAATGTTCCGGTCGGCATAGGGCTGCATAAAAAGCAACTCCGCCAGACCGGACCACCGGTGGCCTGACGCTATGATCGTATGCCGCGGCGCGCCCGCGCGAATGGCGGAAATGAGTTTCCCTTGCATGCCAAACCAACGATAGCCATCTTCCACCATCGGCTCATTGATAACTTCAAGAAAGACGCGCTCAGGATCACGCGTTGCCAGATGTTGGGCCAGGGCTCGCCAGAATTTACCGAAAGCTTCGATCTGACTATCGTTGTTATTCAGTCTCTTCTTGAATTCATCGGACGGATGGATATCAACGATCACGGCCAATCCCTCCGCCAGGATCATGTCAAGCGCGTGGTCGAGATAATTGAGGTAGTCTGCTTTCAGTCGACTTGGATCGTCTGCATTGAAGAGCGGCGCGGGCTCGAGGGTAAGGCGAACATGATCAAAGCCGATTGTTTTAATTAGCGCGATGTCCTCCACCGTGGTGTGTGATTCGAGATGCGCCTTTGAATAATCCGCGGACTGCGCGAACCAGTGACTCAGATTGATTCCGTGACGTAGCCGGGTAAGTCTGGAGGCCGGAACGTCCGACTGCACTGACGGATACTGAATCGCGTCGCCCTTCCCATCAGGCGACGTGGCGCTCGCCGCAGTTGACACTGGTGCCAAAATAGAGCTAGTTACGGCAATGATCGATAAAGAGATCCATAGTTTCAGCATGCCGATTCTTTTAACAGCCACAGCAAGAGAAAGCAAAGTAAGATCCCCTTGGAAAGTGAGCCAACAAGTGAAGCGCGCAAAACTGCTGATACCCATTCTGGCTTTGCTAACTTTGGCCGCCGTGACCTCTCAATCTCAAACCAAAGTGGAGAGAGAGACCGGCATGCATCGGATCACGATATCCTTACACTCTGGATGGCAGTTTCGCGAGGCCGGCAAAGACAAGTGGTACCCTGCGAGCGTCCCGGGTTGCGTTCACACAGACCTGCTCAACAACAAGCTGATCGACGATCCCTTCTATCGTGACAACGAAAAGAAGTTGCAATGGATAGGCAAGACCGATTGGGAATATCAGACTATCTTCAACGTCACGACTGAGATGCTCGGACGAAAGAATATCGAGTTGATCTTCGAGGGACTGGATACCTATGCCAACGTATTCCTCAACAATGAACCGCTGATCAGTACCGACAACATGTTTCGCACCTGGCGAGTGGACGCAAAGCGTCTCACGAAGCCCGGCCCGAACATCCTCCGCGTCCGCTTTCGTTCGCCGATCAACGAGATCCTGCCCATCATGGCAAAGATGAATTACGTTTTAGCAATGGTGGAAGTCGAATCGAGTGTCACCGGTGACGCGACTTTGGTTCTAAGCAGCCCGACCGATAAGACTGTGGCGGTGAAGCAGGAAGTGACATTGGCGAAGGGCCCAAATCGCTTTGCTCTCAATTTCATCGTAGTCCATCCGGCTCTTTGGTGGCCCAACGGACTAGGCGCTCATCCTCTCTATACTTTTAAGGCACGGCTGCTGATCAATGGCAAGCCTGTCGATGAGGCAACGAAACGGACGGGCCTGCGCGCTTTGGAACTCAGGCAACAGCGTGACGAGTCCGGCAAGAGCTTCACCTTTGTGATCAACGGCGTGCCGGTCTTTGCCAAGGGAGGCAACTGGATTCCGGCCGACAGTTTTCCGACCCGCATTACCAAAGACAAATACCGCGAACTGCTTGGCTCCGTGCGCGACACCAACATGAACATGCTGCGGGTCTGGGGCGGCGGCATTTACGAGAGTGACGATTTTTACGATCTTTGCGACGAAATGGGGATTCTCGTCTGGCAGGATTTCATGTTCGGTTGCAGCCTGTACCCGGGCGATCAGGCATTCCTCGACAGTGTGCGTCACGAAGCCAACGATAACGTGAAGCGTCTGCGCGATCATCCAAGCATCGTCATTTGGGTTGGCAACAACGAAATCGAGTCAGGCTGGTTCCACTGGGGTTGGAAAGAAAAACTCCCGGCCAGGCTGTGGGATGATTACCTGAAGATTTTCTATGGCGTGTTGCCGGAAGTGTGCAGGTCACTGGATCCTTCACGCTCTTACTGGCCGAGTTCACCCAGTTCGAACCTGGAAGACGATCCTGAATCGCAGAAGATAGGGGACCTTCATTACTGGCAGGTCTGGCACGCCGCGGCTCCATTTACTGAATATGAGAAACAATTTCCGCGCTTCATGACCGAGTATGGCTTTCAGTCGTTTCCGCAGATCGAGACAGTCAGCACCTATACTGTGCCCGCCGATCGCGATATCAAGTCGCCGGTGATGATGGCCCACCAGCGACACCCGCGCGGCAACCAATTGATTCGCGAATACATGCTGCGCGAGTACCCTGAGCCGAAGGACTTCGAATCGTTTCTCTACGTTAGCCAGGTCCTACAGGCTGAAGGGATCAAGATTGGCGCCGAGCACCTGCGGCGCATCATGCCCCACAACATGGGTTCACTTTTCTGGCAGATTGACGACTGCTGGCCGGTTGCCTCGTGGTCGAGTATCGACTACACCGGACGATGGAAAGCTTTGCAATACTATGCACGCCGCTTTTACGGTGACATTCTGCTCAGTCCACACGAAGAGAATGGCAACCTCAACTTCTATGTTGTGTCGGATCGGTTAAAGCCGACAGCCGCGCAACTGCAGGTGAGTCTGCTCGACTTTGAAGGACATACGTTGTGGCACCGGCAGCAGGACATACAGGTTGCCGCGCTCAAAAGCAAATCGTACCTGAGTATCCCTAGTGACTCGATATTGGCCGGAAAGGATCCGAAAGGAACGTTTCTGTTTGCGGAATTATTGGTGGACGGCAAGCCGGTAGCGCATAACGAGCATTTCTTTCAACCCTTCAAGAATCTCTTGTTGCCGCGGCCGCGGATCAGCGCAGAGGTGGTGCGTTCGCGGGCGGGTTTCAGAATCACTCTGTCTTCGGACAAACTGGCGCGAGCTGTTTACTTGTCGGCACCGGCTGCCAGCGGCTTCTTTGCGGATAATTACTTTGATCTGATTCCGGGAAGGAAAGTCGAAGTGGAGTTCCGGACGCGCGGGCCGGTTACGTTGACCGACTTCCGAAAGCTTCTTACGATTCGTTCACTAGCGGATGCTTTTTAGATGTGCGTCAAATCCGATGCCTAATGAGGCCAGTACCGGGAGCGCTAGCGACCGGGTTGACCTCCCGGCAAACTTAACCGAGGCGTTGATTGAGACCCGGTCGCTACCGCTCTCGGTACTGACTGCGCAATCGTCGCTGATTTGGTCTCTACCGCGCCCTGCCGCGCGCGGAGATCAAAATCAATCATTCAACCTGTATTCAAAAAAGAAACGTCCGACCTGAATCGACGCCCGGCCGTCAACTGGTGGACTGATAAGCAGCGAGCGCACCAGGCTGCTTTTGCGATTGACGTGCGCATCCACAGTGCCGATGCCCTCGCCGCTGGAGGCCCGATAGAAGCTCACGCGAATCGCGTCGTTGTTTATTCTTTGATAACCAAAAACATACTCGCCTGGTTGCAGGAGCATAGTGCCGATTTTCAAGGACGCCTGCGTGATAAAGAAATGCGAGTACTTACCTTCGGCCGAATATCCAGCGGTGATCATCACCACGCCGGCGATAAATTTGCCGCGTCCGTCCGTTACTCCGGAGGCCGTGCGAAATTCGGTTTCGATGTTCTCCTTAATCACCGGCGCTCGCGCGGGAATAAGCTTTCGTAACTCTGGTTCCGCGGCGGCGCGCCAGCGCGTGCGCGCCGGTGCACGAGTCGCGTTTGAGGCGGCTAAAACTGAAGACAGTAGAGCGCAAATCAGAATGGCGGATGGCAATTGGTGACCTCCTTATGACGATCAGAATAGTTTTCGAGAGCGCGCGCAACAGAGTATTGAGTATAATCGATTTTGCCGTGCTTTAGTCTGATTTAGTGGACCAGCGGACCCGGGGAACGGCGAGGTCGCTGTTAGGTGCAGAGACCATCTTCATTCCTCGGGAAGCATACCAGCACAATCAATGCTTTCATCGGCTCTCATCAACAAACCGGCCCTGTGGATGTTTTGGCTGCTGCTCACTGTGTTACTCGGCGGAGGTCAGGCGCTGGCGCTCGATCCCGCACGCGATCTATTTCAGTTTGCCCAACAGAACTGGCTGACGGAAAACGGCCTGCCGCAAAATACTATTCACCGGATTACCCAGGGAAAAGACGGATACATCTGGATCGCAACCGAAGAAGGACTTGCCCGTTTTGACGGAATCAGGTTTACGGTTTTCGATAAGCAGAACACGCCTCAATTAAGGAGCAATGATGTGCGCGCAATCCTGGAAGATCGGCGCGGCGATCTATGGATTGGCACCGCGAATGGTCTGATCCAAATGCGGGATGGAAAGTTCACGACGTACACTACCCAGGAGGGCCTACCTGGCAACGTCATTGATTCTCTATACGAAGATCACAACGCCGCGCTTTGGATAGCGACCTCAGCCGGAATGGTGAACTTCAAGAACGGTGTCTTTACTCCCTTGGCGGCACAGCCGGCTTTCCCCAAAGACAGAGTCCAGGCCCTCTTTGAAGATCGAGCCGGTGCTCTGTGGATCGGCTCGCCGCAGGGCCTGGTTCGATCTAAAGACGGAGTGGCTATCAGGTACACCAAACAAGAAGGCCTGGCGAATGACAGCGTGGTTTCCATCAACGAGGACAGGGACGGACGCCTTTGGGTCGGCACACTTGATGGCTTGAACTGTCTTGAAGGAAATCGCTTCGTTAGCTACACCACGCGCGACGGGTTGCCGAACAATCGGATCAATTCGTTGGCCGTCGACCGCGAGGGCAGCCTATGGATTGGCACGTCCGCGGGTTTGAGCCGCTTCGCAGACAAGCACTTCTCGGCCTTTCGCACTGCCGATGGTTTGGCAAATGAAATCATTCTTTCGATCTTCGAGGATCGCGAAGGGAGTCTCTGGATTGGCACTGAATCGGATGGCTTGCATCTGTTAAAGGACAAGAAATTTACTACTTATACAACCAGGGAAGGCCTGGGCAGCGATCTGGTCAAGTCGATCTACGAAGATCGCAAAGGCAACGTCTGGATCGGAACAAACGGCGGCGGCCTCAACCTCTTGAAAGATGGCAGGTTCACGACGTACACAACCGCGGATGGCCTGTCCAGCAATGTCGTTCTGGCCGTGTTCGGCGACCTTGACGGTAATATCTGGGTCGGCACTCCGGACGGATTAAACCGCTTCAAGGACGGCACGTTCACAATCTTCACCTCCGCTGACGGACTTGCCAATGATTTCGTCCGATCGATCTATGCGGACCAAAGCGGCAATCTTTGGATCGGCACGCTGGGCGGCTTGACGCGGCGGCGAAATGATCGCTTCAATGTTTACACGACGGCCGACGGGCTGCCCAACGACTTTGTCGGCACGATTTATGAAGACGGGCAAGGCAACATCTGGATCGGCACGCTCGGCGGCCTAAGCAAATTCAAGGACGAGAAGTTTACTACCTTTACCACGCGAGACGGGCTCTCAAGCGATGTGGTGATTTCTTTGCATCAGGACGCAGACGGTGCCCTGTGGATTGGCACCAGCGGTGGGGGGCTCAATCGGCTGAAGCAGGGAAAGTTCACCGCCTACACGACTCGGACTGGATTGCCTGATGACGTCGTTTATAGCATTCTTGAAGACCGGCAAAACGGCCTGTGGCTAAGTTCCAACAAAGGCATCTTCCGCATTAACAAAACCGAGTTGGATGATTTAGCGAACGGACAAGTCGGGTCGATCACTCCCGTGCTTTACGGGACCGCGGACGGAATGATCACCCGCGAGTGCAGCGGCGGCGGACATCCAGCGGGATGGCGCGGCTCTGACGGTAAACTTTGGTTCCCGACCATCAAGGGAGTGGCAATGATCGATCCTGAGAAGGTCAAACTAAACGATCTGCCACCGCCCGTCGCTATTGAGCAGATCCGCGTTGACGACGAATCGATTAACCCGGGTCAGGCTGTCGAGCTGGCACCGGGCAAGAGCCGGCTTGATTTTTACTACACGGCGCTCAGTTTCATAGCCCCGGAAAAGGTAAGATTCAAATATAAGCTCGAAGGATTTGATAGTGACTGGGTGGATGGCGGGACGCGTCGTACTGCTTACTATACTAATCTGCGGCCCGGCCGCTACAAGTTCCGCGTGATTGCGTCCAACAATGATGGTTTGTGGAGCCCGACAGGTGCAGCTTTCGATCTTTACCTGCGGCCGCACTTCTACCAAACATATTGGTTCTATGCGCTGGTTATCTTTGGCCTGGCGTTTGTCGTCTGGCAGCTTTATCGATTTCGTCTGAGGCAGGTCGAGTCGCAATTCGCCGCCGTGCTGGCTGAGCGAAACCGCATCGCGCGCGAGATTCACGACAACCTGGCGCAGGAGATGCTGGGCATTTCGGTGCAACTTGAGGTGGTCGCGCGAACCATGCCGGCCTCCGCTGAGCTGGCCAAAACACACCTCGATCGAGTGAGAGTGTTGGTGCGTCACGGGATTGCGGAAGCCCGCCGTTATGTCTGGGATTTGCGATCGCAGGCCCTCGATAAGAATGATCTGCCCGCGGCGTTGGGTGATACAGCGCGGCGACTAACCGCTGAGACCGCAGTCCAGGCCAAGGTCGAAGTCAGCGGCACATTCCGGCCGCTCAGCCATTTGATTGAAGGTCATTTGTTGCGCATCGGACAGGAAGCCATAAACAATGCCGTGCGACATGCGCAGGCCCGAAACATTCTGGTGCATTTGAAATTTGATGCGAAGCGCGTACAACTAAGTGTGCGCGATGACGGACAAGGATTTGATTATCAGATCCCGCAGAACGGCGAGGCAAAACATTTCGGCCTGCTCGGCATGCAGGAACGCGCCGGGCAAATCGGCGGCACTCTGAGGATAGATAGTCGCGCAAACGAGGGCACTGAAGTCCTGGTCGATGTACCGATCAATCACTGAGGCGGGTTTGTAACAAAGTGAGGGAAGGGAAGCGACAAATTGAAAGCCGGTCTGAACGGTCAGTGGTCACCATTTCCCTCTTCTCCCTTTGGGAGAAGGGCTGGGGATGAGGGTTTACGAGAGGGAATAAATTTTTTGATTTGCGCTTCGTGCTTGGCGAGTAGTATTCAAAGACAAAAACTATCAATCGGGTGGACTCGGTGGTAAGCCCTCACCCCAACCCTCTCCCAAAAGGGAGAGGGAGGTAATGCAGCAATGAAGATTGTGGCGCGTGACGAATGACTAACAACACCATCAGGATCATGGTGATTGATGACCAGGCGGTCGTCCGTCAGGGTTTCGTCGCACTTATCAACACCGTCTCTGATATGTCCGTTGTTGCCGAAGGGACGAATGGCCAGCAGGCCGTCGAACTTTATCGGCTTCACCGGCCCGACGTCACCCTGATGGATCTACGGATGCCGCAATTGGGGGGTGTGGAAGCGATTGTGGCCATTCGAAAAGAATTCCCAGACGCTCGTCTGATCGTGCTTACCACCTACGACGGTGATGAGGATATCTATCGTTCATTACAAGCCGGAGCTCAGGGGTATTTGCTGAAAGACATGTTCTTCGAAGAACTGGAAGACGCGATCCGGAAAGTCCATGCCGGGTCGCGGCGGATTCCGGCTCAGGTGGCGGAGCGGCTGGCTGAGAGAATGGGCAGCTCTGATCTCACTGGGCGAGAGATCGAGGTACTGCAGGAGATTGTCGCCGGCAATAGCAACAAGGCTATCGCTAACCGGCTGAATATCACCGAAGCGACAGTCAAGAGTCACATCAATAATATTCTCAGCAAGCTGGGAGTGAGCGATCGTACGCAAGCTGCTACCACCGCCTTGCAGCGCGGCCTCGTTCACCTGCGATAGTCGGGTGGTATCCCCAACAGAAATCAGCCACAGATAAACACGGAACACACAGATCGGTGCCGGGAAGCGCTCACCAACCTGATCGCTCTGGTGTGTTCTGATCTCCGTTTATCCGTGTGAATCTGTGGCTCGGTTTCCTGGCGTCTCCACCCAAAGTTGTAGACGAAAACCCACCGCCAGGGTCATGACACAAAGGAGACCCCATGTTACTCTCGCTCCCGTAATCACCAATTTCCCGGTCGCGGGTTTGTTGGGTCAGAGGTCTGGTATTCCTACCTAACTTTGTTGCACAGCGAAAGACCACTGATTCATGCAATCGAGCCCGCGACCGGGCACTCAAGCCAAGCGAGACGTAGAACCAGGCTTCATTCGATCTGTTTTTATTCGAACTTTGTTAACTCAGTTGTAATGAGCTCGAAGGCGCTCGAAACCACGTACTGGGGTCGACCCTACCAATAATTCTTTCGGGATCGTTTGGAATGATGCCAGCGAGTGGAGATCCAATTCTCGGCCACCTGGGTCACGAGTGTGTTCTCCCGGCTGAGATTAGTATCCGCTCTCAACCTCTTTCCATAGATTCAGCAGCCAACAGAGCTGAGGTGACGAGATCATGAGTCTTGCTTTTGTTCGGTGCTTAACCAGAGTTGAAAAATCGTGGGGACGCTTACTATTTGTCGTAGCCGCCCAGATCCTGCTGTCCTTCATCGCATTCCCAGTCTTTGCTCAGAGCAATTACGCGAGCCTCAGCGGTACAGTCTACGATCCGCAGCATCAGGCAATTCCGGGCGCCTCCGTGCAGGTGACTTCAGATAGTACCCATGCGATGCGGCAGGTCACCAGTAACGAGCAGGGCATTTTCCAAATCACCGGTCTGCTGCCGGATCTTTACAAGGTTTCCGTCCAGGCTTCGGGATTCGCGGTATCCAATCAGTCGGTGCGCCTGGAGGTGGGACAGCCAACGACACTTGATGTAGATCTGACACTCTCCTCCCTCAACACCACCGTGCGGGTCGAAGCTCAAACTGTGAACGTATTACGGACCACGGATGCGAGCGTCGGCGAGGTTGTCGAGCCAACTTCCATTCGCAACCTGCCTCTCAATGGACGCATGTTAATCGATTTGGTACTTACTGTTCCGGGAGCGCACGAAAGTCATGGGGCGCAGGCGGGTGACATGAGTCCGTTGTACTGGCGCCCGGGACAGCGCTCGGCGGTCAGCATCGGCGGCAATCGACCGAACGCAAACTATTTCCTGCTGGACGGCGCCACCAACACTGATCCTACCTTTAATACTCTTAACCTGAGTCCTTCGCCTGACACGGTCCAGGAATTCAAAGTGCAGACCGGAAGTTACACGGCTGAGATGGGCGGCGCCGGCGGCGGGCAAATCAATATCGTAACGCGAACCGGCACGAACCAGTTTCACGGAACCGCTTACGAATTTCTGCGCAACAACGTGTTCGATGCCCGCGCTTTTAATCAGATGGACTCGTCGAACCATCTGGTAAGAAATAATTTTGGCGGCTCGTTGGGCGGTCCGATTATTCGGAACAAGGCATTCTTCTTTGCGAACTATGAGGGCCTTCGGTTAACCCAGTCCGACACGATGATTGACACTGTGCCGACCGTGGATGAGATCAACGGTGATTTCAGCATGAGCGGAGCCACAATTTACAACCCCTTCAGCTCGCACCCAAATCCAAATTTTAATTCGAGCAAGCCGGTCAGTCCGAGCAATCCTCAGGTGATTCGTGATCCTTTCCCCGGGAATGTTATTCCGCAGAACCTGATCGACAAGAAAGCGCTGATGTTCCTAAGTCAATATGTTCCACGGCCAAACATGGACATGGGAATGAATGGCTGCGGCATGACGATGATGGGAGTGCCGCTGGTCGTGGGCGCCGGGGCCGACTGTAACAATTATCTCGACGTGCGCAATGAACATCACCGCACCGATCAAGCTACCCTTCGATTCGATCAAAACTTCAAGCGGGGCGATAGCATCTTCGCGCGCTATTCTTTTAGCAGTGAAAAAGGTTTCATGCCGCAGAACCTGCCCGGCTTTGGCGCCATTCATAACAACCTCTCGCAAAATGGCACAGTCGGATGGAATCGGATTATCAGCCCTAACGTCGTGAACATGGCGAACATCACAGTTTCACGCCTGTCGATGCATCGCACTTCCGAGAACAGCTTCTCCAACGACATTGTTTCTCAACTGGGAATTACGGGTGTTGGCTTTGGCGGACAGGGCGCCTTTGGTTCACCCTGGTTCAACGTGCAGGGGTACTCGGGCATGGGTGATACGTATACAGCCACGCCGATGCATTCATGGGATACGATTCTGGAAGCGCGCGACACCTTGAGCTGGCAAAAGGGCCGGCATAGTCTCAAGTTCGGCGGCAGCTACCGTAAATTCATTTGGCCGATGTGGGGGTTCTTCCAAAACCGGGGTTACTATCAATTTACTAATGGGTTCACCACCCAGACAGCGACGAACGATGGAACGGGATCGGCGCTCGCGAGTTTCCTGCTCGGCCTGCCGGCAGTTAAGCAACGCCAGGCGGGTGTGCCCCAGATGCAACTGCGTCAGTGGTATGCGGATGCCTTTGTTCAGGACAGCTTTCAGCTGAACCGCAACACGACTATTCAACTCGGACTGCGCTATGAATACATGAGTCCGCTCAAGGACATTCGTTACGCGAACACGAATCTCGTCTTCAAGGATGGTGTGCCTTTCGTTTTCATCGGCGGACAACAGGGTTTCCCGGAAGGCTTGAACAATTCGAACAAATTGAATTTCGCTCCCCGGGCAGGAATCTCACACGCGATTCCGAGCCACGGGCTGGTCTTTCACGCGGCCTTTGGCATTTTCTTCACTCCCGTGGACATGAACACGTGGTGCAATCAACGGCACAACGTCCCTTACGTTTTCCCCGAGACGCAGCAAAGCGATAACTTCACTCCGGCCGCCGGCATCGTCGCCAGTCATTTCAACTTCGCGCCGGCCGTCCTGGGCACGACCACCGTCAGCTTTGCCGCTTTTGAGATTAACGCGCCGCCACAATATGTCGAGCAATGGAGCGGTTCGGTTGAAAAGAGTTTGGGGTCTGAAACAACTTTGGAGGTGGGCTACCTCGGGTCGCACGGGCTTCATCTGCAAAGATCGCATTTGATCAATAACGCTGCTCCCGGACCGGGGGCCATCGGGCCGCGAAGGCCATTCAAGACTTTGAGTTTTCTGCCCGGCATGGTTTTACCCTCAGATATCACGGTAGCCAATACTACTTTTCCAGTCAGTGGCATCAACCTTCTCGAGAACTCGGCGCAAAGCTGGTATGACGCAGGCTACGTCAACATTCGGCGGCGTTTTAGCCGCGGCTGGACCTTCCTGGCCAACTACACGTTTGCAAAGAACCTCAGCGATGCTCCTGATTTCCGTTCGCCCATGTTTGAGTCAGCAGCTCCGCAGGATAATTCCAACCTTCGTGCTGAGAAAGGCCTGGCCTGTGACATTCGCCACCGGTTTGCGCTCAGCGCGGTCTATGATATTCCCGGCTGGGGCAAGTCTGGTTTTCTCCACAAAGTTACCAAGAATTGGCGGCTGTCGACGATCTTCCAGGCGCAAAGTGGATTTCCTTTTACAATCTCGGTATTCGGAGATACGGCCAACGCCGGCACCCTCCTCGGGGAAAATCCAATTCGTGCGAATTACACAGGTCAGCCCGTTTTCGGGCCCGGCACACATACGGCGGCCAGTTGGTTTAATACAGCCGCCTTTGCTACTCCGGCCGCCTTTACTTTCGGAAACGTAGGGCGAAATACGATCTATGGTCCCGGGCGGCAAACCCTTGACCTCGCTTTGCAACGCGAGCTGGTCATAACTGAAAGCGTGAAACTCCAGATCCGTGCGGAGGCCTTTAATGCACTCAACCATACAAATCTGGGGACGCCTAACCGCTTTGTAAACACGCCCCAGTTTGGCACGATCACTGAGGCAGCGACGCCCGGCCGCGAGATTCAGTTAGGGCTACGACTTTCGTTCTAGAACCCGGATCCGTCGGTCGGCAGAGGCGCTGGAGGAAACGATGGAATTCCCAGTCGCTTCGTCACCGATAGCGCAACTAACGCAGAGAAATTGTGGGATACCACAAATCCTAAGGAAGACGTCGCGACTGCTTTCACAGACTGAGCCCTTTAGAAATGCAACAGCCAGCGATTGTTTGTATCTCCCGTTTTGCGAGTACCCAGCGCCGCAAACAGAGTTGGAGGGCGACCGCCCGGAGTCCCATAGGGGGCGCCCATGCTTGCTCGCTGCAACAGCCAATCCATTACTCCTCGCTCCTGCGTCGAGAGTTGTCCGCCAAAATTTCGTAGCTTTCCATCCAGAGCATTGATGGTGTCCGGAGCCGGCATCGGGTCTTCGTGCTTTGGACCGATTGCAAGTGGGTCCGTATCACCGCCCAGGGCTGCTCGAAGCGTGTTACTTGCTGGCCTACCGCCCGGTGTACCTACTTGCGCGCTACGGTCGGCTCGCCCCCCTTGGGCAACGATAGCCCGCTGGCCCATCGTATTGTTTTCCGCGGGACCGGAAGCGAAGAAAGACGCCCTCATGTTGACGTCGCCCGGCCGGTCCGCCGGTGCATTTGCGGCACGCCTCAGTAGCAAGCTCATTCCTCCCAACTCTTCCCTTGAGAGTTGCCCGCCAAAAGCATCCAGCTTGTCGCTCAGGGACTGGATATCCATCTCGGTGACAGCTATGTCTACCGGGATTTTCTTTTTCGGCTGCTGCGCACTCGTTAGCTGCGGAATCGCGCACAACAAAAGTAACGCGAAGGCGCCGATCCAACGGCTTCGAACTTTGTAACTTTCAAGCGTGATCACTTGTTCTAATCTCATTTTTTGCCTCCACTACCATGTCAGTCCGGGTAAGACTCGGACGGTTATTTGTGAGTTAAAGCCGTCGCGTTGTCATCGGCCCGCTTAACGGCAGCTTTGGTTCACTTCGCGTTGCGACACTCTGATATGGGTGTACCGGCAATGTGACTCAATGTCCGGCCGGTATTGTTGTCAAACACCTCTCCCGCGACCACGCATCCGCCGCCAGGGATGCCACCAGAATTGACCGCTCCGGGGTGAGTCAGCAGTCCGATAAGTTCGGCCCTGCCATTGTTGTCGAAGAGCGTTTGAGCAAGCTGGTCTGCGTTGAGGTCGAAATGGACTGTCTGATTCGGGTTAGTTATCCAAAGCTGCTGCACGACAACGTTGCCCTGGCTGTCGAAGACCGTCAGCAGCATCTGCTCGTGTGTTTCACAGCCGGCGTCCGCCGAGTGAAAGGCACTGAACCGGAGGGTTTCCCCGTGGGTGATGCCTCCCTGGATGATGATGCCCACTTCGTTGGCCGCCTCACGTATTTCTCGATTCTGGTCCGGCACGGCTCCGATTCTGTTTCCGATCGAGAGAATCGCGATGGCTACCAATGGAATTAGCGCGATCAATCTCCATCGCGTATTTAGAGTTCTCATCTGCTCCTCCTTATAGTTTCCTAAATTGCATTCGGTTCAGCCCGAGTTCAGCACTTCACAACCCAGCGTACATGAATACTCCTGATGGAATGCGGATGTCGCCGTCTGAATAGATAGGAAAGGTCAGGTGGGCAGTGGGGGTGCGCAGTAGTTAATGAGACGCGGGGGCAAAGTGATCCACTGACGTGACCACTGGCCCCTGACCACTGGCTTTAGACGAGGCGGTTGCGAAGCGCTTTGGAGACAGCTTCTGATTTAGAGTGGACCTGCAGTTTTTCGTAGATGTTGCGCATGTGGAAAGCGATGGTGGTGACTTTGACCCCCTGGGCGGTAGCTGCTGTTTTGTAGTTGTGTCCTTCAACCAGCAGCTTCAAGAGGCGCAGTTCGTGCGGGGTAAGTTCATAGTCTGCTTTCTCGGGAGGACTAATCTGCCGAAACAGTTTGATCACCCGGCGCGCAACCTCGGGCGACATTGGCGCTCCGCCGTTCATCGCTTCGTTCAAGCTCTCGATCAAACGCGCCGGCGGCGTCTTTTTCAGCAAGTACCCGCAGGCTCCCGCGCACAGCGCATCGAAGATGATCTCGTCATCTTCATAGACCGTGAGCATGAGCACCAGAATTCCGGGCCAGCTTTCTTTCAGCAGCCGAATACCTTCGATGCCGTTCATTCCGGGCAAGCCAATGTCCACGAGCATGATGTGGGGCAATTCAAATCGGATCTTCTCCAGCGCTGCTTCCATCGAACGAAAGCTGCCGATGCATTGATAACCGTCGGTGAATTTGATTAACGATGCCAGACCCTCGCGGATATCACGCTGGTCTTCGACAATTGCCACCTTGATGATAGCCGGAGCCGAAGGTGTTTGGGGGGACGCCGCGGTTTGGGTTTCAGAAGGCATTCTTATCTCTCGGGCCGCGGCCACCCGGATGGCTGGCGGGCAGGTAGCCTACACCAAAACAATGAAGAATTCCCCGTCTAAACAGATGGGGAACTTAACGTAGCCGCCCATTACGGTGAGTTACCCTGACAGTCAAAGGAACTTTCAGCAGTACCAGGGTGCCTTCACTTTGGTTTGAGACTATTTGAATCTCGCCGCCGAGGCTCTGCGCGCGGGCCCGCATGCTTGCGAGTCCCTGACCCTCGCCTATCTGGGCCGGATCGAAGCCCGGGCCATTGTCCACGACTCTCATCGTCAGCCATCTGTTTTCGATCCGCATTTCGATCTGCACCTCACTGCATGCCGAGTGACGCGCGATATTGTTGACGGCCTCCTTAAAAATCAGAAAGACCTGGCGGCGCAGGTCCGCTCCAATTTTCAAAGCTTCCTCGCCCGGCGCCGCAAAAGTGAACTCAATCTGACGAGCAGTGAACAGGTCGCTGGCAAAGCGCCGCATACGTTGGACGAGATCGCTGAGCTGATCTTTGTTCGGATTGATCGCCCAAACAATGTCGCTCATCGAATCTACCAGGTCCCGCGAGGCGCCGGCGATCACTGCAAGTGGCTCGCCGGCCGCTGCGTTGGCACGCATCTGATGTCGCGCCACTTCACTCAAGATCGCGATCCGCGACAAGCCCGAACCAATGTCATCGTGCAGATCCGCGGCGATGCGCGTCCGCACGCGTTCGAGCTCGATCAGTCGCGCAACCCGGTTGCGAATGATGGTCGCAGCGATCAGTCCTACCATTAGGGCGGCGAGAGTAATGAACCACCAGCGTTGCCAGAACGGCCGCAGAATAGTGAAGGCAATAGTCGCCGGCGAGTGAGTGATGATGCCATCCGAGGTCACGGCCCGCACCTGGAACTGATAACGACCAGGTGACAAGCTGGCATAATTGATCGTGCGTTGATCGGTGGGTGCACTCCATTCCTCGTTGGCGCCGACCAACTTGTACTGGTACTTCAA
>WNFR01004144.1_pt1 | contig 24725 bp, 36 predicted proteins | sample 5400221 | NCBI WGS metagenome assembly WNFR01 (sample SAMN13153357, study PRJNA577476) | soil metagenome | isolation source: 40 cm soil under Madrone tree | place: USA:California | collected 2016-06-14 | reverse complement strand
CAGTTACGCAAGCTAGTCGAAGCCGGCGTGTCTCAGGAAGAGTTGGCCCAGATTCTGGCCCAACTCCGTGCTCTCGTTAGACCGAATCCCACCAACATGGTTCCTCCACCTGCACCGGTTCCCGTTAAATACCCTTCTACGACGCCATACCCACCTTCGTTTACGTATCATCAGACGGTTGTACCGAATGGTTCTTCGCTAGTCAATCCCCAATATCCAATGGCTCAACCTCTGACGTATGCGAATTCAGCGCAGCAAATTCAGACACCCGACGCATCTCGACCTTTACCAAATTCTGTTGTCGCAAGCACGGCTCCCCCTGTTATCCCTAATATCTCCGGCTTGTTCGAAGCTCTTGTCAAAGCTGGAGTAGTATCCGCTACTTCCACGCCTACAGGCGCTGGCGCCACTGTACAAGCACGGGATGATATTAAAATTCAGTCTCATGATTTTCAACCGCCTAGGGAGTCCAGCGTAGAAGACACGCGCGTTTACAGGAAAGCTATCTTAGCTGAGGATGTGAAATTTTCGAGTGCGGAGATCAGCAGGTAATGTATCTATTACACTCTCACTTACTGCAAGCTCATCAACCTGTTGCAGACATCGCCCGAACATAGTACATTACCTTTACAATCGTATGACTGTGCAATGTAAGCAGTGTGGTCTCCGATTCTCCGACACGGCACAGGGCAAGAAGACTATGCAAGAACATCTTGACATGCACTTTCGTCAGAATCGTAAGGCATCGCAAAGCGTAGGGCGTGGCCATAGCCGGAGCTGGTTCCTTGGCGTTGAGGTGAGTGATGTGATGTGATTGTTTATAGTTTATCTTACAGCAGCTTGCACAGGACTGGATCCGTGATTTGCCTTACAGTAGCGGTGACAAAGACATGGCGGGTTTTTCATCGCGTTTATCAAATGCCAAGGCCGTTGCGAGTGTAGAGAGTGCCAAGCGTGATGCTGAACTTCACGCACGATTTGTCGTTGTTCCAGCCGGCGATGAAGCGAAGCACATCACATGTCCGATCTGTAAAGAAATATTTAAGTCTGAATTCAACGAGGAGGACGAAGAGTGGATATGGAAAAACGCACTCAAGATCGATGATAAGGTATGCCCATCATATATGACCCGCGAAGAATAATCTTTAATCTCATGTTGGCAGATATATCATGCAACATGTCGTGCAGAGGCTTTGCTTACGAGTGGTTCTCTCTCAGCGCGTTTGCGACAGGGGTTCGTAGACAGTCGCTCGGGAACCCCGGAGGCGCCATCCTCGCGTGCCACACCTCCGAAATCAGGCAAGGCTGAGTCACCGTCTCCTAGTTCGAGACTTGGTATCAAGCGTAAGGTTGAAGCCGATAATACTGATGGTCGACCAGAGGGCTCCCCGCCGTTGAAGAAAGTGATATTAGCCTCCGCGTGATTCTCTTGCATTGGTTTGATTCGCACGTCAATTCTTATTCATCAGCATTAACTGGCATATGTATACTGCATGCAATACCATTTATTCATCGATGTGTTCTCGGTCATTGTTTGTATAAGCTTATCGAGTGGTGTGGGCGTGTATATATATATAAGGCAATACTAGTCTCATGCAATGCAAAATGCATTTTCACGCTGTCGTCTTTAGCCCCTGTGATATCTAATGGACATCGCTGTACCAGGACAGTACATCTTGGGAGAAGCGCACGTTATCGCCGGGGGTAGGCACCTGAAATGCGCTTCTGATACTGTTGACTGGGTCGCCTGCTCAGATATCAATGCTTTGAAGGATGCCACTCTTCGTCGAATCGACGAAGTCATCAACCAGGATGTCGAGATGCAGGCAAGTTGCATTCACTGCATTTAATGTGGTACAAGCTTGATACATACAACAACCTCAGCCCTTGGAGGCCATTGTTTTCTACCTAGTCGTGGACACAAACGTACTGCTGCGACAATTGGAGACGCTGCAACAATTTGTCATTGATATCGAACACCACCTAACACTTACACTACAAATCATCATACCGGGAATCGTGATCAGCGAACTCGATAGGTGGGTCAATGTAATGTATTCAGTCATGTGTATTATTAATAGCGGATGGACAAGACACAAGACTCGCGATGACAAAGTAGCATGGGCGGCACGTCTCGCCTCGACGTGGTTACTCGAAAAAGTGAGAGCCCGTCGGTTCGTAAAAGGGCAAACCTACGAAGAAACATGCAATGCGTCAGGGAAGTGGAACGTGAATGGTGCCAAAGGAAGCGGGGTGATGGCAAGTATATTTCGCGCGAATAACGCATTCGAACTAATTGGAATTTCGCAGAGAGAAGGATCGGAGATGAATGACGACCTAATTTTAGACTGCTGCCAGTATTTCGCAAGCGCAAGGGATCCGCAGCAAGGTGTGATAAGGCATGTGGTGTTGTGCAGCGGAGACAAGAATTTATGTCTTAAGGTTGAGAGCGTGGGTGAGGGATTCCTTGCATTATCCACAGGAATGAGACATTCATGCGTGAGCGGGGAACGATAGGGATCAGGACAGTTTGTCCAACGAATGGCTGGACGAGCCGAGCACTCACCACGGCACTGTTTCCTGGATCGCTGATGGAGAACTCGAGCGACTTTGACGGGCAAACGTCAAAATTCCAGAGAAGAAGTGCCCGGACGGATCCTGATCACACCGTCCGTCCAGCGTTCCTTGCGAGCGCGGATGCGATGGAAGTGGATGAAGAGCCGATTAGGCCTAGCCACCCATTAGACGTCCTCCATCTGGAGGTTGTGGAACACTTTGCGCAGTTGCTGTTAGGGGTTGTAGATCGGGTTGGAGGACCGGAGGTACCGTGGAAGTGCCCACCGAGCGGACAAGTGTCCAGGCACGCTCCGAGCTGGGCGAAGATTGGATTCGCAGAGTGGACACCGCATGAGTGTGTGACGTACCTGGGAACGAAGGAAGGACTAAGGGCGTCACGGGCTGAGCTGGGCCGACTGGAGAACTTTTTAACGTACCCGGAGAAGCGGGGAGGACGGAAGGGACAGGAGTGGGCGCGAGGAGATTGGGACGGGTGCGTGGATACGTTGAAAGAGATCGGGAAAAGTTGGGGAGATCACGAATTGACCGAGTCGGCGGACGACCTCCAAAGGTTTGTTGCGGGCACTTTCTTACTGCGGATGAGACCAACAGGAATGTGAATTCGAAATATGAAATATGTGAATCTGATGGTTGACGTAATCACACATCAACCACTGACCGACTCTTTCTTTCTCTTTCTCCGTCCCTTCCTTCCCTTCAATGGCCATCAGAAGAAGAACGGTACACGCTCTCCTATTCATCCTCGCCTTATTCCTTTTGGGAACCGTCCTCGTACTTTCTTCAGTATCCTACTATCTCTCAATACCAGTCCTTGCCTACATCTCCGAGGAAGAACTCAACTCCCCTCTCGCCTCACCATCTCAAAACTCGACTCACCATCCTAGACCCGAACGAATCCCCAAGATTATTCACCAGACATGGAAGTCCGAGACCCTTCCGGATAGATGGAAACCTGTCTCTGAGGGCTGTCGTTCTCTCATGCCGGACTAGTTCGTTCCTTCTCCACATTCTCCAAGCCCTCGTGTTTATGTCTCCTGTTTACATTATAGCGAATATATGCTATGGACTGACGCTAGCTCTCGCGAGTTCATCGCGCAAAATTATCGTTGGTTTCTCGACACGTATGATTCGTACCCTTATCCGATCCAACGGGTGGATGCGATTCGTTACTTTGTCCTCCATCACTATGGCGGTGTCTACATAGACCTCGACATAGGCTGCCTTCGTCGGCTAGACCCTCTCCTCGTTTTCCCCGTCATCCTGCCTCGCACCATCCCCGTCGGCGTTTCTAACGATCTCATGTTCTCCGAAAAAGAGCATCCATTCATGGCTCAAACTATTCACAACTTGATCACCTTTGATCACAACTGGATTCTCAATTACCCAACGGTCATGTTCTCCACCGGTCCCATGTTTCTTTCTGCCCAGTACGGCCTTTACGCCTCTTCCCAACCTCTTACTCCGGACTTCCCTGGTGGCGAGGTCCGCATCCTTCCGAAGTCCCTTTATGGAAAGAACGCAAAGCCAGGAGAAGCACCACATTCCTTCTTCTCCCATTTTTATGGTAGCAGTTGGCATTCAAATGATGCTGCTTTCATCGGCTTCTTGGGCAAGTGGGGCAAGGCCTTACTCTGGGTTGGACTGGTCGTATTAGTAGTCAGTTTGGTCAGACTTGGGTATAGCAACTCCAAGCAACGACATTACGGCTTGGGAAATGTTGGTGGTTACGACGTCCTCCTTCCTCGTTGGGTGGAGCGCAGCGGTCGTTGGCATTTAGACATGGGTTGGCTCTCACTTCCTGGTCGTGCATCACCGTCAACATCTTCCAATCCCCACACTGAGATGTTATCGGACGATGCATCCAGTATCGAGGAAGATGTCCAACTTCTTCCGCTTTCCATCGATATGGAACCTGCGTCACCGGTGTCGGACATCTCCCAAACGGATGGTGGAGATTCAGTCCATCCTACAAATGGTGTCATCCGACGCATTGGCCAACGTGTTGCATCGATCTTTGGTCCTCCACAATCGACACGTCGAGGTCGCCCGCGTCGAGGCGTGATGTTTTTCCTCCCAGCTTTCAGTGTGTCATCGGGGGGTATTTCACTCACTGGTGATGATACTGGCCCGATCCTTCCGCTCACTCCCTCGCAGCCGTCACGGCGTCCATCACATCGGCCTGATAAATATCCACCATCAGCTGATCCAGAGATAGATGCAGGCTCTCATGGCCAGTCGTCCTCTGCAGGGAGATCCGCAGGTTCCATCCTTCCCTCATATAATGACGTCGTAGTTGCGGCAGCGTTCCGCACTCCTTCTGGCAGTGCCGATGCCAGCAGTACAAGGAGACCACACTCGAGGCTGTCATAGCTTGGATTACCATCCTGTGGACCGTGGTTGCGCATGCTCTATCTATCCATTATACCTCCCGAGTCCCGTCTCCATGACCTCTTGGTAATTTATAGACACCTACTCGTGCTTCTTTGGCACGGTCAACATACCACTTTTAGTCGTGTTGCTATGCGTGGATAATGTCATTTCACATTCCGCACCAACACTCCAGGCCTACTTTCTGCTTTCCAGCCTGCCTTATGCAGGCCCATGACGGAATTTTTATAGGGATTTAAATAGAAGGACCTTCATCAATGTGTTTACTAAGCTCCAATAAAGTACGATTAACATTGCTGTGACACCTTGCTGCTAGGTGATACCTAAACAATTTAAGCTACTTTCTTTATTGTTCTACGCGCAACCTTGTGCATAAAGGCAGAGAGTCCAGCCATGGCGACACCACCAATTGCATATGTGATAGATGGCCCAAAAGTCCAGTATGACGCACATGCTAAACCAACCAATCATCAGCACAACTGACAAATGAACTAGAGACCATAAGCATGTTTACCAAAAAGTGGTCCGATGGCCCGTCCGAGTTGTCCAGAAGAACGGAAGCGCCCGAGGGCTTGGCCCTTCGCGAGTTCCGGACGTTGGGTCACCTTCGGACTGCTAGTCTCCGCAGCAAACTCCGGCGCCTCGTCGCATTGCAATGACGCATGCGCCGTCAGCGCATTGACAACAGTCGCGGAGGTAAACGCCATGCAGACCGCTGCGACCTGCAGGAGTCGGAACGCTAGGACAGGTTGCGAAAGCGTAAATCGGGGAAGTAGGGAAAGTGCGACAAGGGCAATGGCACAGCTGGATATGCCGCGACGAGCCATCTTGAGCTCCCCAACTCGCCTGACACGGCGCCTCACATAGCCACCTTGAATAACTGCGGAAACAATGCCTATGCTGCCGATCAACTTGCCGTTCTGTGTATTATTCCAGTCGAATACTGTCGTGACGGCAAAGTCAGATTTGGGTTCATAACTGTCATAATCAAGTGAGAGTTATTTTCACGCACGGTCGAATGTCAGAAAAGTAAGGGTGAACTCGACGCCAGAAAAAACGCAGAGGAAGAGGAAATGGAGCAGACGGAGAGACTTGAGCGTATTGAGCCGCTGCTCTGCAGAACTAACTGGTGTCGCCCCCTTTGCATGGTCAACACTAGTGCCGTTTTGCGTGAAGTTAGCCGAGTGATCGTCACTCTTCTTTGAGCTTTGTACAGTACTAAGCTTTTTGCCGCGAGTCTCAGGAAGCGCGACCGCCAGGAACGCAGTCTCGGCCACAAGAAGAAAAAGCGTAAGGATCGCGGGAGCGGCATAAACATTGAGTTCCGTGCCAATGTACTGTCCGAGCGCCACAGGCCGAGATGCAAAGTATGCTCCGATGGGAGGCCCGATGCAAAAGCAGATGGCGAAGGCAATGCCCACGTACGCAAGAGCCTTTGCGCGGTTCGCCGGCGTGGTGATGTCAGAGAGGATCGCACTTCTTGAACTGAGTGCCAGAATCAAGGAAGTATGTTTCGAGTTATCACGTACATTGCCAATTGGACATTGCCTTCACTTAGTCCCCCAATGATACGCGAGAGCATATACGATGCAAATGTCGTGCTCTTTATCCATCTACGTGAATCGGAAAGAAAAAAAAATTCAATAAAAGTCCACGCATTCAACGTGTTTGCACACGTACACAAGGGCGGATAGTATATTGCCGATCATAGTGACCAAAAGGATTTTTTTGCGTCCGTACTTATCGGAGAGAGATCCTATGTATGGGGATACGAGGAATTGAAGTGTACTGAAAGACAAACTCAGCCGGCGCACGTCAAATTCGGTTGTTCTGCTGCTCACGAGAATACAGAACCCATAAGACCACCTTGATGCTTTGTATCAGCTCTCGTATTACGGGCCAAATAAAAAATAAGCAAGCGTACCGAGAAGAACAATGTCCCATCTCTGCGTATTGTTCGATGGGTTGTAAAACCACCCACGAATCGTGGACACTGCCCATAATGTCTGGGATAAGAAGCCGTTGGGAACCGATGATTCCCTCTAAGTATTGGTTTCTTTAAGTCGAGAACAAGTGCTGAGCGGGGAGCGTGGCGGGGAGGTATGCGTACCTGAGTGTACCATTCAATAAGGCGTGGAAATAGCGGAAGCGGAATTGTGAATGCTGCGTGGCTCGCGTCGGTCAGTAGTCCCGAATCGAATAAAACACTCTACCAAAGAGATCCAAAACGAGGGAAAGAAACACTACGGTTTCAACTTTGCCCATACTTCAGTGAAGCCGATGTCGTGGCTTAAGGCGTGGTTGGTTTTCAAGTTATTATTGAATGCCAAGTTGTGGTGTTTGATGTAGCCAGGCAAGTACTTGTATCAACGTCGACTAGTGCAGTTCGTGATTCTTGTCGCGTTCTTATACGTGGAAGTGTCATACAGCGAGGCCCTACGCCTTTGAACCGCTGATCCTCCGATGCCTGAGTTAGTCCACTTTGGTAATGCGAACTCGTATCGGCTTTTGTCACCTCCCGCAACGCCATCGTTGCATATGCAGCAGTCCCTAGGATGAGTCGAATCTGGAGGGCGAGGAATCGACCATCGGGCGTGGCTGCAGGTGGGTCATATCCTAGAAGCTGATCCTCGTCCGACTGCGCGAGCGGGACATCTGGGTCCGTGTACCGCATTATGGACCACGAAAGCTCCTTTGGTAGATGCAAAATATTGCGGTATGAGCCACCAAGTGTGTATTCCCTGCAGTTATATGGCCATAAGTGCAACGTCTCTGAAAATGCGGCAGACTCACTTTTGTCGTCGCTGGAAGTTATCAGGATCTAGCCCGTCCTGGATGAGATACTCTCTGTACCTCTTACCTAACGCGCCTCCAGGGAAGGCCACATCATTACCTGGCAGTGGCATGACGACATCGAATATCGAGTACTTGTCAACATCGTCGTCGGTAAGGGTTCTCACGCGTGGTGGTTGCCACGGTTTTTTGTTGTTTTTGCGCCCGGTGGGAAGCTCTTCTATTGTGAAGGACACGGGTAAGATAAGGAAATCCTTTGGAGTGACCACGGACCTACACCCGCGCCGGGTGGCACAGTCGTTTCATCGTCTTCGACGTCCGCCTCGGTCTGCCCAGCCGTCCCGGACTCCAGGACAAGGTCCCCGGGAACGGGTCTGTTCACACCCCAAATCTTGACGCGCTCGGAAACGATGGCATTCCACACGTACGACTGGTAGGCGTGGACATACATCAACCTTAAGTTCCTGGGAATCTGTGCATTGGATCATTTCGGGTCAGTCTTCCGGTGATTAAGACAAGTCAATGCGCTTGCCGTTGACAAAGCCCCAAGAGCATTACGTGTATCCCCTCGTTGTTTCTTGTAACTCTCCAAAATACACCTTTCTGCTACGACTCTTCGGGGAAGTAGCTCAAGAGCTCTGTCGAGATCGCCATCGTCGAGCCATGCGCATCGAGCTGCGTGTACATCCGGATGTTCACCAGGGCGGGGTCGAAGAATCAAGGAAACAGCAAGATTCCAATCAGATTTGAGTAGAGCGAGCCCGATGGAATGCGTAGGTATAGCTGCGGTGCCAAAACGCTGCATACCTGAGATGAACGGTCAAAAGGGTGTGCTCATGCACTATCACAAACGTTAGATTACCGTAATAGTTGATGAAACCACGCTCTTTCATAGAGTTCATTATCTGGTCAAGCGTCTCAAAGGAATCGACCTGTACATTTCTGCTTGTAAATGAGATAAATTTGCCGCGACATTGAAAAAACACTCACCTCAAAGTGATTACGAAGGCATTGCCTTTCAGCATCCCAAGCTCAAGGGCAGCGTTTCGATAGACAAAATCGGCTGTCCTGACCCCGCGCTCCCCTCTGCTTCGAGCTGCGTCTTCTGCGCTTTGACGCGTAGGTACACCATTAAACAGTTTCCAAACGTCCTCCACTTCCTTGGTACCACGACGCAGAGCAACGCGTTGTACCGTGACTCCACGCTTATCCTTGGTGCCAGCAGTTGAGAGATCTTTCGCTGGGACATGCAAGGTACGGGCCAAGGACTGTAAGGCATCCTGAGTGTCTCGATTTGTCTTCTGAAGTGTGAAGTGAATATAAGGAGGGTAGGTCCCTCGTGGGGTGTGCTCAGTACGTGACCCTGTATGTGCTCCCATCAGAGCATCGTTTGACGAAGGACTGGGTTAGTTACCCCCTCTTCCGTTCGCCCCTCCGCTACCTCGTCTGGCCCAGCGTATGACGATTCGCGATCCATCGCTGGGATTTGCGGGCTCGCTCACGCCCGTCTCACTGTCAAGTTTGCCACCAAATAGCTCTCGTATAGTTTCATGGAAGCCCGTGCGTGTTTGCTTCGACGCAATAGGCTGTGATACGAAACGTTTTTCGAATGAGACGAACCAAGACTTGTGAATGGACGTACGTCAGAGATCACCTTTCGGTGATCTTCAACGGCTGGCTTCCCTCCGCGCCCTCCCTTGCCTCGTCTACCCATGCCACCGCGATCTCTTCTTCCGCCGCCCTTGACCGCTTTTCTCGCATTCGTATCGACGTCTTCCCCGACAGTCTCCGAATCGGAGACACTGTTGTTGTTGGTTTGGGGGGCTGGTCTTCCAGCCCAGCCTGCATCACTCACGAACGGCGGATTGGGTCCTTCTAAAAACATTTTTTTGACGTCTTCTATTTGTGCTGTTGACAAGAATGGGGCGAGTCGTGTCGTGAATGAGTCTGGCCACGGCTCTCCAGAGGAAGTGTGCTCAGTACTGTCTCTATGGGCTGCATCAAGCGTTTCGGTAAGTGGGTCGGTTGTTTAATGATGCCGCCGATTTTTGGGACGTCCTTCGCTATGTATTCCGAAATACCTACGTCAGACTCCATAAGACGAACGATCGCGCCATCGTCACCCTGAAGAGGGGGAGCTATTCCGAGCAGAGAATGGCTCGGAGGAAGGATATTGGCTGCAACAGTAGCTGATGATGATACTGCAGATAAAGTCGCAGACGAATGCGGAGGGGCATCACCGTCATCTATTTTGGTTCTCTTTAACGGCGGTGTCTCCGTCGTGTCGTCTGATAGCTCGTGCGATGGCATTGTTGAAGAGGGCGACGGACCGTCGGGACGCGTCTTTGATCTCATCTCCGATGATGTCAGTCCATCGCAGAACATACGCCGACCGCGCGAAACTTCACGTAAATCCAGCTGCCAAGAGTCTCCTCGAAACCATCGAGAGAAAGCAGTCAAATCTATGCGTCAGCGTTGATGTGACTTCGTCCAACGACTTTCTGTCTATCATCGACGCCGTTGGTCCGTACGTCTCTCTGATCAAGGCAAGTCTCTCCGAGGCGACATGCAACAATCTACAATACCTCTGACAAACCTGAAGCTAGACACACGTCGATATCATTGAGGACTTCGATTCATCGCTCATTCTCCGGCTACAGGAGCTTAGTGCTAAGCATGATTTCTTGATTTTCGAGGATCGCAAGTTCGCGGATATCGGTGAGATCTGATATTGTCGGCTATTGCGCGATTCGGCTCTTCTCATGCGTGGATTTGCGATATAAGGCAACACCGTCACCTTACAGTACTCCTCTGGGGTGCACAAGATCGCGTCGTGGTCACACATTACCAACGCACATGCCGTACCAGGGCCATCCATAATAAGAGGATTAGCATCAGTTGGGCTTCCTCTAGGACGCGGGCTCCTGCTCCTTGCTGAGATGTCAACGGCAGGTGCACTGGCACACGGCATGTACACCGAGAACGCGGTTAGAATGGCACGGGGTGCGCGCGATTTTGTTATCGGATTCATCGCCCAGCGTCGTATGGAAGGCATTGGCTTCGCTGAGGGAGACAAGCGGGATGAAACCGAAGATTTCTTAGTCTTATCGCCTGGTGTGGGATTGGACGTCACTGGCGATGGTATGGGCCAACAATATCGTACCCCCGAACAGGTCGTTTTCGAGAGTGGGTGTGACATTATCATTGTTGGAAGGGGTATCTATGGTAAGCCTGGAAACGCAGACGTCAGTGACGTCCAGAGGCAGGCCGAAAGGTACAGGACAGCGGGGTGGGATGCATACCTCCGACGTCTAAACTGACAGCATGAGGAGAGAATGGTGTATTCATTAATAAATCAACATTGTATATCACGTCGTACAACCAATGCAGAACACCTGCGCGTTCAACAAGCGTCACTCTCTTGTGCTCTTTTCATTTCTTCTTCTTTAGCCTCCCTCTCTTCTGCTTCGACGACTTCGACGTCTAGTGGGAACGTCAAGATGGCAGCAATGCCCGTGATTTGATTCAATTCTGTCAGTACCAACGTTAACTCAACCAGTTCGTCGATAATATGGTACGTACGTTGCCCACTCTCATGCATACTAGAGAATATGAGGACCTCTCCTCGCTTCTCCCGCACACCTTCCACGAGTGACACATATTTCCTTCGGACTTCGGGGTCTCCCGCTCGGAAGAGCTCGTCAGAAATGAGCAGCGTACCGACGGCCCCCCTGTCCACCGCAAGAGCAACATGATCTGGGCCGTACCATGCTCGCTGCTCATCAGAGGCAAGCATCTTGAAAAAACTAGTAAGAGAAAATAGTCAGACAGAATGACGTTCCTGTCATCTGTACTCTTACTTGTCAAGCATGATGCCTTCTCGGGCGAATTTGGTCTCTTTCAACTGGGCAACAACCTATAGTTATAGGTGACGTGAGCGTGAAAGAGATGCTTGAGGCAGACGGCCGAGAGACACTTACTTCGGGGCTCTTCAAAACCTCTACTAGGCTGTGCACATGTGGGCTGTTCACATGCACGCGCATGAACTTCTGTCGCACACTCAGCAGCGCCTTATTTCCTGCCTTTGTCGCTTGCGCCATAATATGATCAAAGACCGTATCGCGAACCCATCCAGGGCTTGCGATGACGATCGCGCGAAGCGTAGGATTCGCATATGGGATATGCCGGAGGAACGACTGGTAAAGTGTATCATAGAAGCGCGCGAGGCCCTTTTCGTGTGCGGTCGCAGAACCAGCGCGCTTGCGTGGAACTGGGACATCGATGCGTTGCAGCACTACGGTCATGTGTTGGGAAAGCAGACAAAATGCGGCTGTGCCTGCTTGGAGCCTCAGTTTGCGCCTGTGATTCAGATTCGAAAAATGCACATCACCTTCACCACAAACAATGGCACCGACCTCTGCCCCGCGACCAGGTAGTGACGCTTCCTCAATTCGTTCGAGCGAAATACTATCCCACTCCAACTTCTCGATCCGGACGTCGCGATTTGACTCTATGTCCAGCGTATGGAACGCGCCCATCTTAACGTAATCGTTCTCCTCCACAACACGTCCTGTGATTTGTAGAGACGCCGTTGCCTCGATAGGTGTTGATGTGGAGGAATCACCGGCTCCTGTAGTGGGAGTAACTGGCGGAGCGAAAACAATGCGGGTCACTTGAAGGGTTAGATTTGTGCGAACGCGGTGCGATTCGGATGACCCTGTCGCAGACACGTTCTGCACCCGGCTTGAAAGTATTTGGGATGAGCCACTAGCGAGAGCCATTACTCGGAAGACAAACCGTATTGCAGGGGCGCGTACGCTGTCTCCCTAACTCTATCTCTGAACCCTGTTCGCAGGAGTGGTTACGAAGACGGTTTACCTCTTGAATGAGGTTGTAGAGGTGCCACATATCCTCATCTTCCTCCGGACGTACTTTGATGTACCCCTACATACTGTTCAATTTTAGTTCGTTTCTGTGATATGAAGACTCACTGAGCCTTTGACGATATGTTTACCAACGATCTTCATCGTTCAAGTTAACGTCAATTGTCGGTTTCCTTTTTTAGCTCGGGTAGACGCCGCCGCAACAACTGAGACGCCCAACAAAACTATGTCTACCTTCAGCGACAACGTTCGGTGAGCCCTCGCATCACCAGTTTGTTACGAGTCTAAATTCTTCTCGATAGTTTACCACCGCAGAACGCAAAGGTCGCGCACCTTACCTCTCAATGCATTGCGTCTTCTGCTTCTGCTTCCTCGTTACGTTCAGACCAAGATGTCCTTGATGAGGACGAGCTGTTTGCAGAACTTGAGGCGGAAATCGAGAATGATGACGGCTCTGTTCGAGAACGAGGTCTCAAAGAGCTGCAGCGCGAGTATAGCGTCCTTGTACCCGCCTTCTGGTTCCACAATAACTGACAACGCTAACGCAGAATGGAACGCATGAAGCAAATGCGGGAAGAAATGCACGGAAAGTACGCCGAATTGACAGATGAGAAGGAGGTGATACGGACGAGTGCGTAAGTTCTCTCATTTACTGGGCACCGGGAGTTGCAAGAGTAACAAAACTTGGCAACACGACAGGTCTGAACCACTGTGCATAATCCATTTTTATCACAATAACTTTCGTCGCTGTGAGATTATGGACAAGCACCTGGCTGTACATTGTTTCTTTTCTCCGCCCTTCCTTCCTATTCTGATCTTGTAGGTCAGACACTTGCTCCAAAGTATTTCAACACAAGATTCTTGCGTGTGTTCGTAGAAAATGTTCCTTTCCTCGTGGAAAAGCTGGGCATCAAGGTCCTTCCCTGTGTTATCTGCTTTGTCAAGGGTATTGCGAAAGATAGGCGAGTAGAGTAGTCGGTATATGTCCCTCCCTACTCTAACCTTGTGGGCAGAATTATTGGCTTCGAGGAACTTGGAAACGTGGACGGTTTCAACACCGCCACCCTTGAGCTCAGGCTTCTACACACAGGTTAGGATTTCTCATACCGTCTAATACACGATACACGACTCTGATAAGATAACAACTAAGGTGTTATCCAAAAGGATACAAACACCACTTCTCTTGTCAAACATACAAGAGCCGTGGTGTCCTATGGGTCCCGCCTACGTCAGGACCACCACGATGACGATGACGACGATTTTGACCTCTGAGAGTATTCACAAACATACATCAAACTCTAACGTAGCATGGAAATCTGGTTTGGTTACTTGGTCACGGTCACCACGACAACATTTCGCGCATTTTGATGATATAGTCCATGGAAAAGGCCCGGTAATCGTCGGAAATAAGGCTCACCCCATTGCCAGTGAGCTCCAGCACTCGCTATAGAAATTCATATAAGTTTTTCTCTTCCCAATTAAGAGGCGATTGCTCCATACCTTTGTTTCATTATACATCTCCCAATGAGATCCTGTAAGCAAAAGAAGTCGGGGTAGAGTATAGATAAGGTCATCCCATAACATACGTTTAGTTCCTTTTCCGTCGTTCGGGGTCAGTGAAACTGCAAACGAGATCCAATAATCTAACATAGCACGGCTAAGTTGTGCAGATTTTGGTGGCCCATTCTTGCTCATGTCCCTGAAGAGATAAAAAAGCTCGCTAGAATGGAATACTCCAAGAGCTGGGTCGGCGCTTGTCTGAGGGTCTGTGAAGATATAAGCGTAGGATGGTGTACCCAGCGCAGAAGTTGTTTGGCTCCAGAAGCGGCGTAGAGCTTGGAAGTATACGTCTCCGACTAACCAATGCACGTGTTAATACGAGTGATGTCGAGTAAGAAAAAAAATCGCACTGATCGCGCTTCCCCGTTTAAAGGCTGGTCCTGTACCAAAAGTCCGGTTTCCAGTGCCGAACGGCGAGCCAGCACTGGGTTCATCTGGATAGAGTGACAACAGTGTCTCCATTCGTGCTCTTAGAGCAGCATGACCAAAAGGAGATGGGGTGAAATTTGCGTTCAGCCAAGCAGTGATATCCTCGGTCTGGAAATCCGGCGACAAGAAGATTGTCGCTGTTTTGGAAATCAGCGCACGCCTGCCCAAGAAGAAAGAGGCAGACCTTCATCAAGAACCGTGCCTGCTATGAATGGCACTCGTTTGCCAGCTCCGCGAGATAATCGCTTCACGGGGTGATCACTGATGATGCCATTGTTCCCGTCAAGAACAGGCCGGAAGGGGAACTGTTCTATGGCCCTCCCCGCGCTTATGCCGATAAGGAGCTCTGACGAGCTGGCAGACAGGAGACAGGAGAATGTACTATCTGGTGATAACTTGGGTGCGGTGCAGGATTGCGTATTATTCGCAAAGAGCATCCAGGAAGGAGTTCCGCGGTACGCGTTGAAGACAGGAAGGGACGATCCTAATCCAGACTGGAAAATCTATGCCAATATCCTCATATGAGAAGAGAGAGACTGTGACGGTGAGACAAATACGCATACGGCAGCTCGAGCTACTGCTGTAAAATTCTCGTTGAGGTAGTGATGTGAAGCAGACAATGCCCCTGCGCTCTCTCCGAAGAGGGTAACCTTTTATTGTGTGTGATTATGATTGTGTTGAGATGATTCAGAAGGTCTCCGAACAAACCTTGGCGGGATCTCCCCCAAAGGATGCGATGTTCTTCTGCACCCATTCGAAAGCAGCCCACTGGTCGTGTAGACCCAGATTAAGGGCACCTCGTTCCACAGCTTCGGGCCCTTGAGGAAACCCGAGAGGTCCAACCCGGTAGTTCAAAGACACAAAAATAATTGGTGTACCCTGTCGATAGAGCGGCGGCCTTGGTTAGTAGACGAAATGGCGGTTTTTGACCCCGAAGAAGTGCATACCCGAACTACTGACTGTTCAACAAAGAAGCTTCCATCATAGAGCGAAGATTGTCCGGCTAGTTGGCGATGTATGAGTTGTGAGAGTTCGGAATGATACACATCACTCACTAAAAAAGCCACCGCCATAAATCCAGACCATCACGGGTAACGAGGCGCGCGAGTCAATACCAGATGGTCGGAATATGTTTAGGGTGAGACAGTCTTCTGACATGTCTTCGTCCAGATACTGTAAATCGGTTCTGACAGTGAGTATGAGGACGGATAAAGTGAGCTACCGGCTGCAGACACGATGGGCCGTAGTAGCGAGCATCGAAAAATTGCAAAGGAGAAAGAGAGAGCTTCAGCTGGGGAGGAGCAAAGCGAAGGCTGGCAACTGGAGGCTCGGCAAAAGGGATACCTGAAAGCGAGCCGTGAATCGGGGATTGGTGGCAGAACTGAGAACGACGGACCTCCAAAAAAGTCGAGATTATACGAGCGGAGATGTTTTCCGATAACGGATGTTCCTCCCAGCCGAACGCGAGGAGAGTGGATGTATAACAAGGCAGTCAAGTAGATCCATGGATACCACATCATCTTGACCTGACCCCAAGAGATGGAATAAATGCTTCCGTGTACGTCCGTCTCGATCGCAATCACGTGGGATGAATTTCGAGATCGACAATGACGTAGTTGGGCGTGCAACACAAGTTAAGAAGTTAACTTGGCATTCACCATCATGGCAAAACGCTCTCGCTCTTGTTCAGGTTCACACTCTCCTATTAAGAAATCGCGTCTCGAACTTCCTCTTAGCATTGCAAACGTTGCATCTCCGGAGGCTGCTGCTGCCGCAGATGCAGACCCCCCTCTGAGAAAGCTATTACGCGCCTTGGAGAAGGAGAATGTCATAATTGTGCCTCCAAAGTCAGGGGACGCAGTTGTATACTGGATGAGAATGGAAGACATGAGAAGTTCGCGTTTTTCTCCTCACTTAACTCCTTTCATCATCTCTCTGATTTATCTTAGTCTACGACAACCGAGCACTCGCACAGGCTTCTGCACAGGCGCTCAAAGACCACGTCCCGCTACTCGTCTTTTTTGTCTTGAGTCCAGAAGACTATGCCGCCCACGACAGGAGTCCTCGTCGGATCGATTTTACCCTCCGTAATCTCTGTATCCTGAGGGTCGGTCTCACCATTAACTACACGACCAGCCCGCGAGCTAACGCAAGCGCCTACTGACCAGGATTCCCTTGCGAAGCTTGATATTCCGCTCTATGTGACTGCTCATACCCGTCGTCAAACGTTGCCCTCTTATGTTAGTTCACTCCTGCATTCGGTGAACGCCACTCGAATGTTTGCCAACATCGAGTACGAAGTCGACGAACTCCGGCGCGATATAACTGTTTGCAGTCTCGCAAAAGAGAGGGGCATACTCTCCACCTTTGTCCACGACAAGTTGATTGTTGAGCCGGGTTCACTCTCCACAAAGCAGGGTAAACCGTATACAGTGCGCCCTCGTTTGATTTCTAATGAACGCCTTTGAACACGAATAAACCAGGTATTTTCTCCGTTCCAGCGCCAGTGGTCGACCGTCATCAATGAGAATCCGGGCCAGTACTTAGCAGAGGCAGGATCTCCAAGCGCAAATCCCGCAACAGTTCGGGATCATCCAACTTTCGGAAAGTTGTTTTCCAGTGGGGTTCCATCTCATGTTGAAAGTTTTCAATGTCCCGACAAGGATCAGATGGCCGTAATTTGGCCTGCGGGAACGGAAGTTGCCCGTGAGGTATGCTTGACTGTATCATATAAGAACAAACCTTTCTAATATGATGAGACTTAAGATGTTGCGCCGATTCCTTCGCACGAAATCCCGACGTACTCAATTAGGCCTCGCAAACCCTCTCGATGAAGGCGCAGAGTCTTCCGACAGGAAAAGCAGGGCATTGGTCTACAAAGGCGATAGAGACAGGGCAGACCGTGATACCACTAGCAGGCTAAGGTAAACGACAAATTGCGGTGTGCCGAGACGACGATAATTGACCATTTGTCAGCCCTTACCTTGCTGCCGGTGTCATCTCCTCGAGAGAATGTGTTCGCGCGGCGCTTGAGCTGGTAGGAGCTAAGGAAGTGCACTCGAATCGGGATACTGGAGTTGGGATGTGGGTGCAAGAGATTGGTAATTTATCCGTGTCGTGCATTTCCCTCTACTCCTTGGCTTATAGTCTCTTAGCATGGCGGGATTTTTACACCCATGTTCTTGCCGCATTTCCACGCGTGTCGATGGGGCGTCCATTTCAGGAGAAGTACGCGGATGTGCAATGGGAGACGAACCCCGAGCATTTTGAGGCTTGGAAAACCGGCCGCACAGGAGTCCCCATTGTCGACGCCGCGATCCGACAAGGGAACACAATGGGTTTGCTATCCCAATCCTCACACACGGGCAAGGGCTAACTTCTGCTGCTGCTGCAGGCTGGATGCACAATCGGGCACGCATGATTGCCGCAATGTACCTCACCAAAGATCTCATGATTGACTGGCGCCTTGGAGAGAGAGTACGTGTATGTAATCATGTATCAAATGTTGCTCGAACTCAGTACCGCTGCAGCACTTCATGCAGCAATTCATTGATGGCGATCTTGCCTCGAACAATGGTGGTTGGCAGTGGAGCGCAAGTACCGGCACAGACCCCCAACCGTATTTTCGTATTTTCAATCCTTACTCTCAGAGTGAAAAGGCCGACCCCAGCGGTGATTACATCCGCACTTTTGTACCAGAGCTCCGGAAGGTCTTTGGACCGGAGATACACAACCCTCCGACCAAGCTAGCGGATAAATTGGGGTACCCAAGACCGTTGGTTGAGCATAAGGAGGTGAGGCATAGGGCGCTGAGACGTTACAAGAACCCAGGATCAAAATGATCGTGGCGTCGTTTATGGTACATCAACATCACATCTACTGTATAACTTTCATTGGTCTCGTTTCATCTTGTACCAGTACTCTCCGGAGTGACAGCCGTACTTTCATAGCATTCTCTACTTCAAGGTGGGAGCGCTCGAAGTTTCAGAGATAACTTATTAGGCAAGAGAGCCATCCACATGCGTCGATTGAAACGTTGTGTATATATATATCTTATTTGAGGCCTCGGCTCCCTTTCTTTGATAAGTACCCCGGGCCAAGATAGCATAGCAACAGATGTCATTTCTACTGTACATTGTAGAACAAGTTTACAGTAACGATACACAATATAATATGATAAGGAGACGGCTAGACAAGGCTCAGTGTAAAGGTAACCAAGGTCTTGAAGAAAGGTCTTGAAAAGAAAGGTCTTGAAGCCGAATATGGATAGGATCATACTGAATCACGTGATGCATATTGTCGACCTGGACTATACCCGATATAGAACAAAGAATTTGCCCAACTCGACCGCCCTCAAGGCAGCAGTTTTAAACTGCACGGCGGGTGGGAGACAGCCAACCTTCTCGCCCACCCAAAGACACCTCTCATCGATACGATGTCCTCATCCTTCTCTCTCTTCCCCGCCTCCACGACCGCACCCTGCGCTTTCGGCCTCTTTGGTCAGAACCCGCGTGATACACATGCGACCTACGAGGACCTCGCCGCCGTCATCGCCCGCCCATCGAACGGACATACCGTCAGGAGGACGGGGAGCGTCGGTGGGAACACCTTCCTCGATGGGTTGTGGAGATTTTTTGGAGGCCTCTAAAACACCACTTTGATCTCTCTCACCCGCTCCCACATTGGTCGCTTCCCACGTATCCCCCGGTTATGCCCATATGACCTCAAACCCTCACTATCATCCCTTACCGGCTATATCAATGCCAAAGCAGCGGTAGGGCATCGAACGACATGTCGCTCTGCGGGGAGCGAACCCACACACATCGTGATATCCACGAGGAAAAAATCACCCATGGTCCACGTCCAGTCCCCACGGATTCATTCCCTTGATAAAACCGACTGCTATCATTATGCGCTTGTTTTTGCACCCTTTACCTTCATTCTAAATAGGCAACTCGTCCTTCCGTTCCTTTCATGTCTTTTACTGTATCCTCGACTGGTGGCCTTGACCGCCCATATACCTACTTTAGGACTAATGTTATATTGTATTAAATAGACAGTGGCAGAGCAACTTGAATCTTGTATTCTTAACGCCGAATGGTTTATGTCGATCTTACGTTGGGGATTGCAACGACGACGTAGAGGAACCGACCTGAACGAGACACAGGGACGATGTTACGTGGAAATTCGGAAGGACAGGTCTAACGATTACGCCAATTACAGCAGACCAAGGGCCTGCCTTACAGAATCAACGAGCTCCCATTCATCAGTGTCGCCATGCACGTCAAATATGTTGACGCCCCGTAAATTATACTGTTTTGCAAATGCTGACTTGCGACCGAGACTTTGGGGATCATCATACGTGACAACTTGTTCCCCAGAATATGCGAACGGCGTGCTAGAACATTCGTCCCACTCTCGCGTGAACCCGTCACGGCCGACATAGACTCCGGGCCTAGTTGGATCCTTACAAAGCACCTGGCGAACAAGATCGCGGAATTGGACCTGTCCGGTATCAGCGCCTTCGTCAGTGACAGCATACGCGCGGGGCAGAGATGGATTCCCATCGCGCTGATACAGGTGGGTCGCACTCGAGCGCGAGATGTATCCATAGGATGGAAGACCGAGGACGAGTTGGTCTGGCGGAAAGCCTGCCGCCTCCCAAGCCTCTACTGCGGCCTTGGCATTAGCCGTTGGCTGTGACGAGTTTCGGCAGGCGTTGTCGTCAAGGGGTGCATTCGGACCAGGGTTAGAAGAAGCTTCAAGCCAGATGAGATGGAAGGGCAAGGTGGGAAGGTGCCAGACGGACGCACCTCCCCACACGTCGTAATTCATGAGTACAACCCAATCAAGGACGCCAGCGAAAGCACGAACGTCGTTCAGGGGCTGCCCGTCCACGCCAGCGAATGGGGTGGTCTGGACGGCAGCAGTGATTCGGGCAGTCGGAGGAAGTTTGGTGCGCAACAGTTTGAAAAACTCCAGCAAGTTGGCGGAATCGGTCGGGTGAACCAAATTCTGCGGGTGCCCTTTCGTACCAGGATATTCCCAGTCAATATCGATGCCGTCGAGGTTATGCTCGTGATAGATATCTACAATGTTGTCCACAAAAGTATGGCGGCTCGTGTCATTTTGGACGGCCAAGGAGAAATACCTGAGGCGAGGGGTCAGAGCAGGTCCATACGGGGTTAAGTTTACCTGCTTGCTGCCACTCCACCCTCCGATACTCAACTTGACGTTCTTACCACACTGGTGCGTGACATTGACTAAGCGGGATAGGATGTCGGAACCGTACAGATTAAGGACAAAGTTCTCGTCTGGCTCGGCGAAAGCGAAATCTATCCAGTCAAAGCGAGAGAAATCGATCCGTTCAGGTGGGAAGTTGTTTGCGACCCAGCCGGGATAGTAAGCCATCATAAGGGGGGTGAACCCGGCTCCAGAAGAGTTGCTAGCTGGAAGAGGTTCGGAACCAAGCGACGCATTGGCAGCAGCCCCGGAATCTGTAATTATGATGGCTCCGTCAGAAGAATGCTGGGGTAAGAAGAGTATCGGGCTATCGGGAGAGGGCGCAGGTGCGCGAGGGGCGTATGGCAAGAGGGATTCCTTGGCCAGAACGGGGGTGGGGAGACGCTCTACGACAGTGCGGTGTTCTGTTTCCGTCACGGTGGTGTCAAGCACAGGAGGATTTGCCAGGGGCAAAGAGAAGGACGGAGGCAGAAAAGGAAAAAAGAATGCCAGAAAGACGAAAAGGAAAGACATGTTCAGAGATCACAGGGAAATATCACCACCGGGGTGGACCAAGACAGAGAGAAATAATTGACAGGAGGTGTAGAGAACCATAGAATAGCACGTGGGTGGATTCAGTCTGGAGCGTATAGTCGGGCTAGGCTAGCAAGTTGCAATATATCGCCCAAACGGTGTTGCTTCAATACCGGACAAAGATAGGAGGCGCACGAGGATCGAGCGATCCGACCAAGCAACTCTCTCATAAGGATCCTCGGAGATCGTTTGTCACTTTAGCCATGTCGTTTTTGTGGAGCTCGAAGAGAAGGTGCAGAAGCCAAGAGCGCATATGTTCTATGTTCTACCGGCCAACTTGTTGCCGCGTGGCGCACAGGCGCGTGACAGGCAAGAGTTGACAGCCGGGGACCCTTTTTAGGAAGGCAGAAAACTCCCGCGGGAAATGACTCGTGTGTGTACGGTGCTCTCTGCCATTTTACCGTTCCGCACCAGGCGCAAGCCGTTGGGCGCCGTTGTTGCCACAAGGATCTGTGATTCGTTTCAGGTGGATTCAATCGCTCCGAATGGATCTCCGAACTGTGACGAACCTCGGTGGCCAACGACAAGGATCATCCCACTGAGTGGTGTTTGTTGCGTTTGTTCCGTTATTAGAAGTATCACAATCGCGATCGACACCCTTGTAAGCGCCCATCTATTTTATTCTCACCAATTCGGACAGATTCATCTGTGCCACACAACCGCGCACCAAAGCCCTGGCGAATGAACACGACTCTTTTATTCCCTCTCATTGTTTAAAAAATATAAATTGGTCGTTCGACCATGTCCAACCTTTGCCCACTCCAGAGTTGCCATGGATCGTCACAGTCGCAGTCGTTCATGTTCTCCTCCTCCACGTCTGCCTTCTCCTCAGCTTCTTCCTACTCCCTTGCCCTCGCCCCCCCTCCACCATCAACAGTCCCGCACCCGTCTCAACACACCCACTCAATCCAAACCCCCATCCCCACTCTTCAAACCTGCAGCTTCATCCAGCTCTCCAGTTATTCCTCAACGCAAATTGCATGCTCCGCGTGCTCTGCCCCACCCTCCACTGGACATAAACCTATGGCTGGATGGTGATGACTTCGGTGCCAGGCGGGAAAGAAGTGTTTCGCCATCTACACGGTACCCTACTCCTCCCGCGGGATCGGTTAACCACAACAACAAGCGCCAGCCTGCCCCCATTTCCACGACGCACGCTCGCTCGCGATCTCGTCCGCGGTCACCCCCTCCCAGTCCCGGCCGACCTGGCACACCACCTCCAGTTCCGCCGATCCCCACGCATTTTTTAGGTGCGAGCCCCGAGAAACCGGTTCTTGAGCCGCGGTCTTCGAACCACCTCTCTCCCGTGACTCGCATCCCCAACTTGCCCCCTCCTCAATCCCACTCCCCACTCTTACGAAAATCCCGGTCAAGCAACGCGATGACGTGTATTCGCTTGCTCACCCTCCACGATGATTAACTGGAGGATTTTTCGATTCTCGTTCATTCAATCGTCGGATTGAATATCCTGGCCGTCCCGATCTCTCTATTTTGCATTGGACACTGTACTTTTTCGCTCCTCTTTCACACACCATTTCCTTGTTACGCAATTACGAACATCTCACACATTGTACACTTCAAGCTAAATAATTGCCGATCGTAGATCGTAACCCATTGATCCCACCGTGCATTGTGTTTTTCCATTGCCCATGTTACTAGACCTCAGTTACACATACTTACAATAATTTGATAGAACTGCATCTCGCCGTCGGTATGTGGGCCTGTACTTGAAGTCGCCGACGGAACTCACTTTGCTCGGGTCACCAAATTCAGCCCTGGACCGGAAATAATGGCCAAACGGAAATAAATGGGTGCAATAAGACGGGTATTGTTCCGTACAAGCGCATCATCCACTGACTCCGTCAATCTTAGCTCAGCTCAGAGCACACGCCTCCCGTGCGCCATTGTAACAACATTGCAAACACCGCTCGGAAACGACCAGAACAACTGAAACTCCCGTCTATGCCAGGTACGTGGCGCTCACGCTAGCCGGATGAGGTCCACCCTTGCACGGCTTCTTTCTTCAAGAATGTAGTGCTTGGCGGCGCACGCATCGCTACTGTAAGACTGCGTGGTGGTGGAGTGGTCGTGCCATGGGCATAAACCTTTCCCTTCTGTCCCTGATTTGATCGGCGATTTTTCAACGATCAACACGAGTCAGACAGTGTATTGACTTGACAGTCGACAGTCCGCGATCCCCGCGTGACACGGGTGCAAAGCTGTACAGGTGAGTTGAAATGTTTATTTCCGCACAGACACGTGGTGAGCTTAGTTCACGATGGTGGGAGAAGAGGAGAGAGACAACTTTACTTCTTGATCCCTGTCGTCGAAGTTCGAATATGTTAACCAACTAGCCAGCCATACACATTATTTGTGTACAGTAGTCGAGTCAGAATAATTCACTGAACGATCGCCTCGGCACACGACCGATCAGCGCCGTGTTGAAAAAGAAAGAAAGAGCACGCGCCTAACACCATGCAAGGAACCGTCGTTGCGAGTTTTGTCCCGTCGGTCGATTGGACAAAGACTCGTTTGACGCCGCAGTGGGGTTGTGCGGATCGCGGACACACTCGACAGACTACTTACTACCATGATTTCCGCGGATCCCAGATGAGAACAAGACAAGTTGATAATACGTTGCTGTATTGCGCCACTTTGTCACTTACAGCATCGCCACTAAGTGTGGTTGCAACGCCAGAGCATTGTCATTGTCGTCCGAAAAAGGGAAATGCATATTCTCGGAACATGGATTCCGGACCTGCAAAATATCAAAGGAACGTGTTGTTGGTGATATGACTTACCGTCAGCCCTAGGAACCAACCAAGATGTGACAAGTTGGTCCTCGCGTCATGCTCGCTTCGCAGGTGGTCAACTGCCCAGGGCATGGTATTGAAAAATATACAATATTTGACAGCAACTGGATAGCAAGGAAATTAATACAGACTATATAGCCATGAACAGGCAGGGCCAAGAAGAGATACGTCAGCTAGGGCTACAATGATGCGACATCGTGAGGATAAGAACGTTCGTACCGGATACACTAATGTTGGCTGGTCCGGCCACTGGCTGTCAGTTCACGTTGGTCCGTCCGATCGTGTTTGGCATCGTCTCTTCAGAGATAAGAATCTCACAGTCCCATTCTCTCAGCCAATGTCCGGTCCCGGTCGCCTCCACCATACCCGCCGCCGCCGCCGCCACCGCCGCCACCACCACCACCACCACCACCACCGCCGCCGTCCGCGGCAGCGGTGTCGAGTCCGAGCATTTCACCTGCGGTCG
>WNFR01003299.1_pt1 | contig 24728 bp, 25 predicted proteins | sample 5400221 | NCBI WGS metagenome assembly WNFR01 (sample SAMN13153357, study PRJNA577476) | soil metagenome | isolation source: 40 cm soil under Madrone tree | place: USA:California | collected 2016-06-14 | reverse complement strand
GCAATCCAAGATCGACAAGTTCCTGAATTCGCGCCGGTCCTTCGGTCACAATCGTGCGAACAACTCTTTCGTCGCAAAGCCCCGCGCCCGCCTCGAGCGTGTCGCGCACATGCAGCTCGAAGGAGTCTTCGTCGCTCGTCACGCAGGCGATCCCGCCCTGCGCCCACGCCGTGTTCGTGTCCGCGCCTTTGCGTTTCGTGATCACCCCCACCGAGCCGTGCCTGGCCGCTTTCAGCGCAAAACTCAGCCCGGCGATGCCGCTGCCGATCACGACGAAATCGTATCCCTTCATCCGAGCAGGATATTGTCGATCAAACGAGTCTGGCCGAAGAAAACCGCGAGCGCGAGCAGCGAATTTGGCCTAATGACTTCGATCGGAAGCAAATTTTCCGCATCGACAAGATCGACATAATCAATTCGCGCCAGCGGCGCTTGGCCAATCGTTTTGCGCGCCAGATCAACAATTGTTTTTGCGGATTCTTCGTCGGCTTTTGCTCGATCTGCCGCCGCCAGAAGCGCCCGCCGCAAAACCGTTGCTTGTTTTCGCTCCTCCGCGTTCAGGTATTGATTGCGCGAGCTGCAAGCCAGCCCGTCATTTTCGCGAACGGTCGGCACGCCCACGATGTCGATCTTGAAATTGAGATCCCGCACCATCCGGCGAATGATCGCAAGCTGCTGAAAATCTTTCTCGCCGAAGACCGCCGCATCCGGCGCAAGAATGTTGAAAAGCTTCGCAACGACCGTGCAAACCCCGCGGAAATGTCCGGGACGTGATTTACCCTCGAGCGTGTTTGAAAGCAAAGTCTCTTCGACAAAAACTGAACGATCGTCCGCATATATTTCGGCCGGGCTCGGCCGAAACAAAAAATCGACCTCAGCATTTCGGCAGAGCTCTTCATCCTGCCGGTCGGGTCGCGGATACCGTTCATAATCGCTTCCTGGTTCGAATTGCAGCGGATTGACGAAAATGCTGACCGCAACCTCGCCATCGCGTCCGGCGGAATCGCGCGCCACCCGAATCAATTCCAGATGCGCCTTATGCAACGCCCCCATCGTCGGAACGAGGACGCGCGGAAGTCTGGCGCGCGATTGGGCCAGCGCTTCGGCGACGGTCGCGAGAACTTTCATGTCATGTTGCGTCCTCCAGCCAAATCGCCTGTCGCGCAAAACGAAATTTGCGGTGGCCGAAATTTTTCCAGCCGGCTTGTCGCGCGAGCTCCGCCATTTCCGTAAAGGAAAATGCCCGCGCCGCGGAAAGTCGACCATCATAGCGTGTCATTGGCTCGCGAAAGATCAGCGCGGTCAAAAAATAGACGCCGATGGTGGCGAGCAAGCTGCGTCGTAAATCGGACACAAGAACAAACTTTCGCGAGAGTTCGCGGCAACGTCGCAAGACGCGCACTGCGTCTTCATTGCTGAAGTGATGGAGCGCGAGCGAACAAAGCACCATCTCGTACGGCTCCGCCGGCCGCCACTCGAGGATGTTTGCTTCGATACAAGAAATTTCCGGGTAATCAACGCTCAGTTTTGCCGCTATTTCCAGCGTGGCGGCTTGTCGATCAAGCGCATCGATCTGAACTTTTACGCCGATCTTTCGTGCAAAATCGACAATCAATCGCGGAATGTCGCTCGAGCCGGTGGCAAGATCGACAATGCGCAAGCGGTCGTCCGGTCTAATCCATCGACGGATGAACCGGAGAACAACCGCATGACTCCCAAAGTAATGGTTCAGCTGTCGGAGATTCCGGAGATCGCGCTCCAGTTCGGCAGAGATCGGTTGCGGTCGATCCATTAATTCCGGCTGACCCGGATCGAAGCGTCGCGGCGGTCTGCGGCCGTCGCATAATTTCTCCCAAACAAATGCGGCGCTCATAGAGCGCCGCTACAAACAAAGAAACTTTTGCCAGGAATCCGGCAGCTCGGCGGTCTCAATTTCGCTAGCAATGCGCCCTTCGAATTCCGGATGAAAGATCGTGCTGGTCCCGTAAATCATGATCACGTCTTCGGAACCTTCGACCCGGATCGCGTGCGCAACACCGGGCGGCACAACTATGCCGACATTATTCCGGCCGCGGTGATTATCGCCATCGACAAAAAATCTCATCGTGCGCGTGGGTAGTCCGGCGCGAACATCACGCAAAATCATCTCCGCCCTGCCCTGCACAAAAAACATCACATCCCACTGCTCTTCGTCATAACGTCTGAGCTTATAATTTGAGGGCTCGGTCACGAACAAACGGCGCAGCCATTTTTGCGGGGTCGTTTCTGAAGGAATACGGGGGGGATGAATATGAAATCCTTTTGCGCTGCGCGCGAACATGCGGGCCGTTGCCCATTGCTTCGGCCAAAAGCCGATTTTTCCGAGGATTCCTTCATCGCGACGGACAAATTCGCCGAAAACACCGCGGTGGCATTGCGAATAGATGGTTCGCGAAAAAATCTCCACCCCGGGAATCCAGGTTTTTTTTATCTCAGGCTTGCGTCGATCGTCGGCCGCGAGCTCGCCGGCATCGACTCCGCTGTGCGCCAGCCGTTGCGAAAAGGATCCCGCTTTGTAATCGCGGGAGGCCAGCGCCGCTTGCGCTGCAGCGTTCAATCCGACCCACAAATTCTTATCACGCTTGCTCATGTCGATCTTAACAGGAATTCAGTTGCCTAACGAAAAGTCGGCGCGTTCGCGAGAAAGATTTGGATTGTAATAGGGATCGCGCTGCAACAGTTCGGGCCATCGTTCGCGCATGACGCCGGTCTCCCGCGGCTCGGAGGGCATTGGGCGGCCGGCCGATTCGTGGCGATACAGTTTGGCGAAAGGCGTGTAGACAATCAGGTAACCGGCGCGTCGCATTTTCAAGCAAAGATCGACATCGTTAAAAGCCATCGCCAGGCCTTCTTCATCAAAGCCGCCGACTTCAATAAAAACATCGCGCCGCGTGAGAAGGCAGGCGCCCGTTACGCAGCTGTAATTGCGCGTCACCTGCAACTGTTTGAAGACACGAGGATCTTCCGCCAACAATCCGCGAAACGCGTGCCCGGCAATCCCGCCGACGCCCAGAACGATACCAGCATGCTCGACTGTGTCGTTCGGCCACAGCAAACGCGCACCGACCGCTCCAACTTCCGGACGCTGAATGTGCTCCGCCATCGCGCTCAACCATTCGCCGTCGATCACCTCGAGGTCATTATCCAAAAAAAGCAGCCATGGACTTCTCGTTTGCTCGACCGCGAAATTTTTGACCGCCGAATCATTGCGCGGCCCGTCATATTGGAGCAGCCGGTGTTTGGATCGGTTGAAGGAAGAGCGCGCCTCCTCCGACTGGTTGTCCTGACTGACGACAACAAGCTCGTAATTCGGATAATTCGTTTTGGTCGTAATACTCTCGATGCAGCTAGAAAGAAGGTCTATGCGATCGCTCGCCGGGATGATGATCGATATTTTCTTCGCTTCGGCGAGTTCGCGCTTTACCCCATAGGCGTGCGTGCGCCAGTCGATGGCGACGTGACCCCTGATGCCTTTCCGCTGGAGATGCTCTTCAATGGCACGCCGTGCAGCTGCAAGTTGCCCCGGCTTTTGCCAAGGGCTGATGGCGCTGGAGCCTCCGCTTCGCCGCCAATGATACAAGACGCGCGGAATGTGATGGATTCGGTCGGTCTGCTCGATGACGCGAAAGAAGAAATCGTAATCCTGGGCGCTGTCGAATTCGGAACGGAACCCGCCGACGCGCAAAACGAGTTCGCGCCTCACGACGACAAAATGGCCGAGGTAATTACAGGAAAGAAAAAAGTCCGGCGACCAACCGGGCTTGAATAACGGGGCGTCGAACCCCGCCTCGGTCAACTTGTCTTCATCCGAATAAATAAGATCGGCCTCAGGAATTTGCTGGAGCAACTTCGCCGTTTGGAAAAGAGCGTCGGGCTCCAGCAGATCGTCGTGGTCCAGAAACCCAATCCATTCACCGCGGGAGTGTTCGATACCGCGATTCAAAGCGGCTGAAATACCGCGGCTGCCCTGAAGTTTTAAAATCTTGATCCGCGAATCGCGGCTGGCGAGCGTCGGCAGATATTTTTGCAAAGGTTCATCGCTGGAATTGTCGTCCACTAGAATGAGTTCCCAGGATTCGTAAGCCTGCCCGAGGACCGATTGGACGGCCTCTTCCAGCCATTGCACCGGAGTGTTGAAAACTGGGGTGATGATGGTGATGCAGGGCTGATAAGCAAATTTGCGGGCCTCATTGCGCATCGCAGCAACCTGTTCCGGGGTTGCGCGATGCCGTTCGAACCAGCGCTGATACTCCATTGTGGTCGATAAGCGCGAAGTAATCTCGCGTTCTGGCCGGGCATGACCGCGTAACGCGCGAATCAGTTTTTGCGGCAGCCGATATGGGGACAGCAGCACCTGGCCGACCTTCCGTTCTGGCGATTTGCGCAACGCCTGTTTTTCTTTCTTAAGCTGTTTCACCTCGCGCTTCGTTTCCCGGAACTGCAGAATCTTCTCTTCAAGCTTGCCGATGTGACGCTGGGCCGCGTCCAGTTCGGACACTCTTGCCTGTAGCATTCGCTCAAGATCCTGCATCTGAGCATGCAAGCGGGCAAAAGCGGTCTCCACCGCTGGCACGAGTCGTTCAGCGCTACCCATCTGCCGACGCAGCAAGCGAATCGTGCCGGGACCGAGTTCGCCGAGATCGCAATCATAATCCGGCAGGAAACCGTAACGGCCGAAACGTTCGACCAGCTCCGGACGCGCCTTTAGAACTTGAGTGTCCGGACTCGGAATGAGAAGAATATCATCTGCCTGATGCGCGAGCACTTCGACCTCACGCTCGCGCTGTTCGTTTGTTTCGCTCGGCGGATAAAACCAAACTGCCCGATCAAATTGTCGGCTGCCGTCGTTGCGCGCGCTCGTTCCATCGAGATCAAGCGCAGTGGGGCAAACCACCGCGTCAATTCCGGACGACGCGCACTGTTGCTCGATCGCACTCGGTTCTTCACCAACGATGAGCAAGCGCGAGCGCCCAAATTTTTGCGCAAGAATGCGCGCAAAATCCCGACCGACCCAAGAGGAAGAGGCTTGCAACACTGCCACATTATATTAATTGAAGCGCGGCGCAGGCAAATTTACTCTGCGGGGGGCGTGGCGCGAGCATTTGTCGCCGATTCTGCATGCTCGATTTTTCCATCTATCTTTTCTATCGCGCGGGCTTGGCGCTTCTCACGGCGCTACCGCTGCGCACGCTTTTTGTACTCGGAAATGGAGCAGGCTTCTGCGCATGGCTGATTCTCGGAAAATATCGGCGTCTGGCGCGGCGAAATGTTTCGATCGCGTTCGGAAACGAAAAATCACCGCGCGAATTGCGCGGCCTTGTTCGCCGCCATTTTCAGCGCCTGGGCGCCAACCTTCTTTGCGGCATCAAACTCGCCGTTATGCCGCTCGAAAAGATGGAGACGCGAGTTGAGACTGAAAACTTTGACGTAGTCCATCGACAATTGCGCGCCGGCCGCCCCGTCGTACTCATCCTGAGCCATCTCGGCAACTGGGAATTGTTTGCCCAGATTCTGCCACGGCTCATCGGTTACGTCAGAGACAGCACGATTTACCAAAAGCTGCGCAACCGATTTATCGATGAACACGTGCGCCGCTTGCGCGGCCGTGCCGGCGTTGAAATGTTCGATCGCAAAGACGGTTTCCAAGACGCCATCGAACTCCTTCGCGGCGGCGGCGCAATCGGCATACTGAGCGATCAACATGCCGGTGATCATGGTTTGTGGGTCCCCTTCTTCGGACGGCTAGCATCGACTTCTCCTCTGCCGGCGCTTCTGGCGAAACGAACGGGTGCGGCGATGATTGGCATGGCTCTCTATACCAGCGGCACGGCGCGATGGCGCATGGTTGTTACGGAGCCTTTGCCGACTGCCGACCAATCAATCGAAGCGTTGGCGGCGAAAACGAACGAAATTGTCGCGGAACAAATTCGTCGCGCGCCGGAGGATTGGTTTTGGGTGCACAACCGCTGGAAAACGCCCAATCCCAACTTCCTGCTCACTCGATACAGGCGCGGGCTCTATCTGCCCCCCAATGTTTCGCCACAGGATTTGCAGCCATTCCGCATTCTTATTCGCGCGAGCAACTGGCTGGGGGACGCCGCCATCAGTGCGCCGGCCATACGCGCAATCAAGGATGGACGCCCCGACGCGCACATCACCGTCGCCACGCCATCGAAGATCGCCGCGATATGGAAATTGATTCCGGAAGTGGACGCGATTGTTCCTCTCAAGGGCCGCTCGCTGTTCGCGGCAATCGGCTCGATCCGGCGGCAACCGGGGTTTGACGTAGCGATACTCTTTCCAAATTCATTGCGCGTCGCTTTGGAAGCGTGGCTGGCGGGAGTGCCGCGCCGGGTTGGTTATCGCGGTCATTCCCGCCGCTGGCTGTTGAACCAGGTCATTCCCAAATCACGAAGAGTGGGTCCGCCGGAGCATCAGGCTTTTCATTATCTTAGCGTCGCCGACACCCTCGGCGCCTCAATTGATTCGATCGATCTTGTGCGCGTCAATGCGATCCACCATTTCGATCTTAGCAGCGCAAAAATTGCTCTTTGTCCGGGCGCGGAATACGGACCAGCCAAACGCTGGTTGCCGAAACGCTTCGCCGAGACGGCGAAAGCAGTCGCAGCGCGATTGCCAGTGCAATGGATCTTGTTCGGCACAAAAAGCGACATTGCAATCGGCGAGCAAATTTCCAAGGCGCTGGGTGACTCATGCGTAAACCGAATCGGCCAGACAACGCTCGATCAACTTATCGACGAATTGCGCGAGTGCCGGCTGCTGCTGACCAATGACACGGGCACGATGCATCTCGCTTCGTTACTCGGCGTCCCGGTTGTCGCCATCTTTGGTTCAACCGAGCCGCGGCTGACTGGGCCGCTCGGCTCCGGTCATACCATCTTGCGGCATCAAGTGGAGTGCAGCCCGTGCTTCTTACGCGAGTGTCCAATCGATTTTCGGTGCATGAAAGCCGTCAGCGTCGAGGAAGTCACCGATGCCGTCTTGTCGATCTTGCAAAGATCAACATCTTCATCCGGCGCAAGCGCTTTTCCTGGCACGAAATAATCGCAATTTCGTTTTTGCACGATTGCCGTTGCTTTCGAGAAGGCTTACGGAATCATTGTTGCGAGTGATCTCCACTACTGCGCCTCGCATTCGCACGGACGTGCGAGTGATGTTCTTCGATACCGATTGCGGAGGCGTCGTGTCCAATATCGCTTATCTGCGCTTCATCGAGACCGCCCGCACACTTCTGGCCGAGCAACTCGGCCTCGGCCTAGCGCAGATGAACGAAGATAAAAAATATCCCGTGGTCGTCCGCACAGAAATTGATTATCGACGCGCCGCCAAACTTGGCGATCGGCTTGTAATCGAAGGCTGGCTCGATCAACTGGAGCGCGTGCGGTTTTGGTGCGCGTTTCGAATTGTGCGGCCGGATGATGAGGCGTTGATCGCCGAGTGCCGCCAGATGCTCGCCCTCATCGAAATGCCAGCGGCAAAACTGCTGCGCTTGCCGGAAGACTGGGAGAAATATCGTGAGTGCACAATAAATACTCCCCCGCGCGCAGTGGCGGACAGCGGCCGGCCCTAGCCTGACGAACATGACCGCCGCCACTCACACCTTGCGGATTGAAGAAACTCTTCTCGAGCCCACCGCAATTACTCCGCCGCCGACGCGCCACGCTCTTTTTATTTTTCTGATCGCGCTGGCGGCGTTGTCGCATCTGACAACGATTGGTTGGGGAGATCTCTACGGCCACACCGAAGGGCAGTACGCCGGCGCGGCCCGCGAAATGATCGAGGTCCATCACTGGCTGCTGCCAACAAACGACGGCATACCGCGCCTGCGAAAACCGCCGCTGCTTTACTGGTTGATCATGGCGTCGTTCAAGTGTTTCGGTGTGAACGCGGCCGCTGCCCGCCTTCCATCTCTGCTCCTGTGGCGCCTTTTTGCTCGGAAGGATCATTATGCCCGAGCCCGTCTTCAGCGCTTTCGTTGCCGGCGCGATCCTCTGCGGCGTATGCGGTTACCAGCGGCGGCGCTTTCGCCGCTTTTGGTTTCTTGGTTTTTGGATGTGCGCGGCGCTCGCTTGCCTGACCAAAGGTGTGCACGGTTTGCTTTATCCGGGAGCAGTGTTGCTCGTGCTGGCGTTGTTGTTTCGAGAGGCGCGCCTTCGCTTTCGCCTGCTTCTGCACTGGTCGTACTTGTCGGTCTTTCTGCTCGCGGTCGCTCCGTGGTACATCTGGACCGAATGGCGTTTCCCCGGATTTCTTCGGCAACTTGTGGGCGTCGAATGGCTCGGCCACCTGCACGCCGCTCCGAATACGCCCGGCAGCGACAATGGCGTTCCGCGATTGCAATTTATCGCGTTGCATTTCGCCTGGTGGTTTCCGTGGTCGGTTGCCCTCTTGCCCGCGGTGCTCTTGGCGTGGCGGCGCGTGATGCGTCCGCGGGAAATTGAATTTGCCGATGCTTTGCCTCTTTGCTGGATGGCTGTGGCCTTCCTGCCGCTGCTTCTCATCGGACAGCGCCAGGATTATTATTCGATGAGCATGTGGAGCGCATTTGCGCTCTGGGCCGCGACGACGTGGTTAAGGGCGCCGGGACCACTGCGCCTCGCCGGCGCCGGCTTGCTTGCTCTTGTCGGACTCGCCATCAGCTCCCTAGCACTGTTTCTTCCGAAATTGATCGGAGAAATGGATGGACATCGGGGCAATGGAGACACGAGCTGGACGACCTGGCGCGCCTTACAACGCATTCCAAGTCCAGCCTGGCTGGCCTTGCGCCCAATGTTTATCATCATTGCCATCTCTCTCATTATCTTTTCCCTCGTCGCGATTTATTTCATCTGGACGCGACGGCCAAAACTCGCCTGCACTGCGCTAGCCGTTGCCATGATTCCGACCGGATTGAGCATGATTGACGGTGTCGCGCGGATGGCGCCGCACTTTTCACTGGCTGACGCCGCCCGCTTTCTCAATCCCAGGCTCACCGACAACGACGAAGTCATTTATGAGGGATCATTGGATGTCGCCAGCAGCCTTATTTTTTATTTAAATCGGCGCTTCTACCTCGTGAATCAGCCGCGAGACGACGAAATGCACATTGGCTCAAATAAGACGGATGTCGTTTTGGATGAAGATCGCGTTCTTACAAAATGGAGCGATGCCGACGACGTTTATCTGATCGTTGAGCAGAAACGCGTCGCTTACTGGGAAAACCTGTTGACCCAGCGCTTTCACATTTATCATCAGGTCACGGCCTGCGGCGCATACGTCGTCTTGAGTAACCGGCTGTAACGACACCCGGGCGGACGTTCTCCATTTGAAAAATCCAGGGCGCGGCTTAATGTGCCGGCTCAATTTTGCAGGAGAACCAGTTTATGTCGCAGCATCGCAGTTTAAAAGGCGCCAGCACCATCGCGGCCAGACGCAATGTCTTGAAACGCTTTGAGCGCGTCGAACTTCTCAAGAAGCGCGGACAGTGGAAGGAAAGCAGCAAAGTCATCGGCCTTCCCAAAACGAAACCGGAGGCCTAAGTAGCTTTCGTTAGATCGATAACGATCTTTCGACGAAATTGTGCGGTGCGTCTCAACCGTTTCCTCGCCGCAGCCGGCATTGGCTCGCGCCGTCATTGCGATGAGTTGATCGAAGCCGGCCGCGTCGCGATCAACGGAAAGCCGTGCACCGACTTCAGCGTCCAGCCTACCGAGCGCGACCATGTGAAAGTGGACGGCAAACGTGTCCATGTCGATCTTCCATTCACGATTATTTTACACAAACCGGCCGGTTTTGTTTCCACCAAAAGTGACCACCACGCACGCGACACAATTTTCGATTTGCTGCCGTCAAAATTTCCACGGCTCTTCAATGTCGGCCGGCTCGATGCGCAAAGTGAAGGTCTGCTCATTCTCACCAACGACGGCGAGCTCGCGCAACGCCTCACTCATCCGCGTTACAAGATCGACAAGGAATACGAGGTGAATTTAGACCGGCCGTGGGATCGCACTCTTACGCCAAAATTGCTGCGCGAAATTGTTCTCGACGGCCAGCGCGCCCAAATTGCGCGTTTGCATTCCATCACGCCGACGCGTTTGCGCGTTGTCCTGCGCCAGGGCATTAATCGTCAGATTCGGCGCATGTTTAAGCAAGTCGGTTACGAAGTGAAACGGCTCGTGCGTACGCGCATCGGAAGTCTTCGCCTGGGAGATTTGCCGCGCGGCCACTGGCGCGCGCTGACCAAACGAGAGATCGACTCTTTAAAGCAAAATGAAACTCGACGGCTGTAGCGTGCTTATCACGGGCGCTTCGGTCGGAATCGGCCGGGAATTTGCGCGGCAACTTGCAAATCGCGCCGGGTCCCTTGTCCTCGTCGCACGCCGAAGTGAGCGATTAGCAGATTTGAGCGAGGAACTGATCAGGTGTAATCCCAAGCTGAATATCCACGTCCGCGTTGTCGATCTTGCCAACAAATTGCAAATCGAGCGGCTCATCGAGTGGCTTTCCCAAGACAAGATCGACATCGATCTTTTAATCAACAATGCAGGGCTCGGCGATAGTGGTCCCTTTGCGACCAGCGATCCCGCGCGCAACCAGCAGATCATGCTCGTGAACATGATCGCGCTGACTTCGCTCACCCGCCGTTTGCTGCCTCAAATGATCGCGAGGAAACGCGGTGCAATTTTGAACGTGAGCTCATCCGCCGGTTTCCTTCCGATTCCCGGTTTTGCTGTTTACGCAGCGACGAAAGCTTACGTGACGAGCCTTTCCGAAGCGCTCCGCGCCGAATTACGCGGCACTGGCGTGAGTGTTTCCACACTCTGCCCGGGGCCAGTCCACACCGAATTCGGAGAAGTCGCGAAACGTCCCGGTGGCCAGCCCGAAGCCGGGCCGGAGTTCATTTACGTCCCGGTCGAACAAGTCGCTCGCGATGGACTTGCCGCAGTCGAAACTGACCGCCCCCTCGTCATTCCCGGTTTCGTAATGAAATTTGGGATGCTCCTCGTGCGAATGACGCCGATGTCGATCTTGCGCCGTTTTTCATCAAAACAGCGCTAGTCGCTTATATCATTTGTATTTCACCGAGCAACCGTACGGCTTCGTGTTCGCCGTCGTGACTGGTTTGCCGGCGAGTGATTCGTCGAGCGCAACTTTGACGTAGTTGGTCGAGTTCGGGATGTCGCTCGGATTGGGCGTGGCTTTGCTGTCGATTGCGCCTTCGTACGCGATTTTGCCCTCAGGACTAATCACGACCATGTTCGGCGTGTTCTTGGCGCCGTAAGCGCGCCCGGCTTTGCCTTCCGGATCGAGAAGCAGCGCGGTTTGATGCGTTTTCCAAGCGGCTGCGACTTTTTCAGCTTGTTCGGGAGTCATGTTGCCCTCGCTGCCGGGGGCATTGGAATCAATCGTCAGCCACACGACGCCTTTCCTGGTATATTCTTCTTGCAGCTTCTGCATGTTGCCGCTGCCGTAATGCTTTTTCACGAACGGGCATTCCGGGTTGAACCACTCCAGCACGACGTATTTGCCTTTGTATTGCGACAGCGAATGAGTCTGCCCTTTCGCATCGGTGAGCGAAAAGTCGGGCGCGGCGCTGCCAACCGGTGGCGAATCAAGCGCCAGGAGCGTCGTGGTTGCGAGTGAAGCGAGAATGGCGAGGATCGATTTGGTTTTCATAAGCTATTGTGAAGCGACAGTGCGCGAGATGGTTTCAAGTTTATTCAAAATAATACTCTTGGTGAGCAATTCCGGAAAAACAATCGGTTCCGCAGATTTGCCGGGATAGAGCACATACAGTGGGACACCCGGGCGGCCAAATTGTTGCAATAATTTTGTGATGACCGGATCGCCGTTCGTCCAATCGGCTTTCAATTTGACAATACCGCGGCGCTGAAATGCTTCGCGCACGGCGGCGCTTTCCAGCACGCTGACCTCGTTGAATTTGCAAGTCAGACACCAGGCCGCCGTAAAATCGACAAAGACAGCGTGGCCTTCCGTCAACTCTTCTTGCAAACGTTCGGGCGTGAACGCCTGCCAGCCACCAGTGAGTTGCGAACTTGTTGCGAGCCTGGAGGAACGAAACTTGTCGCCAATGAAATAAATTCCGCTGAGCACAAGCAAGATCGACATCGTAATTATCGCGATTGTCTTGGCTCGGTTTGAGGCAACCGGCGAAACGAACGCGCCTTTTATCCAGCAGGCGACGCTGACTACGAGCAGAAAACATGAAGCCCAAATCAGCGCATCACTGCCGCGTTGCGCGCCGAGCACGTAGAGGAGAAAGAGCAAGGTCGCGAGAAGCAGGAAACCCATGAACTGTTTCACGTGCGCCATCCACGGACCTGGCTTCGGCAAAAAGCGCAGCCAGGCTGGTTGCGCACAGAGCAGCAAATATGGAGCGCTCATTCCAGCGGCGATGGCCGCAAACATCGACAAGATGATGGTGGATGATTGGGTGAAGGCGAAACCAAGCGCGGTTCCAAGAAATGGCGCGGTGCATGGCGTCGCCAGCACAGTCGCGAAAACACCTTGAAAGAACGAGCCTACTTCACCTTCGCCCGCGGTCCAGCTTAGCAACCCGCGGGTGGCGGTTTGCGGCAGCGAAATCTCGAAGACGCCGAAAAGATTCAGCGCAAAGACGAGAACGATCACGCTCAACAAGAGAACGAAATAAGGATTCGTGAATTGAAATCCCCCCCAGGTAACTTCGCGGCCGGCAGCTTTGAGAATAATCAGGAGTAGCGCCAGACCGACAAACCAAACGAAGATTCCGGCGGCGAAGGCCAGGCCGCTGCGCCAGATTTTTTCACGGCTCTGACCGGCCTGCTGAATGAATCCGAAGATCTTGAGCGAGATCACAGGTAAGACGCATGGCATCAAATTCAAAATCAAGCCGCCAAGGAAACCAAAGAAGAGAAACGTAAAGACGCCGCGTGCGGGAACAGAATTGGCAGGTGACGCTGCTCCGCTTTCTGCCACGCTCCAGGCGGCACGGTCATTTCCATTGGCGCGCTGGGCAAAAACGACCAGACCTTTGATCGACAATAGATTCTTCGACGCTGACTCGACCGGAATAGCAAAAGTGATTTCGTTTTCGGTCCGCGATTCGATCTTTGGATGACCGACAACGATCTTTCCCTCCGGCAATGGATAAAAGTCCGCGACCGGATAATTCGCCAGCGTCGCGCTAGTCACGTTGAAGTGGAGCTCGGAACCGACGCGGCTCCATTTCCCCTTGGCGACATCGGCCGCAGGCAAATCTTGTGGCAGCAACTGGCGATAGCGTGCAAAAAGTTCCATGTTTGCCGGCGCACTCGTTGTCGATATTGGGATTTCCAATTGCAAACTGGCGCTGCCGGGGATGCAGATTTTTTCACAAACGAGCCAGCTTGCTTCCGCCGAGAGTTTTGCTGACGAATTGTCGATCTTCGCAGGCGGGACTATTTCCTGCATCAGCAGGACTTCATCCTGGTAGCCGTAGGTTTGAATATCGCCAGGGTCGTTCGTTTTCAGCGGAATTGGCCATTGTAGTTCGCCCACTTTCCAGCCCGGCGGTAATTTCCATTTCAGTTCTGTTGGAATTCCGGCATCGCCGGAAAACTTCCAGTAAGTATGCCAGCCGGGCGCCATTCGCAGAAGCAACCCAGCGGTGAACTTTCTTCCGGGAATAATTGCGGTCGTGTCGGCCACGAGCTCTGCCTTGACCAGCTCTTTTCCCTCATAAGTCTGACTCTTGCCCTCGGGCACAGCACCGAAGATCGACAAGAAAACCGTCACCGGCACTGCAAAGCGAAACGCCAACGGCATCCTATTACCTACCACTCGTGGAAGTTTACGGCAACGTGCAAGCAAGCGGGGAAATGGCTCGGGAGCTGCTGTATTTCAGGTTATGCGTTCTATTCTCGCCTTATTTGTCGTGGCAGCTCTGGGGTTTGTTGTGGTCTTGAAGAAAGACGCTCCTGAAGCAGCGGCTTCGGAAACGCAAACAAGCAAGCTCTCCAAAGTGAGTCAGGGCAATTGGAAGAAACCCGCGCTCGATACCAGCCACTCCATTGCCAAAAACGCGACCAGGCAGCGTTAGGAAAGCGAAGTCTTTTAAGTTGCGAGTTTTGTCCGAATAGTCGACTTAGAACTCCCTGGGTGTGAGGGCAAAGCCGTCGGAGGCATGCATTTCAGTCTCAACGGTTCCTCTTCGCCGGTCGCGACAATAGCGCCCCTTACGGAACGACGAATATCTTCTGAGAATCCGGATCTTTGACTTTGCTCCCGGGCGCATAGCCGCTCACATCGATATATCCGCCGTTGGGATCGTAGGGATTAAAGACCAGACCGGGCCGACCCGGAACCGGCTCGGCAGTTGGGAACTGCGGCTGTGCGGCCGCGCTTCGCGGAGGCGAGCCTTTGGATTTCGCTGGGGCGTTTCCGCTCGGAGTCTCCGTTGAAGGCGTCCTCGAAGCGATCCGTTGCTGTTGCGATGAATTTGGAGAGGTAACTGGCACAGGACGCCCCGGAGTAGTGACGTCCGAAGTTGTCGATGGCGGCGGCGGCGAATCGGCAGCGATGGCTCTGTGCACCAGACGCACCGGCGCGGTAGCAACATGATAAGACGTGACAGCGACATCGCGCGTGGCCCGACATCCCACCAGGAAAACGCAAGTTGAAAGTAAAACTCGCGCCGTCGCCGTCATCTTACTGCTCCTATACAGACGTCCTTTTCACAGCGCAACTACTCAATGTTTCGCTTCTTCCTTACGTTTCAACGCCACAATGTCGCCAACAAAGTCAGCAATATCGGCTCCGGTGACGGACCATGAGCACATCAACCGGTAAACGTCGGGTTCAATGAATTTGTAAAAATCCCAGCCGCGCTCATGCAGTCCCCGCACTAGCGGCTCACTCATCCGCAGAAAGATTGCGTTCGCTTCCACGGGAAATACGATGTCGATATTTACTTCCGAGCGAAGCCGCCCCGCGAGCTGCCGTGACGCGCGATTTGCATGTTCCGCATTGTGCAACCAAACAGCGTCCGTCAACAGGCCCACCCAGGGCGCGGCCAGGAAACGCATTTTCGATGCGAGCTGGCCTGCTTGTTTGACCCGGTAATTAAACTCGCGAGCCAGTTCTTTTTTGAAAAAAATCACCAGCTCGCCCGCGCCGACGCCATTTTTCGTTCCCCCAAAACAAAGAACATCCACACCGATTTCCCATGTGAGCGCTTTTGGCGCGCAGCCAAGTGAGGATACCGCATTTGCGAAGCGCGCTCCATCCATATGAATGAAAAGCGACCGTTTGCGTGCGAATTCGTTGAGCGCCCGGATCTCGTCCGCCGTGTAAACGGTCCCAAGCTCGGTCGCTTGCGTGATGCTGATCGCGCGCGGCTTTGGCGAATGCAATTCGGGTTGGCGAACAATTGCCGCTTCCACTTCGCCGATGTCGATCTTGCCGTTCGCTCCCCGCGTGACGAGCAGTTTCGACCCGGAGAAAAATTCCGGCGCGCCGCACTCGTCGGTTTCGATATGTGCGTGCTCATGACAAATGACGCTGTGGAAGGGCTGGCAAAGCTGCGCCAGCGCGAGTGCGTTCGCTGCGGTGCCGTTAAAAACAAGAAATACTTCGCAATCGATTTCGAACATTTCGCGCACAAGCTGGCGCACTTGTGCGGTCCATCGATCATCGCCGTAGGATGGCGCCGCCTTCTCAGCATTCGCCCTTTGCAGCGCGTCCCAAGCTTCGGGACAAATCGATGCGGTATTGTCGCTGGCAAACTCATAGCGATCAGCGCCCCGATTCATCTCGCCTGTTTGCTACGCGAGTTTCTCTTAACCGGCAATCAAGAACAGAATCGACAACAAGCTAGCCTGCTTAGCGCAAAGAGATTGCCTGACAGACCCGAGCCCTGGGCCTCCGGAGTCCGCCAGGCAAATCATCTCTATTTGCTCCCTATTTCTTACGTCCATGCCCCGCATTCTTACTTCGAATACGAAGCACCGGGTGAGTGTGTGAGCGCAGAACATTTTCTAAACAGGCAATCGTCTTTGCTCACTTCCAGAGCGCGGATTATTGTCGTCCATGAGGTCTCTCCAGACTGAAATCGAGCAGCGCGGCGCGCGCATTTTTGAGCTGGTCGACCGCCATCCAGAACCGCTTTTCAGCAAGGCCGGTTTTTACCAGCGGCTGATGGCGCTCTCGATGCGCGATGAGCGTTTTAAAGTCCAGATGTTTCGTTTTGTCGATGTGCTTCCGTCGCTCCGGCGTTCGGGCGACATCGTCCAGCATCTCGACGAATATTTCACGGACATGCGCAACGGCTTCGCGCCGCTCGTCCGAACCGGCGTCCGCACCGCGAAAATTATGCCGTGGATCAGCGGCCAGCTGCTGCGCTGGAATGTTTCCGGCATGGCGCACCAATTCATCGCCGGAAAAAATCCCGACGATGTAATGAAGACGCTGCGCAAGCGGCATGAACAGAAAATTGGGTTCACTGTCGATCTTTTGGGCGAAGCCGTCGTGAGCGAGAAAGAGACGGATGAATACGCGGCGCGCTGCCTCGAATTGCTCGAACATCTCGCACGCGAAACCGACGGCTGGAGCGACCCGCTCGACGGCGGCGCGGGATTATTTCCCGTCGTCAATCTCTCCGTAAAAATCTCCGCGCTCTATTCTCAGATGAATCCCGCCGATCCGGCGGACGCAATCGCGCATCTCGCGCCGAAACTGCGCCCGATTTTGCGACGAGCGAAAGAGCTTGGGGCGTTCATTAATTTCGATATGGAGAGTTTTTCTGACAAGAATATCACGCTCGACCTTTTTAAAACGCTCTTCACCGAGACGGAGTTTCGAGATTGGCCGCACGCCGGCATTGTCATTCAAGCCTACCTCCGCGACGCCGAGAAAGATCTTGTCGATCTTATCGACTGGGGACGGGCCCGCCGCACGCGTTTTACCGTCCGACTCGTTAAAGGCGCGTACTGGGATTACGAAAAAATCAAATCGACCCAGAACGGCTGGAGCATTCCCGTTTATCTGCAAAAGCCCGAGAGCGACGCGAACTTTGAATCGCTCAGCCGCGTGTTGCTTGAAAACGAATCGATCGTCACGGCCGCGTTTGGCTCGCACAACGTCCGGAGCATTGCGCATGCACAGGCGCTCGCCGACGAACTCGGGATCGATCGCACCCGTTTCGAATTTCAATTGCTCTATGGCATGGCCGGTCCGGTCAAGCGGGCGCTTGTCGAAATGGGATATCGCGTTCGCGAATATTGTCCGGTCGGCGAGCTGCTGCCGGGAATGTCGTATCTCGTTCGCCGCTTGCTCGAGAACACTTCCAACGAAGGTTTTTTGCGCGCGAAGTTTTCCGAAAATGCTTCCGACGAAATATTGTTGCGCGATCCGAGCGAACTTTTGCGGGAGAACCGAAATGGCGTTCTACCGCGCTCAACTGTAATGACAACTATGATCACAACTTCACTGCAAGATCGACATCTAGCGCTTGGCGGTTCTTTGGACACACCGGCGGGCGATTCCTACGAAAACGCACCGCTTACCAACTTCGCCTTACCGGAAAACCATGAAAAAATGCGCGCGGCGTTGCGCGAAATGCGAACGCGTCTCGGAAGGGAATATCCGCTCGTCATCAACGGTGAAAAGCTTTCCACCGGTAAAACGATCGCCTCGATCAATCCGAGTTCGCCCGATGAAATCGTCGGCGCAGTGACCGAAGCCGGCATTCTCGAAGCGGAACGCGCCGTTCAAGCGGCGCGCGACGCACTCGAAAAGTGGAGGTGGACTCCGTTTGAAGAACGCGCGCAGTTGCTTAAGCGCGCCGCCGCCATCATGGACCGGCGCCGCTTCGAGCTTTCCGCGCTCGAAGTTTTCGAAGTCGGCAAGCCGTGGACGGAAGCAGACGGCGACATCCGCGAGGCAATCGATTTTTGTCTTTTTTACGCCCAGCAAGTGCGACGGTTCGGGCGGCCACGCCTGACCCAACAGGTCCCCGGTGAAGAAAGCTACTATCACTACTGGCCGCGCGGTGTCGCGTTCGTCATTGCGCCCTGGAATTTTCCGCTCGCAATCCTCTGTGGAATGACCACCGCCGCGCTGGTCACCGGCAACACCGTTATTATGAAACCGGCCGAGCAATCGGCGGTTTGCGGCGCGATGCTGATGGAGATTTTCGAGGAAGCCGGCGTGCCACCGGGCGTGCTCAATTATCTCCCCGGCAAGGGCTCGCAGATGGGCGCGCACCTTGTCGATCATAAAGATGTCGATCTTATCGCGTTCACGGGGTCGCGGGAAGTTGGTCTGCGAATTTGGGAGAGTGCCGGCATCACCCGCCCTGGTCAGCGCGAGCTCAAGCGCGTCATCTGCGAGATGGGTGGCAAAAACGCCGTTATTATCGATTCCGATGCCGACCTGGACGAAGCGATCGTCGATTCAATTTATTCCGCGTTCGGTTATCAGGGACAGAAATGTTCCGCCCTCTCGCGCTTGATCGTGCTCGAAGAAAATTACGATCGCGTGCTGGAGCGTTTGCTCTCGGCCGCCGCCAGTTTGCGCGTCGGGAACCCGGAAGAGCCCGGGATGACCGTCGGGCCCGTGATCGATAAGACCGCCTACGAGCGCATCCTGAATTACATCGAGATCGGCAAGAGCGAAGCCACGCTCGCGTTCCAGCATCAAAATGTGCCGCCAAAAGGTTACTTCATTCCGCCGACGATCTTTGTCGACGTAAAGCCGGACATGCGCATCGCCCGCGAAGAAATTTTCGGGCCCGTTCTCAGCGTTTTGAAGGCGCGCAATCTCGATGAAGCAATCAAGCTCGCGAATGGCACCGATTACGCGCTCACTGCTGGATTTTTCTCGCGCAGTCCGGCCAACATCGAGCGCGCCAAAGCCGAGATCGAGGCGGGTAATGTTTACATCAACCGTTCCTGCACGGGCGCGGTTGTCGGCCGCCATCCTTTCGGCGGTTTCAAAATGAGCGGGGGCGGCACCAAGGCCGGCGGCGAAGATTATCTTCTGCAATTTGTGGTGCCGCGCGTTGTCACCGAAAACATCACGCGCCACGGCTTCGCGCCCGAAGAAGCGCCGCTCTACCGCGACGAGTTTCGCGTGCGCAGTTAATCAACCGCCTTGAGCCGCTACCGCGCAAAGACGCGCAAACGAGCTCCGGCTATTGCCAATGGCCCGGGATCCAAACCCAACCGCGGGATCTGCGCGCCCAATGGCCTTCAACCCATACGGCGGTCAGACTTGGCCGCACGACCCAACTGCCGGGCGTCCACACGTAGTCTACTCCCGTCCAACGCCAATACCCACGTGTCCAGACGTACCTCGATCCAGGCGAAACGGTCTCCGCCTCAACCCGAAGCGTGGGCGGAGCCTGGGTCACATAAACTTCTCCCGTTGCCGGGCCAGTCGTTGTTACTTCACGCGTCACGGTGGTTGTGGTTACCGGCTCCCCTCCGCAGCCGGCAAACGCCAACGGGACCAGCGCTAATAAATAAAAAACTATTCTCATATAGGTCTCCTCACGACTAATTCGTTTTGCACCAGTGGTTTGGTTTTATTGGAATGACAGCCGATCGTGCAATCGATGGCGGGAGGGGGATTTTGAACCGATGATACAGGATGCTTTACGTCGTCGCCACACCCATTGGTAATCTTGGCGATATCACCCTGCGTGCAGTCGAAGTCTTGAAAGATGTCGATCTTATCGCAGCCGAGGATACGCGACACTCGGGAATGTTGCTGAAGCATTTCGGAATCAAGAAACCGCTCATTAGTTATCACGAGCACAACGAAGCGATGCGCACGGCACAGCTCGTCGAGCGACTCGCGGCGGGCGAAAATGTCGCGCTTATCACGGATGCCGGAACGCCTGGGCTTTCCGACCCAGGCGCGCGCTTGATTCGGGAATGCATTAAGCGGGTCCTGCCGTTTACAATTATTCCCGGGCCGTCATCGATCCTCACTGCGCTGGTTGGTTCTGGATTTCCAGCCGAGAAATTTTTCTTTGGCGGATTTCTCCCCGTCAAAAGCGGTCGACGTGAACGCGAATTACGCGCCGCCGCCGCGCGCGATGAAACCACCATCTTTTTCGAATCCCCCTATCGTTTAATCAAAACGCTGCACGCCTGCATCGATATCATGCAAGATCGACAACTGTGCGTTGCGCGCGAGCTCACAAAAAAATTCGAGGAATTCCGCCGCGGCGCTGCCGCCGAACTTCTCGCGCACTACGAAGCGCACCCACCAAGAGGGGAGATCGCGCTCTTGATCTCGGCGTTGTAGCTGCCGCCGTCTCTAGCGGCAGAACGAAGCTTTCTGCTTGTCAAACCCGTGCATCTGTGGAACTTTGCGCGGCTTTTTCTCCTCAGAAGTGCTTATGGCTTACGCAATAATCAAGACCGGTGGACGACAGTATCGTGTCGCGGAGGGCGAAACGATCGATGTCGATCTTCTGGAGGTCGAAGCGGGCAAGACCGCAACGTTCGGGCATGTTTTAATGTACGCCGACGGCAACAAACTGACGCACGGCGATCCGCTTATTTCCGGCGCAAAGGTGACGGCGGAAGTTGTCGAGCAGCGCAAAGACAAAAAAGTGATCGCGTTCAAGTTTAAACGACGCAAGGGTTATCACCGCACCGTCGGACATCGCCGCAAATTGACGCGAGTGAAGATCAAAAGTATCAGCATTGGCGCAAAGAAAAGCGCGACCGCACCGAAAGCTGCCGACTAGCCTTCATCAACTCCCAACTATCGACCTTTCCAATGGCTCATAAAAAAGGACAAGGCAGCGTCAAGAACGGTCGCGACAGCGTCAGTAAACGATTAGGGGTGAAAAAATTTGGCAGCGAACTCGTCGTCGCCGGCAACATCATCGTGCGCCAGCGCGGGACGAAATTTTTACCGGGCCGAAACGTCGGCCTCGGGCGCGATTACACCATTTTTGCGTTGGTCGATGGCAACGTGCGCTTCGACCGCGCCGGCCGGCGGGTGAACGTCGATCCTCTGGCGAAGAAATAACTTTCGCTCTTTTTTCTATCCGGTATCCGGTTTCAAGCAGTTTGCGATATAACAAATTTCGACCATGAAATATAAAACCTTCCTCCTTTTCGGTGCCCCTGGCAGCGGCAAAGGCACACAGGGTAAAACGCTGGGAAGCATCCCGCGCTTTTTCCATTGCCCATGCGGCGATGTTTTTCGGTCAATCGACACCCGCACCAAAGTCGGCCAGGCCTTCCTGGAATATTCGAGCAAGGGCCAGCTCGTGCCCGACGACGTCACTGTGCAACTCTGGAAAGCCGCGATTGATGCCGCGGTCGATGCCCATAAATTCAAACCGGACATCGACACGCTCGTGCTCGATGGTATTCCGCGAAACCTGAACCAGGCAAAGATCATGGAAGAAATGATCTCAGTCGAAAAAGTATTTCATCTCTCCTGTCCGAACCGCGAGACGCTGTTTACGCGATTGAAAAAGCGCGCCCTCAAAGACAACCGCCTCGACGATGCCAACGAGCAGGTCATTCAACGACGCCTCGACATTTACGAATCGGAATCGAAACCGGTCCTCGATTATTATCCGGAGGATTGCGTCACGGTGGTTGACGCAATGCAAGCGCCGTCAAAGGTTTTGTTCGATATCCTCGCCAGCATGAATGGCGTGGATGGCCATCATGAGTCAGCCGCAGTTTGAAAATTTCACCGCCTCAAGTCTCTACTGCGAAAAGTGCAAAGCCTCGATGCCAGTGCGCGAGCGGCTGCTTTTAGTTCTGCCGGGCAAAGAAATCTTCGATTACCTTTGCACCGGCTGCGCAGCTTCGGTCGGCCAGCGCGAAGTCACGGAGGGCGAAAAATTAATGGCGGAAGCAGTGGCAGGACAAAGCCGGCGTCGCGCGTCGCGCGCTCATCAACTGATGCCGTAATTCGGCATGCGCATCATCTTTATCGGCACGGGCGAAATCGGCGCACCGACACTGCAAATGCTGCAAAAGTCCGAGCACGAAATCGTTGCAGTCGTCACCCAACCGGACAAACCCGTTGGGCGGGATCAGCGTATCGAAGCTTTGCCGATCAAAAAGGCGGCAGCTCAAATGAAGATGCCGATCCTGCAACCGGCACGGATCAAAGATCGACAAGCGATTGAGGACATTCGCGCGTTGCAACCGGACGTGATTGTCGTCATCGCTTACGGACAAATTTTGCCGCGCACCGTTCTCGAAATTCCAAAGGTTGCTTGTTTGAATTTGCACGCATCGCTCCTTCCGCGCTGGCGCGGCGCGGCGCCGATCCAAGCCGCGATTGCCGCCGGCGATCGCGAGACTGGAATCACGATCATCTACATGGATGAGGGACTCGATACCGGCGATATCTTGTTGCAGCGCAAGATCGACATCGCGCCTAACGAGACCGGCGGCTTGCTGCGCGATCGGCTGGGTCAAATTGCACCCGTCGCATTGCTCGAATCGTTGCGAACGCTCTCCAGCGAAAATGCGCCCCGCGCGCCGCAAGACAACGCGCTCGCCACTTACGCGCCAAAATTGACTCGGGAAGATGGTAGAATCGATTGGTCGGAACCGGCCGAAGTGATCGCGCGGAAAATCCGCGCATTTGATCCGTGGCCGGGTGCGTTCACAAAAATCACCGCCAAATTAAATGAGCCGCGCAATTTGAAGATATTTTCGGCTGAGATTATCGATCTTAGCGGCGCGCCTGGAGAAATTCTGCCGGCCGAGAGAAATGAGTTGGTCATCGCCGCCGGCAAAGGCGCATTGTCGTTGCGCGAATTACAGCTCGAAGGAAAGCGGCGCATGAGTGCGCAGGAATTTAGGCGTGGAATCTCCGGGGCGGTGCGCATACTTACCGAGTAGTTGCGAGATCCCTCGACCCGTTCGAATGTCACTTAGGGTAGGCTTTCGCTCGGGGTGACACGCGTTGCGCGTGTCATTTTACTTTCCAAACTTCGCAGCGTTCTGTTTGATCGTTGTCGATCATGAAAACGGAAGCGCCCGCTTATAAACGCATCGTGCTCAAGTTGAGCGGCGAAGCGCTGCAAGAGCGCGGCGCTCGAGAAAATATTTCCCCGCCCGTTGTTCGCGAAGTCGCCGCGCGGATCAAGGAGGTGCTCGATCTCGGCGTGCAAACGTCGGTCGTCATCGGCGGGGGTAACATCTGGCGCGGTCTGGCCGCATCCCATCGCGGCATGGACCGCACGACGGCGGATTACATGGGCATGCTCGCGACCGTTATCAACGCGTTGGCGTTGCGGAGCACGCTGGCTCAGATGGGTGTGGCGGCGCGCGTGCAGACAGCGATTGAAATGAAGAATGTGGCCGAGCCGTTTATCCTGGGCCGCGCCATTCGCCATCTCGAACTTGGCCGCGTGGTTATTTTCGCGGCCGGCACCGGTAACCCTTATTTTTCGACGGACACGACCGCGGCGCTGCGCGCGAGTGAGATTCGCGCCGATGTCATCCTGAAAGCGACGAAAGTGGACGGCGTTTACGATCGCGATCCGAATACCGATCCAAACGCCAAACGCTACGAGCAAATCACTTTCACCGAAGCGCTTGCAAAACGGCTGCAAATCATGGATTCGACCGCCTTCAGCCTTTGTATGGACAACAAAATTCCCATCCTGGTGTTCGACATGAACAAGCCAAGCAATATCCGTGACGCCGTACTCGGCCGAAAAGTCGGGACGCTGGTTTGCAATGAGTTGGAGCCGAAGTGAAAATCTAACCGCATGAGCAGAGACGACATTCTTCTGGAAGCTGAGGTGGCGATGGAAAAAAGCGTCGATTACATGGTGCACGAATTTGCTGCTGTGCGAACAGGCAAAGCCTCGCCTGGCCTGGTCGAGAACGTCGATGTCCAAGCATACGGATCGGCCATGAAGTTGAAACAGCTCGCGTTGATCACTACGCCCGAGCCGCGCTTGCTCGTGGTACAGCCGTTCGATGCTGGCACGGTGCAGGACATCGAGCGCGCGCTCAAGGAATCGAAGATCGGCATCACGCCGAATGTCGATGGAAAAATTATCCGGCTGCCAATTCCGGAACTTTCCGAAGAACGGCGCAAAGATCTCGTGCGCTCGTTAGGCAAAATGGCCGAAGAAGCGCGTGTGCGCGTGCGCGTGAATCGCCGCGCAGCGCTCGATGAGGCCAAGAAACTCAAGACCGCGGGCGGATCGAGCGAAGACGAATTACACGATTTAGAAAATGAAATCCAAAAATTGACCGATCGTTTCGTCAAATCGATCGATGATCATCTCAAGCACAAAGAAACTGAGATCATGAAGGTGTAATCGCGAGTTGCGCGCGCAAGATCGATAATCGCTGTAGCGGCGGTCTATGACCGCCGAAATTAATCCAATCCGGCGCTCATAGAGCGCCGCTACAACCTGACCAGATCGAGCAGGAACTGGCACCAGAGATAAATCATGCCGCGCCAGGAATATTTTACGTCCCCTGCCGCGGTCTGCTTGAGCACGCCCTTGTCGATGTTGTGCGCAATTTGATCGCGCAGATCGTTTTCCATCTCGGTCTGGATCCGCTCCTCATCCAGGACGTCAATGGTTCCAACATCCACCCGATTGCGGCGAAGAAATTCGCGGTGGCTTTGGTAAAGCTGCCAGAACGATTGATCGGGACGCTGACGATTGATGCGGAATTGCGGAGTGAGTT
>WNFR01001451.1_pt1 | contig 24736 bp, 21 predicted proteins | sample 5400221 | NCBI WGS metagenome assembly WNFR01 (sample SAMN13153357, study PRJNA577476) | soil metagenome | isolation source: 40 cm soil under Madrone tree | place: USA:California | collected 2016-06-14 | reverse complement strand
CACTCAAACTTAGTGAATTTCAACAACCTCTCGGATACCAAACACTGCTTCGCTCTCGAAAAAGTTGTGGATGAAATCCGCAAGTCCGCCGTGCGCAAGGAGACCACGGATAGTCAAGGCCACTTTGGATTCCGTGCCTTGCCGGGCCACTATGTCCTTGAAATTGTCGGCCAGCCAACTGGCCAATATGTCGTGTTCGTCGAGCACGTCGAACCAAAGTGGCACACGGTCTTCAAGCTCGCCGAGCCAACCTGCCATTACAGTCTGTCAAACTGACAAGCGTGGTTTCTGCGAATTCCATGGCATAGTGATACTTGCTTATGACGCAAAAGAAGATTCGTGTGCTGATCGCCAAGCCGGGCCTCGATGGCCATGACCGCGGCGCAAAAATAATCGCCCGCGCTTTGCGCGACGCCGGCATGGAAGTCGTCTACACCGGCTTGCGCCAGACTCCAGAGATGATCGCCTCCGCCGCTGTGCAGGAAGACGTCGACGTCATCGGCCTCTCCATCCTCTCCGGCGCGCACAATACCATCTGCCCCCAACTCATGAAGCTTCTCCACGACAAGGGCATGAACGACGTCACCGTTCTCGTCGGCGGCATCATTCCCGAAGCCGATATCCCCGCCCTGAAGCAATCCGGCATCGCAGAAATCTTCCTTCCCGGCACCTCCACGCAAGAGATCGTCGACTTCATCCACAAACGCCTCGCGCTTTCCTAGTTCTCTCGACGTGACCTGATAGCAGAAGATCAGGACCGAAGCATCACCGCTTTCCCCCATCTCTTTCTCTCTGCTGGTATTTCTGCCGCGCCGCTCGATGAATTTCCTTCCATTGCTCTTTTTGTTCCTGCTGTGCTTCGGGATCGACTTTCCGTCGCAAGAATTCCTGCTCGCGCAAGAGTGTCCGCCGGTTTTCGAGCCGCGCCCGATCTAACATTCCCGCATCCAACGCCGCCTGCACGGCGCATCCCGGCTCGCCTTCATGACGGCAATCGCCGAACCGGCACTGCGCCGCCAGCCCAGCAATGTCCGCAAATGCTTGAGCAACACCTTGCTCCGCGTCCCACAGTTGCATCTCGCGCAAGCCCGGCGTGTCCATCAGTAGTGCTCCGCCCGGCAAGACGAATAGTTCGCGCGAGGTGGTTGTGTGCCGGCCGCGGCTATCGCTCTGGCGAACGGCTTGTACTTCTTGTACGTTCTGTCTAAGTAGCCGGTTCGCAATCGTCGACTTGCCCACCCCGGAAGAGCCCAGCAGCACCAATGTGCTTCCCGGCCTAAGAACCTCTTCTAGTTCAGGGAAGCCTTGCCCCGTCATGGCGCTGACCACGCACACCTCCGTGCCGATCGCCACCCGTTCCATCTCCGCAGCTTTCACGTGCGCGTCCTCGCAACCATCCGCCTTGTTCAATATGATCACCGGCCGCGCCCCGGACTCCCAGCATTGTGCCAAATACCGTTCCACGCGCCGGGGATTGAAATCGCCATCCAGGGCGGACACCAGTAGCGCCGTGTCCACATTCGCCGCGATCACCTGCTCTCCGATCTTCTTCCTGGCACCTTGCGGACGAATTTACTCCGCCTCGGCAAAACCTCATGGATCACCACGTTCGTATCGATACTATGAAACTCCGCCACCACCCAATCGCCCACTGCCGGCCAATCTGCGCCTACGTCAGCGGCCAGGCGCAGTTTCCCGCTCACTTCCGCCCAGCATTCGCCTAAGTCACCCGCAACGCGCCAGAATTTCCGTTGCTGCCCAACCACCCGCGCCGGGACCGCATTTTTCCAATCCCCGCCGCACCAAAACGCTTCAAAGTAGGAATTCCATCCCCAACTTGTGAGAGATCTCGTAATCGACACGGATAAATCCTCCCCAGCCATTCACCGCTTCGCGATGATGCCTTCAATCGTCAAACACCCGTTTGCCGTTAGCATTGCAACCCAGGAAAGACTCCCAACAGTTGGCCCTGCGCATCGCGCCGTAGGGGCGGGGCTTGCCCCGCCCGGGGACGGGCGACACTACGCCGAAGTCAAAACAAAACAGCCGAGATTTGTTTGGCTTGGAATTGCGGGAGGGGTGACGCGATCAGCTCTTGCAAACCGCGGAGGCACACCCACCCGCGAGAACTTTGCTAGTGGTTCGCACAGGCGCCTCCGTGGCGGAATTAGGCGATGCCGCACTGTCGCGCGGCACTACCCGAATCTAAATCCTAGCGAAGCTCTCGGTCCCTGTCAAAGAGAGTTTCCCACTTCCGGAAATTACTGATTAGAGTGAGGTTTGCCCTGGCCACGGACGTGATCACGGATGTGTCGTCTATCAACCCCAGAACGGGAATGGAATCGGGAATGAGATCAAACGGACTCACAAAGTAGATAACAGCGGCGATGGCCATGAGAATCGCGTCGGCTGGCGCACAAAACTTGCCCATCAACTGGGCACCAAGAAGACGAAGAAGTATTTGCAGGCTCTCCCAAGGAGCAAGAAGAAATTCGTAGCAGCGCTTTGATTTGCGAGTGGCTTTCTCAATAAGCCAACCTAGTTGCCCTTGGTGTCCAACATACGCCTTGGCTTCTATCTTTGCTTGCCCAAACGTCAGGGCCGCTTTCCTCTCCATAAATGGCCTTTCCACATCCACCATTTCACCAATAGATTCAGATACCGCCAACCTCCCGATCAAGTTTCCATCTCCCATGACCCGGACCGTAAGCCCTGATCGGAAACTGCTCCCTAAAGTGTCCCCCGATCAGCGAACAACCTTCCCATCCGTGTCCCGAATCTCCACCTTCCCAAGATTCAGCTTCTTCATGTCCTCTTCGATCTTTGCACGGTCGCCGACCGCAAGAACGACCATGTTCTCCGGCAAGATATACTTCTTCGCCATCGATTGCGCTTGCTCAGTGGTCACGGCATTGATGCGTTCCGGCAGCGTCGAAAAATAGTTCAGCGACATATCGTAAGTGAAAAGTTCCGCAAAGGTCGCCGCCGCATCCGTGCCGCGCTCGAATCGCCCGGGCAACGACCGCGCGATGGAATCCTTCGAGAGCAGCAGTTCCGCCGGCGTCATCTGTGTGTCGCGCATGCGTTTCAGTTCGTTGAACACTTCCGAAGTCGCCGGAGCGGTCACGTCCGTCCGCACGTCGGAAAACACGATGAACGGCCCCGGGGAGCGGTGATAACTAAAGAACGATCCTGCCCCGTAGGTGTACCCGTGCGCTTCCCGCAAGTTCATGTTGATGCGGCTCGAGAACAGCCCGCCAAGATCCGTGTTCATCACCTCCACCGGCGCATAGTCGGGGGTCGACCGCGCCAAGCCCATCGAGAAGCACACCAGCGTCGTCTGCGGCGCTCCTGGCCGGTCCACCAGAATCAGTTTCGAGTCTGTTGTCTCCGGCGAACCCATCGCCGCCGGTGCCGGCTTCCCCGGCTTCCACACGCCAAATTGTTTTTCAAGCAACGGCTTCAACGTTGCCAGTTTGATGTTTCCCGTAACCACCAGCGCCGCATCGTCCGGAAAATAATTCTGCTTCCAAAACTTTTCGAGATCGTCGCGAGATATCGCTTTGGTGGATTCCGTTGTTCCGCTGTCCGGATAGCCGTACGTGTGTCGCGATCCATAAAGCGCCGCGTCCAACACGCGCATCGCCAGAGAGAACGGATCATCTTTTTCCTGCACGATGGCGGTTAAGCGCTCCGAGCGTACCCGCTCAATCTCTGACTGTGGGAACGTTGGATGCAGCGCCACATCCGCAAGCAATTCCAACGCATCGGGAAAATTCCGGGATAGCGAGCGCGTGGAGATACCAGTCGTGTCCGTCCCCGCGCCCGAATTCAGCGTCGCGCCTAAATCCGCGGCGCGATCCGCAATTTGCAGCGCGGAACGCGTTGCCGTTCCCTGTTGCAGCATCCTCGCCGTCATGCTCGCGAGCCCCGGACGATCTACCGGGTTCACTCCACTTCCCGCGTGCAAAACCAAGTCCGCCGCCACCAGCGGCAGTCCCGGCCTCTCGCTGTACAACACCGTCAGTCCATTCGCAAGCTTGAACTTTTCTGGGACGGGCAGGTGCAGCGCGCTGGCCGGGCCAGCCTTTGGCGCATCCTTGCGCCATTCTGCGTCCGCATTTACTGGCTCGCCGTTGTTCTTCGATGGATCCTTCTCCGCCGCTTTCGGAGTCGCCACCTCTGCCCCTAAATCCTGCTTCCCCGGCACTCCATAAACTACCGCGCGCTGATTCCCGTTGAGCTGCCCTTGCGCGAACGCCTCAATCGATTCCTTTGAAGCGTTTTCGTACCGCGCGATGTCCGCCGCCAAAAAATCCGGCGTGCCCAGATAATGGTTGTAGCTGTTCAACCGGTCGGCCACCCCTCCAAATCCGCCGAGCGTCTCCAGCCCCGCAATGATTCTCGATTCGATCACGTTTCGCGCTCGTGCGATTTCTGCCGCCGTCGGCCCTTCCTTGCGAAACGCGTCCATCTCTGCGTTGATGGCCTTCTCCAGATCTTCTGGCTTCATTCCGGCCTTGGCCGTCGCCTGTACTTCAAACACGGAACCAAGAATCAGCGACTGCTGGTTCACCGACACGTCCTGCGCAATCTGTTTTTCGTAAACGAGCTTTTTATACAGCCGGCTGGACTTCCCTCCACCCAGTATCGTCGCTGCAAGATCCGCTTCCGCATCGCCCGGTTTGAAAATCGGCGAACTCAGCCACGCCATGTACACGCGCGGAAGCTGCACGTTATCTTGGATCACCGCGTGACGCTCCGACGTAATCGGTGGCGTGTGCGCCTTGATCTTCGGCACTTCCTCGCCGCGCTTCAGCGGCCCAAAATATTTTTGCACCAGTTCGCGCGCTTTTTCCGGATCGAAGTCCCCGACAATTGCCAGGCTCGCGTTGTTCGGCGCATAGTACAGCTTGAAAAAATTCCGCACGTCCTCCAGCTTCGCCGATTGAATGTCCTGGTGCGAACCAATCACTTCCCCATAGTAAGGATGCTCTTTAGGAAAAAGCTCGTGGAACAGCCCTTCTTCAACCACGCCGTAGGGAGCGTTCTCCACGCTCTGCCGCCGCTCGTTGCGCACTACGTCCTGCTGATTGGAAAGATTCGCCTGGTCCAGCTTGTCCGGCAGATAACCCATGCGGTCGGACTCCAGCCACAGCGCCAGCTCCAGTTGGTTCGAGGGCAGCGTCTCGAAATAATTCGTGCGGTCAAAATCCGTCGTGCCGTTGATGTCCGAAGCGCCCGCCGCTTCCAGATAATGAAAATGCGAACTGCCCGGCACGTGCCGCGATCCTTCGAACATCATGTGTTCGAACAGGTGCGCGAACCCTGTGCGGCCCGGCAATTCGTTCGCCGGCCCCACGTGGTACCACAAATTCACCGCCACCATCGGCAGCCGGTGATCTTCCGAGAAGATCACTTCCAGCCCGTTATCCAGTTTGTACTTTTCGAATTTCAGTTGCGGCACCGCGAGCGGCGCGGGCTTGCCCGCAGCCGGCTTCGCCCCTGCTTGGGCCTGCGCTTTGGCGGGTGTCTTGGCGGGAGGTGCGGAGGGCGTCTGCGCGTTCACCAGATTTGCAAAGCACAGAAAGCAGCACAGTCCAAGTACGTAAACACTTTTACGGAGAAAACTCATCAGGGTGTCCTTTCGCAGTGGAACAATTTGGTGTAAACCAACGGACAGCACTCGCAGGTGTCCTCAAGAACCCGCTGTTAGCTTACCTTGGTTGTGAGTGAGTGCAAGCACTTTGCGTTATTGAATCCTGACCTGAACCACGAACCGGTTCGCGTAACTCTGGTCAAAACTCGTATACTGTCAAGCTTGGCTTGCATCCTTGTCGGCGCCAGTAATTTTTTCTCAAGGTTCGTTTATGCGTGAGGTCGTCGCGTGTCTGCTTCCGTTCTGAAAACCAGTGCGAATCGCAAGTCTCCGGAATTCGAAAAGAACTCCCGCCGCATCGTCGATTTGCTGACGACCGTCAAAAACGAGGAAGAACAAATCCGCCAGGGTGGCGGAGCCAAAGCCATCGACTCGCAGCACAAAAAAGGCCGGCTCACCGCCCGCGAACGCATCGCCAAGCTACTCGATCCCGGTTCGCAATTTTTTGAACTGGGAATCTACGCCGCTTACGAAATGTACCAGGAGTGGGGCGGCGCGCCGTGCGCCGGAACGGTCACCGGACTGGCCAAAGTTTGCGGGCGCACTTTCATGCTCATCGCCAATGACGCGACGGTGAAAGCCGGCGCGTTTTTTCCTATGACCGCAAAGAAAGTCATTCGCGCGCAAAACATTGCCATCGAAAACAGAGTTCCCACAATTTATCTGGTGGATTCCGCGGGCGTATTCTTGCCCCTCCAGGAAGATGTTTTTCCGGACACCGATGATTTCGGACGCGTCTTCCGCAACAACGCTGTCATGTCCGCCATGGGCATTCCGCAGATCACCGCCATCATGGGCATGTGCGTCGCGGGCGGCGCGTACCTTCCGGTGATGTGCGACCACATTTTGATGACCGAAGGCTCGGGTTTATTTTTGGCGGGCCCCGCTCTAGTGCAAGCCGCTATTGGCCAGAAGACTTCCGCCGAAGACCTGGGCGGCGCAAAGATGCACGCGCAAATCAGTGGCACCGTGGATTTCCGCGAACCCGATGACGACTCCTGCATCAGGCGCATTCGCGCGCTGGTCGACAAAATCGGAGCGCCAAACGTTTCGCCGTTCAGTCACTCGAAATCGCGAGATCCCCTCTATTCCGGCGATGAAATCTACGGACTCTTTTCAAGCGATCCCGGCAAGCAATACGATATGCGGGAAATCATCGCCCGCGTCGTGGACGCAAGCGAATTCGAAGAATATCGCGCGGAATACGGCGAAACGCTTCTTTGCGGATACGCGCGCATCGGCGGCTGGGCCGTCGGGATTGTGGCCAATCAGAAAAAACACGTGCAGACACTGGCGCGCGGCTCGGACCAGAAACGTATCGAATTTGGCGGCGTAATTTATACTGAGTCCGCAGAAAAAGCCGCGAGGTTTATTTTGGACTGCAATCAAAATCGCGTCCCGTTGATTTTTCTCCACGACGTGAACGGCTTCATGGTCGGCAAAGACGCGGAGTGGAGCGGCATCATCCGCGCCGGCGCGAAGATGGTAAACGCCGTGGCCAACAGCGTGGTGCCAAAAATTACAGTAATTTGCGGCGGCAGTTTCGGCGCCGGAAACTACGCCATGTGCGGCAAAGCCTACGATCCGCGCTTTATGTTCGCCTGGCCCACGGCGCGCTTCGCGGTGATGAGCGGCGACGCCGCTGCCAGCACGCTCGCCGAAATAAAACTGAAACAGCTCGAGCGCGAAGGCAAAAAAGTTGACGAAAAACAAAAAAAAGAATTAGTCGAATCCGTCCGCGCCACTTACGAACACCAAACCGATCCGCGCTATGCCGCCGCTCGCCTCTGGGTCGACGCCGTCATCGATCCCGCCCACACCCGCGACGCACTGATCTGGGCCCTCGGAGCTGCCTCCCTAAATCCCGAAATCCGCGAATTCAAAACTGGTGTTTTGCAGACATGATGAGTCGATTTACAAGAATGCTTCTGTGGGGATGGCTTTATTTGCCGATCAGCTTCACGATTTTTGTTTTTGACTTTAGGATCCGCTTATTTGATCGCACCTGGCAAACTCCCGCAGAGAACGTATGGGGCTACCTCGCGGCTAGCTGCTTCATTGCCGGTCTTCTATGCGTACTTCTGACTCCTTTCTCTCTCATTCGTGACATTGCTCGAGGAAAGCGGAAAACAGGATGACTAGCGAGGTTACGCTAATCGAATGCCCGCGGGATGCGTGGCAGGGATTGCCAGACCTGATCCCAACGGAGTACAAAGCGGAATACCTCAGAGAACTTGTGCTTGCGGGATTCAAGCACGTTGATGCGATGAGTTTTGTTTCGCCGAAGCATGTGAAGCAGATGGCGGACAGCGAAGAAGTGATGGCAAAGCTGAACGCCTCCCTTCCCTCCGGTGTGGAGCTTCCCGAAATAATTGGAATTGTAGTGAATGAAAAAGGATTGCAGCGGGCGCTGGCGACTCCTGGCGTGACGACGATCGGATATCCTTACTCCATCTCGGCATATTTTCGCCGGGCGAATGCCAACATGTCCAAGGACGAATCGCGATCGCTGGTCGAAAAGTTGCGGAAAGAAACATCAGCGGCAAACTGCGGTCTGGTGATTTATATTTCGATGGCGTTTGGGAATCCTTATGACGAGCCGTGGGGGTCGGAGATTGTGGCGGACACTTTGGAGTGGCTAAAAGATATTCGGGTGCGAACGGTTTCGCTTGCGGATACGGTGGGCAATGCATCACCGCAACTTGTTGGCGATTTGTACCGCAGTGTGAAGAATCACTTCGCCGGCGTCGAGCTCGGAGTTCATTTGCACAGCAGGCCGGAAAACGCGGAAGAGAAAATTCTCGCAGCCTACGAAGCGGGATGCCGGCGGTTCGACGGCGCGCTGACCGGGCTTGGCGGGTGCCCATTTGCGGGAGACAATCTGGTCGGGAACATCGCGACCGAGGATATCCTTGCAGCGCTGCGAAAAGCGGGCGCCGATCCTGGCGTTGATTCCGCGCGCTTGACGAAGGTACTCGAAATGACGAATGAGATTCGCGCGAAGTATGCGCATGCTCCGCTTGTAAACTGAGGAGGTGTTTTCACGAAATGTATTCCACACTTCTTCTCGAAATTACGGAAAATCTCGCGACCATCACGCTGAACCGGCCGGAAAAGCGCAACGCCATTTCCACGCAAATGATGGCGGAGCTTCAAACGGCGCTCGACCAAATCGAGAAGAGCCATGCGCGGGTGGCCATTATGACTGGCAGTGGCAAAGCGTTTTGCGCCGGCATGGATTTGGACATGCTCGCGGCCATCGCGAAACAATCTCCCGCGGAAAACCAGGAAGACTCGCGGCGCATTGCGAAAATGTTTCGCCGCATCTGGAGTTATCCCCGGCCGCTGATTGCCGCCGTAAACGGCGCGGCTTATGCCGGGGGCTGCGGCATTGCAACACTCTGCGATTTCACACTCGCCGCGCCGGAAGCGAAGTTCGGATACACGGAAGTAAAAATCGGCTTCCTTCCAGCGATTGTTTCCGTGTTTCTGACGCGGCAGATCGGAGAGAAACGCTCCCGCGACCTGCTGCTTACCGGTCGTATCATCGAAGCAGTGGAGGCGAAGGAATTCGGCCTGGTATCAGAAATTGTTCCCGGCGAACGCCTGATGGGACGCGCGCACGAACTTGCGAACCTGCTGATTGCCGCAAGTCCCAGCAGCCTCACTCGTTCCAAACACCTTCTGGTCTCCTCGGCGGCGGCTGGAGTGGATCACGATTTGGAACGCGCCATCCTGGAAAACGCGCGAATTCGCTGCACGCCCGATTTCCAGGAAGGAGTCGCTTCGTTTTTGGAGAAGCGCAAGCCAGTGTGGCAGGACGATTCGGAAAAATAGGGACATGCGAATGATGGAATATCACGACGCGATGGTGCGCGTGCGCTACGCGGAAACGGATCAGATGGGCGTGGTTTATCACGCGAACTATTTGATCTGGTTCGAGGTTGGGCGCGTCGAGCTGATTCGCGCACTGGGAATCGAATACAAGCGCATGGAAATTGAAGACGATTGCCACATCGTGGTCGCTGATGCCCACTGCCGGTATCATCATTCAGCGAAATACGACGAACTCTTGCGCATCCGGACACGCATTGCGGAGTCACGGAACCGCCTTGTGAGGTTTTCCTACGAAGTCATCCGCGATGTGGACGGACGAGTCCTGGCCAACGGAGAAACAACGCACGTCATTTGCGGGAGCAATGGCCGTCCAAAAACGCTGCCCAAGAAATATGAAACGGTATTCAACTCCGTCGTCGCGCCGCAACCGGATCGGATCAAGGCATGAGCTTCGCGCTGAGCGGAAACGATCTCACCTTTCCGCAACTCTACGATGTCGCTCTTCGCGGCGAACAAGTTCAACTAACGGCTTCCGCGATCGAGCGGATGAAGGCTTCGCGCGCCGTGGTGGAACGGCTAGTGGCTTCGGGGGCCACCGCTTACGGAATCAATACGGGCTTCGGGAAACTTGCGTCGGTGCGCATTTCCACGGAACAGGTTCGGCAACTGCAAGTGAATCTGGTGCGATCGCACGCTTGCGGCCTGGGCGCTCCGCTGAGCGAAGCAGAGACACGCGCAATGATGGTACTGCGCGCCAACGCGCTGGCGAAAGGATTGAGCGGCGTGCGGCCGCAAGTGGTCGAGACGCTTTGTCAAATGCTGAACGCAAAAGTGCATCCGGTGATTCCGTCGCAAGGATCGGTGGGCGCTTCGGGCGACCTCGCGCCGCTGGCGCATTTGGCGCAGGTCGTCATTGGCGAAGGCCGCGCGACATTTCACGGAGAAGTTTTGCCGGGTGCCGAAGCCATGAAGCGCGCTGGGATTGCACCAGTAGCACTCGAAGCAAAAGAAGGTCTTTCACTTCTGAACGGCACGCAAGGCATGCTGGCGCTTCTGAGCTTGGCTCTGCGCGAAGCGGACGTCCTCGTGGACACCGCGGACGTGGCCGCTTCCCTTTCACTGGATGCTTTGCGCGGGAGTCCTGGTGCATTCGATTTGCGAATCATGCATGCGCGTGCATACGCGGGAGCAGCGACAACGGCGCGGAACCTGGCGCGCTTGAACGAGGGCAGCCAGATCCGTGAGTCGCATCGCTCCGCTGAAAAAGATGCGCGCGTGCAGGATGCGTACAGCCTGCGCTGCACGCCTCAGGTACACGGGGCGGTACGCGATTCGCTGGCGCAAGCGCGGGAAATTGCGGCGGTGGAACTGAACAGTGCGACGGATAATCCGCTCGTTTTTGTGCGCGATGCGAACAACGGTGACATTATCAGCGGGGGAAATTTTCACGGGCAGCCGCTGGCGATGGCGGCGGATCAAGTGGCGATCGCGGTTGCCACGCTCGGAGGAATCGTCGAGCGGAGAATCGAGCAGATGACAAACCCGCTGACCAGCATGCTGCCGGCGTTCCTGACGCCGGAGCCGGGGCTAAATTCGGGATTCATGATCGCGCAGGTGACAGCAGCGGCGCTCACCAGCGAGAACAAGACCCTCGCGACGCCTCATTCCGTTGATTCCATTTCGACAAGCGGCAATCAAGAAGACTACGTGTCCATGGGAATGAGCGGTGCGCGGCGGCTGGGGCGCATGCTGGTCAATTTACGCAATACGATTGCGATCGAATTGCTGTGCGCCTGCCAGGGAATCGACTTGCTGGCGCCTCTGCAAACAGGCGCGCTGGCGAAGAAAGCTTCTGACGCTGTGCGGGCGAAGTCGGCTAAGGTTACGCAAGACCGGCCACTGACTGCCGACATTGAGACAGTGTCTGCTTTGGCGGCCGACGGGGTGTTCTGTTCTCTGCTGCGATAAACATCCCGATGAAGGTATGAGCCCCCCCACCGCCGCCATTTCATATGAATATCAAAAGAAAGGAATTACAGAAATTGCATTTCGCAATTGATTGATTCTAAAGGGCGCGTCTTTGGCTGGTTCGGGGTTGCGACTCGAAGATTAGGTGTTCGTAAGAAAGAAAAGCGGGAGCTAGCACTCCATACGCAGTTATCTACAAGATAAAATATATCACAGAGTAGAGATATGGGGACTTTGCATTCAGGTGATCGAGATTATTTCAAGGGCGCGCGTGGCAAATTGAGGAACTCTTCGAGGCAATCAGCGACGGTTTCGCCGTGGGAGCCACCGCCTTGGTAGTCCAGGTAGATAACCGAGGAATCTCTTGCGCGCTGGTCAGAGGCTGCAATCCAATACCAGGAACCGCGGCCAGTGGCGGCAAAGCAAAAACCGGGGCCGAGCTCTTCTTCGTAAGGCAAATTGTTGAGCGATTCGAGGTCTAGTGGCTCGAAACAATAGACTTGCCAGCGTTTCGGCAACCAGCGGTTCTTGCCGGGCTTTTCGAGTTGGAAGCCCACAGCTTGAATAGCGGATTTGTCTTCGTACAGGCGGAGAAGTCTTTCGGGGAGGCATTTGCCCAATTCCCGTTCCACAGCATCGGGTTGGGGGTTCAGCAGGCGGCGCCGGTAGGCATCATAGGTGGCTTTAATTTGATCTGGGGTGGGGCGGGAACGAAATCTTGCGATGGCGCGGCGAATGCCCGTGGCGATGACCAGCAGCGCGGCAGCAAAGGCCAGAGGGCCGAAGACGAGGACCAGAAGCTTATCCACGCTCTGATGATACTGCATGGGGGACAGCTAGCGCGAAACGGATCGACCTTTGAGGAGTCGGCGCTTGCACAGACTAAAGTCTGTGCCACTTCTGAAAATCGCCGTATTCGCAGCGATTCCCGTGCCGAGGTGGTGGTGGGAACGGTTCGCGTGAAGACGTTTAAGCTGTCGGGTGTTCCTTACTGTGAGGCGCACAAGAAGGCCGTGGAGATGAATGCCGGACTCGGGAACCAACTTTATTTGGATTAGCGGTCGCTGGGGATGATGCGTTGGTATTTGGCAGCGAACCGCGGGCGGTTCGCGGAGTAGGGCGCCTTGTAGCACCCCAGCTCAGGTGAGAGAAGCGGGTTCTCGTGTAAAAGGGGAAACGACGAGGATCCCGTCCAGATTCTGACCGTCTTGTAGATCCTCCGTGAGTAAATAGCGGCAGGCTGAAACCTTCGCGGCAGCCACAATGAGTGCATCCCAGAAGGATAGCTGGTAGCGGTCCTGAATCTTCCAGCTACGATCTAAAGTTTCTGCACTTACTAGCACTGGATTCCATGCCAGCAGGTCGCGGACCTCGGAACGAGCCTCTTCATGGGCTGCCGGACTCTTTTGGCCAACCTTTGAGTAAAACTCCTGGAGTACCTGAAAGCTGATGCGGCCGTTGCCCTTCGTCCACAAGTCCGCCAGCCAAGATTGCGCGGCTTGCTGCTTTTTCGGATCTGCTAAATCGACCGCATAGATAAGAACATTGGTATCAACGAAAACGGGCGCGGTCATGGACCTCCTCACGTGTGAGGTAGCGACCATCCGACTTCAAGAAAGGCTTGCGGGCGAGGGCACGGCGCCTCGCAGCATCGTATTCATCGTTCTCTTTCATTCTCTCTTTCAGGATATCCGCGAGAAAACGGGAGACGCTCATATCGTTGCGAGCAGCTTCCATGCGGGCCCAGCGGGCGACGCTTTCTTCAAGGGTGAGGGTGACGTTGCGGAGTTTTCCTTTTATGGCACGATTTTAGTGTTACACGAATATCGTGTCAAGTTCCATCAATGCGAGAGCGGGCCACGTATTACGCCAGGGATTGCGTGAAGAAGGAGAGCATGTGGTAGCCGGCGATGTAGGAGAAGGGGGCTAGTTCGAGGGAGTAGTGGCCGCAGGGAAGCTCGAGGGTGCGCGGATCGGCGCCGTGGCGGCGGAGGGAGTCAAGCATCTGGCGGGTGAGTTCGGGCAGCATGGTGGGGTCGTACTTGCCGTAGACCATGAAGGTGTTGCGGCCCGCGCCCATGCTGCGTTCGACGTAGGGCATGGGGCTGATAGGGGCCCAATATTCGCGGAGTTCGTCGACGGTGACGTGGTTGCGAAGGCCTTCCCAGACATGGTTGGTGGTCATGCCCTGGCTGATGACGTCGGCGTAGTAGGTGGAAACGTGGAAGAAGCCGCCAGCGCGGATGCGTTCATCGTGAACCAGAGTAATGTAGCCGACGGAGGAGCCGATACTGGTGCCGAGGATGCCGAGCTTGGTGTAGCCCTGCTGCTCGAGCCAATGGAGGCAGCGGCGAGCGTCCTGGACGGCTTGGCGGTTGGCCTGGAGGGTGAGGCCGATATTGGGGCCACAGATTTGGTCGGCGCGCTCGTGGCCGTGGGCCATGCGGCGGTCGTGGTAGGGCATGCTCATCTTTAGGACGGTTATCCCCATGCGTTGAATCCAATGGCAGAGGCCGTTCTGGCCGTGCCATTTGGCGTTCCAGTTGGGGAGCAGAAGCACGGCGTGGCCGGAGTGATTCGAGCTAAAACGCGAAGGGATCGATTGACGACCGGGAAAGAGCTGGGCGTGGACAGTGTTGTTTTCCGGCCAGGGGGATTCAATGGAACTCGTGAAGGTAAGAACATTTTCGCGATCGAGGACGTAATCCGTGGCGGGAGAGGCGGCGTACCAATCCATGCTGGATGCGATGGCTCTGCGGGCATAGTCACGGACGAAAGCGCCAGGGTTGGGCTCGTCGGGCGAACCGCCGATGTGTTCCAGTCCCCAGTGGAAGGGCTGGACACGGCGATTATCGTCTGTGGTCCAGCGGCGGTGCTCGTAGCGGCGGATTCTGCGTTCAAACCAGTGCATGAGAAAGTCGACAGTCAACAGTTTACAGTCCAAAGCCGGAGAAAAAAAGAAAGCGAAGAAGATAACGCAGAGACGCAGGGCACAGAGATTCGGAGAGGAGGATAGTAAAGAGTTAGGCATCGGGCACGTGTGAGAAGGCGATGGATTGAGGCCGTGGGGTGAGTGTGGCAGATTGAGAAGAGCGGCTGCGGAGTAGCCGGGCAAACCGTGGTCATCATCACCGTCTTTTTTTTCCTATTTGGGATTACCGTGGGGAGCTTCCTGAACGTCTGCATCACGCGGATTCCGGAGGACATTTCCATTGTTACTCCTGGGTCACGCTGCCCGCGGTGCGGGACGGCGATAAAGCCCTACGACAACGTGCCTGTGTTTGCGTGGATGTGGCTGCGCGGAAAGTGCCGCGCGTGCGGCGCGTCAATTTCGGTGATGTATCCGCTGATTGAGCTGGCGACCGGACTGCTGTTTGTGGCAGCGTTTCTGGAATTCGGCATCACGCAGACGACGGTGAAATGGCTGTTTTTTACGTGCCTGATTCTGATACTAACAGTAACCGATTTGCGCGTGCGACTGTTGCCGGACGCCGTCAACTGGCCGGGGTTTGCGGCGGGATTGATGTTCTCCGCGTTTGTGCCGCCGAGCAATGGATTCGCGGGCTCTCTCGCCGAGAGATTCCTGCAAATGCGATTGCCGGGATTCGCAACGGGAATTCTGGATGGAATTCTTGGGGCGGCTTTTGGAAGCTTTTTGCTGTGGGGCATGGCGGCTGGATACAAATTGGTGCGCGGCCACGAGGGCATGGGCATGGGCGACGTGAAAATGATGGCCATGATCGGGGCCTTTCTCGGGTTACGCGGAACGTTTCAGACGCTGCTGGTGGGCAGTTTGCTGGGAAGCGTGATCGGGATTGGCCTGGTGGTGGCATTGTATTTCGCAGGTTGGAGGAGCGAAGTGGCAAGACGGGCGAGCCGCCGGGGACTTGGAACGGAGCAACGTCTGCGATGGGCGATCGCGCGGCAGTATCAGTTGCCGCTGGGGACATTCCTGGGGATTGGAGCGCTGGCGATCGTGTATGGTGGACCGGTGATTGCGGCGCACTGGCCGGTTTTGAGGGGAATTGTTGGCTAGGAAAGATACTGACTATGGCTCCGATCGCTTTCACCAACTCAGCAAAGCTGCTATGGCCCGAGGGACTAATGATCGCAGTTCCTCTGCTCTATGCCGAGCTTATATACGATCATTGCGATCCCATGATCGCGGCACCTTTCAGTTTCGGGGTCCTGATTCTTCGGCCAAACTTCATCGCAAAATGGACTAGATGGCGTGTCTACTTGACAGTCTGTGTCGCGATGTCAGCTCTTGCGTGGACAATACAATTTATCTGGCTGCTCACGCGATGAATGGAGGGGATGGCCCCCAACAATAAATGGCTACGATGTGGAGAGGGAAAGAAGGCGAAGGGAAGGACTGATGTTCGCAGCAGTGCAAAACGCAGGCAACACGCAGCACCTATGGATGATTGCCGCGGGGCTCGGAGTGGCGTTCCTGGTGGTCACGATGCTAGTCGTGTTTCTAGTGCGGAGGTCCTTCCGGAATAGGCGGGAGGGGCAGAGAGAGGAATCCGCGACGAGCGCGCCGCGCACGGCGAACCCCTCGGCGTTCATGACGGCGTCGATGCAGGGCGTGATTCAGCAACTGCGCGATCAGGAAAAGGAACTGGAGCGGCTGCATCGCATCGAAAAGGAGCGTGCGGAACAGACGGAACGGCTGAGCGAAGAAGTGACCAGGAATATGCCGGCGGGGCTGCTGGTGGTGAATGCCACGGGAATTATTTCCAGCTCGAATCCAGCGGCAGAGCAGGTTCTGGGAATTCGCGGGCTGGCCTTCCGGAGATACAGCGAGGCGCTGGGAGCCTCTACAGATTTGACAAAATTAATTGAGGAATGCCTCTCGTCAGGAAGGATTTTTCGTCGCGAAGAGGTGGAGCATCTTCCGCCCGCAGGGGACGCGCGGCACCTGGGCGTGACGATTTCACCGATTCGGCGCGGCGAGGGAAAAATCAGCGGAGCGATTTGCCTGCTGACGGACTTGACAGAGCTGGCCGCGCTGCAACAAAGGATCCAATTGAAGGAAAACCTGGCGGCGCTGGGAGAATTGTCCGCGGGAATCGCGCACGAATTCAAGAACGCGCTGGCGACGATTTCGGGTTACGCGCAGATGATCCAGTCGGAATCTTCCGAAGCGGAGGCTTTGGACTATGCCGGACGCATCCTAGAGCAAACGCGAAACATCTCCCACGTGGTGACGGAGTTTTTGAAGTACGCGCGGCCGCTGGAAATTCCGGACGAGCGCGTGGCGCTGCAGGCGATGGTCGAACGGGTGGTTGCGGAAGTGGGGGAAACCCTGCCCCAAGTAACGATTCGATGGGAAGGGACGTTCGGAGATGCAGAAGGAGACGAAGGGCTGCTGCGGCAAGCGCTGCTGAACCTGGCGCGAAACGCGGCGGAAGCGTGCGCGATTAGCGACGGTGGAGGCCAAGTCGTGGTACGCGGCGACGCCATTCACGGCGAGGAGGTGGAGTTCCAGCGTATCAGCGTTGCCGACAATGGCCCGGGGATACCCGCGAATGTACTGCTGAAGCTATTCCGGCCGTTCTTTACGACAAAGGCGAAGGGGACGGGGTTGGGGCTGGCGGTGGTACAGAAGATTGTCGTGCAGCATGGAGGCCAAGTGCAGGTGCGGAACCGGCCCGAGGGAGGGGCGGAGTTTATCGTTACGCTACCCATACCGCGCAAGGTGCCAGAAGCAGTAGAATCGAAGCAGGCTAGCATCTAAGAGAGTGTCGCGGTCTTCCAGCTGCTTCGGGGAGGTAGGACCAAATGCGAGTGAAATTCTGGATGAAGGTTTTTCTAGTTGTTCCGGCGATGTGCTTGGTCGGTCTTTCGGCGGCAGCGCGACCGCAGGATTCTTCTCAGCAGCAGACAGGAGATCCTGTGGCGGATGCTGCGAGGAAGGCCCGCGAAGCGAAGAAGGACGCGCCGAAGCCGAAAAGGGTTATTACGGACGATGATCTTAAGACGAGCGGACCCAGGTCAGACGTGGCGCCCGCTTCGGCCCCAGTAGGTGCAACGGGGGCGACGACTACTGCAGCGGGGCAAGCGGCGGGGGGCTCTGCCAAGGCCGGAGAGGCCGCCAAGACCGGAGAAGAGCCCAAAGAAGATCCCAATAGTGAGAAGGCCTGGCGGGCTCGGTTTAAAGATGCGCACGATAAGATTGCCAAGTCCGAGAAAGAACTCGATATTTTGGGGCGCGAGTTGGAAAAGGCCCAAGTGGAGTACTACCCTGACCCGCAAAAGGCAATGACACAGCAAAACACGCGCGGCGACATCAAAGAGAAGCAAGCAAAAATTGATGCGAAGAAGAAGGAACTGGATCAACTGAGGCAAGCGTTGAGTGACCTCGAAGACCAATTGAGGAAGTCGGGCGGCAATCCCGGGTGGGCTCGGTAGGATAGACCCCGCCGTAAGTATTTGGTTCTTTTGAGAACCCTTCCGTAACAAGACTAAACACCACATTGAAGTGTGCTTAGAAGGTGGAGGTTTCGGCGAGGCTACTTCCCTTCTCTGCACACGAGGCTATGGTTGTGCGCCGAGTGCGGCGGGATTCGTGGTAGAAACGAGAGAGATGGAACCTCTCCTCCTCGTTGAAGACAAGACCGAATTGCGCACCATGCTGCGGAAGGCGCTGGAGCGCGCGGGCTACACCGTGGACGAAGCGCCAGACGGCGCGGCGGCGATTCAGAAGGTGCGCGCGCGAAGATATCTGCTAGTGATCACCGATTTGAAGATGCCGGGAGCTTCCGGCCTGGAGGTTCTGCGCGAAACCAAGCAGGCGGATGCGGCGGTACCGGTGCTGCTGCTGACGGCGTATGGGTCGGTCGAAGAAGCCGTAGCGGCGATGAAAGAAGGCGCGTTTGATTTTCTGCAGAAACCGGTGGATCTGGAGCATTTGAAGCTGCTGGTAAAGCGCGCGGCGCAACAGCAGGATTTACTGAGGGAAAATATCCTGCTGCGAGAAGAGTACTCGACGCGTTACGGATTTCCGCGAATAGTGGGGGAACATCCGTCGATCCGGGAAGTGAGCCAGCAGATTCAGAAAGTGGCGGCGACGGATTCAACCTGCCTGCTGCTGGGGGAAAGCGGGACGGGAAAAGAGCTGTTCGCGCTGGCGATCCATCACCTTTCGCCGCGGAGGGAACAGCCGTTTGTGGCACTGAATTGCGCGGCCATCCCGGAAGGGCTAGTGGAGAACGAACTCTTCGGGCACGAGCGCGGAGCGTTTACGGGGGCAGGCGCGCGCAAGGTCGGGAAGATGGATTTGGCACATCGAGGAACGCTTTTTCTGGATGAAATCGGCGAGTTGCCGCTGGCGATTCAGGCCAAGCTGCTGCGCGTGCTGGAAGAGCGACGATTTGAGAGAGTGGGCGGTACGCAGTCGATCGACGTGGACGTGCGAATCGTGGTGGCCACAAATCGCAATTTGCAGAAACTGGCGGAAGAGAAACTGTTCCGCGAAGACTTATACTTCCGGATTTCGGCGGTTCCCATGACGATTCCTCCTTTGCGCGAGCGCGGGAACGACGTGTTGCTGCTCGCAGAGCACTTTCTGGAAAAGTTCAGCCGCGAATTTGGGAAGCCCGGATTGGAATTGTCGGCCGACGCGCGCGACCGGCTGCTGCACTACGCTTGGCGGGGCAACGTGCGGGAGCTGCAGAATACGCTGGAGCGCGCGGTGATCCTTGCGGATGGATTGAGCATTCGCACTGAGAGCTTGCAACTACCTGCCTCGAAGCCGGACGCGGAGAAGCTGCCGGCAGGCATGCTCGCAGAGAGTTTTAATTGGGAAGGATCGCTCGAGGAAGTCACCGGGCGGGCCGCGAGCCACGTGGAGAAAGTCTTGCTCGAAAGCACGATGCGCGAGTGCAAGTGGAACAAAACGCGGGCGGCGGAAAAGTTGGGTGTCTCGTCAAAAACGTTGCTTGCGAAACTGCGGAGTGCTGGGTTGGAAGAATAGCTGGGAGGGCGGCTCGCCGCAGAAGGCGGGCCCTACAAATCACTTTGATCGCAAGGCTGTGTGCAGGGCGACGGTACCGAAGGTCCAGACGCGATAATCAACGGAGCAGAGTCCGACGGCGCTCATAAGGGCGGCGAGTTCGGGCGGGCGGAAAAAACGAGCAACCGATTTGGGGAGATACTTGTAAGCCGCCTTGTCGCCAGAGATAAGCCCGCCGATCTTCGGCAACACATTACAAAAATACCAGCGATATAGGTCGCCTAAGGGTCCTGCCGGCGGCTCCGCGAATTCCAGAATCGCGATGGTGCCACCGGGCTTCAATACGCGATGAATTTCCCGCAGGCCCGCTTCGTAGTTGGCGAGATTGCGAAAACCGAAGGCCGACGTGACAAGATCAAAAGTGCCGTCTGCGAAGGGGAGTCGCAACGCGTCCGCCTCGATATACCTGACTGGACGGAGCTGCTCCAAAGCTTTGCTGCGCAGGGGCACGCTTTTCTTCCTCGCGCGGACGAGCATGCTGTGCGCAAAGTCCACCCCAGTCACGTGCGCCCTATATCTGCCGTTCAGTGCAATGGCCAAGTCGCCCGTTCCACAACAAAGATCGAGTACCTGAGTCTCCCTTTTGAGAAAGACCGGTCGAAGAAGCTTTGCAGCGCGGGCACGCCAGAGGCGGTCGAGCTCAAGCGACAGAAGATGATTGAGCAAGTCGTAGCGCGGCGCAATTTCTGTAAACATCTCGCGCACTTTTTTGGAAGCATCGGCTTCGGTAACTGCGCCCTCAGGGCGAGTTCCCTTAACCGGCACGGAGGCCTCAGCCACGGCGGCCTCGTAAATGCTTGGCACTCGCGGTGATGAGGCGGGGCGTGAAATGAAGAACGCGCTCCACCACGTGAAGCGGCACGGTGTCGTAGGATCTCGCTTCGCCGATGCGGGGCGAAAGGACAAAGCGAAGGATTCCGGCACGCGTTTTTTTGTCCGACCGCATGGCGTTGAGTAAAGCTGCGGACGGAACGCGCGGCCAGGGCGGAAGAGGGCCCAGGCGGCGAATCAGCGCGACGATGCGGGAAACATCGTCGGCACGCGTCAAGCCCAGCTCGTGGCCGAGGAAAGCGGCGGCCATCATGCCCCAAGCCACGGCTTCGCCGTGCTGATAGCGGCGGTAGTTCGTGACACTTTCGAGGGCATGGGCAAAGGTATGGCCGTAATTGAGGATTTCGCGGAGGCCGGACTCGCGTTCGTCGCGACTTACGACGCGGGCTTTGATCGCGACGTTTCGAGGAATCAGAAGACTCAGCAGATGGCGATCTCGTCGCAGCACTTTCTCTATGTCTTTTTCTAAGAGCGCGAACATTTCCGCGTCCGCAATAATGGCGTGCTTAATCACTTCCGCGAGGCCGCCGCGGAATTCGCGATCGGAAAGGGTGCGCAACAGTTCTGGATCAGTAAGCACCAACTGAGGCGGATAGAACGCTCCGACAAGATTCTTACCTTCGGGAAGATTGACGCCGGTCTTGCCCCCGATGGAGCTGTCCACTTGAGCGACGAGCGTTGTAGGAATGTGCGCAAGTCTCACACCGCGCAGGTAGGCAGCCGCCGCAAAACCGGCTACGTCACCGACTACGCCGCCACCAACCGCGACAATGAGTGACTTGCGGTCAGCGCCGGCGCGGCAAAGAGAACGTGTGATGTGTTCCACACTGCGGAGATTTTTTGCGGATTCTGCGTCATCGAAGAGATGAATGGGGCCGTGTTTCGAAAGGTGTAGGCCACGGTGGACAGTTTTCCCTACGGCGCGCCACACTTTTGGGGAGGACACAATGTGGGCGCTTGAAAATCGTCCGAGTGCAGCAATTTCGCGTGCGGCACGGCGAATCACGCCTGCGCCGGAAACAATTGAGTAGGGACCGGCCGTCGATTTCACGGAAATACGTTTTATTTTCATGGGCGAGACATTTTCAATGTAACACACGCAATGCCGCCTCGCATGCCGGCCTGGCGCTACTCTTCCACGCAATTTCTTCGTGCTACCATACTGATGCGGCAAACTCCCCTATTCCCATGACGAACTCCCACAAAAATCATCGTGCCGATTACGCGGTGGTGGGCAGCGGAATCGCAGGTTTGCGCGCCGCGATCGAGCTGAGCGCCGCAGGAAGCGTGCTGGTTCTGGCGAAATCCAATTTGAGCGATTCGGCAACGGCCTGGGCACAGGGAGGAATCGCCGTAGCACTCTCCGACGAAGATGAAATCGGATTGCACGAACAGGACACCATCAATGCTGGGGATGGTTTGTGCCGCCCTGAAGCCGTGGCTCTCTTGGTCGAAGAAGGTCCGAAGTACATCACGCAGCTCATCGAATGGGGGACGGAATTCGACCGGGCGGGAACGAAGCTGGCGTTTACGCGGGAAGCCGCGCACAGCCGTTCACGAATACTGCACGCGCACGGCGACTCGACCGGAAGGGAGATCAGCCGGGCGCTGCTCGCGCGAGCGCATACGATTCCGCACCTGCACCTGCGCGCGCACGCTTTCACTACGGAATTGATTGTGGAGCGGGGGCGCGTCGTGGGCCTTCGCTTCATTGATGAAACTGACGGTTCACAGCACGAGTTGCACGTCGGCGCGGTGCTGCTGGCGACCGGCGGCGTAGGTCAAATTTACCGTGAAACGACGAATCCTGAAGTGGCCACGGGCGACGGCATGGCTATCGCGTACGAGGCGGGAGCAATACTGTCTGACCTGGAGTTTATGCAATTCCATCCGACGGCGCTGGCGGTGAAGGGCGCGCCGCGATTTTTGTTGTCCGAGGCGTTGCGCGGCGAAGGCGGGGTGCTGCGCAATATCGGTCTTGAACGGTTCATGAAACGCTATAGCGAAGCCCAGGAACTGGCTTCTAGGGACATCGTCGCCCGCGCGATAGTCACTGAGATGCATCGCACGCAAAGCACGCACGTCTATCTGGACATGACGAAGAAGAGCGAAGAGTTTCTGAAGAAAAGGTTTCCCCGGATCTTTGAGACGTGTGCGAGCTACGGACTGGACCTGGCGAGCGACATGGCCCCGGTTTGTCCCGCAGCACATTACATGATGGGCGGAGTGAAGACGGATTTGTGGGGCCGGACTTCCCTTCCGGGATTGTATGCCGCTGGCGAGACGGCTGCGACGGGGGTGCACGGAGCGAACCGCCTGGCGAGTAATTCCCTCCTCGAAGGATTGGTGTTTGGCGCGCGCGCGGGACAAGCGATGATCGAGGACGCGCCGGTCGCGAAGCGGAGCGGAGCGGCGCTGCCCGGCGGCCCGGCGCCATTACCGGGAAATTCGTCGGCTGCGCAAAAGGAAGCGCCGAAGGCGGCGAAATTATCGCCAGCTTGCGAGCCATTGACGAAGATTCGCGACGTAATGTGGCGTGAGGTTGGGATTCTGCGTAGCGGGAAAGAATTGGCAGACGCGATCAAACAACTGGAATCTCTGGAACTGCCAAAATCGGAAAAAGCTGCGCGCGAGGCACACGAGCTGCGAAATTTGCATGCGCTGGCGTTGCTGATCGCACGCTCGGGGCTAGCGCGGGAAGAAAGCCGAGGGAGCCATTATCGCTCGGAATTTCCATTCCGGAATGACGAGGATTTTGGGAAACATTCGCTGGCGCAAAGAGGTAAAGACGTGCGATTCGAAGCGTAGAAAAAAGCGTCTGACCCGGCCTTTCGGCCGCGCCCAGAGAAATAAACGGTCCCTACATCATTTGGCTTGAAGCTGCTTGATCGTTTCCAAGAAAACGTGGCCGGTGATGGCGAGCGTTTTGGCACTGATTTTGTCGAGAGCATCCTGCGGAGTGTGCCAGTAACCGTTGTTCACAAAGTCCCCGATGACATCCACTGCGGGAACGCCGCGCTTCAAGAAGGAATCATGGTCGTCCTCGGCCGACGAACTGTCATTTAGAAAAATGTCCGAGTAGCCCAGCTTGGCTGAGGTGTTCCAAATCAAATCGACCAACGCCGGCGTGGAAGAGGATTCACGCAGGAACCGGGCTTTGCGGCCCCCGACAATGTCCGCCAGCAAAAATGCTTTGATCTTCTTGAGGTCACCACTGGTGGATAAGCGCGCGGCCATTTCGCGGCTGCCGTAACGGCTGTCAGTGTCACTCCAGTCATGCATGGCCTCCTCGCCGTCGAAGAAGGTTATCCAGACGGCGTAACGTTCACGCTTTGCACAGAGTGAGCGAGCCAACTCTAGCATCACGCCTGTAGAGGAACCGGCGTCATCAGCGCCGACAAAAGTCGGCATTGGGTGCACTTCTCCTGTACGCGGATCGCGCGCCGACCGGGCGGTATCGTAGTGCGTGGCCAGCACGATCATGCCGGACTTTTCGCCTGGAGTTTTCGCAACGATATTTTTCATGGGGAGACGGCCGATCGGTGTATCGGCATGGAAGTCATCTGCCTCGACCTTGCAACCGTAGCTGGACAGCTCGGACTGAATGTAATCCTGCAGCTTGGCGATCGCCTCAGAGCCGGAAGGACGCGGGCCGAAGCTAACCTGCTTGGCCACGTGAGCGAAGGCGCGCTTGCCATCGAAGCCGCCGGTTTTATCGGACGGGGGCGCGTCATCAGAGGTTTGCGGTGGGGCGGAAGCGACAGCGCTCATGAATGGCGGCTGGCTGGCGGCGCCAGGTGATTCTTTGCCACTGGCCTTGCATCCCGCGAGGCCTGCGGGAAAGATGCAAAGGACTGCAGCTATGTGCTGAATCATCCTAGAAAACGAAGTCATTTAATGAGCCCCCGCGGCAGCTAGACGCCGCTCGCGCCGCCGCACCACAACCCAGGATACTGCGACTCCGACGAAATACAGAGCTACGAGAACGGCCATGAAAACCAGCATGGTAGTAGCATCCGGCGTCGGTGTTAGGATGGCGGCGAGAATGGCGATGACCAAAATGGCGTAACGAAAATTCTTCATCAGGAATTTCGGTGTAACTATTCCAAAGAGGGATAAAAAGAAAATAAGGACCGGCAGTTCAAAAACCAGGCCGAGGCCAAGAAGCACCATCAGGATCAGATCAAAATACTCATCGACGTTGATCAAGGGCACGACCGGCCCCTGAAAGCTGATCAGGAATCGCAAAACATAAGGCAGCGAAATAAAATAGCCGAATGCGATTCCCGCCAGAAACAGAAAGACCGTGGAAAACAAGAACCCGGTGATGGCGCTGCGCTCATGCTTGTAGAGAGCCGGAGCGACGAAGAGCCAGATCTGATAAAGAATCCAGGGCGAGGCGATGACGATCCCGAGATATA
>WNFR01001448.1_pt1 | contig 24751 bp, 29 predicted proteins | sample 5400221 | NCBI WGS metagenome assembly WNFR01 (sample SAMN13153357, study PRJNA577476) | soil metagenome | isolation source: 40 cm soil under Madrone tree | place: USA:California | collected 2016-06-14 | reverse complement strand
TGGTGGTGTGGCTTCCCGCCTACATGCGCGTATGGGGGTGGGCGAATCTTCTGCATTTGTGTGACGTCGCCGTGATCCTCGGATGCGCGGGATTGTGGTGGGGAAGTTCCTTGTTGATTTCCAGCCAGGCGGTCAGCTCGCTGGCGGCGGGGCTCTTTTGGTCCATCGACATTGCATGGCGGTTGGTGACGGGACGATTTCTGGTGGGCGGAACGGAGTACATGTGGGATATACGGGTACCGATTTGGGTGCGGCTGCTTTCGAGCTTTCACATCGGTCTTCCCCTGGCGCTGCTCTGGGCCATGCGGAAAATCGGATACGACCGCCGCGCTTTGGCGTTGCAGACAGTAATCGCGGCGGGACTTTTCGTCGTCTCGCGGTTTTTGCCCTCAGGATTCAATATGAACTATGTGTATCAGGATCCTCTCTTCCATCGCTCCTGGGGACCTGCTCCTGTGCACCTCGCCGTGATTTTTGTTGGAGCAGTCGCGCTTGTTTATTGGCCGACCCATCTTCTCTTGAGCTGGATGTTTCCGGTGGCAAGCGCTGCGAAATGAAGTGACGAGGCAGGGACATCAGGAGCGGGAGAAAATGGGCACGGACGCAGAAAAGAATCGAGAGAAATACCTTGCCATGCTGAAGACAGCCGTGGAAGAGGCGCGCATTGGGCTCCGGGAAGGAGGAATTCCCATCGGAGCGGCGCTATTCGAACGCGAAGGAAAACTTCTTGGACGTGGCCACAACCGCAGAGTCCAAGAGGGCGATCCTTCCGCGCATGGCGAAACGGATGCGTTTCGAAAAGCGGGCCGGCAACGCAGTTACCGCGACAAAATCATGGTGACGACGCTGGCTCCGTGCTGGTATTGCAGCGGCCTAATCCGCCAGTTTGGGATTGGCACCGTAGTGGTTGGCGAGTCCGTGAATTTCCGAGGCGGCATCGATTGGCTGCGTGAGAACGGCACGGAAGTGTTCGACGCCCATTCCGACGAATGCGTCCAGATGCTTGCCAAATATATGGCGGAGCACCCGGAAGTGTGGCGAGAAGATATCGGAGAAGAATGATTTGCGGTCCAGCCGCGTGTCCCGCCCTTGATGCACTTCTCCCATCTCGCACCCGCCCAACGGCGTCAGGATCTCATACGGCCCAGGTTTGCCGCCGGCAAGGAGGGTCTTCTTCTCGAGTTACTTCTCCATTTCGGAGTTCCAGTTGAGAAGAACGGTGAGCGGCGCGGAATTGGCTTCGTCCACTCTCGTGGCAATCAGGAATCTCTGCCCGTCGCCACTGACATCGTAGGAGAAGAAGTCCTGCGCGGAAACCGGTTGCCGCCGGTGAGTCTGAAACAGAACAGTCGGGAGGCCGGCTTCGAAGCTGGCCCCCGCTGTCACCGCCACGGCCATCAACTTTCCTTCCGCCGACAGGTAGAACAACTCCCTACCGTCCTGGCGCCATCTAGGCTCCTGTCCTCCTGCGCTCGACACCTGCCACTTGCCGTTGGCAGTCGGAAAAGCAGACACGTAGATCTCCATCCTTCCCGTCTCATTCGAGGCATACGCCACCCATCGGCCATCGGGGGAAAACTGTGCGTTCCGCGCCGTCCACTTTGCCTGCAACAGCGGCTTGGCTACGCGCTCCGACCAGGAGAAGTACCACAGCTCAATTCCCTTCCTGATCAGTGCATACTTGCCGTCGCGTGACCAGTCCCAGGCATTCGCCAGCAAACCGGGGCCTAAATCGGCCACCTCTTCCTCGAAGCCGGAACCATCGGCGTTCTTCAGATAAAAGTGGAAGCCGAGCTGCTTGCGGTTCGAAGTGAACAGGATCTGTTTACCATCGGGACTCCAGATCGGTGCCTCATCCAACGACGGATCAAACGTCAGACGCGTCACCATACGCCGGACCGGCTCGTGGACCCAGATATCAATGTTCCGTCCGTGTCGGTCTGGTCCGTGGCGATCCTGTGCCCGTCCGGAGAGAGACGCACATCATTGTTGTAAGACCCAGGCACTCCGACAGTGCCCGCCGGCTTTCCACTTCGATCAAACCACATCAATTGCGAAAGGGCCGCGCCGTTTCCCGTCTGCGTGACCAGAACCCCCCCCCGTTGGAGACACTGAAAACAGCCCGGTCCACCAGAGGGGTATACAGAACGTCGTCGTTCAAGGTGTGCGGCTCGCCGCTCAGAACGTAGCGCCGCCGGTCGAACGGTTGCGCCACCAGCGCGTTATCCCGCAGGTACAGCAGGTAGCCTGGCTCGGCATAGGCTGCGTTCGCGCTCGTATTAACCAGCAAGCGTGTTTCCTGCGAATCGAGAGAGCCCAGAAAAATGGCGTTATATTCTAATTGGCCGCTGAAATTCGATGCCAAATAGAGAAAATGTTTCCCGTCCGGAAGGAATACCGGCCAGCGATGGCTAGCTTGAAAGCGTGACCTGTCTGGCTTGGTCAATTCAACCGGAGAGCCTCCCCACGAAGACACTCGGAACAAACCCTGCAGTGCGTCGGGCGTGAACAAGATCACTCCGTCGCGGTTCCACGCGCCGCCACGCCCGTTGGGGGCATCGCACAGCACCTGAGTCTGTCCTCCTGACGCATCCACTTTCTTGAGTTTGCCGTCAGCGAAGAACCCGATGAATTTGCCGTCCGGTGACCAGAATGGGTAGGACGCGCCTTGCGTCCCAGCCAAAGAATTGGTCTGTCGGCCCCCGACTTCATTGGTCCAGAGCACGTAGTTGTTCGCCTGTGCGGAATAGGCGACAATCGCCAGCGTGCGCCCATCCGGCGATAGCGCTAGGTCGTTTGCGGCGAATGGCACGGGGCTGTGGAAATACATCGGGGGCACGCGCCGGGTGCTTTCTTTCCACCAGGCCGCGCCGCCAGCCGCTGCCAACAGAAAAAAAGTGGCGGCCAACAGCCCACTGGCGCGCTGCCATTTTGTGCGCCCGACCGGAGCGCGCCCCGCTACTCCGGTTTGCGAACCACTCTCCGCAATCCAGTTTAGTTCGCTTGCCAAGTCACTCGCGCTTTGCCACCGTTCATCAGGGAGTTTTGACAGGCATTTCTTTACGGCGTGCTCTAGCGCCGGTGGCGTCATCGGTTTTGCTGCGCTGATCGTCTCCGGCTCCTTCTCCAAGATCGCCGACGCTACGCTCAACTGACTCTTCCCCTCAAACGCTCGCTTTCCGGTGACCATCTCATACAACACCGCACCCAACGAAAAGATGTCACTCCGGCCATCCAGTTCTTTCCCTTCCACCTGCTCCGGCGTCTGGCCAACGGCGCAGCCGGCTTGGCGAGCCCGAAGTCCAGTAGCTTCGCGCCCGTCGTCATCAGCATGATGTTGCCCGGCTTGAAATCGCGATGGACCACGCCGCTGCGATGCGCTCTGTCCAACGCATCCGCGATTTGCACTCCATACTTCAGGACTTGGTCGAGGGGCAGCGGTCCCCGTTCGAGCCGCTTTGCCAGCGTCTCCCCTTCCACGCACTCCATCACAAGATAGTCGATGCCATCCTGACTGCCGACGTCATGCAGCACACAAATGTGCGGATGATTCAGGCTGGAAATGGTCTTAGCTTCGCGTTCGAAGCGTTGCTTTCGAACGGGATCGGCGGAAAATTGCTCCGGCAGTATCTTAATCGCGACAGTCCGCTCCAGCCGCGTGTCGCGCGCGCGATAGACTTCGCCCATCCCGCCCGCGCCGAGCGGCGCCGTGATTTCATAGGGGCCAAGCTGAGTGCCCGGAGCGAGAGGCGTAGTTGGCCGTGATTATAACCCCAGGAAACCTTCGTCCGGTACATTCGGCCCTAACGTGGACGTGCAACGGGCTTTTCGGAAACGGGTTCAAGTACCCACTACGGGAACGTCGGCGATGGACTTCTCGCGCCTTCAGTGGTATCTCTATGGCGGTTCCGGCATTGAAAAGTGCCGGACCATTCTCGGGCACAATCGCGAATTGGGGAAACGTATCTTTTTTCATCGGATGCAATCGGGGATCTCTTGCAGAAGTGTCGCGGGCTCAGCGAGTCGGAGGGATTCATGTTTGAGACGCCTGAAGAAATCAAGGAAAAAAGTTCGAAAGGGCTGTGGATCGGCATCGCGGTGGCTGTCGCCGTGGTTGCGGTTGGGGCGTATTTCTTCATCAGGTCCAGGGGCGTCGCAATCAAGCAAGCATCTGCAGCCAGCGCGCCCGCTGCGGTCAAGGGGAACGCCGATCCTGTCCACGATTTGAAGATCCAGCGCGCAACGATGAACAAGGATCGCAACGGCACGATGGCCATCTGGCTCGTGACCATCGAGAATAAATCCTCGCAGTACAGCTACAGCAAGATCTCGTATGAAACCACCTATGTCGGCGCCGACAATACCGCAATTCTGATCAACAAGGGCACCATTCCGGCCACCATCGGCCCCGGCGAACAGAGAAATTCCGAAATCAATGACGCGCTCTACCCGGCGGGCACGGCGTGGTACAGAGTTCGAATCACTGGCGCGACTCCCGCGGCTCAATAGCCGGGAGTTCGTTTCGAATCGGGAACGATGGCCGCTTCCATAGATGAATTCCCGCTCGGTGAAATACCAGAGAAGTTGAATATTGCCGGGCACTTCGTGGATGCCCCGGCCGCGTCGCACCCCGGGCGCTCCGCCATCGTTGGCGAACCGCGCGAAGTAACCTACGGCCAACTGGCCGCACTCGCCAATCGCGTGGGGAATGCGCTGCGCGCGCAAGGCGTTTCCCGCGGCGATCGCGTTCTGATTGTGCTGCCGGATTCGGTCGAGTTTGTGGCCGCGTTTTTTGGCGCCGCAAAAATCGGCGCGGTGGCTGTGCCCGTGAATCCCTTCGCACGATCTTCCGATTACATTCATTATCTTGAAAATAGCGAGCCGCGGGCAGTGATTATTCATTCGAACGCGCTTGCGGAATTTTCGCCGGCTTCGAACGTGCGCCCGCAAATACCGATTGTGGTCGTCGGCAAGGAAAGAATGGATTCGAACGGCATGTTTTGTGCGAAGTGGAGTGCGTGGACAGCGGCGGCCAGCGAAGAGCTTGCCGCGGCGAACACTTCGCCTCACGATCCAGCATTTATGCTTTACACCTCCGGCAGCGGCGGTACGCCCAAAGCGGCGGTGCACCGCCATGCGGACATGTTGATCACCAGCCGGAATTATGCGCGCGCCGTGCTGGGTCTGCGCGCCGACGACTTGACGTTCTCTGTTTCGAAGCTGTTTTTTGCTTATGGACTGGGAAACGGGATGTATTTCCCGCTTTCGGTGGGTGCACGAACGGTGTTGAATCCAGAGCGAACCAACGTGGCGCATGTGGTCGAGATGGTGGCGCGCCACCGCCCGACCGTTTTCTTCGCGGTGCCGACTCTTTATGCCGCGGTCTTGCGGGAGGCGGAGCGGCCAGGCCACCGCGCGGATTTTTCTTCCGTCCGTATGTGCGTATCGGCCGGTGAAGCGTTGCCCGCTGAAATCTTCAACGCGTGGAAGCGGCAATTCGCAATCGAAATCCTCGACGGCATTGGCTCGACCGAGATGCTGCACATGTTCATCTCCAGCCGTCCGGGGGAATGCAGGCCGGGGAGCTGTGGTTTCCCCGTGCCGGGTTACGAAGCCAAGATCGTGGATGACAACGGAGAATCGGTGCGTGACGGCGAGATCGGCAATCTCTGGGTGCGTGGCGCGAGCGCGTTTGCGGAGTATTGGCGGATCCCCGAATTGACGGCGCGCACGAAACGCGGGGATTGGATCGCGACCGGCGACAAATTCTTTTGCGATTCGAATGGATACTTCCACTACTGCGGGCGCGCGGACGACATGCTGAAAGTCGCGGGCATGTGGGTTTCACCGGTGGAGGTGGAGAACGCGTTACTGGGGCACCCCCACGTCGCCGAAGCCGCCGTGGTCGGCGCGACCGACGAGCGTGGCCTGGCGTATTCCGTGGCCCACATCGTGTTGCGCGGAAATGTCCAAGGCTCGGAGGAGCTGGCCGCCGAAATTTGCGAGCACGTCAAAGCGCGGCTTGTATCGTACAAAGTGCCGCGCGAAGTTCGATTTTGCAGCGAGTTGCCCAAAACCGTGACGGGGAAAATTCAGCGCTTCAAGCTGCGCGGCACCTCGAGTGATCGATGATCGCAAACCGTGAGCGGCATTCCCAATGGTTTGGAAATTCCAGGAGATGCCGGTCGGTCATGAGAGGAAAGGCGTCCAGTCCGTAGGGGGAAATTCAACGTTCCAGAATTTGGGCATGGCGAAGGGAAAAGCGATACCCACTTCATTTTTACCGATGGGCTTTTCCCGCACATGCACGACACGGCATTCCTGCTCCTTAGCGGTGGCCCAGTTTCGCAGTACGAGTTTTTGACCCGGCTGGACTCTCATGGCAAGGGCGATAAGGCCGCCATGGGCGTTGATCTGCAGAGTGGTGGTCTCTTCGTTGATGGGCGCATCGCCCGCAAACTGCGGGCGAACCTGCAGGAGAACGCGCTGCGTGCGGCGCGCTTCGGCGCTTGTGCCGGGAGTCTTCTCATTTTCTCTGGACATTGCCATTCCAGCTTAACAGTATCTTTCATTTTGTAATTCCTAATCCTCATGCGAAATCGAAATAGTTGTCGTAAGAAGAAGCGATGGCGCGAACTTCCGCGAGAGTTTGGTCGCGCATGAGTTTGCCGTCTTCGAGAATTGTTTCGAGGGCATTGTTGGACGGGATGGGAGCGCCTTCTACGATTTCGATAGTGGCGAAATCCTTGCCGTTTTGGATGAGGTTGAAGCGGCCGCCTTTGCTGGCTTTGCTGGGATCGGTTTTGGGGTTTTTGTAAACGTTGTGCCATTGGCCGTTGCGGTCGATGGCGGAACATTTCAACGCGAATTTGAGCGTGTCGCGGTTGACTTGTTGCAGCAGCGCGCCGCCCATGCCGTAGCTCCAGATGTCCTGCGACCAGCCTTTGCGAGTAAGCTGCGCGGTAATGTTCTGAATGGTGTAGAAGTTGACGCCGTCGCCCTGGATGAAGCGCACGCACGGAACGGTGGTCTTCCAGCCTTTGCGGTTTACTTCGTAGCCGAATTTCTCGCCGACAATTTTGAAGAGTTCTTCAAGGACGGTGACGGCTTCACCGGAATCAGGGCGGATCACCAAGGTGCCTGCGCGCTGAAGAACTTTCTCGCGCAGCGCGCCGCCCCAGAGGTTCCGCACCGCGTTGTAGATGTCATAGGAATCGCTGACGCACGCGACAATTCCTTCGGGGCAGTTTGCAAGAATGTTCGCGTAGGCGTCGAGCTCATGCGCTTCGCCCCACGCGGTGATCGTGGAATGCTCGGAAGCAGGGATGCTATAGGCGGCGCAGTTCGTAGGATCTGTCGCGGAGAGATCAGCAGAATAGAACTGGTTGAGAAGCTGAATGGCGGCAAGCGTGTCCGTACCGAGAAAATTGAGGAGATGCGCTGCACCGCCAATGGCTGCAGATTCCTTGGAAGAGACGCCGCGGAATCCGAAGTCGTGCAGCTTGAAGGGAAGAAGCGAAGGATCGCCGCTGCGAACGAGAGCTTTGCCAATGACCTGCTTGATCGCACGAGAGAGCGTGGCAACGGTGATCGGATACCAGACTTGAACGAGAAGCGTTTCGGCCCAGTTGGTGAGCCAGTAGAACTCCGGGTCGGTGTTTTCGATGGTGATAAGCGCGTTGTGAGTCTTGACGACGGTGCCTTCCTTGACGGCGCGGATGCGGAGAGGCAGTTGCCCGCCGTGCTTCGCATAGAGAGATTTGAAACCCTCGTAGTTGAAAGTCTTGGGATGACCGGAGAAATGAGCGTGGGCGATGCGGCGGGCTTCTTCAACATCGTCGAGGGTGAAGACCTGGCCGGCAAAATTGGATTTGATGATGTATTGCAGCATGGCGAGCATGGTTTCTCCGAACATGCCGCCGCGGGATTCGAGGTAGGAATAGATGTGGCGCGTGTCCGGGGGATATTGCCACCAGTGGGTGAGCTTGTAGGAGTCCGTGTTGAGGATGGGATTCAGCCGCAGCGACTGCATGGGGCTCCTTGGGATTGGCGATGAGAGAGTGAGCGGGCTTGACGACTGCTCACGGGAATCAGGATAGCAGGGAAAACAGCGATGCGGTTTGCCCATTCGTAGATGCAAAAACCGCACCGATAAAACCACAGGGTGCGGCACTTGGCCGATTGGAACACCCAGAGGCTTGGGCTAAGATGCGCGTTACAGGGACCATCCTCGTTTTAGCCACTAAAGAAGGCGGTAAGGAATGGATTCCGAGCGCCGTCGTGCTCCACGCTATCCCATTATCGCAGATGCTGAAATAACCGAAATCGTATCCGACACAAAACTGAGCGCCAGGACCAGCGATTTGAGTGCCGGCGGATGCTTTCTCGACATGCTGAATCCGTCGCCAGAAGGCACGGAGATCCGGGTCAGAATCTCGCACGCAAACACGACATTCTCCGCGCTGGGAAGAGTGGTGTTTCTGTTCCCCAATATGGGAATGGGGGTGATGTTTACGAGCGTCGACGCGAATCAGCAAGCAGTTCTGCAAAAGTGGCTCGAAGAGTTGGGTCGCAGCGAAGGATAGAGGGAATTACCAATTCGGCCGCGCCGCGAAATCAACGAACAACTGTTTGCGCGGCACGTGCGAGTTTTTGAAGTGAACAGCTTCGCGGCAAACGTGGCGCGTGCCGAATCGTTAAGGTCAGATAAACGGGAAACATTCTAAGAGACCGCACCGATAAAACCGGAGGGTGCGGTGCGCGCGTGCGCCCGAATAAGATGGAAGCGCGACGGACATGGTGTCCGCCACGCTTCTCCGGGGTGAGGAGAGAGTGCATCTGATGTTGGCGAATCTCCCAGGCGTCAGCTACGAGAGAGCGCCGAAAAGATTCCGGGAGACAAGAAGCACGATCCTGGACTGGCAGCATTTTCTCACAGAGTGATTGCGGTGCGTAGTTCAATACAGCACAGAAAAGCCCGATCGAATGTTCGATGGAGTTGTCAAGCCCATATTTCATCACCGAAGAGTGCAATAACCGCACAAGGGGCAGCGAGGCGTACGCGAAAATCGAAATTAGAAAATGGAAAAGAGGCAGAGAGGTCGCGCTAAAGCGCGCCCCTACACAGAAAAAAGGGCTCAGAGGACATTCACGGCGCGGGCGGCGAGGAGGGCAACGATGGTCAAGGAGATCACGGACTGGAGCATCATGCCCACTTTGGCCCAGCGCGAGAGGGCCGCGGTATCGGTGGGAGAGAAAGCCGTACTGCTATTGAAGGCAAGGAAGAGGTAGTCCATGAACTGGGGTGTCCAGGAGTGATCGCCGCCTTCCTGGGTCAACATCTGCGGGAAAAGAAACGAGCTTTTCAGGCGGCCCTTAGCGCGGTCGCGGCCCAGCGGACCGCCAGCGTCAAGCTTCCAGTACCAGAGCGCGAACACCAAAATGTTGGTGATCCAGAGTGCGCAGGCCGAGCGCAGCATGGCCGTCGGTGGCTCACGATGCGCTGGAATCCCTTGGATCAGAAAAACCAGCGAAACAATCATGGCGAGGGTGATTACGCCATTGGCCGCAAAGGTGAGAAACCGAGTTACGTCGTGACGGCCACGGTGATAGGAAACCACTATGGGGATCAGCAACACGAAGATGATTGCCAGCAGCAGCCAACCTGGACCAACGGAAAGCGGTTCCGGCAAGGCCCAGTAGACTCCGGCGGCAGCTAGCATCGCTACGAACGCGGGCCAGCGAGGTTCACGGATGATTTGGCTGCTCATGACGGTGTAGCGGAGTACGCGGGTGGAGTTTAGTACAGTTTTCGTTGCGCCTCAAAAGGATGGGGCGCCTCGCTCTTCTCCGACCCGTTCCCGAGATGATCCTGATCCCGTCGGGTCAAGCCGGGCCAGGCGGGAAAGGGGAAGCGGGCCGGGCACCCGGATTTCTCGCCAGCACCCGGCCGAACTCTTGCCAGATGTCACTTTGCAACGAAAAGTACTTGACATGGCCAACTGAAGAGAATAGGTTGGGGGCACGGCGGAGAGGGTAGAGACACAAATTACAATGTTGAAAAAGATTGTGGCGATCATCGCGATTTTCGTCTGCACTGCGGTGGCGTGGGCCATTCTCGGGTCCACCATTTTTTACAGAACGTATAACGCGGAGTCGGGGCTGTCTGGGCGCGTGGCTTCGACGTGGGGAGCGCCGCAAGGGCAGGCGCCGCCGGCGATCGCGCGCGAATGGCAGGAAGAAAAGACCGTCGAGGTGGAAGAGAAGGGAAAGAAAACCACGCGCACGGAAAGGCAGACTCACTCGGAGGCGGTGAAGATTGACGCGAGCCGCGTTGCGGCGACCTTGCACATCGATTACCGGCAAAAAGGGCTGCTATGGTTCAGCACGTACAAGGTGGATTTCGACGGAGCTTACACGTTTCAGAATCCCACTGCGCGGGAAGAAGAGTTTGTGTTTCAACTGCCGTTTCCGGCGCAGCAGGCGGTGTACGACAACGTGCAACTGCTTCTGGACGACAAGCCTCTGGCTGTGACGTTCAGCGGATCGCAAGCGGTGGCGCGGGCGCGCCTGGGGACCGGTGCGAAGTCCGTGCTGCACGCGGCCTATCGCTCGCAGGGGCTGGACAGTTGGCGATACACCTTCGCGCGCGAGAACGCAGACGGCAGCCGGAAGGAGATTTCGCAGGCGCGCGACTTCCACCTGCTGGTGAAAACGGATTTTTCCGGTTTTGATTTCCCGGACAATTCGCTTTCGCCGACCGAAAAACGGCAGACGGCGAACGGCTGGGAGCTGGAGTGGAACTATCAGAATCTGGTGTCCGGATTCGACATCGCGTTGAAGATGCCGCAGAAGTTGCAACCCGGCCCGCTGGCGGGACGAATCAGCTATTTCGGCCCCGTCTCGCTGTTCTTCTTTTTCTTTCTGGTATTCATTCTATCCACGCTGCGCGGCAACGATCTGCACCCCATGAACTATTTTTTCCTGGCATGCGCGTTCTTTGCATTTCATCTGCTGCTGGCTTATCTGGCGGATCATATTTCGATTCATGCGGCGTTCGTGATTTCGTCGATTGTTTCGATTGCGCTGGTCGTCAGTTACTTGCGGCTGGTGGTGGATTTGCGATTCGCGTTGGTGGATGCGGGACTGACGCAGCTGATCTATCTGGTGCTGTTTTCGTACGCGTTCTTCTTCGAAGGGCTTACGGGATTGGCGGTGACGATTGGAGCGATCATCACGCTCTTCGTGGTGATGCAAATGACGGGACGAATTCGCTGGGAAGAGAAGTTCAGCCCATCGTTGTCGCGCAAGAGTGCATTACCCGCGTGATCCAAAGATGCAACGCCAGCACCCTGGAAACCGCAGGGTCGATTGAATAAGAGCGGCACCCGGCACCCAAATTCGTCGTAACGCTGTACCTCCTGGCCAGACTTCATTAGAGGGTTTACCCGATGGGCTTTTGCTTCGGGGCCGCCAGACGGCAACTCGCTCGAGGAAATGAGGGAGGAGTACGAACGGCTGCCCGATAAAGAATTTGCAGCCATGTTTGCGCTGCACACCCTAAAGCCAACAAGGCAAAAGTCTAAATAATCCAGGCTGCTCCACCGCGCAAGGGCCGCGTGGCCCCATTGCCGTCTGGCCCTTTTTACTAATCCAACTCCCGTTGCGATAGGCGATTGCCGTTGGTCATGCCAATGATCGTGACAACGAGCCACAGCGCGACTGCATAGACGGCGTACCACAGCGATTCTTGCGCGGCGGTAACGCGAACGCGACACATTCGAGAAAATATATCGCGTAAACCGCTGGTTCCGTCGACGACCCCGGTTCAGACGATTCCAACGACGCTTGGACCAAGAAGCATGGCGGGAAACAGCATCAGACCCGCAAATTCTGGTACCGCCTCGCCGCGCAGGACGTGTGGCGTATTTGGGTCCCTCAGGAGTTCCAGGTCACTCGGGACAGTTGCTTTTTGCGGGACTCCCACTCGGCGCCGGAGAGGAGGCGCGGGGCGACATCGATCAGGCGAGGGGTGAGTTTGAAGACGCCCGCGGCGGTCCATGGGCGGCCGTCACGGGTGCGATGCTCGCGGACGTTCAGGGCATCCGCCATACTGGTGAACGAGAGGTCCTGGACAATCATTTCGGCCAGAAATTTGAGAGTTTGCATTTCCAGGGGATCGTCTTCCAAGTGGCGACAGTCGGAGGCGATGCGAAGGCCGAAGGGGATTTCCTCCGAGGCGGCGGGAGCTTCCCGTTCTTCGGGCTGGGCAGAAATCTCCACTTCGCGTTCCCATTCCAGGGCGACCAGGCTCCAACCCGCATCGTGCATTTGCGACAGGTAAACGGAAGTCGGCACGATGCTGACCTTCTCTCGCATACGATCGATCTTTTTCACGGTAGCCTCCCTGACGGGCGTTTTCAGTCGCGATGGCGGAATTTCCCGCGGGAAGTCAGGGCAATCTTCGTGCCGTAGGCGGGAACAGGAGAAGCCACAGAATCAAAAAGACTTCTGGCAAAAGGCAGAATCGAGTCCGGGTCGCCATCGTCCGCTGGCGGGATGAAAGTGTCGCGTTGCCGGACACTTCGGAAGGCGCGCGGCAGCCGGGCCGACCCCACAGGTGGAGGAGAGCTGCCAGTTTGACCGCCTGTTAGTTCCTGGTAAGTACAGGGAGAAATCGGGAGCGAAAAGGTATGCGCGAAAGGTAAAATCACAACGGAGAGATTCCTGGGAGGGGTGATGCCGAAAAAACCGACCGTCGATGATGCGAGGTTGATACTCGAACTCTACAACTTGAGGCGCGAACCGGAACTACGCAGAGCGCGGCAATGGTGGCTGATTACGTTCTGGCCGAAAAGTGCGGATGACTTCGTGAAAGTGGCGACGGCCATGGGGTCGCAAGAAAACAACTGGCTGAGACAGGTGGGCAGCTACTGGGGAATCGCCGTCTCGTTTGTCTTGAACAAGATCGTGAGTGAAAAGCTTTTCTTTCAACTGGCATTTTGCGGAGAGCTTTACTTCATCTTTGCAAAAGTGCACCCGTTCCTGGCGGAGATTCGCGAGAAGATGAATAATCCGGATCTCTTTGTAGCGATGGAAAAGGCCATCCTGGGATCGAAGCTGGCCCGGACGCAATTTGAAAAAGTTGAAGCGCGCGTATCGGCAATGCGGCAGCAGAAATGAGCTTGCAAGCCAGTACGGCACTCCGTAAACGAAGGGTGCGGTTCGCCCTCGCGTGTCTAGCGCCAGCTTCTGCGTTGCTTTCACCCGGAGCGATGGGGAAGGATACGGGCAATTGCACTCCGGGAACAACATTGCGCTTGAGCGCGCCGGAATCAAGCCAGGGAAGTTTGCTGCTGATAGAAGTGAAAAGCGCGAAGCCCCTCGCGGAAGTGCAAGGAGATTGGGACGGGCGAACTGTCCCGTTCTGGCGCGAGTCCGCAAGTGAAACCCAACGAAAAGGTTTGCTAGCGGTTGACCTCGAAAAGGCGCCCGGCGAATACGATTTGAAGTTAACCGGGCAAACGGCGAGCGGCGAGAAAATTAGCTGCGGCGCGAGAGTGACGGTGAGGAAAGGCCGGTTCGCGACGGAGAAATTGCAGGTTGGGAAACAATTCGTCGAGCCCAGCCTGGAACAAATCAAGCGCGCGGACGAAGAGCGCCAGAAGTTGCGCGATATTTTTGACCGCGTGACGGCAGAGCGCCTGTGGGACGGAAAGTTTCGAATACCTCTGGAGGGCGCGACAACGGGCTCGAATTTTGGGAGACGGCGGATTCTGAACGGGAATCCCGGGTCACCACATAGCGGGGTGGATTTGCCGGGTGCAACCGGAACCCCGGTACACGCCGCGCAGCGCGGGCGCGTCGTGCTGGCTGAAGAATTGTTCTTTGCCGGGAATACAGTGGTGGTGGATCACGGTCAAGGGATTTACACGCTTTATGGGCACCTCTCCGAGATCGACGTGAAGGTGGGAGACGAATTGGAGGCCGGCGCCGTGCTGGGGAAAGTCGGAGCGACGGGACGCGTCACGGGACCGCACCTGCATTGGGGACTGACGGTGGAAAGGGCGCGGGTGAACCCGCTGCAACTCGTAAGGTTATTAGGAAACTCATCGGGTGCGGCGGCTAGGCAAAAGTCTTCTAAGCGCCGAACAAATTGAAACGAATGCGCCGGTTGGGACACTAGAGAAGGACAGGCCGGCGCTACGAACTGCACAGAAGGCGGAGAACCGCAGTTCGTGGAGGCGAAAATGGGCGAACCGGCCAACAATCTCGAGATTGCACGGAGATATCTGCAGGCCCTCGAACAGGGAGCGGCGGGAGCAGAGCTCAGTAAGTTTTTTGCTCCTGACGTACTCTTGGAGGAATTCCCGAGCTTGCTGACGCCCCTCGGCAAGAAGCGAGACCTAGCTGCAGCCCTGGAGGGGGCGGAACGGGGCAAAAAGGTCATGTCCCGGCAGATGTATAAGATAAAGCAGGAAATAGCGGACAACGGCCGAGTGGCGCTGGAAGTTGAGTGGGTCGGAACGTTGGCTGTCCCCTTTGGATCTATTCCAGCGGGGGGGGCAGATGAAGGCTTTTTTTGCAGTGTTTCTGGAGTTCCGGGAAGGGAAGATCATCTGGTAGCGCACCGGCCAAGAACGTGGGGGAAGTACCAGGGTACTATTATGGAATCCATTTTTGTGGTACCGTTCAGCCATTGTCCTCGAAGAGATATGCAGGCAGTATGCGGTTGTGTGGGCAAGGTTCGTGCTAGTCACCTCCGTTCTGTTGTTCTGTCGCTTTAGCACCCTGCTGACACGGCACAGTCGTCGGACAATCGTCGATAGAAGTTAATCGAAAGCACCGTGCACTCATAATTCAGATTTGAGGTCGAGGCCGAAATGTCCCTGCTTCACTTTCGTTGCAAAGAACGCCGGCGAACGCTACGAGTGGCACTAACGGTGCCGCTGACGATCCACGGGAAAACGGATTCGGGCGAAAAGTTCAGCGCGCAGACCCATTCGCAGTCGGTAAACCGGCACGGAGCCTTATTCCAGCTGGAAGAGATCGTATTGGTGGGGCAGACGCTGATCCTGATGAATGATAGCACCGCGCAGTCGATGGAAAGCCGCGTTGTCTCCATCCACCGGGCTCGCGACGGCAAGCAGTATATCGGAGTGGAGTTTATCTCACCCGAAACGAATTTCTGGCACATGCAGTTCCCGATTCCGGGTGCAAAACCGCTGCGCCGGATAGTTCCCAACAAGGCCTCCGCGTAAAGCGGGGAGCGGCATTGCTGCTCCTCGTTTCAACTCCTCTTTAGATTCCCAATGTGCATATTCGCCGCCTTGCGTTCGGACCAGACGAGCGTCAATCTCCACGGGCTGAAGGTGCGGTCAAGTGGCGTGGGATCTTAACACACAGAGCACATAGAAGAGGGATGCTTCACTCCCGATGGTCGTTCAGGATGGACAAAACATTTTGACCTTCTTTAGCATCAGCACTTATAGGAAGTAATGGGGAGGGGATCCCGGCAATGCCGTTTGCAAAGCGTGCTGTTTTGGTTCACCCCATGAGGCTAGTAAGGCGAGGGATTGAGAGAGCTACTTTGGCAGCATTCAGTACGTTTCGCCGCTCACCCGCTGTTGCCGGATTCGCAGTTTTAATTCTGGTGATGATCGGAGCCGCCTCCTTAGTTCGTGCACAGCGGGACACGGCGATCGCTAATGGCGAGTTACCGCATTCCGCTTCGTCACCAGCTTCAGCCAGGCGATCTACTGAAGACTTGGCTGCGCTCGGGAAGCGCATTTTCCACGACACGCCGAACGAGGCAAGGCTCTACGTGGGAGCTCGCCTGGCTTGCAACAGTTGCCATATAAACGACGGCACAACTCCGTATGCCGCTCCCATGACCGGAATCGCACCGCTGTTTCCAGAGTTCAGTCAGCGCGCCAAACGAATGATTTCTCTGAGAGAACGCATCGACGAATGTTTTATCCGTAGTGAAAATGGGCGTCCGCTTCCGGAAGACGCAAAAGAAATGACGGCGCTGGTCGCCTACATCGAATCTCTATCCGGGCAGAATGACGGCGGCGCAGAGCCTTCCGGCCGTGGCCTAGTGAAACTTCCAGCCCTGAGCGGTAGTCCGCAGAGAGGAGAGGCGATATTCGCGGCGCAGTGCGCCGTGTGTCACGGCTCCGAGGGGAACGGCGTCGGTTCGACCTTCCCTCCGCTCTGGGGTCCGGAATCATTTAACGATGGGGCTGGCATGTACGGGATAGAAAACATGGCCGCTTTTGTGGTCAGGAATATGCCGCCGACGAATCCGGGGTCGTTGACGCCGCAGCAGGCGTTCGACGTATCTTCTTATATCCACATCAAGCCGCGCCCCAAATACAATCCCGCATTCGACAAATACTAATTCGACGCCCTCGGGCGGTTTTGCGAAAAAATCGGCCTGCTCCGTTCGAAATGGCGGGGGTGGGATTCCCGGTCAGCGGGAGTTGGCTAGGTAGGTGGCTACGACGGAGGCGCAGGATTCGATGAATTGTTGTTCGGGTTGGGTGAAGGTGTTGGCGAAGTAGCTTTCGATGTCGAGTTCGGCGGCTAGTTCTTTGTTTACGAAGATGGGGACGACAATTTCGGACTTCACCAGGGATGAGCCGGCGAGATAACGGGGATCGGCGGAGACGTCCTGGACGACGATGACTTTGCCGGTGGTGGCTGCGGCGCCACAGAGTCCGGTGTCGAGGGGAATGCGGGCGTTGGGTGTGAAGCTGCCGGCGTAAGGACCGACGATGAGGAAGTTGGAGTGGGCGGGATCGACGAGATAAAAGCCTGTCCAGTTGTAGCGGGTCATTTTCTGGTGGAGGCGCTTGGCCATCTGTTCCATAAGGGAGTGGGCGGTAGGAGCGGTTTTGGCAAACTCTTGAAATTCCTGCGGAAGCTCTTTATGCGCTGGAGTCATCTTTTCTTGGTTTCATAATGAGAGTTATTCTTCCGTACGCGCATCAGTTTACACGAAGGGGTGGAGCCGATAACGAAGAGAAAATGGATTGGGCGAGCGATGATTTCCTCTGCCCCATTCGGAGGAGAGGCAAGAGGGCATGATGCATCGTGCCCAGGCCATGGCGAACGCGCTGAAAAGAATCGGGCTGATTTCGGATACCCACGGCTTACTGCGCGAGGAAGCAGTGGAGGCCTTGCGCGGGTCGGAGCTGATCATTCACGCGGGGGACGTGGGGAAGGCGGAGATTTTGGAAGCGTTGAAAAAGATTGCGCCGGTTGTAGCGGTGCGCGGAAACGTGGATACGGAGCCGTGGGCGCAGGCGTTGCCGGAGACGGCTGTGACGGAAGCGGGCGCGGCCACGATCTACGTCCTGCACGATGTGAAGGCCCTGGATTTGAATCCTGCCGCTTCCGGTTTTCAGATCGTCGTCAGCGGCCATTCCCATAAACCCGGAAAGTCGGAACGCGATGGGGTGCTGTACATCAACCCAGGTAGCGCCGGACCGCCGAGATTTCAGCTACCGGTCACGGTGGCACGCCTCCGATTAGGAGGGATGCCCTACAAGGTGGAATTCGTGAATCTCGAGGAATCCCGGTAACCCGAAAGGGCCCCCAGACGTCAATTCTTGCAGAATCACTCCAGGAGGAGTCGTGTACAGACGCCCAGGGCATCAACTCTGCGCTGGGATCTGGTGTCGTCGATGTCGACAAGTGCGGCTATCCCGTCACTCATTGAATTTCCTATGCTTAACAAGACCAGATGGACCGGGAACAACAAAGTATTAGAGAAGGTGCTAGCCTAGGCTGTAGTACTAAAAAGGGATGCCTCGGCATAGGACGACGGTACGGTCTAAATTGAATCTCCTGCTTCAGGGCGAGTATAATCGACACAGCTATACTCGATCCAGGTTGAGGCTACTCAACACAGGTTGAGGCGCTGTCCAAGAGACCTCGAGACGGAATATCTGAACTAAAGGGAGAACAAGGCTAAGCGGAAACACCAAAAGGGATTCTCGTTGATTGAACTGTTGATTGTGGTGGCGATCATTTTGATCATCGCGGCCATTGCTATTCCAAACCTCCTCCGGTCCCGTATGGCCGCGAACGAGGCCTCGGCAGTCGGTTCCCTCCGCACCATCAACACGGCGGAAGTTACCTTCGCCACGACGTATAACACGATTGGCTTCGGCAGTTTGACCGCCTTGGGCGGCGCGGCACCCTGCACCACGGCAAGGTCTGCAGCTGCCTGCTTGCTTGATGACGTTCTGTCTTCAGCTACCGCCACCAAGAGCGGTTATCAGTTCACAGTGACTCTTGGCACGCAGACGCCAGTGGTTACCTACACGTCGCTGGCGACGCCGTCCGTTGTTGGCCAGAGTGGCCAGCGCGCGTTCTGTTCTGACCAATCTGGCGTCATTCGTCAAAACGCTGCCGGCACGGCCTGCACGCCTAGCGACTCGGTACTTTAACCAATATCTCTGCGGCCCGCGCTCGACCGCAGCCGGAGAGTTCTCTGGCGGAATGGCTCGCCCAGCCCACTCCCTCCGACAGGAGGAGTGGGCTTTGCATTTCGTTCGCGGACAGTCCCACTTCGAGTGCTCCTTCGCTTTGACCTACCATGACTTATGCTATGGAGCAGTAGCCCACGCAAGGCCGTCGACGCCCGGAGTGAGGTCAATAGGCTGCTGCATTTTCCAGGAGTGTAGGTCGAGGACCGCGATTTTCCCGGCACCGGTCCCGCTGACGTAGGCGATTTCCCCGCCCGGTCGAATCAGGATTTCCGACGATCTCTCCGGAACGTCCAGCGAACGCACCACTTTCAGCGTTTGCAAATCAACAACATGGAGATGATTTGCTACAAGGCTGACCGCCAGGAGCCACCGCCCATCGGGAGTCGGCGCCGACGCATACGCCACATTCGGCAATTCGATCCAGTTCGCGATTTTGTTCGTCGCCGTATCTATGACAGCGATGCGTGGCGCGTCCTGGTCGTGGGTGAAAACGCGGCTGCCGTCGGGAGACATGGAAATGCGCTGGACACTTTTTGCCACGGGAATCGTCGTGACGAGACTGCGCTTCGCGAGATCGAGCACACTCACGCTGCCGGCGCCCACGTTGGCCGTGTAGGCGCGGCGGCCGTCGCGTGATAGAACCAGCATGTGGGATTGCGGTTCGCCGGTCGGAATTTCCGCGAGGACCTTGCGTGTGGAAGGATCGATGACGTCGACGGCGTTTGCCATCTCGGCGGTGACGTAGAGCAGACCGTCCGGCCCGAATTCGGCGCGGTGCGGGCGGAGCGGTTTGCCCAGATCGATCGTGGCAGCGAGTTTGCGCTCCTGCAGATCAATCACGTCAATGGTGCTGCCGTCCGTCCCGGGCCTGCCGACGCCGGAGTTTCCGTAGATCGGAACGTAAGCGAAGCGGCTGTCTTTCGACACGATGACTTCATGGCCGTTCACCCCTACAGAGATTCTTGCCAGTTCGCGGCGATTGTCGGGATCAACGACCAGTAAGGTGTGCTCCTTCTGATTCGCCACGACCAGCAGACCGCCCGCCGGCGGCGCTGGCTTTGCGTCACGGAGCTCCGCTGAACCGGCAATCATCATGGAAATAACGAGCAATGACGAGCGTACGAGCATGGACCACCTCGACGGAACATTTTTCTCGTTCGAATGCGCAGAAACTCAGCGGAGTATATCTTTTCCCGGACTCAGCGGCTACGCCGGGGTTTCTTTTTTCGCTGGTTTTTTGTCTCTCGTCTTGCGCGCCAAAGGCTTTGCGCTGGAAACCGCATCGCGGGTTTTCCTCGGAAGCTTCGCGAAAACCATGTCATAAGAATCGCGCACCAAGCGCGCGAGTTCCTCCGGCGGCAAGGCGTCCCTGGTTTGCAGCGCGACCCATTGTGCTCGCGCCAGGTAAGGCGCGGGAATGATGTTGGGCCGCTCCGTGAGTTCTGCGAAATTTTCCGGAGACGCTTTGAACGAGAGACACACCGGGGCCGGCTCCAGAGGCGTCACGGCAAAGATCTTCCCTCCCACCTTGAATAGCAGGTCGTAGCCCCACTGGATCTGTTCCGTCGCGCCAGGGAAAGAAAGGCAAAGCTCGCGCAGCCGATCGACGTTCATGAGCAAGATTCTAGGACAAATAGAGTGCTGGCCTCAATGGATGAGACGACATCTCTCGCGACGGCACTCTCAGGTCATCGTTCCCAGGCGATCTCCTTCACCGGGCCAATAACAAAGATATAAGAAAGAGCGGCCAGCAGTGCCACGACAGCCATAATCACGAAAGCCACGAAGAATCGTCCGGTGTAATCGATAACGAATCCGGTCACTGCCGGTGCGATGACGCCTGCAAAATTTCCAACGAAATTCTGCAAGCCCGTCCATCGGCCGGCCATTTTCGGCCCGGCCAGAGTTTGCGTGATCGCCCAGATATTGGATCCGCACATGCCGCCGGCCGCGAACGCTAGTAGCAGCAGAATCACGGAAACCATGGGACCGGCGAGGGCGGAGCCCAGGAGCAGTAGCCCGGCACTCCCCGCTCCCGCACCCGCAAAAGTCTTGCGAACGAGAGTCGGCGTTCCGCCGGCGGCGATCCACCGGTCGGAGATCCAGCCGAAAAGCAGCGCGGCAGCCGCGTAGCACAAGTATCCCAGGCCGCCAATTTTGGCCATCGTTCCCATCGAAAAGTGGCGCTCACGCACCAGATAAAACGGCAGCCAGGTGATCTCGAAGTACAGCACGTAGTTCGCGCCAAAAAGGCCCCCGCAGGTCCCCCACATCGATCGTTGGTTCAGGATTTCGAGGAATCCTGCGCTGCTTTGCTCCACGGGCGAAACGGCCGTGCTTCTTCGCGGCATCCATGCGAACCAGGGGATCAGCCAGGCCATGCTGACGACCCCAAGCACGATGAAGAAGGGGCGCCATCCGTATCGCGCCATGAGCGTGCCGCCGAGAAACGTCCCCAGAGCCGGGCCGCATCCAACTCCAGCAGCGATGAGTGCGTTTGCGAATCCACGCCCAACTTCCGGAACATACTGGGCCAGGATCTTCCCGTTGCACGGATAAGCGACGGATTCGCCTATCCCCAGCATGAGGCGCGCGGCGAGCAATGCCGCGAAGGTGTGCAAGCCGCCGGTGACGGCCGTCGCGCCGGACCAAAGGAAAAAGCCCAGAGCCATCACCCATCTGACATCAAAGCGGTCTACCAGCCAGCCGGAAACTGGGAGGAAGAGACAGTAGGTCCAGAAAAAGGAGGACAACAGAATGCCGAGCTGGGAGGCCGATAAGCCCAGCTCGTCTTTCAGCAACGATGCAGCGATGGAGAGGTTGCCGCGGTCAATGTAATTGATAAGGACGGAGAGGGCTAGAAGCGCGATCACGTTGGTGATCGGACGCGCAAGCCTGTTGTTCTCGCTGGCGGGTGCGGAGGGCAAGTGTCGACGCCGGACATTCTCGCCGCCGGGTTGGGTTCTTGCAAGCGGCTTCTTCGGGTCCGAACGGTAGTCTTCAGATTGTGGAAATCGAAGAGGTCTCTCTGCCAAGCACAGGCGCTTTCGGAAACGTTTTGGAAGTGGCGAGACCTGGGTGGCGCGAAAAGGGAGACGGAGGAAAAAGTACAAGGCGAGAGGCCCCGACTGCGGAGCCGAGGCCCTCGCCAGGTTAGAGGGGTTACTTGCCGCCCCAGCGGTAGACGATGCCCGATTCGATTCGGGCGTTATTCTGTCTGACGCCGCCGAAGTGGGTGTACAGATACTCGACTTGGATCAATCGCAGGGCGACGTGCTCCGTCAGCTTGTAGTCAGCGCCGCCTCCCAGCGACATCGCGAAGGAGTTTGCGGTGCCACCGCCACTGCCTCCGAAATGCTGCCCGCCGAACAGTACCTGGGCGAATGGAGACAGAGGACTAGAGGAACGATAGGTTGCCCTTGGCCCAAACAGGAAGTTGACCGCATGGGCGCTCGTGCCTGACGGCAAGCCGGTCACTCTGCAGTACCCAAAATCTCCTACCACACCGAACCAGTCATTCAGGTTCCCCGTGGCTGAGCCGCCAAAACCCTGACAGCTAGTCCCACCGGGGTTGAGCCGGAGGTACTGGTACCCGCCGAATGCTTCAGCCTTGGGGTATTCCTGAGACCTAACTGGAGCCGCAACAACTAGGATAAGCACTCCAAGAATCAGTAAGTTACGCATCTTTCCTCCTGGTGTGACGTCAAGCTGGGATACTCCTATCATCCCGGGTTGGCCCTCGCTCTTCAAGCCTATCCCTGCCCTTGTACCGTATTGGGCAATAGGGGACCTTGCGGCCAAGGGATCTCCAAGGGAGGCCCTGTTTGCCATGGTTTTTCAGCTGTGGATATCGCTTTCGCGCCGTCGGCTCGGAAACAGCTTCAGTGCAGAGCCCTGGGCACGGAGCAGGTCGGCGGCAAATGCTTCGTCAAGGAGTGCCAGGAAGCGCCGGTATCGCGGCGGGCGACAATCGCGCCCTCATCCGCGCGAATCAGTCGTTTCCTTTCAGATATTTGTCGAACCACGCTACCGTGCGCCGGATCGAATCGATCTGGTTCTCACGTTTTTCGAAGCCGTGGCCTTCGTTCGGGTAGTAGTGCGCATCCACCGTCTTCCCATCCTTCTTCAGCAGCGTGACAACTTGCTCCGCCTCCTCTTTGGGAACGCGCGGATCGTTGTCGCCCTGCAAGACCAGTAGCGGCGCCTTCACACTGTGGATGTAAGTGATGGGAGAAGCTGCATCGTAGGCGGCGCGATCTTTCACTGGATCGCCCAGCAGGCTCTTTTCATATTCTTGCAGCATGGGATCTTCATGGTTCAACATAGTCATCCAGTTAATGATGCCGTACATCTCCACGCCAGCGGCCCAGATTTCCGGAGTCCTGCCGATCGCCATCAGCGTCATGAATCCGCCGTAGGAACCGCCGGTGATCCCGATTTTCCTGGGATTCACGTAACCGGTAGCTTCCAGGAATTTGGCTGCGTAAACCTCATCCTGCAAATCTCCGCCGCCCAGGTCCTTGTAGTTGGCCTTTTGAAACTCCATGCCATACCCCGTCGAACCACGCACGTTGGGCTCGATGCAGACGTATCCCCGGGACACGAAGGCGGCCACACGCGGGCTCCAGTAATCTCCGGACTGCCCCGTCGGCCCGCCGTGCGGCAAGACCAGCGCGGGGTTCGAGCCGTCGCGATTCAGGTTGAAGGGAATCCATAGCAGCGCGCTGATCGTTTTTCCATCGAATGATTTGTAGCTGATGACCTGCGAGGGCGATCGTGGCGCGGAGTTCAAACTCGCGATGGCGGAGTATGTCAGCTGTCTTGATTTCCGAGATGACACGTCGTAGACCCAAAAATCCCCCGGCTCTACTGAGCTCTCGTGCGACAACAGCAGCCGTTCTCCGGACGGCGAAAAGGAGTTCGGGTAGGCGGCAAAACCGTTCACGCCTCCAGCCACTGGGATTTTCTCTGAGCGCATCGTGGCCACTTCTGCCATGTACGCATCTACGCGCCCGTCCGCGTTTACCGTAAAAGTTAGCCGCTTGCCATCGGGAGAGAAGTCGCCCGAACTGGCCTCCCACTTGGTGTCCGTGACCCACGCAAGCTTTTTCCCCGCGATGTCCAGGAGCGCGACATTTTGGTAGTCGCTCTTCTCGTTGGAAGTAATCGAAAGCGTCTTGCCATCCTTGGACAACGAAGATGCTATGTTGAGCACATGGCCTTGGTGCGCGGTCAGGTTTGTGGCTTTTCCACTTGCGACGTCAATCGCATAGATGTCGGCGTCCGTAAAGCTCACTTCCAGGCGGTTGGCGTACAGTGTTTTTCCGTCGGGGCTCCAGGCCACCGATTGCCAAAGATGATTTGGAGTGCTTTCGTGGGTGAGTGGCGTCATCTTCCGCGTGGCCCAGTCCATCAACGTAATGTCGTACACCGTGGCTTCCTTTGGTTTGGTATTCAGCGCGATGGTCTTCCCGTCGGGCGACCATCGGGGGCTCTCTTCGCGAATCTCGGGAGTGTTGCTCAGGTTGAGCACTTCACCCCCGTTGCTCGGGATGGCGAAGACATCCCACAATTCGTTTCCGCCGGTGTCTTGTTGAAAGACGATCCACTTACCGTCGGGAGACCAGGTTTCGCCGTACTGCCTTTCGTCCGACTGCGCCAGTTGTATCGGCCATCCCCCGTCTGCGTTCACTTTCCACAAATTCGATCGGCCGGAGATGTCGGTGGTGAACGCAATCTCTTTGCCGTCCGGGGACCACGACGCGCTGGAAACGCTGCGCGTGAAGTAGAGATCATCAATCGGAATGGGGCGTGCATTCGGATTGGGCGCCGACGTGATTGTCTTTGGATCGCTGATTTGCCGCGTGTCCGGGCCCGATGATTGAGCAACCGCAGAACCACAAATGAACAGAGCCGACAAGCAAACCCAGTTACTCCGCCTGGTTTTCATCGTGTCCTCTTTTCCTATTTCCAAACAGTTAGAATCGAACCCATGACGAGATAGCAAACCAGTTGGTAACTCGTGTTGATGGCAAAAAGCTTCATGCTCTGCTTCATGAACAGCGCGCCAGTGAATTGCACGGTGGCGACGAAACCGAGCCAAATATGGAAACTAGCTAAAGGGTGTTGCAGAACCCCTGATTTTTCAAATTCCGTCGGCTGAGTCAAAAATTTCCTGGGGCAACGTGGCTCGTTGTTGTTGAGCTGCCGTCTTTGACTGGCGACCGCCAAATTCCGATCGTCTTCGGTGG
>WNFR01002548.1_pt1 | contig 24754 bp, 34 predicted proteins | sample 5400221 | NCBI WGS metagenome assembly WNFR01 (sample SAMN13153357, study PRJNA577476) | soil metagenome | isolation source: 40 cm soil under Madrone tree | place: USA:California | collected 2016-06-14 | reverse complement strand
TCACATTCCCCCCCAAGCCGACATCTGAGGTCGACCTTGCGTGGTCGTGGTCCACGCGGCCACCATCGCCAACGACCCCTATCGCGCTTGCGTCACAGCACCCTCCCGCGACGTCTACACCATCGGTTCCTTTTGCTCCCCCTTGGTGGTCATTTAGACTTTCAACGCCGGTGATCGACAACGTCGAGGCTTCTTCGGATTCCCTCCGGCCCGGAGGGGATGACGGCAGCACGACTCCGGAGGACGAAGAGGAGGCCGAAGTGGACGGCGCGGATAAGTCGGAGGATTCGGGGCCTGATCATGGTGGTGGTAGAAGTCCGTTTTTATGGGTCGAGCTGTGAGCGTCATGTGTCTTTTTTTCGGATGGGTTCGCAAGTTGCGTTGGTTGGATTTTTGGCCATATTTTCTGCGTATCTTATTGTAATAATTCACGCTGATATCTATGACATGTTTGATGTGCATACAAGGACGTTAGGCGCCGCCCGTGAATCTCTGAGAGCGAAGGCATTTTTCTGTTGGCGTCGGCCTGATGAAATGGCGTGCTGCGTTTATTCGAGCTAACACAAATCCAAAGGAAATCGACTGAGATTCTAGGTCTTCAATTACATGCAAAGCGATTTACACGCTCCCCCCATTTTTTCGTTTCATTACTTTAAGGATTCCGTCATGTTCGCCGTGGCTGATATGGTTTGGATCCCGAGGAGCCGCATTCTCATTCTGTAAGATTGGGTGGTAGGTTTACTACATGAAGGACAGTCAGCTGGCGCGGCATCCATCCCAGAGGATTCAGAAAGCGAGCTACAAATATGACAGACAGCAGTCAGGGCTCGAAGCCAGACCGGCTGCGCGAATATTGAAGATATCAATCACTAGATGTCCTGTGACTGACTTCAAGAACGCTAAGTGGTGAAGGGGACCGTCACTGTCATCCATGGGCATCGTCAGAGGAAGTAATCCGCGGGTGGTCGTTTCAGTGGCACGGAGCGAACATCCTGTGGGAACGCATGAGAAGGTGCAACGAATAAATGACAGGAAATTGTACCGATGGTGCATGTTGGAAGACTTTGTACTCTTGAGCCAGGTGTTCGTCGAGTTCGAGAATCGACGCGACGTTGCCACAACTGGGTGAGTGGTGAGCGTTTGCTTGCCAGGAACACGTTGCGATAAGACAGCAATGATTTCATATTGCCTCGGAAAGAACAACTCGGAATTTTCCACCGTTGCATGCAATTGGGTAATAGATGAAACAGACACTTACCGGTAGCAATAGTTGGGGGCGCTCCACACAGTGACGATTGTTTGGTCAAACATCAATTTGTAGCCTTCCATAGCGAGCTGATGTGCTCGGGCAATGAGATCAATAGCGTTGTGATGCGCAAACGTTTTGGTGATGTCTGCCCCGAAGAGAAAGCCCGCTCCACGGGGAGAGAGCCCCCAACCAGTGATATCTACGTTAGGAAAATGTCAGCGTCAGAGGTCGCGGTTGAAGCTCCCTTTCTGTTCACGAACGTGCGAATTACGAGAATCGTCGCGAGGAACAGCAGAAAAAAAGAGCGCTTACCATCTGGGTCAGACCACAGAAGGTCACACATTGCGCCATCGTGGGGGACCTCCTGCTTTCTGTCAATAGTGCGAATCTGGTCATTTTTGGCGTCAGCGAGAATATGGTCAGTCAAAGGTAATTCTAGACCTGGTCGATCGCTTGCAAGGCCGGACTCAGGCCACCATGGACGCAGAAAACGCGACCATCTACGATAGCACCCAGGGCGAGATAGTCGAAGACTTCACAACACCAGCGCCATACATTACTACTTCCGTACTTGCGCTGACACTCGTCGTAGAAGCCGTATACTTGTGTGATCTGCCGTGACTCGTGGTTTCCGCGGATGAGAGTGATACGGTCCGGATAGCGCACTTTGAGCGCCAGGAGGAGGAGAAACGTTTCGACGCTGTAGAACCCTCGGTCAACGAAGTCTCCTGAGTCGTTGGTGAGTGGGAGAAGGGTGTGAGAAGGGAGTGTAACCGCACCGATGAATATATAATTGGTCTCTGGGCAAGTACCGCCGATCTTGAACAGCTCCATCAGGTCAAAGAACTGCCCGTGAATGTCACCACATATCTGAATTGTTTCCAGGTCAGCTGATAGAGGGAGACAGTTACTGTGCGGTTACGTACGGTTACGGGAGCGTCCACGACCTGGACGTTGCTCTCCTCGATGAGAATCTCCCTAGCTTTGATACATAGTCGTTTAACCTGTTCCTCAGATATAGGGTTGCATTGAATGAGCTGTTCAATTTGACTTTGGGCGCGTGTATGCGTATGAGTACGTGAGTGTAGGATGGCAAACAGTACGGTCTCAGGCTGACCTGTCCAAGTCACTGGGCATTTTCGCTTGTCTGGAGCACCGCGAGTCGCACTTAAGGCTTAGCACCAATTGGCCACACGTAATAATTACTGTGCACTAACATACATATATTTCCCTACTCGAGCTTATCCGCTTCCCAAATCGTACATGGTAAAATGTAATTGGTTGGTACCTGAACAACACCAACCCATCTGCCAGCGGAGCAGCATCACGCGGACAGGCTAAGGCTAGGCTTAGCAAACAGGTTGCACATAGGGTAGGCAAGGTCTGTCTATAAGCTCCAGGGCAACGCGTACCCTATGACAACCAAAGGTGTATGGAGGCGTGTGCCTCTCCCTCTGGTCACAAAACAAATCCAACTCCTTCCCCAGGCGTAGCTGCCATGCCTCTTACATCTGATAATCGGTTCTGCCAAGACGCACTTGAAGAAACGGCACGATTGTACTCTGTCTCTGTGGGTATGAACTGGGAAGAGTGGAAGTCTGTCATAGTGTAATCGTTCTGAACCTGCGTCTGGGACGGTTCTGATGGGGGATACGCCAGGCTGTTGACAACGACCGTAGTAAGACTGTGTTTTTGATAGGCTGAAGGAGAATGCTCTGAGCTGTGTGAGGACATTGATAGTGATGAGACGGGCGAGGGAGAACTGGACGATGGGATAGGGGATAAGTGAGATTGGATTGACTTCAAATTAGTATGCAAAGGTAGTTCTTGCCTGTCGCGAAAATTGCTCCTAGGCCGTGGGTGGACAAGGGAAACATCTGCATGCATGGACGGGCCGATTGACTGGGTGGGGGACAGACGACTGGGTGGCGGGTGATTCGCGGGCGGGCACGCGCTATACACGCCATATGTTGCCGTATTGGGCATGTCACTTATAATGTGGGACTCCGTCATCACAGGGCCGCCGGAAGAAGGGTTGTATATACGATGTTGGAGAGAAAAGGAGCCAAGCTCACTGGCAGCTGGCTGGATACATGAATCACGAAAGCCACAGTGAGGAGACCCACGTGGATCAAAGTAGTTTGGCTGAGAAACAACTTCTTGGTAGTCTTGTTTAACGTATTCCAGCGCGGGAGGGTACAAAATAGAGAGATTAGACATTGACGGTGACGGCTCCGAGGAGGAATATACATGCGGCACGAAAGCGAGTTCGAGCGCAGGGGGTGTAGAAGGTGGCGAGTCTGGAGGTGCCTCGGAGACTGGGGGTGCTTTGGCGTGTTTTTTAACTCCTGACAAGACGTGAGTACGCGACGAGGCAGAACTGCGGCGTGACCCGGGGGTTAGGTGAATTCGGTAACTGCAAAAGGGGAGAGTGAGGAGGTGTAGGTGGTTTAGGACCAAGCGTGATACTGACTGCTGCTGAAGATTGTCTTGACGGGAACAGCGAGTGTCACAACCAGGAAATGGGCATTTGTGATTGCGCTCTCCTGTGTGTATGCGGGCATGCCTGGACAAATGGCCGCTTGTGGTGAAGGCCTTGGTACAGACGTGACAGACATGTTTTTTTTTGTTGGCCAGTGGGTTAGAATATGGAGGGAAATGAGACTTCAAGTCAGAAGTAAGAAAAGGCGAGGGAGGAGAGGAACGTAAGTGAGAGGAGGAGGAGGAAGAGGAAGAGTGAACGGAGATTGGAGGTATCGAGGGAGGGCGAGGCATGACTCGGGATTGTAGACAGGACGTGCGGTAAATAACAATAATCTAAGAGGATTGGTTACGTACAAGTTAATAAGTGAGCCAGGCGGACTCTTGAGCTGAGTTTTGTTTGTGATCTGATCTGATCGAGGAGCCGTATTCGGCGTTTATTAGCAACCTGACGTGGACTGAGCAAGAGCCGGTCCATGGGGAAATTGCCGAGTTGGTTCGACCACATTCCTCCTCTCCACGATGGTCTACGATCGCCATTCTTCAGACCGTCTGTCGAGCAAGTCTAGAATCATGGGCATGTTACTCTACGATGAACGTGAATCGAATGACCTTCGTAGGACGCTCCTTTCCGTCACAGAACAACTCAAACAAGAGTCTCAGAGAGCTGACGAAAACGAGCGTCGCGCACGAGACGCTGTCCAACGCTTCCGGGCCATTAACGAGGCTCGTCTCTCCGCACAGCAGGACGCTTCTCGGGCCAAGGAAGAGTTACATCTGTACAAAATACAGCTCGAGTACGCACAGCAAGAAATTTTCAAAGCGCAAGAGATACTAGAATCGTTGGAATCACAACGTCACGACGCAGAGGCCAGCGCGGCAAAAGCTCGGAGCGTTGCAAGGAAACTGAAAGAGGAAAGTCTGGTGGATCTAGCGAGAGAAGAAGGAAGACGAATCGGGTTGCAAGAGGGGATCGCTCGTGGCCGCAGACTGGGCATGGAGAACACACGTTCAACTTTGGATCGGCGCGAATCGAGGGTGGTTCCGAGCGCTCCGTCTTTGGACGTCGTTCAAGAAGAGGACGTGGAATCTATTGTGACTGGCACGCGCACCCCCCCATTAGATCCCATCGGAGAAACTATGCTCGATTTCCCTCCGTCTCCGTCACACCCTCCTCCTAATCCGGAAGTTGTCTCCAAACCGAGTCCGAGTCCGAGTCCGAGTCCGCCTCTCCCCGCCGTCGTCAGAAACACGCCGCCCCCGAACTTGAACATAATTCCTAACGATGGTTTCATTCCTCATGCCGACAATCAATCCACAATCCGTCTGCCTCCTCCTCATGAAATGGTCCCACCTCTATCACCCGCCGGTACAGAGCCACTCATGGTCCCCAACCCTGCTGTACGCCCTCAATCCGTTCCCATAGAGCCCGAGTCTCCTGGTTCTACCACCATCTCTCAGTTTGAATTGGTCAGCGATCCCACCGGCTCTATCCCGCGTCCTTCTCGCAGGAATAGGCCAAGTCTCAGCGTCATCGCCGAGTCGGTCAGTGACAACAATACCCCTGCAGATCGCGCCAGAAGTATATCTGTTGACACCACATCTCGAACACCTTCTTCGGCAAGCGTTCTGCGTGGACAGGTCTTTTTCCTCTGTACTCTTGTCACATCCTAACATCGCTGACATTTCGTCCTTAGTCTCCGGTCCTTGCCCCAGTCTCATCTCAACCATTCCAAATAACCGCTACAGATGCATCCCCGGCCCCGACCCCTTATGTATATCGTCGGCCTAGCTTTGCATCTAGCTCATCCAGGTCAGCGGGCAGTGCTGACAGAACGCCTGTTGGCTCAATGAGGAGTTTGAACCGTCAGACGAGTTCATCCTCCGTGCCAGATATAACCATCCAACCTCCCGTGATTACCACCCATTTCGTACTGGACTTATTTTGGGTACTGATCTCCCTCCTAGTCTCGTCCTCAATCGCAAACGCCCCAAGCTACACCCTTTGTATCACACAGGGAATTCCTGAGTGCTGAAGATGCTGCAAACCGGCCCATATCTCCAACCGTTTCGACTACGGTCATGGCCAGCCCCTCGTCTTCAACGGGACAACTCCCTCGAGGATTCATACCTCACTCTGTTTCCTCCCCGTCGCAGTCACTGCAATCTCGCGCGCTTCCTGGGAGCGCACACGCGGCACCAACTGGTTCGCCAGGTGTTGCCGCGAGTCCTAAACTGTCCACCCAGACGGACCCCCGCACTTTATATGGAGTGCCCGTTCCCGACGCCAGCTCGTCCTCGGGTCGACTCTCCTTGTACCAGCCTGTCCGCATTCCGCTCACATCTACCACGGCGGACTCTTCCGTAATGGTGCCACCTTCGAGCATTTTCTCGCAGCCCCCCGAGCCCAGCTCCTCCGAGACGACGGAAGAAGATGACGCGGTTGCGTCGAGTATTGCGAGTTCGAATGATACCTTGACAACCCCCCCTCCTTCTCGTAAAAAGGCCAAGTCTAAGTCTAAGCCTAAACGTCCAACCTATGACGCAGCCCCGACACCGCCAGGTCAGGAATATCCAACGACTCCACTGATGCGTGGGGCTACCTTAGGCTCTTCTGGGCCGTCGACAACGTCAACAGGAAATGGGCGTGGAGGGCCCGCTGGCATGACACCTGCGTCGCGACCTAAAAGCCTGCGCCACTGATAGGGCATGGGTGTGAAGACCTAGTAATTTGCCAATGTACATTGTATGCGACGATTCCATCATAGGGTGGGTGTGGGCCAATCGTTTCTCTCGGTACATGTTCCACAAATGTGTGCGCAAGCAGGCACAGTTCTAGAAGCAGATGACCGTGACGACCAAGGGGACTAATGTAAATGAAATATGATAACGAATTGGATGTGTCAATGTCCCACGATAATACAGTAGACGTGTACTGTCAGATTTTGGAAAGTCTCAGTCCGATGTGACATGTGACATGTGACATGACTGGTGTTCCAGGCCACAACCGGGCACTAATAAAATGAGCGGATTTTCAGGGTTCGAGCGAGCTCGCCGTAAGCGTAAGGTGGATCGACGTGAGAGTGCGCCACGGCGCCCGGCGCCCTCAACTTGAAATTGGTGACATCTCCATTGAGAATTTACGTACGACCGCAGGACCTGCCAGAGACCAAAAGTTGAGACCCAGAAGTCAAGAAAACATTTCCAAAAACATTTCCTCCATGATGTTACGATGACCGGCAAACACAATTTATCTGGTGTGTGTGAATATTTCATTGCTACATACTGGAAAACTAACTGGATAAAGAAAACCACGTGACAAACAGGATCACAAATATAGGCAAGAGAAGAGATGAAATTTAAGGCTAGAAATGGTCAACCGTAAATGTCCACTTGCCCTCCGCAAAATCGAAACCTTCAAATGTGGTGTCCTTCATATTCTTCAATCGTTTCAAATGTTTCACCGCTGACGGATGCTTCTCGTCCTTGATTGGTTGACGAGTCCCCTTATCAAGAGGCCAGCAGCGGAACAACGTGATACGTGCGTGAACATTGAGTCCGCTGCCTGGTGGAGGCTTGTCGACACCGTCACTATCAGGGTATACACTGCACTCCATCTCATCGAAGCGTACTTGCTCTCCGAGTAGATCGCTGAGCTTTGCGAGGGTGGTGAGATCGACTGACTCTAAAAATTCTATTTCCCCATAGCCCACACGCTTCACCACCAGACCCTTTACCTTGGCCAGTGCTTCGTAGCCGAGCTTGGAAAGTGAGGAGATACTCGGTTCTGTGGAGTAATCGCCTTCCAGAAGGGCAGGACTATCGCCCGTGACTTGACTGTCCACTGCGTGCGTAGTTCCAACATCTTTCGAGGGGAGTGCCAAAGCGGGGGGTGCTGGGGATGATGGGGCTGCTGCTTCCTTCTCGCGGGCGGCAATCGCAAGAGATGCATTGAAAGTGGGTCTCTTAGGGCTTGGTGACACTCCCGAACGCTTGAGAAGATCCGCAGCGTCAACCTTCTTGTCGAGCACAAGTTTCTTGAAGCTCGCCCTTGAATCCGTCTTCATTAAACTCGATCCGAAAGGCTCTGCCCCATTTGACGCATTGCCGGGGCTTGCAGTCAATGACAAACTGAGTGCATTAGGCTTTCCAGTTGTCAAAGACAAAGACAAGCCATTATTTGAGGGCGAACTTGTCGTAGTAGAAGTATAGCCCCGCAGCCTTGTCTGAACGGGTTGATAGGCAATTGATCGCGAGGTGGGAGCCCGGACCGAGTCAAATAAGTTGACTTTCTTTTTAGTTGATGTGTCTAACGTCGGCGCACTCGGTAATGAAAGGAGGGAAAACATTGGAAGATTTGCTGCAATCGGCTGTGTAATGGAGGCTTGTAGACCTTGCGAGCCCGCAGCTGAGCCACCAAGGGCTGAGGTACCCAAGGCGTTACCTAATGCAGAGCTTCCAAGGGGTTGCGTAGCGGATGGGGTGGCACCAACGGCGGGTGCAGATGGGCGACCGCCAAAGAGGCCATTGCTTGCCCCAAAGGCGTTGTTCGCGGGTTGAGACGTTGACTGCCCGAACGGATTGCCAAATAGACTAGTTTGTTGAGGTGTACCTGTCGTCGTCGTCGTTGTCTGGCCAGCGGCGCTATTAAATATTCCGCCACCTCCTGATGTAGGTGTCGTCGTCTTGTTGCCAAACAGACTAAATGTGGATGGTTGGCCGCCTTGCTGCTGAGCACTCTGTTGCTGTGCACTTGGGAAAAGACCACCTCCCGTGTTAAACAGGCCGGTAGCAGGCTGTTGAGTCTGGGGATGGCCAAATACTGTCTCGCGTTAATAAATGCCGGAAAAGGAGGCTATAACGATAACTTACATCCACCCTGTTGAGGCTGGGTTGTGATCGTCTGTCCGAACGCCGGTTGGTTTCCAAATGCTCCAGGAGTACTTTGTTGGCCTTGGGGATTCTGTTGTTGTTGCTGTTGCTGTTGCTGTTGCTGCTGTTGCTGTTGCTGAGATCCAAATAAGCCGTAGCCGCTGCTGGCAGGGGCTTGCTGTTGAATGGTCTGCCCGAATAGGGATGGCTTCTGGCCACCAGCATTCGCACCTGTGCAAGTTGGCGATAAAACAACATCAATGATATAGCCTTTACTCACCGAATGCACCTCCACCAAAATTATTGCTCGCTGGTTGGCTCGGCCCAAACAGACCGGTGGAAGGAGCAGGTTGCTGCGCGGTGTTAGTCTGCCCGAACAAGCCGGTAGACGCAGGATTTGTGGCACCCCCAAAGTTGCCAGTGCCCCCTGAACCTCGGTAAGTTAGACGTACAGGTAATCGCAACAACACTTACCGAACCCACCTGCGGGTTTATTTTGAGACCCAAACGTCCCAGGGTTCCCGAACAGGCCGCCACTCTGCTGTTGTTGTTGTTGAGGCTGGGAAAAAGTACCAAAACCGCTCGTTGTGGGCTGTTGGGAAGTTTGATTGAATGCACCGAACCCCCCCGTCGGTTGTGGTGTATTTTGCCCCAACCCACCAAAAGCATTGCCCGTGTTTGCACTATTCGCGGCGGTATTACCAAATGATCCAAAGATGGGATTTGCTGGTTGCTGCTGGGCAGGTTGTCCAAATAAACTTGGGGCGCCTGAGGGCTGTGTCGTGGTACCGAACGCCGATTGTCCGAAAGCGTTGGAGCCTGCAGTCTTTCGATTTTGCTGGTAATCTTGCACGCGCAACTCCTAGAATCAAAGTTAGCATCGACGAGCATGTTTCAGGAAAGGAGAACAACACAGATATGAAGCCGGGGATGTAGAAGAAAGAGAATGTTCGCCTGTCACTACGATAGAAGGGATCCAGATTACTAACCTCAAACGAATTACCGCGGTACTGAGGCATACAAGTGATGCTCTGATATTGAAGTGTCACACTTGAATTCGCTGAATCTTTCTCGCCGAAGACACTGTAGGGAGGATTTGATGTCCCCGTGGTCACCGGAGGCACTCCATCGTATAGCCCAGCGTTCGAATTTGCTATTGAGGACAGTTGGTTTAACTGATAAGTAAGAGAGTAACTCGAAAGGTCATACCGGTTGTTCCTCCAAAAGCACTTGTCGCGGGCTTGCTACCAAACGCACCCGTCCCGAATGCGCCACCAGCCGTACTCGGTTGTCCAAACAAGTTCGTATTTGACGCCGCAGGTTGAGACGAACCTGTCGGACCAAACGCTCCACCACCCCCACTAAAGGCAGACGTCCCTCCCCCACCAAATGCACCGAACCCCGTGGCGGGTTTCGTGGTGCTAAACATGGACGTAGTATTACTACCGCCCCCAAATGTCCCTGGAAAAGCGCAAGTTAGATAAAGAATGTCACTTGGAAATGAGACAGACAAACCAAACGTCGAGCTCCCTGGCGCAGACGTAGGATTGGGATTGGAGGGGAGGTTCCCAAACATCGAGTTCGCTTGCTGAGGTTGCTGTTGAGGATTCTGACCAAATCCACCCCCAGAGCCGAATACTAAGGATGAGGGGGGGGGAAGGTTAGGTCGTGTTTCAACGTTTCAAAGTAAGTCTAGCGTGCGCCTACCTCCCCCTCCACCCCCAAACGCGCTTGGTTGACCAAACACGGACCCAGATTGCGGTTGTTGCGGCTGCTGTGGTTGCTGTGGCTGCTGTGGCTGTTGTTGATTTGGTTGTTGGTTGGCCCAGGAGGACTGAATACCACTGTTTGGAAACATTTTAAAGGAGAATGGGAGGAGGTCTTGTCTACGGGTCGCGTTCGGCGCCAAGGGGAAGAATCCGAGTCATTTTTGGTCGGAGATCGAAAAACGCGCATAACCGCGTCTGTTACGTAATCTCGTTTATTTTATTTTCTATCCTCCTGCTGCACTGCAGAAAATGCCAGTCGGCGGTTCTTCACTCAGCAAACATACTTTTAACACTCTTGCTCGCGAAAGAGCCTTCAAGAATCCCTCCACATCCGGCTCCACCGTCCCGATTTTGAATGAGTTTGTTGCACCGCATATTGAGTCATTCAACACACTTTTCGATGACTCCGGCCTACCTCCCGGGGATGGAGACTGTCGTGGACTCCTCAGCTTGGCAATCAGGGACATTGGCGAGCGTGTGGTTTTCGATGGCACCGGTCCTGGAAGCAGTCAGAAGGAATGGGGAAACAGGCTGAGCTGTAAGAACCTAGACTTTCTTCAAATAATTCCATCATCGCTGAGAGCTATGAAGTTTGGATTGAACACGTCTCCGTTGCGCGACCTATGGTCCCCGACAAAGACAAACGGGCAGTAGAGCGTAGAACTTTCCCAGCTGAGGTGAACACTCATCCTAATAAATCGCCACCAATCTGAAGTCGAGTCTCGAACTAAGCATAATCTCAGGCTAGAGAGAGGTTAACGTCTTACCGTGGGCGCATGTCTGTCAAAATTTCTTGGAAAGTCGATCATCCGGGTCAAGTAGTACGATCCATCACTAAGGACTGCGGTCTGATTCCAATCATGGTTCGGGCAAGTCCCTCCCCTTTCGTCTTCTATCCCAGAGCTTGATATGGGAACGTAGTCTGTCCGATGTAACCTTCGTGCCATGTCCTCCGCAGAACTTGTCAAACACCATGAGGAATCTGAAGAATTCGGCGGATACTTCGTTATCAATGGAAATGAGCGCCTTATTCGCTATCTTATTCTCCCTCGCAGGAATCATGCTATTGCCCTCAATCGCCCTTCCTTCCAAAGTCGTGGCCCTTCCTACACACCACATGCCGTCCAAATACGCTGCGTACGCCCGGATCAAACTAGTGTGACAAATACACTCCATTATCTTGCGAACGGCAACGCGATGCTACGATTTAGCTGGCGGAAACAGGAATATGTCGTGCCCATCATGCTTCTCTTGAAAGCTTTAGTCGGTGCCTCGGATTTGGAAATTTTCGAAGGCATTATTATGCAAGACTACGAAAACACTTTTTTGATTGACCGTGCTGAGCTGTTGCTCCGCAGTTACAAGATATATAGCTTGCATACCAGTGACCAATGCTTGGACTATCTTGGTGACAAGTTCCGTGTAGTTTTGGGCTTGCCTGAAGATTGGACAAACCTAGATGTTGGCACGTGGTTTGTCCGAAAACTCGTCCTCGTTCATATCGTGTCGGCTCGAGACAAGTTCAGGATGCTCCTGTGCGTCATTGGCATTTGGAAATATAATCACTTCGACTCACGTTTCACACAGGTTCATGCTCAGGAAGTTGTACGCGATCGTGTCGAAGACATGCTGCGTCGATAATCCAGATTCCCCTCAGCATCAGGAGGTTCTGTTGCCAGGCACTTTATATTGCATGATCATCAAGGAGAAACTTGAGGAAGCACTCAATCAGGTTCGCAATCAAATAGTTCAAGATGTTCGAAAGCAGGAGCCGTCAGTTGACTTCTTCGATGGTAAACAATCAGTTTTGTCTCGCAGCCAGAACTGACAGTTGCTTCGAGACCGATATATTCACAAGGTTTTGACACGCGTAAATTTCGACATTGGAGCACGGCTAGCCAACTTTTTGGCGACCGGGAACCTCGTGTCTCCGACAGGTCTCGATTTACAGCAGGCATCAGGTTTCACCATTGTCGCAGAAAAGCTCAATTGGTACCGATATATCAGTCATTTCCGGTGCATCCACCGAGGCGCCTTCTTCGCGGAGCTCAAAACAACTGCCGTGCGGAAGCTGCTGCCAGAGGCTTGGGGTTGAGTTTCACTTTATGTGAGCCTCTTGCGTCTGATTGATATTGATATACCGTCAGGCTTCCTGTGCCCTGTGCACACGCCCGATGGATCTCCGTGTGGTTTGTTGAACCACCTCTCTCGTACCTGTCGCATCGTTTCCACATCTCTTCATGTGGCCCATATCCCTCCTCTACTTGTTTCTCAGGGAATGACGGACCCCTTTGCATCGTCTATAATGGGGAACAAAAATATCTGTGTGCAGCTAAATGGCCGTATCATTGGGTGGGCAACACCCTCACTCGCAAAAAGCCTCGCTACTAGCTTGCGCATATGGAAAACTGAAGGCATAAATGATGTTCCTTTGGACTTGGAAATTGGTTTTGTTCCACCATCTGAAGGCGGACAGTACCCTGGGCTATTTCTATTTGCGTCGCATTCACGAATGATGCGTCCTGTCAAGTATATTCTCAATGGCAGGGACGACCAGATTGGGCCCTTTGAACAAGTATACATGGATATTGCCATATCGCCTAAAGAGATAGACCCCGTAGTCTCGACACACGTCGAACATGCACCGACAAATTTCCTTTCGATCTTAGCGAACATGACGCCGTTCTCTGACTTCAATCAAAGTCCTCGTAATATTTATCAATGTCAGGTGAGCCGCAGAGTACCTCGATAAATCCTATAAAACGAATATTCAGTAGATGGGGAAGCAAACAATGGGAACACCTTCGACTGCGCTGAGCCATCGTACTGATAACAAGCTCTACCGGTTACAGTCTGGACAATCCCCTTTAGTCCGGCCCAAGTTGCATCATACCTACGGCATGGACTCCTTTCCGAATGGGACCAATGCGGTCGTAGCCGTGATCTCCTACACCGGTTATGATATGGAGGATGCTATGATATTGAATAAGTCCGGTCATGAACGGGGCTTTGGTTATGGAACCGTGTACAAATCTCAAATCGTTGATTTGAAAGAGGTTCCAGAGATGTCGAAGTCCGCTGCCACGCCCACCCTACATTTTGGGCTTGGGCGGGATATCAGATTAGAACCGGAAGAGAAGCAGCACCCATGTTGCCAATTTCTCGACGTGGATGGCCTTCCTTTCATCGGAACGAGACTGACATCGGGTGATTTCATTGCTGCGTACGTTGATGACACGACTAGTCGAACATGCTTCGTGAAGTATAAAGGTGACGAAACGGCATATGTTGAGAAAGTTCGCCTTCTTGGTGAGCCTTACTGTTATTTTAGGTGCCATCGAATGCTTGTGTGATAACATTCTGACAGGGAGCGACGCTGGTGATTCAGAATTACAGAAAATCCATATTACACTCAGGATTCCCCGTTCTCCTGTAATCGGTGACAAATTCTCATCGCGACACGGTCAAAAAGGCGTCTGCTCTCAAAAATGGCCAACCATCGACATGCCCTTTAGCGAGAGCGGGATACAACCCGATGTCATCATTAATCCTCATGCCTTCCCTAGTCGCATGACCATCGGTATGCTGGTTGAGAGTATGGCCGGAAAGGCCGGTGCAATGCACGGTCTGGCACAAGATGCCACTCCTTTCACGTTTGTGGCGTCCTCAGCCTGCGGTTTTACCTCTTCTGAACTTGACGGCAGATTTTCTGAGTCCGATACCGCTATCGATTATTTTGGCAAGCAGCTTCGCGCTGCTGGATACAACTATTATGGCAACGAACCAATGTATTCTGGTATCACAGGTCAAGAATTCGCCGCGGACATCTACTTGGGGGTGGTCTATTATCAGCGGTTGCGGCACATGGTACTCGACAAGTTCCAAGTGCGAACCACTGGTCCTGTTGACCCATTGACAAGGCAGCCCGTAAAGGCGAGAGCTCGACCATGTAGCCATTTTCTATCGCTTACGTATCAGATATTCATTTTAGGGTCGAAAACGCGCTGGTGGCATCCGATTTGGAGAAATGGAGCGTGACGCACTTATCGCCCATGGCACTTCATTTTTACTGCAAGACAGACTTATGAACTGCTCCGATTACTCGACGGCTTGGGTGTGCCGGACTTGTGGTAGCCTGATATCGCTTGGATACGACGGTGGGGCGCTCATTGCAGAACACCCGCGGTCATCAGGGCCGGTGGGCGAGTACTGTCGAATATGTCGGGGCGGCGCAGACGAGGATGCGCAATCACAAAGTAGCTCGGCGCAGAGGCTTAATCACGCAGGTTACAGGGACGTAACGATGGCACTCCCGTCTGAGCATGTATTGAGCAGCAGTCAAACCAAAGGGAGTGACCTAGATGTCGTTGCTGTGCCATTTGTCTTCCGATATCTGTGCGCGGAGTTGGCGTCCATGGGCATTGCTGTCTCACTGGAGGTACTGTAGAAGTAGAGGTATTTGTCATCATTCGCCCTCTTTCGTTGTAAATACACCCCTCGCAGTGATTTCATATCAAGCACGCCCATTGGAACGAACTGGCACTCGTGAGGGAGACGAATATATGGCCGTCTTGGTAACGTGCGTCAAACACAACGTATAACCATAATTCCCCACCATCTATCTAGTGCCGAATGGCTATGCCTGACGGTGTAGCGTACATTTATGTTTGAGCTTTTTTCCTGGTATATTGTTTCCTATACAGACTTACGCAAGTAGCTCTGCGAGGAAGACGAAATAAGCTAAAGACAGTGGTTTGGGGGCGATTTTGCTTCCCACTACGCGTCACTTGGAAGCGTCACCTTCAACCAATCCGCCAAGTCGAGAAGTTCTTGGGGTTCCGCCCCGTGCTGTAATCCTTCATACGATTTGAACGTGATACCCTTCGATGACGGGGCTCCAGGGCCATCGGGAGCCTCGGGAAGACCCAGAGGGTTCTTCAAATATTCTACGGAGGCTTTACCTAGGGAAAATTTAACCAGTGGGTCAGCGGTGCCATGGCCCCAAAAGATTGAATTTGAGGCCGCGTGCGGGGAACACATCTAAGTGAGTCAAGTCAGAGGATGTTCCAGAGAGGTCGGGCTCGCTGACCACTTTGATTTTGTTCTTCAGAACAAGCCAACCACTCAGAGAGACGACGCCCCCCAATTTGCGTTCGTTGGTGAGACCGCAAAGCAAACTCATTGCTGCCCCTTGACTGAAACCACCAACAACAATTCGCCCAGGATCAATACCGGAATTCACCTCTGCTGAGATGAACTGATTGATACAGGATACGGAATCCAGCATGCGGGGTTCATCTTCGTCACTGAAGTCGAAACTCCTGATGTCGAACCTATCCAACCGGATGGGTTGGGACAAGTGCCAAGGCATAAGGTCAAGTAATTCTCCGAGAAACGAGCTTGACGCACCACGCAGGCATTGTCACACCCATATTTGCGGTTACAGGGATTGACGGACTGGATTAGTAAAATCAAAGATCAGAGTCCTTTGAGAAAACAGATCCCGGGAACCGATGGCTCACGCGTGCGGTAAAATCCACTTGATATGGGAGAAACCATCCTTCCTAGCGATGGCTAAGAGGGGTTCGCTCCAACCCCGTCCCGTGTCACCCAATCCCTGAAATTTTACTGATGGTCAGGAAGTGGATTCGTTTACATTCAAACAGAAACCAACGTGGAGGAAAATGACGGTTGCTGTGTGCTTGGAGACCGAGTTGATAACAAGATGTTTCAAAGTCATGACTGGGGTGCGACAAACGGTCCGCAAGCCCGCTTAGCTTATATCCTCAACCTTCAACTGCAATGGAAAACAGTCCGACTGAATCTACGTCATCGAAAGACACTACAAATATCTCAGTTCTTTCGAAAAAGGCGCAGAAGAGGGCACTCAAAATGGCGAAACTAGAGGAGCGAAAGATCGAACGGCGAGCGAGAGAAAAGGCAGCGAAAAAGGAAAAGAAGCGAAACAGAGCTGAGAAAATCGCAGCTGGAGAGCAGGTTTCGGAGGATGAGAGGTCTCAAAAGCGTGCTAAGGTACATAGCACAAAAAAACCATTCTCCGCGCGGGTGGTTTTTGACTTGGGATTCGACGACAAAATGAGCGATAAGGTGCGAAGCGTCTGCATGCGCGTGTCCAACAGCCCGTCATTTATCCCAATCACGTCAGGAGATAATTTCCTTGTGTTCGCAGCTAGCCTATGTCTACAGCGCTAATCGACGCTCTCCCACCCCTTTTCGTTCGCTGCATTTCACTTCACTGAACGGTCGGACACTGTCCCGACTCGAGAAGCTGAACGATGCGGGATATAAAAGATGGGCAGGAACGGAATGGTGGTCCGAAAGTTACGACAAACTCTGGATGCGGGACCCAATAGAGGCTGGCCCAGGAGATGGCGAAGAGGGGAGACACGAGTACAGTACAAGCGAGGAGACACTGGAGCAGTTATCGTTACCGGTGTCACGGGATCGGGTGGTATATCTTACCGCTGACTCCAGCGAAGTCTTGGAGGAGTTGAAAGAAGGGGAAACATACATCATTGGTGGAATTTGCGATCACAATCACTATAAGGTGCGTAATCCATTGCAGCAGAAGGTCGCCTGATGGAAGTTCCGCAGAACCTTTGTTTAGACAAGGCTAGGGAATCGGGAGTCCACGCAGTCCAGCTTCCTATCGGCCGCTTTCTATCGCATCTACCCACACGAAAAGTCCTCACCGTGAACCAGGTATTTGAGATTCTTGTAAAATGGGTGGAGACGAGAGATTGGGAGTTATCATTTTACGAGGTCATTCCAAAACGTAAATTCCAAGACGGCAATATGCACGAGCGGCCAACGAACGAGAAGGGTATCGGTAGTGCGGCTGCGGTGGGAACCGAAGACGATCTGATCTTGTAGCCTCCTTCTCACTATAGGACGTTTTTGAGACTTGTTTTCCCCGAACCCCTCTCCAATGGCTTTGGCTGGTGTGGCGCAGGTCTCCATCCGATCTATACCGACTTAGTGAGACGAGAAGCTGCAAGTGACAAAGCTAGCTGACCATATTGATCACTTGGAATGTAGCTGGTATGGTGCCATCCTCTTCTCCGTGCAACTCTGGACACCCCATGAATCAGTACACCTTGAACTGGCAATTTCTCACTCGCCTTTGTATATTGCCGAGGCAGCGACCAGTGTGTCTCTATGCAACAAATGACGGCTTGAACCCCAGAGTCAGCTCTTGCATGGGCCAATTGAAACTGCAGGCGCACCGTCCAATAATGGCGTTATTCTCACCCATGTCCCTGAGATCATCCATGAGTTCCCACATGCTTGGATACCCTATTCTAATTTCGTCGACATCTACGGTAAGAAGGTTGAAGCCTGCACGGCTCATTAAGTTTGACATATCACGAGGGTCTGTGCCAGTGGTCAGGAGCAGAAATTCGGTAGTGGGGGTCCAACGCGCCTGCCATTGGAGATATGTGGGGAGAAATTCCACCTTCTCGCTCGACTTCTGCCAGCTGTAGTGCTGTACGCAACTCGAAGAGTGTGTCGCCTCCAAAGATGGTGCCAATGAAAACACCGTCAGGCTTCAAGGCTTCTTTAATTTGTACCAACACCCCTGCGTGAATGTCTCATCAATTCCCGCAATCAATGCCAGTCACTGAGGTACCTGGTAGATCATTGACCCAATGGAGGCTGAGACAGGAAACTATCGCCTCCTGCGAATTCCTTGGGATGGTATCAAGTAGTTTCTCCTCGTCCAAGGGGAGTTTTTCCACACAAACTGATCACCTGTCCTTAGCTGGGTATCTGAGCACTCATACTAAGGATAATGGCGCACCTTCGAACTCTGTGATGGGGTCTCGTGCAAGGGCGAGTTCTGAGAAAATTACATGACTCAACGATAGAGAAGAGTTAAGCACTGTTTCCCACCACTTATGTCTGCCATTGTAACTTTCTGTGTTCGATCTGGCTCAAGCAATTTGGAGAAATGACCCGAACCAGACCCAAGGTCAAGAACAGAAGGAAACTCTCTCTTTATATCCTGAACAGTTTCTTAGCCATGGTTGATATGGGCTCATAAGGACGAATACGAGCCAGAAATCTTTCTATCATTCTCTCTGCGACTTCATTACGGACATAGTCGACTGTCCTACTACGGTTGCCTCCGTCGCGAGCAACCGCACGGTCCTTTTGGGAACGCTTCACCTGTCTGTCGAATACTTTAAACGGGCTTTGAGATGCTAAAGACGCGAAAGGTCGTCGTAGGTCTAATTTGAAGCCGGAGCGTGTAAGCCCAATCATGACGTTGAGAGGGGAGGCCCGGCATTATCCGGGCCAACCTTCTCGATTGTTCTGATTGTTCTGCTCTTCGACTCATCCTCATCCTCATCCTCCTCATCCTCATCATCATCATGGACAACACAAACAACCAAGTCAATCCTCATAATTCACAACGTCAACAGTCAAACAGAGACATTGGTCGTATCCTCCAGACTGGCATCACCCCGGAGCAATATGCCCAGAACACTCGTGAACTTGAGGCTTACAGTCGCGTGAATGCCATGGGTTTACAAGTCTATCTGCAGAGGCAAAATCAATTAGCGGAGCAACGTCGGCAGGATGAGTGGGTCTCCATTGTGCTGACCTGACCACTCTTACCACTTAGTACTAGGTTGCGTCTCATACAGATGGCCCAACAGCTCGCTGCTGGCAGGTGTGTTCTGGTATCTTGTTGTATTCTCCTCATATAGAAAAGATATCAGTCAGCAGCCTCCTCAGCGGCAACTTTTACCACGTGTTCCCCCACTGCCTCACAGTCACCAGCTACTACCCGCTCAACATCCTACTACATCCAACAGTCGCAACTCGATACAGGTGTGCCCGTTCCTTCTGTTTATCTGCAACAATTGGTCTTACCTATACGTAGCAAATTTACAACCACGGACAACCTTACAATGGATCAAACACAGTCAATATGGCGACGCAGAGCATGCGGCACTCCCACTATCGGTCTCACGTCGTGGAGCCGAGTCGCGCTGCCGTGTCCAGTGTGCAGCAGCAGCAACAACATTATCCTTCTTTCAACGCGTCCACTTCTCTCGTTAACCAGAATATTCATCCCCAGCGCGATACGAATAACAGGGCGAACGTGAGTTACTAGAGACCCTGCAAGTCTTAACATTTCGTTTATCGGTGACAACCTATCACAGCCAACCCTAAACACATATCCTCAGACTGCACAACCACCTAAAGCAACAACCCTGGCTTCATCGCAACATCCCTCCCAGTATCCACAATATTCTGGCATGGCGCTCACAAGTTCACAAGTCATCATGGGGCAGGGTAGTTCGTCTCATACGGCTCCTACCCAAGGTGTTTTCCCAGTACGTAGTTCAACTCTTGTTTATTCTTCGAATCTTTGATTTAAAACTTGTTTTGAAGCACGAGCAAGTCAGCACGCTTTACCCCACCATGGTGAAGGTATGTCTTTCGCGTTGCAGTATGTCAAGTCGTTCATCCAGTCTGCGAAAGATGCATGGTGCCGAGAAAGCTGCTGCGATGACAAAAGACCTTATACAGTCGTGGCAGCAGAAAAGGCAAATACACCCTGGAGTACAAGCCCCTATGTACTCTGCGACTACCCCTTCAACGACTTTTGCGTCAGCGCAAAGTCTTCATACGCAAAGTCAGTCTCAGATTCTGAACCATAACGCTCCCAATGGTGGGGCGATAACACCAACCCAACCACACTTTCGAGGACAGGAGTGGATTTCGGCTCCTACGAACTCCAGGGATGGGCGATTGGCTCCATCCCATCCTCATCTGGCTACGCCATCTGCAGCTACTTCCTCTCTGCGCCCTCCCACCGATAACTCGGTTCAAGGTGTTTTTCAAGGTGTTGTTAGACAGGATATTCCCATCTCCGACATGAGCAAAGGAGAGACGCCAAGCCACTTGACAACGAACTTCGCTTCGACTTTTCCCACTGCTCCAAGTTCACAATCACACTCAATATTATTGGATTCGGAAGAGAAGTCCACTGCTTTATATACCATGCGTGGTCTCGCGGCTAGCATTAAACGATCTTTGAATGCGGAGCAACTCGCGGCGTCAGGCCAACAAGCCGCCCCGTCAGAAGCAGATGCGAAAAAACGGTTGACCTTGGATGAAGCCATCGATACTGGAGATGCTGTACAGTCCGGCCCGCCGACTGACGAATCCGCGATTGTCCCCACGGTAAACCCTACATTAGACACGGTGGAAACGGGGGTTGATCCCCATCCCAACGGAGGAAACCCACCGTCGGCCAGATCATCACCTTTTCCGCAAGTCTCTGTATATCAGGAACCGTCACATGACTTTGTACCTTTCTCGACTTTGGCAGGTGCAGTTTCGTTCGACCCTCCCACTGGCTACCCTCCTGCCGACTATCACGCTACACCTCCACCTGTTGCTACTCCTTTAGAAAGCTTGACAAATCCTCAACAGTCCACAGATATTGTATCCCATGACCGCATGGACATCCCACTCTTGTCCTTCACTGAAGCTTCTTTCAATAGCCTCTCCTTTTCAACCCGTATTCCAACCCCTCCGTTATCTGCCACGATCACGCCACTACGAGATGACGACAGTGCTATTGAAAAGCCTTCATCTAACCCCACTTCTCCGCGTTTAGATCAGGTCGAGGTCCAACCAGAGTCGACCTCTCGCGCGAGTAAGGGTAGCCTTGAGGCGACGGTCATATCTGTTGGCGATAATTTTGAAGATCAAGATCGGATTTGCTTCAATGCTAGGTCCCTCCCTTCGGAACATGCCACCCGTCCCGAAGCACAGACCCTTCATTCGCCAAAGGAGGAAATGAGTGTTTTCGTCCGTCGCCCGGGTTTGTTGGATTCGTCGATGGAGGAAATTTCCGGAGAACCCTTGGAAAGCGTGCGAACTGAGAGATACTCAGAGGATGGGACGAGAAAATGTCTTCAGCCGAATGAAATACCGTCCGTCGTACCGACTTCAACACAGCCAACGATGATGGGGTGGACTAGGCCCGCTGGAATATCGGCCTCTAACCAATTACTTCAGCCTTCTATTAAATCGGCTGGAAACCCTACTTTTTACATTGCAGTCCCACCACAGCCAGAATGGGTCCGTAGGGTAAAGCGTCGAGAAGCGGCAAAAAAAGCGCTGACAAGTGAGGAGACGGGTGAGTTGCGTTCTCTGGAACTGCATTGTCCATTTCTCATTTATGTAGGGCAGCGCAGTGATAGAGGTTCGTAGGCTGTTGTACGTTGTTTACTAAACTCAGGATGTTCAGTTAGAATACGCGGAGAATGACCTTGCAAGTCGTCTGTGTCCGCGACATTGTCATTGGGGCGGGTGTCAAGCTGTTCTTAACTCGATGTATACTCTGAAGCAACACGTAAGACGACACCAGTCAGAGGTGGAGCCAATAGGACCCGCAATGGTATCCATTCTGTGTGAGATGAAGCATAGTGGACTTGGGGCTAACTTGAATCTCAAGACAGTGTCATGTCAATGGAAACAATGTCGTATGGTGTGCGAACAATCCAGCCTATTTTTACACCTTAGCCGTCACATCGAGAAGGACATAACTTGTATATATGACGGTACTAGAGGCTAACGTTTCTTTCGTGACAAACCACTGAGAGGGTTTACTAGATTGCGACGAGCGTTTCTCCCGTGTCCAAGATCTCGTTGAACACGAGAAGAGCGAACATGCCAACGACGAGCCACCGCTGTGTGCAATACCTCAAAGGCCGGTTCTCGAGACTCCTGTACCTCTACCTCAGACACTTCCTTCATACACGGTCACTACTCGGCCTCCCTCCAAGCCTTCAATTTCTGCAGAACGACATTCTCGCCTTGGCCCTTGGGTAGCTGAGTTGCCAATAGTCGCGTATTCCGTCAAACTGATGGTATCTCGAAAGGTCCTGGGTATGACGTTTGGTCACCCAGTCACAGGCTCTTATGGAGACGCGCGCCTCACAGATAAGGCACTTGAAGTGGTGCCAACGTTAACCCCATTGGCCAATGGAAACGATGGAGAGATGACCGCCAAATCGGAGTTAATGGAACAGTTGGCAGAGTATGACCTGTTAGAGGAACCGTCGGTTGGGTCCGCACGCTTGTTCGACGACTTGAACAGTGTCGAAGTTACGCGGATGTTTCGTGACGGGGTGAGTGTAAGTGATAGTGATGAAGGAGAGGCATCGTTGCAGATGTCTGATTCGATGGCTGTAGAGGCGCTCTTGTAATGGTCTAATTTACTCAATACTTTAATTTTGACAATTTTGACACGATCACGAGAAAAATCACATAACGTTCTTCTCTCCTCTCTTCTCTGCTTGCTCTGCTCTGCTCTGCTCTCCCCTCTCATCCATCTCCTCTCTTCCTCACATGGCTACTTCGAGTCCGTCGTTTCTTTGTCCAACTAGACCTTACCTCTTATCCCTCTGCAGTTCCCATGTACATCTCTGCTCATTCCGCAGAGATCATTCTCTCAGATTTTCGTCCACTCAAGCTCCAGCCAGACGCACTTCACTTTCTCAATCTCCTCCTCGATGACATTTTGGCAAACATAATCACTACTGCTCGTTCAATCCTCACTGATCGCCTGAAATCTGGCTTGCTGAAGACCCTTCCCACAACCACAGGCAAGGATGCCCTACTTGAAGCAGAGATGGAGTTGCACGCGTATTGGCAACGTCCAAATGCGATCAAACCGTCTGCATCCCAAGTCTCCACTTCAGAACACAGTTTCAGTGTTTCCTCAATGATAGAGGTATCCAGCTTACTTTGATAGGTTCACAACCCCTCTTACTCGTTCCTCTAGTTGATGCGTCTCAAGTGTGAAGCTTATTCTACACTCAACAACTCTGACGAGGATGCCCAAGCTGAAAACAAAATTCAGGAAAGTTTGCGATCACAGGGGATGGAACCTCCAAAGTCTATCGTTGTTGCACCTGCGGCTCTGTACCTCACCGCAATTCTCGAGTGAGTCCCTCAGCGAACTCACGTTCACCTCCGGGCTACTTAGATAACTTCGTACTTATAGATGCATCTGCGAGTAAGCGAAGGGAATCTTATGCCCTTCCGTCATCTCACTTAGCACGCCACACCTAGGCATATATTATCTAGCGTTGGCAGGGTAGCTACGCGAGATAGTAGCAAGGAAGTGGCTGGAACGCACGATCTGTTTGTTGCTCTCTGCGAGGACGACGGTATCTACCCCACGTTCAAGGTCTCAAAAGGTGGGTTCTCCCTTCATCGAATTTTACCTCTTATCAAGGTTGTATAGTTTATGGTCTTATCGAGACTTCCCTCAAGTTTACCTCAAAACCGCGGCGGAGTAAATCTGTATCGAGGTCAGAGCGATATGAGACACGTGACATCGCGTTGCTGGAGCCTCCATCGCAGTCCCAGCCTCGGACGTCGTCGGAATCTACCACCTCGAGGGTAGCCTCAGGGTCTGTGAGCCCTGAACACTATCCACCAAGGGCTTCGATAGAAAAGGGGAAAGCTTCCAAGCTGCTTCGCCCTTCTAGTGATCGCGACGTGACTCTTTCGTCAGACCCCCTGTTTCGGGTGACTCTGAGTAGGAAAAGTGTCGTCGCCCAGAGTGACAGCAAAGACGGCACCACTGTGGAAGCAGAGGTTCGCAGTCCCTCGGTTCGTCTGTGAGTATGATTGTCTCATCTTTTACTTGATTCGCAGGAGGGAAATCTCGTACAAGACTTTGATGATCTGATGCGTTCGGGAGACACCATGAAAGTGTCGTTGACTCCAGACAGGTTGCGATCAATGGAGGTATGTTTGCAAAGCTACGATTTCCTCAGCACTACAAAATTTTCCATAGGCTGCGAAGCAGCATCAACGACGTACTTCCCCGCAGCAGACGTCAAAGACGACCATCAATGATGACTCCCGGGCATCATCAACTTCCGAAGCTGATGGTGGCAGCTCTATGTCTCCTGACCTGAAATACCATCCCTCCCGGAAATTGTCGCTTCCTCATGTCGATTCTATCATTGAAGACGAGGAGCCCAAGGAAAGCGCACAAGATATTCGGTCGCCCTCAGAAGTTGCTAAGCAACCAGACGTGCGCACACGTTCGGTGTCAACTTCTAGAATATATCAGGGTAGTGGTGCGCGGCTCACACGGAAATCGTCCCTTGGCGTCAAAAGTCCGTTTCGATCTGGGCTTCCTGGACGCGATATGTACGATTGGCGAAACAGTTCCGCGACGACCCCTCAGCGGAAGCGTAGGATCCAGCGAAATCGCGAGTCAATGGACCTCGAAGAGGTTATGAACGGTCCAGGAGGTGACGAATCGAGTCCTGACTCTCCTGAGCAGACGGCCCAAGGCCGCGACCGATTATAC